>Ga0334892_1000314_pt1 | contig 67606 bp, 62 predicted proteins | sample GraSluR3_MG_4_FD_207213 | JGI IMG/M metagenome (GOLD analysis project Ga0334892, IMG submission 207213) | Sludge microbial communities from methane-producing bioreactor in Wageningen University, Netherlands - Granular Sludge_15_04-R3 | ecosystem: Engineered > Bioreactor > Anaerobic >...
TTGTTAATTCAGTAGCTGACAAAAGAAACAGAATACCAAGAAAATCACTAAACTACAAGACACCTCTTGAGGTGTTTCTGGAATACGTTAAGAAAGATTAATTCTTTCTAGTTTAATTTGACAAACGAAATATCATTATATGATCATAAGAAACTGACTAATATTGATGATAAACAAACCCAAATTAGTCAAAGAGTAAATGAGATAATGGCAGAGAAAGAACTAGACATTGTAGTAGCTACATATGAGGCGTCAGAAGCAGATTATCTGCAAGCTAAAGAGAGCAACACATCTGTAAACAAAGTAGTTGCTTCTAATATTGCAAAGGGTGAGATGCCAACAATTATGGAAGACTTGAATAATCAATCAATTGTAGATATAGCAAAAGAAGCAGGGGTGTCCCCTGGAGAGTTAATTTCACAAAATGCTAAAATTAATGAGATTCATAATGCCCCGCCAGGTCTTACAAAAAGAGATGTATTACCACCGGGTTTAAGAAGAGAAATAGAAGAGGATATTCAAAGCAAGAGTAATGGTGAAGAAAACAACACAACTGAATCAGAAGATTATCTTGGTCAAGTAGTGCCTGGATTATCAGAAGGGCACCCTAAAAATAGTGCTCCTGGTTTGGCGGATAAGGAAAACCCTAGTGATAATGCTCCAGGGAAGACTGCGGTACACCCAAGTGATAATGCTCCTGGGCAAAATAAACAGGATGAAGATCAAAAAGAAGTTAATGAGGATTATTCAGGGAATGAAGCTCCAGGATTATCAGAAGGGCATCCTAAAGATAGTGCTCCTGGGTTAGTAGACAAGGAAGATCCTAGTAAAAATGCACCAGGAAAAACTGAGATTCATCCAAGTGATAATGCACCTGGGAAAACTGAGTCTGAGGAAGTAAAAAAAAATGATGATGAAGATTCTCTCAGTAAGGAAGCCCCAGGATTATCAGAAGGGCATCCTAAAGATAGTGCTCCTGGGTTAGTAGACAAGGAAGATCCTAGTAAAAATGCACCAGGAAAAACTGAGATTCATCCAAGTGATAATGCATCTGGAAAAACTGAGTCTGAGGAAGTAAAAAAAAATGATGATGAAGATTCTCTCAGTAAGGAAGCCCCAGGATTATCAGAAGGGAATCCTAAAGATAGTGCTCCTGGGTTAGTAGACAAGGAAGACCCTAGTAAAAATGCACCAGGAAAAACTGAAACTCATCCAAATGATAAAGTTTCAGTAAAACCTAAAAAAAGATAGTGTATAAAATGAAGAATAATATAGAAGGGTTGCTTGAGAACAAGATATAGAGCAATCCTTCTTTAAATTTTAAATTATAGATGGTAGAATTGATTTAGCGAGGAGGTTGTACAAATGAATGTATATGACGCGATGCTGAAGAGGCGCTCTGTAAGGAAGTATACAGATAAATCAATAGAAAAAGAATTGATTGAGAAGATGCTTAAAGCAGCAATGGCAGCACCTAGTGGGCACAATGCTCAACCTTGGTCTTTTGTAGTTGTAGATCAAAGAGAAGTGTTAGATGAACTATCAGAGGTTCACAAGTATGCAAAAATGTTAAAGGAAGCACAGCTATGTATAGTTGTTTGTGGGGAAAGCTATGCTGGAGGAAGATATCAGACTTTATGGAGTCAAGATTGTGCTGCAGCAACAGAGAACATTTTACTTCAAGCAACGGAATTAGGGATTGGAACAGTATGGTTAGGAGTCTACCCATCTGAGACAAGCACTACGAGAGTTAAAAGAATTCTGGATTTACCTGATGAGATTACACCTTTTGGACTTATATCACTAGGATACCCTGCAGAAGAAAAGGAACCAAGAACTCAATATACTGAAGATAAAGTACATCTTAATAAGTGGGGAAAGAAATTTTAGATAACAAAAAGAGGCTCATGAGAGCCTCTTTTTGCTTGAAAGGTTTCCAAATATTGATAATAATAGCACCTTTCACTTCCCAAACTTAATAACTTCTCTTGGATCTCTCTTTTTTTTACCGGTATAAAAGAGAAATATCCAGTACAACATAAAAAAAATGTTTCTCCAATTAGCAGATAAAACGAGGTTTGACAGATTCTTTTACCTGCTAAATCATTATGATTATAGATTAAATCTGAAAAAATGGCAAGAATTTCATTGATTTAATTAATTATCACTTTACTAGATAATGCTTTCATCAATATACTATTAGAAGTATTTATAGTATAATAATACAAATGAATAAGGAGGATTGCTAAAATGAGCCTTAATTACACAATCAAAACAGTTGATGATAAAGAATATAACTTAGCAGATTACAAAGACAAGGTGTTACTACTTGTAAACACAGCGAGTGAGTGAGGATTCAAGTCTCAGCTCGGTGAGCTGGAAGAATTATATGAAAAATATAATGATAAAGGACTTGAGATTTTTGCATTTCCCTGTAATCAGTTTAAAAACCAAGAGCCACTAGAAGGAATTGAAATTCTTAAGCATTATCGAGAGTCCTATGATGTAAGATTCCCTGTTTCAATGAAGATAGAGGTTAATGGAGAGAATGCAGATCCGCTTTATAAATATCTAAAAGAAAAAGCACCACATAAAGGCTTTGGTTCTACTAAAGAAAAAGCTATTTTGTGGCCAATACTTAAATCAAGTCATCCAGAGTACTTAAAGGGTGATGAGATAAGGTGGAACTATACTAAATTTTTAGTAGCAGATGGAGGGAATATTATTGAGAGATATGAACCATCGGTAACCCCAAAGAAATTAGAAGCGAGAATTAAAGAATTATTATAGACAAATTAAAGCAAAGCTTCTAGAAGCTTTGCTTTATAGATTATAAACTTATCTTGAACATAAAATGAGGTGTGCAAAGTGCTTAAAAATTCGTATAATTTTACAATTTCCCAGACCATGCAAGAGTTTAATACTTCAAAAGAAGGTTTATCTGATAGTGAGGCTAAGCTAAGACTTGAGAAGTATGGAGCTAATGAATTACAAACAAAAGAAGAAAAATCAAAAGTAATTATGTTTTTGGAACAATTCAAAGATGTTTTAGTCATTATTTTGCTTATAGCAGCTTTAATGTCGGTATTCATAGGTAATTTTTCTGATGCTTTCATAATGATTACTATTGTGATCATTAATGCAGTAATTGGATTTTCCAAGAGTATAAGGCAGAACAAATACTTAATAAGTTAAAAGATTTAGTTCAATCTCCAGCTAAAGTTATAAGAGATAAAAATCAAAAAGAGATAAGTCAGGGAGACCTAGTCATAGGAGATTTGGTTATACTTGAAGAAGGAGACAAAGTCCCTGCTGATATCAGAATTATTCAAGCATATAATTTTAAGACAAATGATTTTGCACTTACAGGCGAATCTATGCCCCAAGAGAAGCAAAATAAAGCGATAGATTCTGAGGCGTCTCTAGGTGATAGAGATAATATGGCTTATCTAGGAACAAACGTAGCAAGTGGTAATGCAAGGGGAATAGTTGTAGCTACGGCTATGGATACTGAGCTTGGTAAGATAGCTAATTTAACTTCAGAAGAAGACACTACATTAAGCCCATTGCAAAAAGAGTTTGTAAAACTTGCAAATCAACTGGCTATTGTAGCTATTTTAGTTGGAGTGATACTTTTTGGTGTTTCATATAATCAAGGATTTGAAATAATTACTGCATTAACACTTGGATTAGGTGTTGCTGTAGCAGTCGTACCTCAAGCTTTGCCAGCACAAGTATCAGTAGCTTTGTCACAAGGAAGCAATAGGCTAGCACAGAAAAAAGCCGTAGTTAAAAAGTTATCATCTGTTGAAACACTAGGCTCAACGACAATTATCTGCACAGATAAAACAGGTACGCTTACTAAGAATGAAATGACAGTTAGATCCGTTTGGTTTAACAGCAAATTTTATGAAATAACTGGACTAGGTTATGAGCCAAAGGGAAGTATCCTAGAGGATAATGGTCAAGAACTAAGTCAAGAGCAAATTGATGAAATTGAAGTAATGCTAGATGCTGCTACGATGGCATCTAATGCTGAAATAGCACCACCTGATGATGAACATGGTTCTTGGTATGCAATTGGGGACCCAACTGAGGCTGCTTTGATTACAGCTTCTACAAAACTTGGTACAAGATCACCCAAAGAAGATGAAGAAAACCCTGAGTTGCATGAATTTCCATTTGACTCGTTTAGGAAAAGAATGAGTTCTATTAGAGAGTTTGAAGGCGGCAAGAGACAAGTGCTTTGCATGAAAGGGGCTCCGGATGGTGTTTTAGAGATTGCAAAGTATATTTATCAAGATGGCAAGAAAATTGAGCTAACTGCTGTTAAAAGAAAAGAAATAGAACAAGTTTATGAACAGTACTCACATGATGCTATGAGAGTCTTAGCTATAGCAATTAGAGAGCTTGATCCTGATGGTAGAGATTATGATATAGAGGAAATTGAACGCGATGTAACATTCCTTGGGCTTATGGCAATGATAGACCCTCCTAAAGAAGGGGTTGCAGAAGCTATTAAAGGAGCGCAAGATGCAAAGATAAGAACTTTCATAATGACTGGAGATCATGCAACTACAGCACAAGCAATAGGAAAAGAAATTGGTCTTGACCCTGATGGTAATGAAGTTGATGTTATCACAGGGAAAGAATTAGCAGATATTAGTGATGATAGGCTAAAAGAGATTATGAGTGAAAGCGACCAGTTAATTTTTTCAAGAGTTTCTCCTGAAGATAAACTGAGAATCACTAAAATTCTGAAGCAACAACAAGAAATAGTTGCTGTAACTGGTGATGGAGTAAATGATGCACCAGCTCTTAAGAATGCACATATTGGAGTTGCTATGGGAATCATGGGAACAGATGTAGCAAAAGAAGCTTCAGAGTTAGTTCTTCTTGATGATTCTTATGTTACTTTAGTAGATGCTGTGAGAGAAGGCAGGATTATATACAATAACTTAAAAAAGACAGTACTAGCATCAATGACAACAAATGGTGCAGAGCTTGCTGCTGTTATTTTTGGATTGATTGCTGTAACTCTTTTTGATTGGCCTATTCCGATCTTAGCTATTCAGATTTTAGCGATTGACCTGCTAGCAGAGATTATGCCTTTGACAGCATTAACTTTTGATCCTGGTTCACCTGCTTTGATGCAGCTTCCACCAAGAGCTAGAGATGAGCATATTATTAATAAAAAGACTGGAATAGAAGTTATTTATTTAGGGTTGTTAATAGGAGGGCTTGCTTTTGGAAACTTCGGACTTTTCATGGCAAGAAACGGTGGTGTATTAGAAGAGGGGACTGCACTGTATTCCCAAGGTACTACAATAACATATCTAACAATAGTTTTTTGCCAATTTGCAAATATAATGTCTAGAAGATATGAGTTTGAGACTATCTTTAATAGAAACTTCTTTACTAATAAGAAGATATTAGCATCCATCGCTTTGTCTATTGTTTTAGTGATAATGGCAATAAATGTACCTATTATCCAGAATCTATTAGGGTTTAGCTCGATTAATTTTATTGACTGGATCTATATAATTGGTGCAAGTCTAATACTTTTACTAAATCATGAGGTTATTAAAGTGATAAAAAGAAAAACAAAAAAAGAATTGGTTTAAATTTAAGACCCTTGGGGGTCTTAAATTTATGCAAGTTATTTTAGCCAAAAGATGAAAAACAGTACAAAAAGCTGTATAATGGATTAAATCAAACATTAATCAACCAATTTTGAAAGGGGTGAATACTATGAAAAAAACACTTAAAACAAAATTAATTGCTATTTTTATTCTATTACTTGTGATATTTGTAATAAATAGTGTATGGGCAGTTATGAATTTTAACAGTTTGACTGATTCTATTGAAGGAATAATGGAAGATAATTATCAATCTGTTGTTTCAGTACAAAATATGATAAATGCAATAGAGCGTCAAGATAGTGCGCAACTTTCTTTTATATTTACTCAGAATGAAAACGCATCTAATAGTTTTCAAAATAATCAAACAGAGTTTATAAAAGCTTTAACAAGAGCAGAAGACAATATAACTGAACCAGGTGAAGATAAACTTTTAGAAAACCTTAGCTATAACTATAGTCAATATACAAATATGTATCAAAAGTTAGTTGAGGTGCAAAGCCTTGAAGGAAATATAGCAGCTCATGAGTTTTATTATAATGAAATATTCCCACTATTTGAAATTTTGAAAGAAGAGCTTCGGGATTTACAAATATTAAATCAAGAAGCAATGCTTACCCTTAGAAATAAGGCCGGACAAACTGCTATGACTGCTTCTTATAGAACAGTATTAATGGCTGTGTTAACTGTTTTAGGAGGTTTGTTCATTTCTATTTACTTAATCAACAAAACTATCACTCCAGTTTATGGATTGGTGGACAAAATTAGAAAAATATCAGAAGGCGATTATAGTCAGCAGCTTGATATCAGTGGAAACGACGAGATTGGCACACTAGCTAAAGAGTTTAATCATATGACAGAGCAGCTTAAAGCATATGACAAGTTAAATGTCCAGAAGCTAATGGATGAGAAGCAAAAGGCTGAAGCCATTGTTAATAGTATTTCTGATGGTATTATTGTTACTGACAAAGATAAAAAAATAAACTTAATAAATAAAGCTGCAGAGAGAGCCTTTAATATTAGACAGTCAGAGAATATAGGAAAGCATTTTCTTGAGGTGATTCGTAACGAAGACGTCTTTAATCTGATAGAAACTGCTTCAAAGACGGATCTTGATAGAGATTTGGCATATAGAGACTATGTTGATATTACTTTAGGGGATAAGGATAATCAGAAGCATTTCAGAGTAGAAGCAAGAACTATAAGAGGTGCTGACGACGAAAAGTTAGGCGAGGTAACTTTAGTTCAAGATATTACTAAGCTGAAAGAAGTAGATCAGCTAAAAAGCCAGTTTGTATCTACTGCTGCGCATGAATTTAGAACTCCACTAACATCGATAAGTATGGGAGCAGGGCTTCTACTTGAGCAACAAATCGGACCACTGAATGAAGATCAGAATGAGCTTGTCGCAGCTATTAAAGAGGATGAGGAAAGATTAACAGCATTAGTAAGTGACTTGCTTGATTTATCTAGAATGGAATCTGGTAAGATTGAAATGGATTATGAGGAATATGAGATAACAGAAATACTAAATCATGGAGTAAATCCTTTTAAACCTCAAGTTGAGAAGATAGGAGGAGAGCTTATAATTGATATTCCTAATGACTTGCCAAAAGTAAGAGCTGACTTTAATAAAATATCATGGGTTGTATCTAATATTGTAGGTAATGCAGTGAGATATATTCCTGAAGATGGCAATGGGAAAATTGAGGTTGCAGTTAAACAAAGTGCAAATCAATTTTTGTTTAGTATTAAAGATAATGGAAAAGGTATTCCAGAAGAGTATCAGGACAGAATATTTGAAAAGTTTGTACAATTAAAAAGTGATGGCGTTGCAAAATCTGGAAGTTCTGGCTTGGGACTGGCTATTTCAAAAGAGATAGTTAATGCCCATGGAGGTAGAATTTGGGTTAGAAGTAAAGTAGGAGAGGGAAGTACGTTTTACTTTACCCTTAAAGTTGCAAGATAAGCATATGGAGGATATTACATGAGTAAGATATTAATTGTAGAAGACGAAGAACATATCATTAAGGTTTTGGATATGTTCTTAAAGCGAGAAGGATATGAGGTACTGATTGCAAAAGATGGGGCAAGTGCAGTCTCACTAGCACAAGAAGAGTTGCCAGACATTGTTTTTTTGGATATTGTATTGCCAAAATTAAGTGGCTATCTAGTTTGCCAAGCATTGAAAGAAGATGCAAATACTAGTCAAATACCAATTATTTTTGTTAGTGCAAAAGCACAAGATGAGGATATAAAAAAAGGGTATGACGTAGGTGGGGATGACTTCTTAGTAAAGCCTTTTACCCCTAATCAAATTAGAGCAGTAATAAAGAAATTCATAAAGGAGTAATTTATAATGGCACATAAACTATTGATTGTTGATGATGAAACTAATATTAGAATGACCCTAAAGCAGTGTTTTTCTTCTGATGAGTACGAACTGGATATAGCTGTTAATGGTGATGAAGCTTTAGCAAAGTTAAAAGCAAATCAGTATGATTTAGCACTTTTGGATATTAGAATGCCTGGACTTACTGGGATGGAAGTTTTGGAGAAGGTGCGAGAAGAAAGTATAGATGTTGATGTAATAATGATGACGGCTTATGGTTCTGTTGAAAAAGCTGTAGAAGCAATGAAGTTAGGAGCAGTAGATTTCATTGGAAAGCCTTTCACTCCAGCTCAGATTAGAGAAATTGTTGAAAATGTACTATCTAGAGTAGATTTAATAGAAGAAGATTTAGATGGTTATAATGATAATTTGCAATTTGCAAAGAAGAAAATAGTTGAAAAAGACTATAAAGTAGGAGAAGAGTTTTTAAAAAAGGCAGTTTCTATGGGTGTGGATAAACCAGAACCCCATAACTTGTTAGGAGTTATTGCTGAATATAAAGGGCAAATTGAAAGAGCACAGAAACATTATAGGGCAGCATTGGCACTAGATCCAACTTACACACCTGCAAGATCTAATTTGGAAAGGTCAGCTCAATATACATATTCAAGAGCAAAAATTGATTTAGGGGATAATGAAGTTGCTAAAAAAGAAAAATAAGTCAGATGAATATATTATTGTAATAGGTTGTGGTAGGCTTGGTTCGCATTTAGCCAGTCTATTATCAAGAGATGGGTGTTCTGTTGTAATAATTGACAAAGACGAAAAATCATTTTCTAGTTTAGAGCAGGATTTTGGTGGCTTTACAATAGAAGCAGATGGAATAGAAGATGAAGTGTTGAGAGAAGCAAAAATTGATCAAGCAGATGTACTTGTAGCAACGACTGATGATGATAATGCCAATATTATGATAGCTCAAATTGCCAAGGTTGTTTATAAGGTTCCTAAAGTAATTGCAAGGTTGCATGATCCAAATAGATATAAGATATATCAAGAGCTTGATATTGAAACTGTTAGCCCAACGATTTTGTCTGCTCTTGAATTTCAGAATATTATTGCTAGAGATTTTGAAGACATTGAGGAGGCGAATTAATGAACATAATAATTGTTGGTGGAGGCAAAAAAATTCATTTTTTAATTCGCTCTTTTGTATCAAAAGGACATAATGTAACTGTAGTTAATGACGAATATGATACTTGTCAAAGATTAGCACGGATGCATAAGGCCACTATTATCCATGGAGATGGGTCGCTCCCACATGTCTTAGAAGAAGCAGGCGCAGCGTATTCAGAAATAGTTGTAGCCCTGACCCCTAAAGATCCAGATAACTTGGTAATATGTCAGATAGCACAGAAGATGTTTAAAATTGAACGCACAATTGCAGTAGTAAATGACCCGGAAAACATTAAGATTTTTCATGAATTAGGTGTGGATACGGTTATAAGTACTGCTGAGATTATCTCATCATTGATAGAGCAGAGAGTGGCTGTAGATGAAATAACAAATTTAATACCTATAGAAGAAGGCAAAGTGTCAATTATGGAGGTGGAGATTAAGGCAGATTCACCCGTTATTGGAAAAATTATCAGCAGTATAGGCTTTCCTGATGAAGCAGTTGTTGGTTGTATAATAAGGAAGGATGAAGCTATTATACCAAAAGGAAAGACGGATATAAGGCTTAATGACAAGTTAATTGTGTTAACATTACCAAAGGTACAATCTGAAACGCTTGAAATTCTAAGAGGACGGCTAGATTAATGTTATATATAGAACAACTTAAAAACAGATATAGATTGATAATTAGTTATGTAGGGATAATTATAGTAGGTGTAGGTGTTATTATGTTGTTGCCACTACTTACTTTGCCGTTTTATCCTGAAGAAATAAGTATGACACCGTATTTTGTTTTTCCTGCTTTAATAACAATTACCTTTGGATACTTTATGAAAATAGTTCCTGTTAATAATAAAGAGGAAACAAGCTTATCTCTTCCTGAAGGAGGGGTCATAGTTGTTCTAGCCTGGTTTATCATGATTGTATTATCTACCTTACCTTTTATTATGTCTGGTATGCTAAATTTCTCTCAAGCAATGTTTGAAGCGGTTAGTGGATGGACAACTACAGGATTATCAGTTGTTGATGTAACTACGGCTCCAAAAATAATATTGATGTGGAGATCTATAATGCAGTTTTTTGGAGGGGCGGGGCTTGCTGTTGTAATGCTTTCTGCAATTATTGGGCCTCATGGTCTTGGGCTTTATGTTGCTGAAGGAAGAACAGATAAACTATTGCCAAGTATAGCAAAATCCACAAAGCTTATTTTGAGTATTTATGCAAGCTATGTTATTGCTGGAATTGTGCTATATACAATAGCAGGGATGCCAATATTTGACTCAATTAATCATGCAATGGCAGCGTTATCTACAGGAGGGTTCTCTACTCAAGCTAACAGTATAGGTCATTATAATAGTCTTGCAATAGAGTTGATAACAATAATACTAATGTTTGCAGGAACTACAAACTTTGTTGCACATTATGTGTTGTTAAGAGGAAGAATCAGAGAGTTCTTTAGAATTGGAGAGGTTAAATTTATGCTCTTTTTGCTAGGGACACTTATTCCAATAGTCACATTTATATCTTTAAGACCTATATATGGGAATTTAGCAGAGAGTTTTAGGGTTGGTGTTTTTGAACTAACATCTGCTTTATCAACAACAGGATTTGCTATAGTTGAATACAATGTCTGGCCAGCATTTGCTGTGTTTATTATGATAGTATTGATGATGATAGGTGGAGGCACAGGTTCTACAGCTGGTGGTATTAAACTCTATAGGGTTTTCTTATTGTTTAAATCTCTAGTTTGGAACATTAAATCATATCTGCAACCAAAGAGTTTAGTTGAAGAACATTCAATAAATAGACCAGATGGTAAGTTTTATGTTTCAAAGAGTCACATATTAGAAGTTGCTAATTTCTTCTTTTTAGTATTAGTAACATACATAATAGGTGTAGCGATATTCTTAGCGCATGGGTATCCATTACTTGATTCTATGTTTGAGTTTGCTTCAAGTATTGGTACAGTTGGATTATCTGTTGGTATAACATCAGCAAGCGCTCCACTTGGTATTATGTGGACACAAATAGTAGGTATGATACTAGGAAGACTAGAGTTCTTTGTAATTTTCTTTGCTATTATAAAAATGATAAAGGATTCAAGTTTTATGATAAAGTATAAAAATAAAGCATAGAGTGTTAGAAAACCCTCCTTAATAGGAGGGTTTCTTATTTTTAGGAGATCTATAAGTTGATGTTGGATAAAAATAATTGTATTTTAGACACCTAATGATTTCAAGTGTTTAGCATGGACTTATTCATTCTTATATCTTTCTTATTTTCTATAAAACCATTTAGAGCTATAATGAGTTGAGCTATCTAAAATTTACTTTAAATATGACCAAAAACTAATGCAATAAAATCCAGTTTGTGTACAATGTAGATACTATCAAAAGAAGTAGGGTGACATTGTTATGGATGATAAAGGATTTACTCTCATAGAGTTGATAGCAGCTCTTGCAATTTTAATACTATTAATATCATTTGTAATGCCACAAGTTCTCATCACAATTAGAAACTCACGTATAGCTACAGATTTAAATAACTTGGCATTGCTAAACAGAGTAACAAAAATATATGAAATTGATAAGAGTATCTTTGAGCCTGGAAAGAAAATTTTTATGGATTCCCAGACTGAAAGTGAAAAGATGGAGGAACTTATCAGCAATGGCTATTTAAGTAAAATAGTTAAGCCGAATTTGAGAGAGAACGAGTTTTTGTGGCACAATAGTTTAACTATATGGTACTATTCTTTATTCCCTATAGATGAAATGGGGAGCAGCACTTTTACTTTTGGGAGTGACCAAAGTCATATACATCAAGATTTTGTATTTACGAACAGTTGGACAAGTTCAGAAAACGATATAAGTAGTAGTTTTGGTCGTTTATTCATTCCTAATAATAGAGAAGAGTACAGTATTGAGGTAGTCGCAAAGTTAGAGGATGGCTCTTCTGGAGGATTTGGAGTTTTTTTTGAAACAGAATTCAATGAAGGTAATGATACTGGATATATAGTTCAGTTTGATAGGGGATATGGAGCAGGAGAAATATTAGTTAAGAAGAGAGATAACGGCGTAGAGCAAAACCCTCCACTTTTTAGGGTATCACATTCTCCTGAAAAGTTCCCATCAAAACATGAAGATCCAGAATTTTGGAATAGTAAGCAAATTATAAATTTGAGAGTTAAAAACACGATTGAGCCTGGTGTGAAAAGTCTAGATGTCTCCATTTTAGTAAATGAAGAGCAAAAAGAGGTAATAAGAGATTTTAACTTTGTTAGTAATGTAAGCCCAGAAAAAAATGTTAGTGGGTTCAGGGCTTGGGGAACAAGGTCATATTATTACTCTTTCAAAGTTAATTAACGATAAGGATTACTTCTTTACAGAACCATGCAAAAACAAAAAACCAAGGCGTAATGCCTTGGTTTTGCTTTTTTCCTTAATAACTTCTATATTATAAAGGGTTTACGTTTTCAGCTTTTGGACCTTTTTGGCCAGCTGCTACTTCAAAACTTACTTCTTCGCCTTCTGCTAAAGACTTATGACCTTGCTTATTGATTGCTGAGTAATGTACGAAAACATCTGTTCCGTCTTCAGCAGTAATGAAACCATAACCCTTTTGGTCGTTAAACCATTTTACTGTACCTTTTGTCATTTAATAAATACTCCTAAAACATGTAAATTCCTTCGACGTGCATCTTACATCTTCTTTTCATCGAAGGTCACATACTACTATATCAGATATGTGATAAAAGATAAAGTGCTTATGTGCATTATAACAGCAAATATTTCCTATTTTTCGTGATATCATACATTTATAAAGAAAATGTTCATTTAGTTTATATACTTTGATTACTATGCTATTATTGATATAATATAGGTAAATTTTTACTGAGAAAAAGTGTGTGAGAGGTAAGTTATATGAAGAGTAGAAAGAAGAGGATGGAGCAAAAAAAACAAGAGCAATTGTCAAAAATGCAGAAGATATTTATGTATTTTGCCATGGCTTTGATTTTTATTGTTCCATTAATAGTATTTTATAAACCAGTTAATGTGCCAGAGTCAGCAAGCTTAATTTATGGGCCAACAGAGACATTGCCTGACTTTTTTGTGTACTACAAAGCAATTATTCTTGCAGTAGGATCATTTACTTTATTTTTTGGGGCACTTTTTTATAGATTAATTGATGATGTTGATTTTAAGTTTGATCTTTTTGAAAAACTTCTTAGTGGATTAGCTATCTCAATTATAGTTTCATTTATTTTAGCTGAATATAAAGATGTTGCAATACTAGGCTATTTAGACAGATATGAAGGAACTTTGACATGGTTATCTTATATTGCACTAGCATATTCAATCTATACTTTTGTTAAGACAAAAGTGGATTTTAACAAGATTATAAGTGCGTTTGTCACAAGTAGTGCCGTTATATCGCTAATTGGGTTTTTCCAAAGTAGAGGGCAAGATTTTTTCAGATCTGACTTAGGAAGGAAACTTATATTAGGAAGTTATTACGAAGAATTAAAAGAGACACTTAGATTTAGATTCCCTGAAGATAGAGTTTATGCGACTCTTTTTAATCCAAATTATGTTGGCTCACTAGTAGCAATTTCTTTTCCACTTACTCTATATCTAATATTTGAAGTGAAGAACAAGGTATTCAAGGCAATCCTTTCGGGATTTGCTGTAATCCAATTACTTGTTTTAGCAGGCTCAAGGTCTGCAACTGGATTTGCTGGAATAGGTATAGCAGTAGTGGCTTTCATAGTAATGCAGCTAATAAAGGCGAGAGTAGATAGAAAAAGAATGATAGCAGTTGTTGGAGTAGTTCTCGTTGTATTTGTTATGTTTACTCAAACAGAGCTGTTTAGAGGGGAGTATTCTAAAATTAAAAACTCAATTGAAACAGCTAGAGAACCAGTATACAACACATTTTTGGATGTTGAATATAATCATCCAAGCCTAATAGTGACTTTAGCTAATGAAAAGAGTTTTACAATTACACCTGATGGCTTTGATCTAAGAGTATCTAACTCGCTAGAAGAAGAAATTGAACCAAGTATCGGAGAAGAAACACATGTCTTTAGTTTCTCAGAAGAAGAGTTTAATGTTACTGTTACAAGAAATAATGTTAATGGTGAAGTCATATTAAGAGCGCAGGACACAGAAAAAAACATTACTAGAGTGACTACATTACATCTCATATATAGAGATCAATTGTCACTTAGATATGATCCAATAACTGAAGAGAATATCAAAGTTGATGTAACTAACCTAATCTCTAACGAACAATCTTTCTCTGCTCGTGGGTATATCTGGAATAGGTCACTACCGTTAATAATTAGCAAACCTATCTTTGGATATGGTGCTGATACATTTACTTTGCATTTTCCGCAGATTGACATAGTAGGAAATGCTGTTGCTATTGGGAGTCAAATAGTCGATAAACCACACAACTTTTATATTAATGTACTGATTAACTTTGGATTTGTAGGAACTATAATTTTACTTGCGTTGATGGCAGTTGCTCTAGTCAAGGGATATAAAGAAGAAATTACGATTAGTATTTTATCTTTTTTAGTTGTTGGAATTGCAAATGATAGTGTAATATTTTGTACATATATGATGTTTGTAATTATTTCTCTATTATTTGTAAGAGAAAAAATTGATGAGAATACAGTCTGATATTTGAACCTTTCAAAAACTTTGTTAGAATGAAATTGAAATGTGACTTGTTTGATGGCGAAGGATGATAATTAGAGTTTAAGTAATTTTGCCTACGAGAAAATGATTACGGAAGAAGAGTGAGCAATTCTGAAGGGTAGAGATAGGGTTTTCGAGAGAAATTTTATGCAGCTCAGTACTGAGGAGATATATTAATAAGATAAGAAGTTGGTACAGATACTTATTATGGATTAAAACTAGTGTGACGGATAGTGTCGGACAGTTACATAATAATTATTATAAGGTAGAAATATATTAAAATTGTAAAATTATAGATTATTAATTGATTAAGGTAATTTTTAATGTATAATGTTTACTGATTAAACCGATATACTAAGCAAATATATGTTGAGGAGTATCTTATGGAAGAACGAATTTATGAAGATGAAATATCTCTAAAAGAACTAATTATGGCACTGGTTAACAATTGGAAAATTATCGTATCTATAACTTTGATTTTTGCAATTTTAGCTGGAGGCTATGTGTTTTTAATAGCTGATGAAGTTTATGAAACTGTTATAGATGGAACAATTAGTATACCGGAAAGTACAAGCACGCGATATGGAACATATTCTTTCCCGACTACTGACAAAATGGATTATTTAAATGTAGCCAAGTCATATAATGTTGTAAGTAGGACTATTGAGAATCTAGGGCTTGAGAATGCAACAGTTGAAGGATTCTCAAACTCAATAAGTATTATGACTGAAGATGGTTCAACAAGATTTAGCATTAGAGTAACAGGGCCTTCTCCTGAAGAGGCTGTAGAAAGAGTAAGAGTTCTAGTAGCCAACTTTTTAAATGAAATTACTATTATGAACAAAGAAAGAGCTATAACTGCATTTATTATAGAAAAAAATGTTAACAATTTAAGTCTTGAAGAATCAAGATATTATAATGAAGTACAACTAACACAACTAATTGAGGAGTTTGAAGATGTATCACCTGTGATTACTTTACAAAAGCTTGTAACTAGCGACCCTGTATATGCCGCTGAAGTAGCAAGAGAGCGTGGCATAAGAATTGAGAGCTTGTCTGATGAGATGATGCTAGAGGAAGTTATAAATCCTCATTATTCTGATCTTCAAGGTGAGATGATAAGTGTTAGAAAAGAACTTCAAAGTATTGACCGATCTATTGACCGAAATAATAAGCACTTAGAGGAGTTAAGAGAAGAGCAAGAGGCTGTGGTTGAATATCTTTTAACTGGAGATGATTCTAGTATGAGCCTTGATGTATTGGATGTAATAGAATCAAGAATTCAATTTGCAGCTCATCCAAGCTATAAACCAAATGTTATTGAGCCAAGAAAAATGATGACTTTAGCAATTGCAATTGTTCTTGGAGGAATGATAGGAGTTTTTGTAGCATTCTTTAAAGAGTATTGGGATAACAATTAGACTATGTTGGTGGGGATTAAACCCACCTTTTTTGATACTATAAAAGCTCCTATTGCTAGGAGCTTTATTTATTAGTTATCCTTCTTTATCTGGCTTAAAATCTCGGGTAATATTTCTGAAACCTCACCGACTATAGCATAATCAGCGAAGTTAAATATTGGAGCATCTGGATCAGAATTAATTGCAACTATAGTTTCTGCTCCTCCAACACCAGCCATATGCTGAATAGCTCCAGAAATTCCACAAGCAATATATAACCTTGGAGACACAGTTTTTCCTGTTTGACCAATTTGTCTGTCATACTCTAGCCAATTAGCATCAACTAAAGGTCTACTAGCAGCTACTGTACCACCTAAAGCATCTGCAAGCTCGAATAGTAAGTCAAGTGATTCTTTTGAGTTGACCCCTCTTCCAGCACCTATTATGACTTCACTATTTTCAAGCTCTGCTTCATTTTTGACAAAAGATCTATCAAGTACTTTTATCCCCGTATTTTTATCAACTTCATAGTTAAGATTAATGACCTCACAGGGTTGTTCATACTTTATAGCTCTAAACACTCCTGGTCTGACAGTAGCCATTTGGGGCCTAGTATTTGGACAAACTATTTGAGCCATAAGGTTCCCACCATAGGCTGGTCGAGTTTGCACTAGTATTCCATCAAAGATACTAAGCTCTGTACAGTCAGCAGTTAACCCTGTGTTAAGCTTTGCTGCTACTCTAGGCGCAAGAGATCTTCCGTCAGCAGTAGCACCGATAAGGAATATCTCAGGCATATTATTCTTAACTAAGTCAGAAAGTATAATAGCTTGCTGCAGTAAATTATCTTTATCTAAATCAGCAAAAATAGCAATTATTTTATCACTTCCATAAGTTTTAAGCTGATTGATATCATTCTCACTAGGATTAAATACTATAGACGTAACTTCGCATTCTAAATCCTTTGATAGATCTTTAGCTATTGAAAGAAGTTCAATAGATACTGCTTGTAAATCAAATTGCCCCTTTTCAGCAAACACATAAATTCCTTTATAAGCAGATAAATCTAATCGTTCTTTTTCAATTTTAATAATAGCGTCAAAGGGACATGATGAAATACAAATTCCACAATATGTGCAGTTATCAGTAAATGAAGCAATTTTATCAACGACTACAATTCCATGACTAGGGCAACTTTTAACACAAAGGTTGCATCCTTTACATTTATCTTTTATGATTTTCATTTTTGTAGTCCTCCTAAATTAAGAAGTTTAATTAATTGAGATGCTTTTTCAGATGCAGTACCTTCAATTATCGTTTTGTCTTTATGTACTTTAGGAGTAAAAACTTTGACTACCTGTGTAGGTGAGCCGGATAAACCGATTCTCTCATCATCTAGTTCAAGATTTTTAGTAGTAAGTATTTCAACTTCATTATTTAGAGTATTTAGATAGCTCTTTAGAGTTGGAAGTTGAGGCAAAGTATCACCCTTTACAACCGTTAATACTGCGGGTAGTCTAGTATAAATGAACTGGGTCTTCTCAGTAGTCCGTCTATGAGAAATTATATACTGAGGATCTTCAGTCATTTTGATTTTTGAAATATATGTTAAGTGAGGTATATCCAGTATTTCAGCCATCTCAGGACCTACTTGTGCGGTATCACCATCAGTAGACTGCTTGCCACAAAGTATTAAGTCGTATTCTAAAGTCTTAATTGCACTAGCCAAGCTATATGAAGTAGCCAAAGTATCTGCCCCTGCTAATAGTCGGTCAGTTAAAAGGATAGCCTTATCTGCTCCTAAAGAGTAGACATGATGTATTATGTCTTTAGCATCAGGGATTCCCATACTAATAACTGTAATATGAGCTCCATGCTTTTCTTTTATTCTTAATGCTAAGTCTAGAGCATAGTTATCAAATGGATTAATAATGTTTTCAATACCAGACCTTATTAGTGTATTAGTTTCAGGATTTAGTCTGACCTCAGTTGAAGCTGGTACTGCTTTTATACACACTACTATTTTCATTTTGCTTCACCTACTTCAAAAAGATTACCTATGTTTAGGCGTAATTTACTATCAAGAAGTTTTTTTACTCTAATCATTTCATTTAAATCATCTTCTGAATACATCATCTTCAAAAAGTTGATTTTGAACTTGCCTATGCCATGTTCAGCAGAAACAGTTCCTCCCCAAGAAACGATTTGTCTTGACCAGTCAAGATATAAAGCTTTACCTAATTCATATTCTGCATCATTTCTAGGTATTATATTAACATGAACATGATTATCTCCAATGTGACCAAAAATAACATATTCAAGGTTAGCTTTTTCCAAATCAGTTCTATATAGATTCATCACATCATAAAGTTTATTATCTGGTACAGCCATATCTGTTCCTAACTTGGTTAACCCTGGGTATTCTTTTCTTCTTCTATCGATAGTTAAATTTACAATTTCAGGTGTAGCATGGCGAAAATATTGTAAGTTATCAAAATCAGATGGAGTAATAGCTAGCCAAGTATGAGAGCTATTCCCTCCACAATCGACTATTAAGTCAGAAATTTTACTAAGCATTTTATCTTGTTCTTGTTTGCTACTTGCGTGAATCTCTATATATACAGCACTATAGTAATTTTCAGGAAGTTCCTGTAAATCAATAAAGCTTGGATTGTTTTGTCTTTCGGTTCTTAGCATTTCAAGAGAGTTCTCATCAAAATATTCAAGTGCAGCAGGATTGATATTACTCTTTCTAGTACTATCAACAAAGTCAAGAGCAGATTTTTCAGTTGCAAAAAATGAAGTAACTGCTGCTATTCTTCTAGGTAGAGATAGTAGTTTAAGCTTTAATTCTGTTATAACCCCTAATGTGCCTTCTGATCCAATAAACAAGTCAATTAAATCCATATCTTTATGGATATATAAGCCAGCAGCGTTTTTCACATTTGGCATCTCATATTTAGGTAAGCTAGAACTTATTTTTTTACCACTCTTTGTTATAAGTGTAAAGTCATAACCACTAGCAAACTGCTCTCCTCTATTTATTTCAATGATTTCTCCATCGGACATAACAACTGTTAAGCCAATAATCCAAGGCCTAATAGGTCCATATCTTAATGTTCTAGCACCTGAGGCATTACAAGCTGCCATTCCTCCTAAACAAGCAGATTTCTCTGTGGGGTCTGGTGGTAAGAATAATCCAAATTCTTTTAGATGTTTTGTTAAATCAGATAAAAGTAACCCAGCTTGACAGTGTACAATATTGTCTTCTAGAGACAATATTTTAGTCATTCTAGTTATATTAAGGATGTGACCACCGTAAGGCACAGCACCACCTGCTAATCCTGTTCTATTGCCTTGAATTGTAACTTTTTGATCTGTTGATTTTAGAATTTGTGAAACGTCTTCTGTTGATCTTGGAAAAGATATACTTTGTGCATAACCACTCATCCGAGATTCATCTTTTAATAGATCGTTTTCTTTATCACTAAAAATAGTTATTAAGTCCATTAAGAAGCTCCTCTTTCCTGTATTCTGTATACATTTATGCATATATTATTATGCAACACTATGGTGAATGTTACAAGTTAATATTTTGATAATAAAAGGACTATTTAAAAATTTAGTTTAGACAAGAGCATTTATTAAAATTATTGTATTGATGCTAATTTTTTGTTTATTGAAAGTATTTCGTTGTCCTCAAATAATACATATGTTAATATTAAGATAAGATACAACTGCATCTGAAATGTATTGTATCTGTAATATATTGGTTCTAGTTGCACTAACTACAGTCTTATTACCTGAGGTTAATTATTTCAAAAGCTACAGTGCTAGAAGTGTTTATTTATATAAACATAGGTTTATGTTCAACTAGAGTATATTTAACTATAATGAAAGAGGAGACTTCAATGAAGAAAAACAATTTGTTCAAAATGCTTACCCTAGTAGTTCTGCTAGTTTTAGCCCTATCTCTTAGTGCATGCTCAGATGACGCAGAAGGTGAGGTATTAGAGCCTGATGAAGGTAGTGGTGTAGTTGAAACTCCAGTAGATCCAGATCAAACAGATATTGGTAACGATACGGATTCATCAGACATGGTGCATGTAAGTTTCGAACTAGTCTATGAAGAAGCAGACCTAGCTGGTTATGTTACTGATCTGACTTATGAAGAGCTTTATGATTATTATAAGGTTAATCCTATGTTAAATAACACTCCAGAATTTGAGGCCCTTCCTGATGCCTTTATGTTTACCACAGACTTATGGGATTTTGTAATGGATATAGGAGTACATACAGGTGGAACTGACGAGCAAATTGCTTGGGAAAAAGAGTTTTTAAATACTTACGAAGAGGTTGATGGATATTTAGTAGTCTTTGGTGCAAGAGGTGGCTCTGAAATGGGAATAGAGATGATCCCAGATGTATTTGTAGAGCATTATCCGGATACTGGAGCCTTTGTATATATTGGGAGAATGGAAACCCCTCCTGACATAGGTAATTAAAAAGTCATTTAATCACAATCAACAAAAGATAAGATAACTGAATAGTAATAAATAGGAAGCTACTAAATCATTGCAGGTAGCTTCCTTTTATTTCTAAGAAAAAAACATATTTTTCTTGTTATTGTAATAATATTGAAATATACTTATAACTGTATTGCTGCTAAATGAAGCTGATACCTAAGCAGCAATTAACCCTAAACTATCTTATGAAAAGGAGCATGATTACATGAAAAGAGTATTTTCAGTATTGTTAATGTTATTAGTAATTTTAGTTATGACAGCATGTCAACCAGATGTTTCGCCAGAGAATAATCAACCAAGTAGTGGAGAACCTAGTGGTCAAGAGGATGTGACAATTAAAGACAGCAATTTATTCACCTTCACATTTATAACTTACAGTGGAGAAAGCACACCAACTGGGCAGATATTTTTTAGTGCTGATGAATTAACTTGGGAAGGACAAAACTTTTCTCACGAATTTGTAGGACAAGGACTAAACCATCATCATTCAGGGACTTTTGATTCTGATGACTCGTTAAGCTTTGAAGGAACTTTGTCAGACGATGGGAATATGATTGAAAATTTTAGCTTCACATATGAGAGAAAAGGATCACTTTATGAGTATAACGAAATGAAATTAGTAGGCATCCCAGCTATTGAGTCAAGTGAAGAAGGTAGCTTTGAATTTTTTATTAAGAAAAGCCTCAATGATACTATATTACATATAGAGAAGTGGCGCTCAGGGGATCTTAATTATGAGTTTGTTAAAGATACAGGAGAGGTACTTGAAAGTGCAAAGCGACTAAGCGATACTGGTGAAGTATTAATAACCTTTGACGTAATAAGATAGAGTAATTTATTACAAAAGAGTAGTACTTAGAATTATATTTGAAAAAATTAATTCTAAGTACTTTTTCTTGTTTAAAAATATAAACATCGCAGAAGTTTTATTATAGGTTTAGCGTTATTAGACACAAAGACTGAAAACTAATTAATCAATAATGAAGGCTTGACATGTGTATAGTTCTAAAGAAACTACTAGTTAATATGATGATTTTTATATTACCTTTTTCGACACTTATTAAAGTACCTAAAATTGAAAAAAATCCCAGAAAAAAAGCATAATCAAGCAGGTATTTTATATCCCATATATAATAATATAAGTAAGTAAAAATAAGCAGTAAAGTTCCTTGATTTATAGTACTTTATGATAGAGTCCATATAATTGTGTAAAAGGTAAAAGGCCATATGAAAACCTTTTTTACGGTATAATGTTTTTAAGACCAAAAACATACCTAGGGGGAATTCACATGACCCAAGTACATTTTACACTTAAAACTGAAGATATTCAAAGTTTAATTGAAGAATCTGTTGAAGATAATGCATCAAAATTGGTACTGCAAACACTGTTTAATCAGATAATGGAGCAACAAAGGACTGAGTATATAAAAGCTGAAGACTATGAAAGAAGCTCAAAACGCACTACCCAGAGAAATGGATACTTTGAAAGAAGTTATACAACTAGAGTAGGAACATTAGAGCTTAGAGTGCCAAGAACCAGAGATGGAGAGTTTTCACCTGACATATTCGAGCGTTATCAACGTAATGAAAAAGCATTGGTTGGTTCTATGCTAGAAATGTACATAGCAGGAGTATCTACAAGAAAAGTATCAAGGATAGTGGAAGAACTATGTGGCAAATCTGTTTCTAAATCATTTGTCTCAAGCTTAACTTCACAGTTAGATCCATTAGTAAAAGAATGGCAAGAAAGAGATCTTTCTAATAAGAAGTATCCATATCTTATGGCTGATGTTATCTATATTGATGTTAGAGAAAACGGCAAAGTTATCTCAAAAAGCTGTCATATTGCCGTAGGAGTATCAGAAAAAGGTACTAGAGAGATACTTGGATTTATGATCCAAGACGGTGAAAGTGAAAATTCTTGGACTATTTTCTTTGATTATCTTAAACAAAGAGGTCTAAAAGGTACTAAAATGATTACCTCTGATGCTCATAAAGGCTTAGTAAAAGCCATTAAAAAGTCTTTTACTAATGTATCCTGGCAAAGATGTCAGGTGCACTTCATAAGGAATATTCTAAAAAATGTTCCAAAGAAAGATTCTAAAGATTTTAAGGATTCAGTTAAGGCAATCTTTAAATTTAAAGATATGAGTCTAGCAAGACAAGCTAAGAACGCTCTGATAGAGAAGTACGAAACTAATGCTAAGTATAGGAAAGCATGCAAAACCTTTGACGAAGGGTTTGAAGATGCTTTCCAATACTTAGTAGTTGCCAATGGTCACAATAGATTAAAAAGTACTAATATGTTAGAAAGGCTTAATCAAGAAGTTAGAAGAAGAGAAAAAGTGATTCGCATATTCCCTAATACTCCATCAGCTAATCGCTTGATAGGCGCTCTACTTATGGATAAAAATGAGGAGTGGGCCCACTCCTCAAGAACATACATCAAGCCTGAACATATATAGTATTAAAAACGTTATGCTAATTTTACACAATATTTAGGACTTGACTATGAATTTCTACTTTTTTGGTCAATTAGTACTTTAAAGTTTGATTTTTAAATTTAATTTTAACCAATTAGCAGATATATAATTAAAAAGCACACATAAATGATATATAATGATGAAAAGATAAAGGAAGAGGCCTTAATGAATATTAAAGACATTACGCAAACTAGTTTAATAAAGCCAGGGGACCACATTGTAATCTTGTATGAAGATATGAAGGAAGTATCTGAGTTTTTGACAAGCTATTTAAAGGCATCTTTAGAGAGAAATGAGCGGTGTATTTATATAGTTGGTGATGATAACCCAGAGGAAGTATTAAATGCAATAAATAGATATGATTTAAACGGCAATGGTGAGTTAGTCGTGATAAATAAAGACGAAGTGTATTCAAAAGCAGGAAAATTTTCACCTGATAAGATGGTTAGATTATTACAAAAGCTTACTGAAGAAGCAATAGATGATGGATACTTGGGCTTGGCTGTTACTGGAGAGATTAGCTGGGTTTTAGACTATGAGAATGGTAGGGATTTAATAATAGAGTATGAATGGAAGATAAACGAGCAGCTTTTTGATAAGTTCCCTGTTACAGCTTTATGCCGATATAATATTAATAAGTTTTCAGATGAGATGATTATTAGTATAATCCAGTTGCATCCATATTTAATATGGAAGAATAAAATCCACGAGAATCCTTTCTTTATCCCAGCAGAGGGCTTTAAAAATAATGACATGGCAAAATACCAAGTAGATGTATGGCTTGAAAATATTAGTAAGTTCACAAATGATAAGAGTCACTTTCATAAAGAGCTGAAAAAAAAGCAAGATGAAATGAATAAACTCCATAAGAACATGACTGAAGGCATTGTAAAGGCTATGATTGAGTTGTTAACTACTCATGACAATTATACTAATAATCATAGTGAAAATGTAGCTAGTTTAGCACAAAGTTTTGCTCATTACTTAGGATTGCCTGATGAATTTATCACTAAGATTTATTATGCAGGTTTAGCACACGATATAGGTAAGATTCTGGTTGATAGAAGTATACTTAATAAAAAAGAAAAACTTTCAAGTGATGAGTATAAAAGAATAAGGCAACATCCAATCCACGGTGCAAATGCATTATTTCAGCTAAAAGAATTAAAAGATATCGCCAAAGCTATTAAGTATCATCACGAAAGATGGGATGGGGAGGGATATCCTGAAGGACTTAAGGAGGAAGAAATCCCACTCATGAGTAGAATCATTGCTTTGGCTGATACTTATGAAGCAATGATTAGTGATAGGCCTTATAGGAAAGCTTTTAATCACGAGGAAGTAATTGAAGAAATAAAAAACTGTAGCGGTTCACAATTTGATCCAGCTCTGGTTAATGATTTTATAAGCATGATATTAGAAGAGAAAAAAAATTCTAGTTGGTTTTATGACTAAAAGAGGTGCTGTTGCTAGCATCTCTTATTTTATGTATTATATTTGAAAAGAAAGCATTACAAGGAGACACTATGAATTTCAGTAATATAATGGTGAAAGTAAGAAATAGTAAGCTACTTACTTTCATATCTTTAGGTTTTTTTGGTATAGGCATAGGTTTATTGAGTTTGTATTTTGCAGCGGCATATTATAAGTTGCCTATGCTGTTTTCGTACATTAAGAATTTTCCTATATTTGTACTAAATGTATTGCCTGTTATTTTTCTTATTATCACTCTATATGTATTAGTTAATAAAGTTTGGCTAAGCTTTTTACTGGCATCAGTTCTAACTTTATCACTAACTCTAGTAAACTATTTTAAAATAGTAATTAGGAATGATCCTCTAATAATGAAAGACTTAACACTTATTAGCGAGTCACTAAATATGATTGGAGAGTTTACGATAAAGTTTAATTGGCAGATGAATGTAACGATATTATTAATAATATTAATTACTTTGTTCTCAAAGTATTTTTTTAAGGCACAATTAGAGATAAAATCAAGGTTAATAATCTTTTCCTCTTTATTGATTATTGGAGTATTTACATTCAACTCTATCTATGCAAATGCTGATTTATATGAAGCAACTGAAAATTATGACTTAATTAATAGATGGTCACAAACACAAACATTTGTCTCAAAAGGTTTTGTTTATCCTTTTTTGTATAGCTACACAAACCTTAGAGATACACCTCCAGAAGGTTACGAAGAGGATTTAGTAATTGAAATTTTAAGCCAGTATGAAGATAGCAAAATTCCAGAAGACAAAAAAGTAGATATAATTGGAATCATGCTAGAAGGATTTAATGATTTCTCAAAGTTTGAGGAGATTGAATTTTTAGAAAATATATACGACAAATGGCATGAGCTAGAAGATAATTCCTATTCAGGTGAACTTGTTAACAATATCTTTGCCGGTGAAACAGTAGACACAGAGTGGGGGTTTCTGACAGGGTTTACCAACTATCATGAGTTTAGGTCTCTGACAAGCTCTTATGTACACTATTTTAAAAGTCAAGGATATATTGTTGAGGGAAGTCATCCTTGCTATCAGTGGTTTTATAATAGAGAAAATGTAAATGAGTATTTAGGCTTTGACAATTATTATTTTTTTGAAAATCATTATGCAAAACTAGCGAATAATACTATAGCAAGAGATAGGATACTTCTTCCTGAAATTATCAATCTACATCAAAAAGCAAAAGAGTCGCCTAGTCCATATTTTAGTTTTAACGTTACTTATCAAAACCATGGACCTTACCCAGCGACACACACAGGAGATGTCGCAATTATTTCAAGAGATAATGTAAGCGAAGCTTCATATAATATTATGAATAACTATTTACTTGGAATTAAAGATACTATTAATGAAACAGTGAAGTTTGTAGAGTACTACAAAGATAAAAACCCTGTCATAATAGTGCTGTTTGGAGATCATAACCCATGGCTTGGAGACAATAACAGTGTTTATCATGATTTTGGAATAAATATTGATTTAGATACAGAAGAGGGATTCTTTAATTACTACAATACCCCATACTTAATTTGGGCTAATAATAGCGCTAAAGAAGTGCTAGGTAATGAATTTGTGGGAAGTGGTAAAAAAATAGGGCCGAGTTTTCTAATGAATAAAGTATTTCACTTGGCAAAATATGAAGGAAATGCGTTTATGAAACTATCAAATAGTCTTATGAAGGAGACGACATTAGTACATCGTGATGGGTATTATTTAGTAAATGAAAGACTAGTGCGTAACTTAAGCGAAAAGGCAGAAGAAACTCTCAAAGACTTTTTAATTGGTCAGTATTATTATCGTACAAATTTTGTCAAATAAGTGGCAAAAGATATTTTGAGTAGTATAATAAGTTATAGAAGTGAAATGAAAGGAGTATGATTGTGAAAAAGAAAATTAAGAATAATGTTTATTGGCTTGGTAAAGTAGATTGGGATCTTCGCACTTTTCATGGTGAAGAACTATCAACACATAGAGGTTCAACATATAATTCATACTTAATACAAGAAGAGAAGAATGTTTTGATTGACACAGTATGGCTACCGTATGCAAAAGAGTTTGTAGATAATTTGCAGTCTGAAATAAATCTTGAAGATATAGATTATATTGTTATAAATCACGGAGAGGTTGACCATAGTGGTGCTTTAGTGGAATTGATGAAACATATTCCAAACACGCCAATTTACTGCTCCCAAAATGCAGTAAAATCATTAAAAGGACAATACCACCAGGATTGGAACTTTAACGTAGTAAAGACAGGGGATAAGCTAGATTTAGGGAATGGCAAGGAGTTAATCTTTGTTGAGATGACTATGCTTCATTGGCCAGACAGTATGGCAGCATTTTTAACTGGTGATAATATTCTATTTAGTAATGATGCATTTGGACAGCATTATGCATCTGATATGTTATTTAATGATTTAGTAGATCAATGTGCTTTATATGAAGAAGCAATGAAATATTTTGCTAATATTATTAATCCATTTAACATGCTTTTAAGAAGAAAGCTTGATGAAATTATGGCATTAAACTTAGATATAGAAATGATAGCTACTAGTCATGGTATTATTTGGCGTGATAAACCGATGCAAATTGTCAATAAATATATTGATTGGTCCAATGATTATCAAGAGAATCAAATAACTATAATATACGATACTATGTGGGACGGTACAAAAACACTTGCAAACAATATTGTTGAAGGTATCAGAAGTGTAGATGAAGACGTAGTTGTTAAAGTATTCTATTTGCCTCATACTGATGAGAATGATTTAATAACTGAGGTTTTCAAGTCTAAAACAGTAGTTATGGGTTCTCCAACAATGGGTAATAGTGTGTTACATTCGATTGTAGGATTTATTCACCTGATGAAAGAGATGAAGTTTAAGAAGAAAAAGACAGCTGCTTTTGGCTGCTATGGCTGGAGCGGTGAAGCTGTGAAGATAATGAATGAAAAAATGAAAGAGGCTGGATTTGAAGTAATCAATGATGGGTTTAGAAATCAATGGAATCCTGATAAAGATGCTCAAAATGAAGCCATTGAATTTGGTAAAGAAATAGCTAAAGCTTAAAGTGTAGCTCCTCTCAATTTGAGGGGAGCTATTAAAGTTAATAGCAAGTATTGAAAGAAGGAAATATTGTGTTAGATGAGTTGTATGATAACTATTTAAAAATAGTAGTAAATGAGATACCTCTAATTGATGTCAGGTCAAATATTGAATATGAAAAAGGATCATTCCCTAATTCAATAAATATTCCTATTCTTAATAACGAAGAAAGACATTCTGTAGGTATAACTTATAGAGAATATGGCCAAGAGGAAGCTATAAAGCTTGGATATCTTTTGACTAAAGACAATAAGCAAGAGAAAGTAAGCAAATGGTATGAACATATTAAGGAAAACCCTAATGCACTTATATATTGTTTTAGAGGTGGATTAAGATCACAAATTGCCACTAATTGGCTTTTTGAAGCACATAATATGAGAGTTAAAAGAATCAATGGTGGCTATAAAGCACTTCGCAACTTTCTCATCGAAAGCTTGTTAATGGAGAACCAAAAACATAAACCTATAAGATTAGGTGGATATACAGGAGTAGGAAAGACAATACTGCTTAATGAAATAAATAATTCAATTGACCTTGAAGGATTAGCTAATCATAGAGGTAGCATATTTGGGCCTAGAATAACCCCACAACCAAGTCAAATTGATTTTGAAAATGCATTGGCTTATAAAGTTTTACAAAAAGTCAGTGATGGCCATAAGCATCTTATTTATGAAGATGAAGGGAAGCATGTTGGCAAATCTTATTTGCCAAATGAGTTTTATAAATTTTTAAGAGAAGGCCCCCTTGTAGTCTTACATGAAGAAATAGACGTACGAATTGAACATATTCTTAAAGAATATGTCATTGATGCCCAGTTAGTTTATAAAGATGAGTATGGTGAAGAAGGCCTTGATAAATGGTTTTCTTACATTGAGAGAAGTATTAAAAAAGCAAAAGATAGGCTTGGAAGTAGTAGATATTTAAAGATGATAGAGTTACTCGAATCTTCACTTAAAGAGCAGCTAAACACAGGGGATCCTCATGCACATTGTACTTGGATTGAGAGCTTTCTAGTAGATTATTATGACCCAATGTATGAATATCAAATAAATAAAGTAAAAAGACAAATCGTATTTGAGGGAAATTATCAGGAAGTCAAAGAATATTTGGATAATCTAGAGAAGGAGAAATAATGGATAAGTTATTTTATGTTGAAAAAGTACATGATTCAGTTTCATATTATCAAATTTATAAAAAAGATTACAAACGAGTAGTATTTTTGCTGCATGGACTTTATGGGGCACCTAAAGATTGGTTACCACTTGGCAAAAAACTTGCTTTAGAAGGCAGTTTAGTTATTATTCCACAAGCAAAGTGGCATGGATACAAAACTCCTGATAATTTTGAGTATCTTTTTTCTGGAAATAGTTTTATGAATTCTATGACTATTGTAATGAATAGTTATATTGAAAGTATTATCAATATTCTTAATTATTTAATTACAAAAGAGAGTGTGAATTGCAAAAAAGTTGGTGTAGTAGGGTTTTCAATGGGAGCTTATGTCAGTTATTTACTGCCATTATTTGAGCAAAGATTTTCTGCAATCATACCAATCAGTGGCTCTCCTTATTTTAGTGATGATAAAGCAATTGAGCACTTTAAGATAGATAACTTAGAGATTCCAGAAAGTGCAAGTATACAAGCTGGGCAGAAACCAGAACTATTTGTTGATAAGAATATCTTAATAATGCACAATAAAGATGATCAGACTGTTTCATACATAGGTAGTCATAAATTTTATGAGATTCTTAAACCAATGATGAAAAGAGGCAAGGTGGAAATGATACTCCAAGAAATTGGTGGTCATAGATTCTATAGTTACTTTGGAGATATGATTGTAGACTGGTTTAATAAGTACTTATAAAAAATGCTTTGTGCTAAATCGCACAAAGCATCTTTTTAAGGTAAGAATTTAAATCCCTGATCTTTATAAAACTTGAAGATTTTCTCATTATAGCTTCTTTGTACTAGCGGGTTATAGTGCCAGCCAAATCTATACTGAGCACGATTGATACCGCCTTGGTCTATTATCTTATCAGTTACTTTCTTAGCCCACTCTTCACCATTAACCTTTGTTGCTACATCATTAAAGTGTTTAATATACTTATCAAGCACTTCTCCTTCAAGTTTTTGTAGCCAATTGTCATATTTATACTCGCAAATTTCCCTTTTTACATCCTCGTCAGAAAGTTTTTTGTAAGTTTCTTCATGAACAACAACTTCTTTTTTAAGTTTGATTCGATTCATACCCTTATCATCTGCATATCCTAAACAAGAGATTAAAATAGGAACAGTCAGCTCTGGTAAATCAAGAATCTCTTTCATTTCTTCATACCTAGCATTTACAGTTCCAATATAAACATTACCAACTCCCAAAAGATTAGCTGCGCATTCAATAGATTGTGCCATGCACATAGCATCCTCTATAGCAATAATGAAATCTCTAAAAGCATGTTCTCTGCCAAAGGGAGCTTTCTCTACTATAGCCCATTGTTTCATTCTAAAGTAATCAATAACAAATACTAAAAGAGTATCAGCATCTTTAATAAATCCCTGGTTGCATAATTTACTAATTTCTGTTTTTCTATCAATATCTTTTACTTTAATAATACTAACGGGTTGAAGGTTTCCACCACTTGCTGCGGCTAAGCCTACATCCAGTATTTCATCAAGAACTTCATCTTCTAAAGGCTTATCGATAAACTTTCTATGACTATATCTATTCTTTAATACAGTGAGTGCTTGCTTTTGCATATCATTATACATAAAAATCCCCTCCATTAATTTTAATAATATATTCTCTTAATAATTGAGGAATTCCTGCTTCAATTACGTTATAATAGAAATATACAATAATAGCCATATGCTAAGTTCTTGCAAAGAAAGAGATAGCAAGCAATATTTAGAGAGGTATAAATATGACATTTAAAAAATCTTTGATAATTTTGACGATATTACTTTTGATTATTACTGGATGTAACAATAATAATTCTGCTGATGATGATTTGGTCCCTAATCCAGATGATACCTACGAAGAACAAACGGAAGAAGAGATTGAAGAAGAAATCATAATCCATGAACCAGAACTTCCCGGAGCATTTTTTGTAATGATTGATAATCATCCGAATGCAAGGCCACAATCAAATTTGGATAAAGCAGACATTGTGTATGAAATGGTATGTGAATGGACATATACAAGGTATTTAGCAGGGTTTTATAACTATGACCCAGTTGTTGTAGGACCTATAAGATCAATTAGATATTATTATGCACAAACAGCAGAGGCATATGATACGGTGGTTTCACATGTAGGTGGCAATATGGATGCACTTGCATATGTGAGGGACAAAAATCTTAAAAGCATGTGTAGCATTACAACAGCGGGTGGTTACTTCTACGTCGACCAAGCAAAAAAATCTCCTCACAAAACTCATGTAAAATCTAATGAGGTGTTGCGTTTTGCAGAAAGCCGCAATCGACCACTGAAACCTTTACCTGAGTTGAATGTAGGAGATATGGGCGAGGGGGAAAAGGCTGCAGAGATTCTTATTAATTATGGAACTACTCAATATCCTCATCAAGTAGGATGGGCTTATGATGAAGAGGTTGAGAGATACATAAGATATATTAATGGAAACATATATAAGACTCGAGATGATGATGCAGTTTATGCGGATAACATTGTTTTGATTCAAGCAGCTGTAAAGTCTGTGGAAGTACCTATAGATGGTTTGCAAAGTGAAATTAATATTTTGGGTAGTGGTAAAGCTTATTTCTTAAGAGATGGATTTATTTATTCAGGAACATGGGAAAAAGCTAGCGCAAAGGATCACTTTGTTTATAGGTTAGATGATGGTTCTCTATATAGCTACACTGAAGGCAATGTGTGGGTGCAGCAAATCTCCTCTTTTGACAGAAACTTGTCTATTGAATTTGAAGAAGTAGAAGGGTAAAAAATTATAGGGGGAAAATATTGTGTCAGGAGAATTAAAAGACAGAAGTGCATTAGTTGCTAGTCGTAAAGAAAAAGGTGTAACCCAAAAGCAAGTAGCAGAAGATTTGGGAATTTCAAGAAGCTTTTATGGTCTAATCGAAACAGGTAGAAGAGATCCTTCACTAAATTTAGCAATGGAATTAGCAAAATACTTTGAAACAACAATACTTGATTTATTCTTTAATGATTTATGGATTGGTTACTTAAATAGCAAAAGTCTAAACGTATAAAGGAATGATTTTTTGTTCATTTATGGATTTGCACCTGTATTTACTCAAGAAGTGAAAATTCTAATCTTGGGTTCTGTCCCTAGCGTAACATCACTAGAGAACTATGAGTATTATGGATATCCAAGAAATCAATTTTGGAGTATAATGGATACTATACTTGATGATTCAGATATTAGTAGCTATGAGAAGAAGCTTGAAACAATGATTAATAACAAAATTGCTTTGTGGGATGTAATTAAGTCATGTTATCGAAAAACTAGTTCAGATGCAATGATAACAAATGAGAAAGTTAACAATTTTCTATGGCTTTTTAAAACATGCCCAAATATAAAAAGCATATACTTTAATGGTGCAAAAGCATATGATTCGTTTAAGCGCTATGTAGATAAAGACTTATATATGGACAAAGAATTAATTAAATTGCCTTCTACAAGTCCAGCAAATACACATAAGCTGGAGAAGAAAATAGCGGAATGGAAAAGAATTAAGAAAAGATAGAAAGAGCGAGTTTTGTCTCGTTCTTTTTTTTATTTTAAATTTCTTAAAATGTGTATTGACATTCACATTTTATCGGCTATAATATGTATATGGATTCACATTCACATTCACATTCACAATAATTAAAACTAGAAAGGGTGAAAATATGCCTACCAAGACCTTCTTTAATCTTAAGACTGAAAAAAGAGAGAAGATAATAGAAGTAGCGCTAAATGAATTTGCTGCAAAGCCTTACCATAAAGTTAATGTAACAGACATAATCAAGCTAAGTGGAATTGCTAGAGGTAGTTTTTATCAGTATTTCGATAACTTAGGGGACTTGTACTCTTATTTGATCTCCTATGGAGGAGAAATAAAGCAAAAATATATAATGGCAGAAATGGGAGAAAAGGAACCTAGCTCACTTAGGGAGTACCTAAATATAGTATACAAGGGTGGACTAAAATATAGTAGAGCACACCCAGAATATGCTAAGTTATTTTCATTTATGGTTAGAGATTCTTCTCAAGATGAGACGATGCAGGAACAGTTGAAAAAGCAAAAAGAACTTTCAATACAAATATTTGTAAACTTAATTGAAACATATAATGCATTGCCTGACGCATCACAAGAGGAGTTAAGATTTACAGCTTTTATGCTGACGCAGATTAATATTGCTTTTGTAGACTATTTTGTTGATGGCTTATTAGAGATTGATAATGAAGAAGTAAATGAAGCTGCTGAGAAGTTTATTGACAAACTATTTTATGGATTTTTGAAAGAAGAGGTTTAACATGATTAAAGTAAGTAACCTATATCACTCGTATACTAAAGATGGAAACTATGCGGTTAAAGATGTGAGCTTTGAGGTTCAAAAAGGTGAGATTTTTGGATTCTTAGGGCCAAGCGGTGCAGGTAAGTCTACTACTCAAAACATTTTAATAGGTTTACTTGCTTTGCAAAAAGGAAGTATTTTAATTGATAATGTTGATATCGCTAAAACAAAGAAAGAGCTTTTTAACAGAATTGGAGTTTCATTTGAACATCCTAATGTATATAAGAAGTTAACAGGAGTTGAAAACTTACAGTTTCATGCAGATATGTACAGTGTGAAAACAGAAGATCCAATGAAGTTACTGGAGATGGTTGGACTTGGAGAGGCCTCTAACAAAAGAGCAGAAGGTTATTCAAAAGGCATGCTTCAAAGACTAGTATTTGCTAGGTCTATGATTAATAATCCAAAAATATGGTTCTTAGATGAACCCACAAGTGGTTTAGATCCAGGTACTGCTGCAACCATTAAAGACATAATTAAAGATAAGAAGAATAATGGGACAACTATTTTCTTAACTACACATAATATGCAGATAGCTGATGAGCTATGTGATAGGGTTGCTTTTATTAATGAAGGAGAAATTAATTTAATTGACTCGCCTAGAAACTTAAAACTTCAATATGGTGAGAAACTTATCAAGATTACTCAAAGAATTGATGAGCAAGTAGTAGAAAAAAGATTCTCATTACTAAGCGAAGAAGAAAAAAGAGAGTTAAAAGATATACTTGATAAAGATTTATTTGAGACAATGCATAGTCAAGAAGCTACTTTAGAAGAGATATTTATCAAAGTGACAGGGCGGAGGCTGATTTAATATGGCTCGTATAATCAGCTTAATTAAAAGAGAGTTTAAGATAACAATTAGAAATTACTATCTTTTTATAATATTAGCAGTAGCATTGATATTAGTAGCTGTTATAAGGTTTGTAATTCCAGCAGAAATGAATTTTGAGAAGACATTGTTCTTAACTAGTTCACCACAAGCAGAAAAGCTTTTAAGTGATACAAACTATAATGTTATGAAAGAGAATGGAAACTTTCTTCAAAATAGGGAAGATATAGTTGTAGCAATGGAAGACGATTATAATAGCATAGGATTAGCTTTATCAGAAAAAAATGGAGAAGTTCATATTGAACTAATAACACAAGGTTATGAAAATGAAGAGATAATAAATTTAGCTATTGTGGACATTCAATATTACCTGGGAAATATCAATGTAAGTGATGACTATGATGTTAATGTGTTGTTTGAAGGAACATCTTTAGCTGAGGTTCCCGACAACCTAAGTGTTGTTCCATTACCAATTATGCTTGAATCTGCCTTAATGGGACTATTTTTAATTGCTGTTATGTTGACTCTAGAGAAAGACCATAAAACTATTAAAGCTTATGTAACTACACCGGGAAGGGTTCATGAGATGCTAATAGCAAAAGTAATTACAATGTTGTTTTATGCCTTTATCTCAGCATCTGTGATAGTAGGTTTGACTATTGGTCTAAAAGGAAACTGGGCTCAAATGTTAATACTGGTTGGGCTAACGTCATTATGGTCATCATCATTAGGTATTGTAATAGCAAATATGTGTAAATCTCTTACATCAGCGATGATGCCATTGGTTATAGTTTCACTAGTCCTAGCAGCGCCAGTAATGTCTTACTTTGCTCCAATGTTTGCTCCTAACTATTTAAGAGCATTACCAACTTACTCGCTGATGTTAGGTTTAAGGGAAGCTTTGTTTATAGAGTCATCAAATGCATTGTTTATTCAAGCGTTAAACTATTCTCTAGTACTAACTGTGATATTCATGTTACTGATGGTTATTACAAGTAAGTATGCTGTAAAGAATAGTTAGGGGTGAAAATTATGAAAAAAATAATCACAATTTTTAAAAGAGATCTAAAAGTTGCAAGAAGAGATTTTGTATTAATGTATGTCATAGTAGCACCGATATTAATAGCTTTACTTCTTAGTGGCATGGCTCCTGATGTAGCAGAGTCATCAATATTGATTGCCGTAGATAACTCACTAAGTGAAAGCGAGATAGATATACTATCTGAAATTGCACAAGTGCAAGTATATGATAGTTATGAAGGTGTTGTAAAAAGAGTTAGTGACACAGATGATATCTATGGCATCGTTAGGAATAACAATAGATATGAGGTTGTGTTAGAAGGAAATGAAGCAGGAGATATGCAAAGCATGATGAGGTTGATTATATCCTATTTAGAAGGAGATAGATCTAGTTGGATGAGTTATCATGTAAGTAATGTTGAAGTTTCACTTCCTCCGATAGTAAGCATAGGTAGCTCGGGTTTAATTATTATGTCCATTATCCTTGGTGGAATGGTAATGGGACTTAACATTGTTGAAGATAAAGAATTTAATACTTTAAGTGCACTAAACACATCACCACTAATCAAGCTAGAGTATATACTTGGCAAAAGTATATTAGGAATAATATTGCCAATAATTCACACACCAATAATTCTTATGGTATTAGGGATCGGAGGTGTTAGTGTAGGGAAAACAATGGCTGTGATTGCTTCAAGTGCGCTATTTGTAGTCTTTGTGGGACTTTTCATTGGGACGTTAGGATCAAATCAGTTATCAGCAATTGCAAGTGCTAAAGGAATGATGTTTGTTTTTGCAGGGTCAGTCCTAGGAGCAATTGTACTTAAGAGTAGTATGCACTTTGTACTTTACTGGTCACCTTTATATTGGATATATCAAGGGATTTACAAAGTAATTGTTGATACTGCATCATGGAATTACATAGTGATCTCAAGTAGTATAGTCTTAGCAATCAGCGTAATTCTGTTTTATGTTCTTATGAGATATCAAAAGAAGCATCAATCAATGTAAAACTCACTTTTTAGTGAGTTTTTTTCTATTAAAAGAGGATTATTGTTTTATATATTGAAATAGAAAAGGTTAAAAGAAATAGGAGTTTGCTAAAATGAAAGCCATAATTAATGGACATATAATATCGAATAACTTAGAAATAGAAAATGGATATATAATCTATGACAACATTACTTTAGATTATGGAGATGGTTCACTGCCAAGAGGAAATTATGAAAGCATAATAGATGCTGAAAATAGCTATGTCTTGCCAGGATTAATAGATATCCACATGCATGGAGCTAATGGGATAGATTCTATGAGTGTTAGTAAAAAAGGCTTGGAGGACATCAGTCTTTATTTGGCACGTAATGGGGTTACGAGTTTTTTGCTAACTACAGTTACAGACACAAAAAAAAGAATAAAAGCAAGTTTAAGAAAAATAGAAAATTATAAAGATAACCTGCCAGGAGCTAATCTTCTAGGTGTTCATTTGGAAGGACCGTTTATAAATAGCGAAAAGGCGGGAGCTCATAACAGAAGTCATGTTTCTGACTTTGACTATAGTTTAGTAGAAGAGTATTTAGACTTGATAAAAATTATTACTTTTGCTCCTGAAGTAGTAAACAATGATATATATAAGTTGAGTGATAAAGGCATAAAACTATCAGTAGGGCACACTAACGCTAGTTATGAACTTGGGAAAGAATCAATTGATAAGTGTGATCTTATAACTCACTTATTCAATGCTATGCCACAAATTCATCATCGTGACCCAGCAGTCACAACAGCAGCATTACTATCGGACTGTTTTGTGGAGATAATAGCAGATAATATACATTTACATCCGGCAATTATAGAACTGGTAGCGAAACTAAAGGAAGATAAGATCGTTCTTGTTACAGATTCAATCGCTGCGACAGGTCAGGGAGATGGTGAGTATGTCCTTGGAGGTTTGAAGATAGAAATAAAAGGTGGAGTGGCAACTCTGAAGGATTCAGATACCTTAGCTGGTAGCACGCTAACACTATTAACTGCGCTAAAAAATATGATAACTATCACAGATTTGCCAATACAAAAAGTAATTGAGTATGCTACTTATAATCCAGCAAGAGTGCTAGGCCTTTTAGATAGAGGGCAGATAAAGAATGGCATGAGGGCAGATTATATAATTACTAAAGATTTAGAAGTTGTTAATAAAACAATTATATTAGGAGAAGAAATATGTGTTTAGCAATTATTGCTGGTAAAAAAGCAACAGTAAAAGGAAGCATAATACTAGCTCACAATGAGCAAAACTATGGTAGACACCCAGTTATATATAATTATTACCAGGGAAATAAATATTGTGAGAAATATAAAATTAGAGAAGAATCATTCAACTTTTTACACGCTGAAGTTCCAAAGCTTCATTACAGTGATAACTGCATAAATGATAACGGGGTAGTGATAGTAGGTAATGGGTGTCCTTCAATTCTTGAAGATAGTGAAAATGGAATTGGCTATGCACTTCCACAAATAATAGCAAAGTATGCAAAGTCAGCAAGGGATGCTATAGATCTTATCGATCAAATAATGAAGGTCTATGGATATAAGTCTAGTGGAAGAACATTTTCAATAGCTGATAGAGATCAAGCGTATGTAGTATCGTTACTAAGTGGAAATGATTGGTTGGCATATAGGGTGCCTGATGAAGCCGTAGTTGTTATACCCAATACTTTTGTTTTAGGGAACTTAGAAAATGAAGACATGGAAATAGAGTATTTTGGTTCAGAAAACATTATGGAAAAGATGAAAACTGGAACATATAGCTTTAAAAATGAGTATTCTAAAGAAGAAGAACATGAAAACTTACGAAAGCAGACAGGTAGGGATTCAAGACAACATTATTTGCAAGGACTGATTTTAGAAAGTAAGTTATTGTATTGCGAAGATTTAAAATTTGCACTAAGACCTGCGAAAAAGTTAGATGAGTTTGATTTGATGTCCTTATTGAGAAGTCATCATGAAACAGAAGATGTGCACCAAGATGAAAGCGAAATAGAGGATAGTTACTTTAGGAGTAGTTGCAATATTGCAACACAGGAAGGCGCAGTTTTTTGTTTAGATAAAGATATTTTAGTTTATAGAGCATTATCAGTTCCATGCCTTTCTCCTTTTATCCCGTATCATTATAAGGATAATATGCCAAATTTGCTTCAAGCAGATATTGATCACTTTAACCCAAATAATCACATATATGAAGCAGGACTCTATTGGCATTTTTATAATGCTGTACATAAAGTAGCGAAAGACAAAATACTGGCAGAAGAATATAGAAAGAGAATTGCAAACTTTGAAGCTTTACAATCTCAAGACATGAAAAAATCAGATGATACAAAAAAGTTTTCACATGAGCAACTTGAAAAAGCAGTTAAATTAGCAATAGAGTTTGGTGAAACAAATGATTAAGATTGAAGTATGTGTAGACTCAGTGGAAGACGCTCTTTTAGCTCAGCAGTCTGGAGCAGATAGATTAGAAATTTCTGCTGTATTAGAAGTTGGAGGCACCACACCTTCAATAGGAATAATAAAACATATTAAAGAAGTAGTAAATATCCCAATAATGCCACTTATTAGAGAGAGATGTGGGAACTTTTCTTATTCAAAAACAGAGAAAGTAACTATGCTTAAGTCAATAGAGTCTTTATTACTTGAAGGTTGTAATGGCTTTGTTATAGGTGCTCTCACAAGAAGCGGTGATATAGATTTTGATTTTATGCAAGAGATTAACAAGAGCTTCCCAGGTGTTGATGTAACTTTTCATAGGGCTTTTGATTTTTGCAATGATCCACTAAAGCAAATAATTAGGCTTGAAGAGCTTGGTATAAAGAGAATTTTAACATCGGGTCAAGCTAATGATATTATAAAAGGGGCAAGTCTAATAAAGGAGTTAATCAAGAATTCATCAAGTATTAATATAATGCCAGGTGGAGGAATTACTCCAGAGAATGTCAAGCAGCTAGTTGAGATTACGCAGGCCAGTGAAATTCATACATCAGCTAGTGATATTTATACATATGACATAGAGTATGATACTAAAGAACTAGGTATGGGAGAATTAACTAAACGCAAAAGGTTTAGTAGTAAAAGATTTAATGAAATTAAAGCGAGTATACAAGGAGAGTGAGTTTCGTGAATGAACTAATTTTTGTAGTAGATGATGATAAAAATATTAGGGAGTTAATTTCTAAGTTTTTAGACAATGAAGGATATTCAGTTAAAACTTTTGGAGATGCTGAATCAGTCCTACCAGCAATGGAGAAACAAAAACCAGATTGTATCGTTCTGGATGTAATGCTTCCTGGAATTAGTGGGCTCGATTTATGTAGAAGAATCCGGTATGAGTACAAGACTCCGATAATATTTGTTTCAGCAAAAGGAGAAGAAATAGACAGAATTTTAGGGATTGAGCTAGGTGGAGATGATTATTTAGTAAAGCCTTTTAGCCCTAGAGAGCTAATTGTGAGAGTCAAAGCTTTGCTTAGAAGATCTGTTATGACTGAGGATAAGTCTGAAGGAGAAGAGTATAAATTAGCGAATGTAGAAATAAAGTCTGCTCATAGAGAGTTTTACATTGATGAGGAAGAAGTGACTACAACAAACAAAGAATTTGAAATGCTTTTATATATGCTTAAAAATTCAGACAAAGCTTTATCAAGAGATCAAATAATTGAGAATATTTGGGGATATGATTATGTTGGAGAAACTAGGTCAGTAGATGACTTAGTAAGAAGGCTACGCAAAAAACTTAAAGATAATAACGCAAAAATAGAGATAGAGACCATCTGGGGCTATGGATACAAGATTACCCAAAAGTAAAACTTCTATAAGTTTTAAAATTACAGCAGTTCAAGTGCTTGTAATTATAATGGTGAGTGTATCCGTACTAATTACCACAGCCTTCACCATAACAAATTATATATCTCAAAGGAATTTTTACGAGCTTGAAACAACTGCAAAAGGAATTGCGCAGATAATTGCCAACACATCATTTAGAGATGAGAGGTTGATTGAAGAGGTCGTTTCGCAGTCTCAAGCTAATATTGAACTTGTTATATTAAACAAAGACCTAAATATTGTCCTGAGTACATTTAAGGGCTACGATGAAAAACTAATATTACCAGATGATATTAAATTAGCAATTGTTGAGAATAAAAAACAAGGAGCATGGAGCGATTATTATTTTGTAATTGAAGAGTTTACAAGTATTAATCGTGCAGGCTATGTAGTAGCACTAAGCCCAAGAGTGGATCAGATAATAATTAGAGATAGCTTTATGTGGTCTGTTATAAGATTGATTATCATAGCTGTATTAATTGGAATTTTATTTGCTAGCTATTTAACAAGTAAAGTAATAGAACCACTTCAAGATCTTGAACAAAAACTTAAAGAAATATCTATTTACGATTTTTCTGGAAGGCTGAAAGTTGAGGATGATGATGAACTAGGGGATTTAGCTAAAGCTTTTAATAATATGAGTCAACAATTAGAAAGATATCAAGAAGCTCAAGCGAGATTTATTCAGAATGCTTCACACGAGCTTAAGAGCCCATTAATGAATATACAAGGATATGCAGAAGGATTACAAGCGGGTCTTTTTAATGAGAGTGAAGTAGGGGAAGCACTTAATATAATTGTTTCAGAAAGCCAAAGATTGAAATCAGTAGTTGAAGAGCTGTTGTTTATAAGTAAGATAGATGATGAAAATGTAAGTATTGAAAAGAAAAAAGTAGATGTAAGCGATGTAATGAATGAAGCCTTAAGAACAGTTTATACTCGTATTCAACATAAAGGATTAGACCTTCAAGTTGTTATTGAAGAAGACTTAACTATCAAAGGAGACTACTCTTCTTTAATGAGGGCATTTTCTAATGTGCTAGATAACGCTGTTCGTTATGCAGAAGAGAGAATTTTGATACAAGGTATAACTGGTGATAATAAGCAGGTAATTATACGAATTGTAGATGATGGCCCTGGTTTTACAGAAAAAGAAATGCCAAAAGTATTTGAGAGATTTTTTAAAGGTGAAAAAGGCAGTACTGGATTAGGCATGGCTATTGTAAAAGATATTGTAAACTTACATAGTGGTGAAATCAATATTTATAATCATCAAAATGGAGGCGCAGTAGTAGAAATAATTTTTCCAAGCTAGGAAAGGAGAAAGTGATGTTAGAGCATAAATATGACAAGTATTATACGTATGATGAGTTAACAGAGGCACTGAATACCTTAGCGAATCTATATCCTAACTATGCTTCTATTAGCTCAATAGGAAAAAGCTATGAAGATCGCGATGTATGGTGTATTACAGTTACAGACTTTAGTACAGGAGAAGCTGAGCATAAACCAGCAATATATATTGATGGTAATACTCATGCAGGAGAAGTTACTGGTTCCATAGCAGCACTTTATACAGCAGACTATTTACTTTCAAATAAAGATAAGAGTGATGTTAGAGAGCTATTGCAAACTACTACATTTTATATTATTCCTAGGGTTAATCCTGATGGCGCAGAATTTTATTTAACAACTCCAAACATGCTAAGAAGTAGTGTAAGGGTATGGCCAGATGAAGAGTTATTGGATTATCCTGGTTTACACAGAAGTGATATAGATGGTAATGGGTATATTTTACAAATGCGTTTAAGAGATGATAAAAGAGGCCCGTGGAAAATATCAAAGCTTGATAGCAGGCTTATGGAGCCAAGAAAGTTAGATGAAACAAAAGGTGAATTTTATCATATTTTACCTGAAGGATTAATTAAAGATTTTGAGGGAGAGCCATTTAAGCTAAACCCAGTACCATGGCAACTAGATCTGAATAGAAACTACCCGTCTGAATGGAAGCCTGAAATAAAGGGTGGGGGAGATTATCCTACTTCAGAGTCTGAAATAAAAAACGTTGTTGATTTTATTATTAGCCATAAAAACATTGGAGCTCTAGAAGCTTTGCATACTTCAGGAGGCATCCTTTTTAGGTCCCCATATACGTACCCTGAAAGTGAATTTAATAAATACGATCTAAAGCTTCTTAAAACGATTGGAGCTAGAGGAGAAGAACTAACAGGTTATCCAGATGTACCAAGTACAGGTGGGATATTTGCAGCAACTATTGTAGATTGGGCTTATGAGCACCAAGGAATTCCTGGATTTACTCCTGAGTTATGGGATTTATATGGAAGAGCCGGTGTAAAAATTGATTGGCATGAAGCTAGATCTTTGACAGCTGAAGAGAGAGTACTAAGAGATTTAAAAGTGCTAGAGTGGAACGACAGAGAGTTGTCTGGGACTGGATTCATTGATTGGAAAGAGTTTGATCATCCACAACTTGGGAAAGTAGAAATAGGTGGATATAACCCTAAATACTTTAGACAAAATCCACCACATAAATTATTAGAGCAAGAATGCCATAAAATGATGACGTTCTTATTAGCACATGCAAAAGCTTTGCCAAGAGTAATGTTTGAGGATGTAAAAGTCAATAAGGTTAGCGAAAACATATATGAAATAGATGTTTTTGTAGCTAATCATGGATTTTTAGCAACATATTTGACAGACAAGGGTAAGAATAAAGGTATTATTGCAAAAGACAAGATTAAAGTTGTTAAGGGACAGGCTGAGATTATCAGTGGTAAAGAAGAATTTGAAGTAGGGTATTTAGAAGGATACTTTTCTGCCCAAGAACAATATGGGGAGTATAATCCAATTGGATATAATGATGGGTGTAAAAGGGTAAAGTATTTAGTAAAAGGAAAAAAGGGTGACAAAATAACATTTGTAATTTCATCAGAAAAAGGTGGGAAACAAGTAAAGGAAGTACAATTATAAAAAAAGCTCCTCACTTGAGGAGCTTTTATCTCGTTCTATGATGAACATAGTGGCTATCTACTGATAAGACATCAAATGTATATCCTAAGTCTCGTATTTGCTCTATTATACTTGGCAATGCTCTCATGGTAGGGTAAGTCTCATGCATTAAAATATTTGCATAATTGTGATAATGAATTTGTCTCATCACATTAGCTACAATTTGACTTGATGTACGAGGGGTGGCGTCTGCATCACCACTATCAATGTTCCAATCAAAATATTGATAGCCTTCACTTAATACTCGATTAACATATGGTTTATGCCTACTTGAACTTATATGAGCTGCTGAAGTACCACCTGGGAATCTAATTATTCTTGGTCTAACACCTGTGATATCATATAATATGTCCTCTAGTTTATATAAATCAGCCATAAAATTATCTACTCCTGTGTAGATATAGCTATATTTATGACTATAGGTGTGATTCCCTAATGCATGGCCATCATCAACTATACGCCGATACACATCATGACTATCTTCACTTTCTCTTCCATTAACAAAGAAGGTTGCTTTTACATCATACTCAGCTAAAATATCAAGTATTTCATGTGAATACCCACCAGGACCATCATCAAAAGTTAAATAGGCGGTCTTTTGCTCAGGAATAACCTCTAAGCCAGAAAGTCTATTTAATCTTCCTTCTAGATCTGAAATATAGTTTTGCATTTCTTTAACTTGAATTCTATGTAAATCTAGATTTTCCTCATTTTGCTCGATAAGAGTTGATATATTCTCATGAGCTTCGACTAAATCAAGATTAGTGTTATTAAGTTCTTCATTAAGCTTTTTTATCTCTTCATTTAAATGAGAAACATTACTATCAACATAGCTATATACTACAAATCCACTTAATAGAAGAAGGATTAAAATAGCCACAGAAAGTTTGATTAAAGAATTTCTTGTTATTTCCATGTTTATGCTCCTCTCTGTCGTTATATTATACAATAGTTTATTGTTTATTAGAAGGTAAGCAGTAATAAGCAAGCTTTATTTTTTATTTGTTAAATATTTATAAATAAATCTAAATTTTTAGTGTAATTCATGTTAAGATTATATATAATAACAACGGTATGAAGTGAATGGATAATATATACTCAAAGGAGTAATGTATATGGATGGATTCGCAATTGCAACCAGTATGGTTGCAGGACTTGGTTTATTTTTATATGGTCTTCACTTAATGGCCGCTGGCTTGCAAAAAGCAGCAGGTGATAAAATGAGGAACTTACTAGAGGTTTTGACTAAAAATCCAATATCAGGTGTAATGGTTGGAACGGTGGTTACTGTTATAGTATCAAGTAGTAGTGCTACAACTGTTATGGTTATTGGCTTTGTAAATGCAGGACTAATGACCCTTAAACAGGCTGTTGGGGTTATTTTAGGAGCTAATATTGGAACAACTTTTTCAACGCAGTTAATTTCATTTAACCTAAATCAATTTGCTCCTTTTGCAATTGGTATTGGTGTTGTTCTTATTCTATTTGGGAAAAAGAAAAAAATCAGAGATATTGGAGAAATTGTTCTAGGATTTGGTATTTTGTTTTTTGGTATGAATTTTATGTCAGATGCAATGAGGCCATTGAGATCATATCAACCTTTTATAGAGTTAATTGCAAGTTTTGCTCAACATCCATTACTAGGTGTTCTAGTGGGAGCTGCTTTTACTGCTTTGATTCAAAGTAGTAGTGGTACAACAGCGATTGTAGTAGCATTATCTACACAAGGGTTAATTAACCTGGAGTCTGCTATCCCTCTTATTTTGGGTAGTAATATTGGTACCTGTATTACAGCTGGATTAGCATCTATTAAGACTAGCTTAGCCTCTAGGCGTACAGCACTAGCTCATGTACTCTTTAATATTGCAGGGTCTATTTTGTTTTTGTTCTTATTGAAGCCTTTTGCCGCAATAGCTGCTATGACATCACCGCTAGTGCATCGTGAGATTGCAAATGCACATACGATTTTTAATCTTTTTAATACGATAGTTGTACTTCCATTTATAACTCCATTTGTTAACCTAATAACAAAGATCATTCCAGGAGAGGATGCTCTTAAGGATGAGTTTGCAACCCTTTATTTGGATAGGATGCTTCTTGAAAACCCTTCAATAGCTTTAGGACAAGCAACTAGAGAAATTGTTAGAATGGGTGAGTTATCAAGAGAGGCTCTTGAGATGGCAGTTCAAGGACTATATACAGGAGATGAAGGAATAATTGAGGGAGCTAAGAAAAAGGAAGAGCTGGTTAATTATCTTGAAAGAGAAATTATGTCATATTTAGTTGAGACATCACAACAATCAATGACAGATAATCAATCAAAAAGGCTTAATTATTTATTTGAGTGTACTAATGACATTGAAAGAATTGGTGACCATGCTGATAACATAGCAGAACTAGCTGAATACAAGATTGAGAATGGATTAGAATTTACAGAAATAGCAATGGAAGAACTTAAAGAGATGTATACAGTAATTCGGGAAATGATAGATGACTCATTAGTCGTTATAAAAGATAAGAATTTAGAATTATCAAGAAAAGTCTACGAGAAAGAGAAATTAGTAGATTTAATGGAGCAACAGTTAAGGAAAAGCCACATTTCAAGGGTTAGTGAAGGTTTATGTAACCCTAGGGCTGGTATCGTTTTCTTGGATACTATATCAAACTTTGAAAGAATTGCTGACCATAGTAATAATATATGTGTCAGAGTTAGAAGTTTATAGATTATTACCTGCTGGTTATGCCAGCAGGTTTTCTTTTAGGTGTTAGTGTAATAAGGGAGGCTAAACGAGAAGTAAAAAGAAGAGAAGCACTCCCAAGATACTATCTACTTTTATAAGAAAGCCAAATATGTTAAAATCTTACCAGTGTTTCGTTAGAAGGGAGTTAGAAAGTTGAAATTAAAACATAGAATGCACCTAATAATACCAATAGTATTTGCTGTTATTATCCTATTTAGTCCAATACCACTAAGTTTAAACCAAAAAGCAGTTGTCATAACTATGATGACTACAATATATTGGTGGGCAACAGGTGGCGTAAATATGACTTTTTCAGCTATATTTATGTTAATAGGGTTTTTACTTTTTAGCGGAGCACATCCAGTTGCTGTTCTTAACTTTCCTTTATCACTAACATTTGTATTAATCTTATCATCGTTCTTACTTGCTAATGGTATAACCAATACGAGAGCAGCTGAGCAACTAGCTGAGTTGATTTTACAAAAGTTTGGTACAAGTACTTATAGACTTATAGCTTTGTCATTCATTTTAGGTGGAATTTTAATTTTTCTAATTCCTCACCCATTCCCAAGACTCATTATATTGGGAAGCATATATAGTGTTTTTCTAAGTCAATATGATATGCATGAAAACACAAAATCTGTAGTAATGATTAGCGTTTTTGTCGCTGGGACAGTCGTTCCAACTTTGTTTATAAATGGTGACTTTATACTAAATTATTCTGCACTTGAGTTTGCAGGAGTATCAGCAAGTTTTACAGAATGGGCAACTTATATGACTGTACCAGGTATTATAGCTTCAGCAGTTATTTGTGGTGCATTAATATTTATGTTTAGGAAGAATTTGAAAGGAATTGAGCTAAAGCGATCCATTGATAATATGAAACTAAAGTTAAATAAGGAAAGAAAATTAGCTTTTATTATAATGGGTGTTGTAGTTGTTTTATGGGCTACTGAATCGCTTCACAATATACATTCTGCATATGTAGGAATTTTAGGTGTAATAGCAATGTTTGCTACAAAACTTTTAAGAATAACAGACTTCAAAAAGATTAATTATCCTATCTTGATATATTTAACAGCAGTGTTTTCTATTGGTAGAGTGTTGGCAGCTAGTGGAATAAACGAAATTTTACAAAATTCACTTGCAGGTTTTGTTCCACAAGCTAATGGGCTAGGGATATACTTCTTCATCGTATTTGTTGTGATGGCAGTTCATATGGTACTTGGTAGCTGTTTAACTACAATGAGTATCACATCTCCACTTTTAGTAGGGATGGTAGGAGGTATAGTTCCTCCTATAGTAATAGCTCTGATATCATATTTAACAGTTTCTATACATTATATTTTGCCATATCATCATTTATCAGTCTTAATAGGTGTTGGAGAGGAATATTATAGCGAAGCCCAATTACGCCGCTATGGGCTATTCATGACTCCGCTAACTTTTTTAATTATATTTTTATTGTATCTTCCATGGTGGAATCTTGTTGGACTTCTTAGATAAATAGATTAACCAGGACACTTATAACTGGTAGAAGTAGCAAATACACAGCAGTTGAGAAAATAGTTGCATTAACTGATAAATCACTTACTTCGTCTAGCTCTGAAAGTAAGACAAAGTTTGATACTGCACAAGGAGCAGAGAATAAAATCACACCTATTGCTACTAGAGCACTATCAAATCCAAGTAAAATGCCAAAAGCTGTAAACCCAAGTGGCAAAATTATTATTTTATTTATAATAACTAAGATCATTCTAAAAGATATATCGGCTTGCTTCATTGAACTTAAGTCAAAATTAGCTCCAACAATGATCAAAGATAGAAACATTAACGGTGTGGTAGCTTGTGAAATTACTTGCCCTAAAAGGGGATGCCATATACCTGAAACATTAAATATAATGCCAAGCAAAAGCCCTTGAACTAAAGGGTTTTTTAATATTTGGAAAGGATTTGCTCCACCTTCCTTACTTCTATAAAGCATCTCAACACTAAATAAAGTCAAAGGAGATAAAATGCTTGCAAATACCATACCAAGAGGTAGGAGTGTTGCAGGGAGTAATTGAATCATAACAGGAAATCCTAAATATATTACATTTCCTCTTACGCTATTAGCAAAAGCTTCAAAACCTCGCTTTTTGTCAAGCTTTGTCCATAATAAATAGAAGAAAACTAATTGAAGTAGCATAACTCCATAAAATTGTATGGTTTGCTGATTGATACCTACTTCAGCTGTGGCTATCTTATCAAAGATTGAAATGGGTAATAAAATTCTGTAAGTAAGAAATCCAATGAACTTATCAACTTCTACGGTATAGTGTTTCTTTGTTCTCAAATACCAACCTAGCGCAACAATTGCATATATTGGTATTACTAGTTCTATAACATTCATAATAATAGCCCCCCAAATAAACTCCATTACAAAGTATATCCCTTATTGACTACGATTTCAATTATTTAGTTAAACGAAAAAAGATAGTATCTGCCTACTAATTATTAGTAGCTTAGTATAAAACGAAATCATTTATTGTGCTAAAATAGTAATAAAGTATGATACAGACTGCTTTAGGGAGGTTTTTGTGTGATAAAAGAACTAATATTAGTAAAGAAGTATGACCCACTGCAAAAAGAAATCTTAGAAGAGTTTAAGCAAAGCTCATCAAACTTAAGTGAAGTGTCTTATTTATCATTACCAACGTTAAACTTAATAGACGAAGCAAGGGCTAAAATATTATCTGAAGATGTAAGCGTGTTAATTAAGAGTAATATTGTAAGCTTACAATGGATAGCACAAAACATTCTTGACAAAAAAGCAGTATATCAGGTGATTTCCTTTGAAGAAACGCTTGCTTTAGTATCAAAAGTAGTACTGAAGCTTCAGAAGAATAATCAGCTAGTATGGTTTTCTCAGTTGGATAGCCTTGTAGAAACTACTCAAGAAATATGGGGTATCATTGCTAGTATAAAAAGAAATAATATGACAAATGAAATTCTTTTAGATGATTTAAGTGACAAAGAAAGAGATATAGCTTTAATATACAATGAGTATCAACGAGAGTTATTCTCAAGAAATTTGTTAGATCAAGAAGAAGTAATAAAACAAGCAACCAAAGAACTAGAACAATCAGAATATAATTTAAAAGGAAACAAACTGATAATATATGATTATCAATTGAGTTTAGCTGATGTAAACTTTTTATTAGCACTTTCAAACAACTTCAAGACAGTTAAAGTGTTTTTGCATTTTGATAGGACGAGAAAAGAGATTTTTAGTACAGTAAATGAAAGCATCAAAAAGCTTCGGGAGGCTGAGTTTAAACTCTTTGAGCAAGATAATGAAGAAAATACCCTAGAGAGTAATCTTTTCAAAAGTGAATCAGCTGATGTAAGTTTAGAACTTAACGTGAGCGGTGCATATACCAAACTTTTAGAGATAAAAAATGCTTTTAGAGAAATTAAGAAATTAATCTTATCTGGCGTAGATCCAAAGAATATTGCATTAGTGTCTTATAATATTGATTCTTATAGAGAAATAGTAGAGAAAGTAGCCAGTGAATTTGAAACTCCAGTTGAAAACTTGAGTTCATCATTAGGTAAAGAAGTGTTCACAAAACAGCTAATGTTCTTATTTTCATTGGTGAAAGAAGACTTCTCAAAAGTTTCTTTTCTAGAATTTTTACGGCTTGATATAGACTGGCCTGAAGAAATCAAAGCTAATATCTTAGCTAAATATATAAAGCTAGCTCCTTATGACGGACCATTAAGTGAATGGCAACAAGGAGTATTTATGCTTCAAAACATAAAAGATAAAGATATGATTTTTACTCATGACGAGCTTAAAGATATTAGTAGTAGTCTTTATAATATAGGACAGATATTTAAGATGATTCCTAATAAAGGTAGTTATAATGATTTTTATGTAAGCTATAAAAGAGTAAAAGAAAAACTAAACTTCTCAAGCTATATGGAGAAAGAGCTTAAGAGACTAGAAAGTTTTCAAGCTGAGAAGCTTTATAGTATAGAAGCACAATTTAATCAGTTTTTAGGAGAAGAAGACCAGCTTAACCTTTGGCCTGAAGAAATGACGTTTTCCGAGTTTTTAGAAATTATAAAAACAGTTTTGTCTTTTGCAAAATTTAGTCTAGGTAGAAATAATTATGAATGTGTTAAAGTATACAATCCTATGCAAGTTGCTGGGTTAGATCTAGATTATGTTTTTCTAATTGGCGCTAATGAAGGAGTAATTCCAAGTAGTAGTCATTCATGGATTAGGGGGATAGATAATGACGACCTTAAACTGCTTAATGTTGAGAATGCTGAAGATGAGTTAAGTTATCAAAAAGCTACATTTTTAAGATTAATTGGAAGTGCTAAAAAAGCACTTTATGTTAGCTATCTTAAAGAAAATTATGCTGGTGATGAAGGTTATTTATCGCCGTTTGTAGTTGATATTTTAGATTTAACTAATCGTGAAGAAGTCATAAATAGAGTGATCTGGCCAAGCATAAACAAAGCTGCTTCAACCAAAGAATATCAAGAAATACTCGCAAAGGAAAAGCAGTTGAGCCTATTAGGTCAAAACATAGCTAGTCTTTATGAAATCGAAGAGTTTCGAGCAAATGCAGATGCATCTGTATATAATGGAGTCATAAATTCGCCTGATCTTAAAGAAGCCCTTAAAAATAAGTTTTCAGACTATTTTACAATGAGTACCACAATGCTTGAAGAGTATGGGAAATGTCCGTTTGCATTTTTATTAAAAAGAGTATTTATGCTTGAAGAAACAGAAGAATTTGAGCCAGGGCTTACTCCGATGATAAGAGGCAATATTTTACATGATGTACTTGCAAATTTCCTAAGTGAGTATTTAAACAGGAGCTTAAGAGAGGAAGATTTAGGAGAATACTTAATCAAGATAGATAATTATTTGCAGTTAAAACTATCAGAGTTAGTTCACACAAGTGCAATCTCATCACATTGGGTTGAGCTAGAAAGAAAGAGGTTTACGTATATACTAAATGAATGGTTAAGTAGTGAAATAGAATTGCAAAAAGAATCAGGTTTTAGACCAGCAATGCTTGAAAAGTCATTCAATTATCAGCTTGAGAATAGAGGAATATTAAAATACATGGGTTTTGTAGATAGAATCGATAAAGACAGTGACAGATTCATTATTTATGATTATAAATCTGGTATGCCACCAAAGCTTGAAGATGTAAAGGAGGGAATTGCTTTTCAACTCCCACTATATATTAAAGCTTGTAAAGAAATTTTTAACATGGAAAATATATGTGGCGGAGGCTACTATAGCCTTGGCAGTAACTTTAATCGAAATAGTGGAATGTGGGTAAAGGAGTGCTTAGCTGACTTAGCACTAAATAGCAGCATAAAAGATAAACTTCCTTTTGAAGAGTGGAATGAATTACTTGAAGAAACCATAGAAAAGGCATATGACTATCGAGAGTTAATGAGAGATGGGTATTACCCACTAAATCCTAAAAAAATCCCTACTTTTTGCTCATATTGTACATACAAAGATATCTGTAGGTTAACTGGAAAATTAAGCAGTAGATTGGAGGACTCTGATGAAGTTTACAGATAGTCAACAAAAAGCAATTAATGCAAAAGATAAAAACTTAACTCTTAGTGCTGGAGCAGGGTCTGGAAAAACAACTGTATTAGTAAGCAGATATATTTCTTTATTGGCAAGTAAGCAAGCTGGAATAAAAGAGATGCTTGCAATTACATTTACCAATAAGTCAGCTGCAGATATGAGGATTAAGGTTAGAAAGCATATTAGCGATCAAATAAAGAGTACTTCAGGCAGTCAAAAGCGCTTTTGGCAGGGTGTTAAAGATCAATTTGAACAAGCTACAATTTCTACAATCCATTCGTTTGCTCTTCAGGTTTTAAGAAGTCATCCACTTGAAAGCAAAATAAACCCAGAAGCAAGTATGATTGATGAAATAGAGGCATACATAATGCTTAGTGAGACAGTAAGAGATATTATTAGAGAGTATTATCAAGATGAGCAAATGCAAACTCTAGTCCAAAATGTAAAATCTGTTGATCGTACAATCGATTTGTTATGCTCAATATATCAAAAAATTAGATCACTTGGTGCAGAGATTGAAAGTGTCTCAAAAATGGCTCTAGGGTTTGAAGAATCAAAAAGAGAAGAGTTAGTGGCACTGAAAAGTACAATATCCAATAATCTAATAGAAATCAGAGAACTGTTAGGTGGGTATAAAGGGAAGGCTGCTTTTTCTAGTAGATATCTAGATACAGACATAAAGGGGTTAATCACTAGAGTAACTGATGTTAAAACTACGCAAGACTCTGCTTATGTAAAACTTAGTAAAGATTTGACTAGTCTTTTATCAAGGCCAGTTAAAATTGTAAAAGAAGAAGTAGATAAGATTAAAGATGCTTTCAATCAAATGACAGAGAGTTTTGCATATCTTGAGACTATCCCACTTTATCACCTATTAGATAGGGTATATCAAGAGATTGATAAGGAATATTCTAAAGCTAAAAAGAATAGAAGGGTCCTTGACTATTCTGACTTAGAGTGGGGATTACTTAATCTTTTGAGAAAGAATATTGATGTAAGAGAGTATTATATTAATAAGTACAAGTATGTTATGGTGGATGAGTTTCAAGATACTAGCCCAATGCAACAGGAACTAATTAAATTACTATCACCATACAGTAAAAATGGCCTTTTCATTGTAGGTGACCCAAGGCAGTCAATTTATAGATTTAGAGCTGCAGAGCTTGCTGGGTTTTTGGAGATGAGAAAAGAGATCATTAGTAGCGGAGGCAAGGGGATTAATTTAGCTGAAAATTTTAGAAGTAGGGCTAAACTAATTGATTTCCAAAATGACTTTTTCACGTATTTGTTTGAACAGTCAACACTTGACTATGAAGACGTGGTTGCTGGTTTAGACGATAGTTGCAAGGATGTTAAAGTGGAGATGTGGTTGCCACATCCAGAAGAAATTGAAGAAGAAATGAAATCATCTGATGTTAGACAAGTTGAGGCTAAGTATATTGCCCAAAACATAAAAGAATATAATAGAAATGGCATTAAGTTTCAAGATATAGCTATTCTGTTTAGAGCTTTAACTGATATTAAGTTATATGAATCTGCCTTGTCAGATTTAGGCATTCCTTACCAAGTGTCAGGGAGCCGTGGTTTATTCGATAAACAAGAAATTGTAGATATTATTAATTTACTAAAATATTTTTCAAACAGTGAAGACCAAATAAGCTTAGTGGGAATCTTAAGAACACCATTTTTTGGTTTTAGTGATGAAGAATTACTAAGAATAAGAATGGATAATAAGGGATTAGATAATGAAATAAGATTGATAAATATGCAAAAATTTGATAATGCATTAGAGGTGTTAAATAAGTATAAGGATAAGTTCAAACTCGAAAGTATTTCAAAAGTATTAGATGAGTTTATTAATAGTACCGACTATTTAAGTGTATTGCTTTTAAGTAGAGATTATGGAAAACAAGCGGTAGTAAATGTTAACAAGTTTTTAGCTATAATAAGAGACTTAGAGTCAAAAAATACAACAACTTTAACAGAGGTGCTTGAATATATTAGAGTTATGAGATCGGGTAACGCACTCATGGGAGAAGCTTCAGTTAGTGAAGAAGTTGATGCTGTACAGCTTATGTCTATTCATCAATCTAAAGGATTGGAATTTCATACAGTCATAATCCCTCAGCTTGAAAGAAGAATTCTTCAATCACCAAAAGACATGATTTGTTTTACGAAAGATCTTGGTCTGGTAATACGTTCAAGGGGCTTATCAGATAAAACGCAAGATAATTTCTACTTCAGTAAAATGAAAGAAAAAGAAAAAGAGCTTGATCTAGAAGAATCCTACAGATTATTTTACGTAGGATCAACTAGAGCTGAAGAAAGACTTATTCTTTCCGCAGCACCTGCAAAGTTTAATAAAACTAAGCAAAGCTACTTTGATTATATCAGAGAATACTTAACACTTAATGAGCTATCAGATGAAGTTATTGAGTATGAACACCTAAAGCTAGTACCCCAAAGCTTGGTAAGTGATATAAGTGTAAGTACTGAAAATAAGGTCTATGACAGTTTAGAGACGCCACTTCTTGAGAAACCAAAGTTGAAGCTTAATAGAGCGTTTAATTTATCTGCAACAGCACTAATGACACATAATGAATGTAGTAGGCGGTATTACTATAGGTTTATTAAAGAAATTCCTGATTATGATATAGATTTAAAAAAGCTTGATAAAGAACATTATAGCGCAAGTGAGCTTGGTACGATAATCCATAAAGTGTTTGAGATAACAAATGGTGAAAATGCCTATGAACTTTTTGAGGTTTTACTAGAGAGAGTGAATAGAACAAGTGATGTAATTAGTAAATATAGATATAAAGGCAAGCAGATGATAAATAATTATCTAAATAGCCAAGTTTATAAAAAACAGCGAGACGGCGAGGTTGTTTCTGAATTAGGTTTTAGTTTGAGCATTAACAAGAAAATATTAACTGGATTAATAGATAAACTTATCATAAAGGGAAATAAATATAGTATAATAGATATTAAGACAGGTAGAATGAATGAAGATGCTACCAAAAAGTATTTATTGCAAAATGCCGTATATGCAATAGCAGTAGCAGACTCATATGGGTATTATCCTAGTGAGATACACAATTATTTTGCTAGCGAAGATGAGGAATATGATTACCTTGTCGATTTGCCTGACTATGATACTAGTTTGCATTTGGTGAAAGAGAGTATTAATGCACTTGAGAAAGATTTGGAAAGAAATTGTTTCCAGAAAAAATTAGATGAATGCGAGCATTGTAATTACCAAAAACTATGTATGAGAAAAGGAGGAGTTAGTAATGGATAGGTTTAGAATTGATAGGTTTAATAGAATTAACAGAAAATGGGCGATTGTTAGTATTGTTGCAGGGATTTTGGCTACAACTGCTTTGATAGGAACACTATTTTTGTTCCTGAATAGAAAAGATAATGTAGATATGTCTGAGAGAAAATATACAGAAATAGAATTATAAGAAAAAGGCCACAGTGAAAACTGTGGCCAAAATACTACTTATAGGCTTTACCTATTGGAAAAGCTTGATCTGGAACATTCTCATAGTGAAGTGATAACAAGTTTGCAGCCCCAATACCAGGAGCGTCTATTTTGAAATCAATATTTGCTATATCATCCCAATAAGCTCTATGATGAACTCTAGATTTCAGTGCTATGATATCAAGTTTTGTAAAGTCTATATTAGCAGCTGTAAACGCGGCGCTATCATTTGCCCCTCTCATCCTTTCGGATATAACAAGAAATCTTCCTTGATTCATGTCAAGGGTAACAATTTTACTATCCTTCACTTTCTTGCCTTTCCTCATTGGACCAACTAACGTATACTCAGGGCTACCCATGAAAATAATTTTCCCACTTACTTTTACTGGCTCACCTGAAAACTCACTGGCCCATCCACCAACATCAAGTGTTACCTCATCTCCAACTTTATGATTGGCATATAGGTGCTCTATGGCTTTAGGATCACTCATTCCGGGAAGAGCAAAATTCTTTGCACCTTGATCTAATAACTCTCTTAAAACATGAGTGCTATCGCCAGTTCTGTCAGCTCCATCTGCAATTGTAATTGGTCCTTTACCTTCATTTATTAGAGAAATTACTTGTGAGATACCTTCTTTTGTCTTTGGCAGCTGTTGATTTAGATCAAATCGCAAGTCCCAAGCCAAAAGGCACAACTCGTCAACTATTTCTTGAGCTAGTTTAGCATCATTATTAGTTATTGCGATAATGGACATCCCGATATCCTCTACATCAGCATATGCAAACCCAGGAGCAACACTAACATAAACAACATCTTTTTGCTTTTCAAAATTTCTACAAGCATCATATAAAACCTTCATTGGATGATAATCGGATGCTTGGAAAATGCTAGCTGAAACTACATTTGGCTTTTTCAGAGCTTGAGTAGGAACAATTTTACCGTTTAACGTGTCTACTAAGCATAGAGCTGCTTTCTCAGCTGTTTGTTGAGAATCGATGTGTGGGTAAGTCCTAATTACAAATACTCCATTAGTTACGTCGGTCAGTTCATGGTCTTCGTTGGCGTGTAAATCAAGTGTTACCATAATTGGAGTATCTCCAGTTATCTTTCTTATTCTTTTAATTATTTCTGCTTCTGGCTTAGCAACACCTTCTACTGCCATAGCACCATGAAGGGCAATTAAAACACCATCAAGAGGTAGGCTAGCTTTTAGCCCGTTACATATTTCATTTGTATATTTATCAAAACATTCTGGCGTAAACCATGACGTAAAAGGACCAGGCGCCATTCCAACACTTATAATTGGTACTATTTCTGCATTAACATCTTCTAAAACTTTTATAAATCCGTTAAGATAATTAGGGATACCTTTGTTTTGTTTTATTACATCTATCCCACGAGTAACATATGGTTCTAAAGACTCAATTGTCGTCCTATCAGGACAAAAGGTACAAGTTTCATGAGCAAATTCAGCAATTGCAATTTTCATTAGTTCATCTCCTCTTAAAGAAAGTGGGTATATTATGGATTTATTAAGCTATTATAACTTAGAGTTGAAAAGAGGTATACACCTAGAGATAAGAGAATCAATAGAATTATTTGATACTCAGTTGGGAATTTTAGTCTTAGGTGAAACCGACAGTATAATCATGTTGTGTATAAATAAATATTATCAAAAGCTTAGCGAAATTACTGAGTATATGGAACCAAGTGAAGTGTTTGAAGCTGGCTTCATTTCAGTTTTAGAAAATATAGTTTCTAATGACTTCTTATTACTTAGTGGTCCATACCATGTCTTTATGGGACAGTACAATGATAATGTTGAAACCTTAAAACCTAACTATAACTTGTCAATTATCAAAAATGACTATTCTTTCTTAGAAAAGTATTGTGACTTTAATCAAGCAGTGCAACCTGGCGACTCAAGAGATTTTTTATCATTTTTGTTAACCATAGATGGTAATCCAGCAGGTATAGTAACTGCTATAAAAGAAAGTGAAAAAGTATATTCACTAGGTGCTGAAATAAGTATGAAGTATCGCAATATGTCACTTGGTACTTTTCTTATCTCATCAATTACTAACTATCTTATAGATGGAGGCAATGTTGTATACTACCAAACATCTATAAGTAATATTGCATCGATAAAAATGGCCTTAAAGTCAAACTATAAATTAATAGCAACAACTATGTATACAGTCTAATTAAAGTTTATCAACTAGCTCTGTAATATTGATTGTTTCTGCTTCTAAACTGTGATAATTTAATGCACTAGTATCCTTTAACCCTCCGCCAGTAGCGATAAGAGCAACTGAAGAATCATGCGGAATCTTATCTCCGACTAGTTTATATAAAGCCGCAAGTGGGACAGCCCCTGCGGGTTGCGAGAATATGCCATTTTCAGCAAGTTCCTTTTGCGCTTTAATGATTTCATCATTTGTTACACTAACAGCTATACCCATGTATTTTTCTAATAGCCTCAAAACTTCGTTTCCGCTAGGAGGATTAGGATTACCAATAGCAGGAGCAATTGTATCTGTTGCGCCAAAGTGTTCAATAGTATTACTACCACTTAGATATGCTTTTGTAATAGGAGCACATCCCAGTGATTGTGCACATACTGGCTTAGGCATTTTATCAATAATACCAGCTTCATAAAATTCAGCGAAACCTTTGACAATACCTCTAAAATTACCACCAGCACTTGTTGGAATTATTACATAATCAGGAACATCAAAATTTGTTTGTTCACATATTTCATAAGCAATACTTTTAGAGCCTTCGACTCGCATTGGAACATCTGAATTAATAAATGCTATTTCTTTTCGTTGTCCTATTTGCAAGCTTTGCTCATATAAAACACTATAATCACCTTTTACTTGCAAGACTTTGGGTCCATAAATTGCAATAGGATTTACTTTTTCTTGGAGCATGTCGCCTTTAACAAATATATATGTTTGCAAGTTAGCCCTTGCTCCATACGCAGCCATCGAAGCAGCCATGTTACCAGTAGATACGGTGCCAATTTTATCAAAGCCATTTTGAATAGCATTTATTATGCCAATGACACTTCCTCTATCTTTAAAAGACCATGTAGGATTAATTGTCTCATTTTTAACAAATACCGATCTTAGCTCTAAATTGCTAGAAACTCTATCTAGCGCAACTAAAGGTGTATTTCCTTCACCCAAAGATATATTAATTGAGTTGTCTAGATATGGGTAAAAATCACGATAACGAACCCAGAAAGGATCAACTAAAGATGCATTGTAATTAATTGAGCCACTATTTATTAATGAAATCGTTAAAGGTTCATTACAAATTGGGCATCTAGGATAACATTCTGACAATTTTGTGGTATGATTACAATTAGTACAAGACTGTTTTATTTCTTTCATTTTGTCACCTCATATTATAGTACTACATTAATTGGCTAAATCCTTTATATATTAAAAATTTTTCTGCGGAGGTGGATGCTAAGTGCACAATAAGAGATGGGCTAAACATTTAGAGCTCTTACCAGTTATTATTATCAGTTTAATATTATTTAAGTTTATCGAATCCTCTAATATTTTTAGTCGAGGCTTTGGATATGTAGTATCTTTGTTCTCATATTTCTTATGGGCATCTGCAATAGCTTATTTTTTAAATCCATTTGTTAAAAAGATTGAAGAGAAATTTAAGATTAGACGAGTAATCACAGTATTGTTTGTTTATACTATTGTAATTGTAATGATTTATTTCTTTTTGAGGGCTTTAGTACCTAGGCTTGTTGAAAACATTACTGATTTAATAGAGAATATTCCAACATATTATGTAATAGCTATAGAGTGGATAAATGAGACTATTGCACAACTTGAAGTAAGTGATACTTTAGGAATACTCCCAGCATTACAAGCTGCTGCAAGTAGCTTGACTCAAGCAACTTCAATTGCTCTAAACCAGTTGTTAAATGGAATTGTGGGAGGATTATCTGCAGGAACTAGTATAATTTCAACAATTATATTCTCTACTGTAATTTCAATGTATATGTTAATTGATAAAGAAAGAATAATTATTGGGGTTAGAAGGCTAATTCAAGCAGTAGCTGTAAATGAAGGTGATGCAGAAAAAGTGTTTAAATTTGGAATTGATGCGGATGATATATTTTCTAGATATTTAAATGGTAGAATAATCGATTCAGCTATAATAGGAGCTATATGTTATGTGTTGATGTTAATACTAAGCATACCATATGCAGCTATGTTGAGTTTAATTGTAGGTATAACAAATTTAATTCCCTACTTTGGGCCATTCATAGGTATGATTCCAGTGTTTATAATCTCACTTTTCTCAGGATTTTGGATTGCAGTTACGGCACTTGTATTGGTATTTTTATTACAGCAGTTTGATGGTTTTTATCTAGGTCCGCTTATATTAGGTGGAAAGGTAGGGCTGAGGCCACTGTGGATTATACTTGCAATTACTATCGGAGGAAGACTTTATGGGGTAATAGGAATGTTTTTAGGAGTCCCAGCAATGGCGGTCTTAAAAAGATTGCTTGATTCGTATATAGATACAAAGCTAAAAGGAAAAGAAAATAAGGACATAGAGGTGGAAGCATAATGAAAAAGTTTTTAATTTTTATAGCAGCTTTAACATTGTTTGTTGGAATGGCAACAGCTCAAGGAGACTATACTATTATAGTTAATGGCGAGCTTGTTGAGTTTAGTAATTCTATTCAAAATATTGATGGTAGAACTTATGCCCCAGCAAGACAATATGCGGAGTATTTTGGTGCTAGAGTAGCATGGCATAGTGATTTAGCAGCAGTTGGAATCACAGTAGAAAATGATGAATGGGTACTCTTTACTAGAGAAACTCTTGCATATAGAAATGGTAGAAGATATGACCAAGAGGTAAAAGCACAATTAGTAGAAGGATTATCAATGTTACCAGTTCGTTTTATTGGTGAAATGCTTGGAAAAGATGTTGTTTATGAAGCAGTGACAAAAACAATAAAAATCGATGATAAAAAAGCCCCTGAACCAATAACAGAGAAGGATCTATATGATTTAAGAATTATGGGAGAATCCATAGCAACTGCTGAGCAGATGGCAGCATTCTTACTAAAAAACAACCCAAACCCATTAATAGAGGTTAGCGCTCTTGAGTTAGCACAGATTTTTCTTGAAGAAGGAGCAGCTGAAGGGGTAAGAGGTGATTATGCCTTTGCTCAAAGCATACACGAAACGGGTTTCTTTAGGTTTAGAGGAGATGTAAGTGCACATCAAAACAATTTCTGTGGTCTTGGTGCTACAGGAGGTGGAGTTCCTGGAAACTCTTTCCCAGATGCTAGAACGGGTGCTAGAGCACAAATTCAACATTTAAAATGGTACGCTACTAAGGATCCAACAAATAATCTAAATATTGACCCCAGATGGGTTGAGGGCTCAGTAGCAAGAGGGTCTGCTCCGACTTTGATCGGTTTAGCTCAAGCACTTAATCCAAGCGGGTTAGGTTGGGCTTATCCAGGATATCCAAACTGGAAATATGATTCAGTAAAAGAAGCTTATGATTCTGGAGAAACATATGGTCAATTAGTGCATAAAATTTTCTTAAGGATTATTGAAGAGTAAATTTTACATTTTATTTTGTTAATGTATTATTGTTATTTAGGAATATCTATAATATAATGGATGCAGATAGTTACAAGGAGGTGCTTTCTAGTTGAAAAAATTTACTAATATACTAGTACTTATTTTAGTTTTATCTTTATTTACAAATGTGGCACTAGCTGCACCTAGCTCAAACTTAACAATTGTCGAGAATATGGTTGAGCGTACGAATGATTCTATATCCAGAGATGTGGAAAGAGTTCAGGCTTTAGCTGATGCAACTATTTCTAACTTGGGTAATAACTTTATTAGTAGGGGAATAGTAGATGCAATGATATTTGCTCTTGTTACCATTACTAATGCGAAAGCTCAAACAACAATACGAGCAGCAAGAGCTCTAGGTGTTACAGTTGAATGTGAGTATGTAAAATACTACGTTGGATACAAGTGGGTTTGGATAGACCCGCTGTATGTAATATCAGACTAGTGAAATTATTTGGCACTCAAAAGGTGCCATTTTTTCTTTTAAATTGAATTTCTTATAATTACTTAGCAATTATTTCTGTTATAATAAGAATGCAGAATAAATGGAAAGAGTGATAATCATGAGTGGTTTCTATGTAGAAGGAAAAAATAGCTCTTTAGAAAAAATATCTCAAAACTCTGCAACTTTAGAGTTATTAGCAAGAGGTGATGGAGCTGAGGTCTTATTACAAGAGATTGATGCAGATAAAATTATTCAGATAGCTTCTCCAGACAGAGAAAGCACTATGGAGTTTTTCTATATTTTAGAAGGGTCCATAACATGGATGAAAAAAGACGGAGAACATGTAGTCTTAAGTGCAGGTGACTATTTTTATATAAATTATTTTAGAGGCAAAGAGCATTTAAAAACAAGAGAGATAACAAAACTTTTATATGTTTCTACAGAGCCAATTTTCCACCATATAAGTGAAGTAATAAAAGATTTTATGGCTATGATCAATCAAGTCGAAGATAAAGATTATTATACACATAGTCATGGAAGAAGGGTGCAAGAATATGCTTCAAAAATTGCATCCAAAATGGATATTATAGGGGACAGATTTGAAAGGCTTATGTATGCTGCACTCTTTCATGATATTGGAAAGATTAAACTTGATGATACTATAATTAATGGAACAGAAGCACCAACTAATGATGAGTGGGGCGAAATTCATAAACACCCTATATACGGTAGAGAGATTATTGAAAGATCATTACTACGCAGTATAGGAGAAATAGTAGAACAGCATCATGAAAGGCTTGATGGAAGTGGATATCCACATGGAATTAAAGGAGATAGTATTTTGCTTGAAGCTCGCATTATCGCTGTTATAGATGCTTTTGACGCAATGACGACAGATAGGTCTTATGCAAAAGCAATGTCTATTCAAGAAGCAGTTAAGGAGCTTACAAATGATGCAGGAACTAAGTTTGATAGTGAAGTTGTGAAATACTTCGTTGAAGTATTAATTGAAGAGGGATTACTTAGTGATTGATAAAGGAGATCAAATGAAAACAGGTAAGTTAATTGTTATAGAATCAGGTACTGACTCAAGTGGAAAAGCTACGCAAAGTAATTTATTGGTAGAAAGACTACAAAAAGCAGGAAGAAAGGTCAAAAAAATTGAGTTCCCAAATTACAGTTCAAATGCATCATATCCAGTGCAGATGTATTTACAAGGAGAATTTGGAAAAGACCCTGATGATGTAAATGCTTATGCTGCTTCAACATTTTTCGCCGTAGATAGATGCGCTTCTTATTTGAAAGACTGGAGAGACTTCTATCAAGATGGTGGAATTATAATTGCAGATCGATATACAACTTCAAATATGGTTCATCAAGGTTCAAAAATGCTCAATAAACAAGTGAGAAATGAATATCTGTCATGGCTAGCAGATTTAGAATATGATAAGATAGGGCTTCCTAGACCTGATCTAGTAGTATTTCTTAATGTAGACCCAAGTATTGCTATTAAGCTTATGGATACTAGAAATAGAAAAAAAGATATACACGAACTAGATACTGATCATTTAATCGCTGCATATAAAACTGCTTGTGATATAGCTAATGAACAAGAATGGGCATGGGTAGATTGTACAAAATTGGGGCAGATGAGAAGTATTGAAGATATTAGTGAAGATATATATAAATCAGTTATTGAAGTTTTATAAAATAAGCGCTAATCTGTTGTACTTGATTAGCGCTTATTCTTATTCTAGGATAAATCCATGATTTTTGAAAACTTCCATAATTTTATCCATTGGTATATTTTTTATCTTTGAACCTTTTTCAAGGTTCATAATTTTCCCTGCAGTTTGTAGCATGCCTGGCTTTATGATATCACTAAAGCCTAACTGGACCATAACATCCTTTATTTCTGGGTGGCTTTTTACTAAATCATAGATAGACGCTTTTTTAGAAATCTTCATAATAAACCTCTTTATCTAATTCTTTTTCTTAACAAACCCATAATTTTCAATTTGACTTTTCAAGTTGCTTCTAATACTCTCAAGATATTCTTTTTTAAGCTCTTCATACTCTGCCAATAAAGATCCAATAAGAGGAGACTCATTTTTTAGTTTTGTTAGTTCTTCAAGTCTTGCTATTTTTTCTTTTTCCATTATTGATTACCTTTCTAAAAGTTTTTCTACTAAATCAGATAAGTTATTCACTGCATGAGATAAAAATTCCGTAAAATTATCTGCAGCATTACCATCGGCTTGGTCTGATATGCTTCTTAAAACTAAAAACGGTATTTGAAATATATACGATACTTGTGCCCACGCTGCACTTTCCATGTCTACACATAGTCCACCAAACTGGTCATGAAGACTTAATCCTTTACCACCGGTAACAAAGCAATCACCTGACATAACTGCTCCTGTTTTAATATTAGCATTAGTAAAATTTTTAGCAAGTTTTTCTGTTTTCTCTACTAGGTTTATGTCAGCTTTAATAAATGGGCTTTCAATGCCAGGTACCTGTCCAAGCGGATAACCAAAAGCTGTAACATCCATATCATGTTGAATCGCTTTATCACAAATTACAATATCACCTATTTTTAAATCAGGGCTAACACCACCAGCAACACCCATACCAATTATTTGCATCGGCTTAATTTTTTCAATTGCGTAGCTTAAGCAGGCTGCTCCAAAAACCTTTCCTACACCAGTTATAACTGCATAAAGCTCTTTATCATTATGCCTATATATTGTCCATGGTCCGCTTGCATCATATTCTTTCAAATCCCATTTGCTTTTTAGAATAGCAAGTTCTTCATTCATAGCACAAACAACTAAAGTTTTTTTCATTTTAATGTCCTCCTTATAAAAAAAACACCCTTTCACAGGTGTTTGACAATCTATGGTGCGGATGGTGAGACTTGAACTCACACGAGTAAATACCCACTACCCCCTCAAGATAGCGCGTCTGCCATTCCGCCACATCCGCATAGCAATTTGTATATTATCACTTGTTTATTTAAGTGTCAAGAGTCTCACTTAACTAAGTCAAATACCTTATTGACAATCTCCTTGGTTGCATTTGAATTAACTAAACCACGTGAGAACTTGCTCATAACATCAAGACGATTACTGTCATACATTAGCTCTGCAAGCATCATGCCTGCATACTCATTGTTTGGTAAAGCAATAGCAACACCTTTATTAAGAAAGTATTGCAAATTATGTGTTTCTTGACCTGGTATTGGAGAAATCAAGGCCATTGGTTTCCCAAGAATCATGGCTTCGGTAGTAGTCAATCCACCTGGTTTTGTTATAATGCAGTCAGAAATATACATGTATTCATGGATATTATCTACAAAGTTAAGTGGAATCAAAGTATTCTTAGTTTGCAGAGAACTTGCCTTTTGATATAACTCCTTATTGCTACCACAAGCAACTAAAAAATTATAATTTTCAAACTCCTGATCGCTTGCTTTTACTTTTGAAATAATATCACCTAGTCCTAATCCCCCGCCCATAAACAGTAAAGTCTTCTTTTCTTCTAAACCAAGCTTATAGAAAACATCTGATTTTCTTTGCTTAGTAATTTCATTAAAAGCTGTTCTAACTGGTAGTCCTGTAGCAAGTACTCTTTCACTAGAAAAATTAAGGTTTGTAATTATTTTCTTAATAAAAGGAGTTGCTACAAAAAAGTAATCAATGCTCTTATGTGTCCAAAATGAGTGTAAATTATAATCGGTAATTAAGGTGGCGACAGGCATACTTATTTTCTTTTGCTGTTTAAGTAATCCATTAATTGTGCTGGCAAAAGCATGGGTATTTATAATAATGTTTGGGTTGAAATGAGTGATTCTTGTTCTTACCTCGTTTGCTAAGACTTTATTCATTAACTCCAATGGTTCGTTAGACTCTTTGGGTGTTGCAAATTGATCATGTAACAAACCCCAAAAGTTTGGGGCATGTTTTACCAGTGCCAAGTAACTATCCAAGACAACTCTTGATAAAAAAGGACTAATTGTATTAACAATGTCGAGTACTTGCACTTTAGCATCTGGATATTGCAACCTTATTTCACTTGCTATGGTATTAGCTGCCTGATCATGGCCATTGCCAATACTTGCAGAAAAGAATAAAACCTTCAACTTACACACCTACCTTGGATCAATTTTAAAGTCGTCACTAAGGTTAAAAGCAAATCTTGTTATTATAGCGCTAAAATGTGGCATAACATCAATGATTCTATTAGAGCCTTGGTTAGCAATGTAGTCGATATATATACCAGTACTATCAAGTCTTTCTGTTTTTGGCAAAGCATATTTTAAGTTCCACTTTGTCGATTCAACGAACAGCCTAGCTGTGTTTGTCCAATTTGAAGTTGATTTTTGAGAATAATTATATACATCTAAAGCATCTAAATCTGCATTAATAATTGCAGATCCTTCTTCACTAGTTGTTTGAGTAACAGCAACAATTCCTCCCCAGAATGAATCATGCTGATTAATATTTGCATAGTTATTCAATAAGGTGATTAATTCTCTAGCTAAAACTGTATCTCCAATGGGGATAAACTCATTACTTTCATAGCCTTCTCCATAATCTAATCCAAGATTCCTATTTATGTTATAAAACTGTCTATCTCTATAGAAGACCCCTTCATCTTTATGTGCATAAATATTTACTCCAAAATCAATATTGCCGTTATTATACTCTCTTAAATTTTCACCAAAATCATCCATTGTAGCTATAGAGCCAAATAGCCTAAACTCATCAGGCCCTAGATGCAAAGTTAAAGCACCATCAGCTTTAAAAATATCATCAGGCATGATGCTTAACCAAGCTTGCATAAAATCACTATTTACACTTGCTTCGCTGTTAAACTGTAACTCTAAGTGTAATGCATACATATGCTCTTGCTTTGTAGAAGAATATATTCTATTTAGCTCGCTTATTAGAACATCGTGAGGGCTCTTAGCTGCTCCACAAGCTGATAAGAGAGTGGTTACTAATATAATTATTGCAATAAGTTTAATTTTCTTCATTCTGAATCCTCCTCTTACTTATATCAGTATTATAGCATTTAGATTGTTAATCTAATAGAGGATTATTCATAACAACTATCGAATATTATGATAGATATGTGTAAAAAAATATAAAAGGATGAGATATTAAATGAATGCAGATATTTTAATTAGAAACTGTACAATCATAACAATGAATACTAACAGAGAAATTATTTATAGTGGAGCAGTTGCAACAAAGGGGAATGAAATAGTTTATGTAGGAAGGGATGAAGGAGCTTCAAATATTACTGCAGAGAAAGTAATAGATGGGACAAATCATTTGGTATTGCCTGGTTTAATAGATACGCATGCTCATGCTGGACATGGTCTTACAAAGAGTCTAGGAGAAGGTGGGGTTGAAGGCGGATGGGACCAAATGATGGAGCACGTATATTATCGTTCTACCACAGAAGATTTTTGGCATGCAGAAGCACAACTAAGCGGACTTGAAAAGCTGCTTTTTGGTGTAACTACAGGAGTTTCAATGCTTGGTTCAGCACCAAGGTTTGATAATATGAAGTATGTTGATGCTCATGTGAAGGGTATGAAAGAAATTGGAATAAGAGACTTTGTATGTGTAGGAACCCCAAACCCTCCATTTCCAAAACACTTTAGAGATTTTCAAGATGATAAAGTTGTTGATGAATATAGTTTAGACTTTGAAGATTCATTTGCTATAACTGAAGAAATAGTAAAAAAACATAATAACACAAATGAAGGGTTAACTTATGCATGCCCAGGTCCTTCATATATTGGATATAGAAAAGAGTTAACAATAGAAGAAAATATCTTAGTGAATAAGAAGATGCATGAAATAGCTGTAAAATATGATACTCAGTTACATGGTCATTCATATGCAGGGGATATAGAGTTTTTAGATGAACACTTTCCCGAAATCCTAAGTGACAGAGTCTTTACAGCACATGTAACAGGGATTAGTGAGAAAGAAATAGAAATAATTGCAAAGACAGGTGTGCATGTATGTAGTGGACCAAGTACAACCGCGTATATTTTAGCAAGGTGTCCTGTTGTTGAATTAATAGATGCAGGAGCTTCAGTAAACTTTTGTACAGATGCAAGTGCACCAGATAGAAACTATGATTTATTGCCAAAATTAAGGGTAGGAGCAAGACTTCATAGAAGCCATTTTAATAATGGAGATTTACTAACTCCTGGCAAACTGTTAGAGATGATAACTGTAGATGCTGCTAGAGCTTTGGGTATGCAAGATAAGATAGGGTCAATTGAAGATGGAAAGTTTGCTGATATTATTGCAATAAATCTAAATAAACCTCATTTATATCCATTATGGTTAACACCACTTAGAGCTGTTTATCAAGCTAGTGGTTCTGATATAGATACAGTTATAGTAAATGGTAAGCTTAAAGTGCATGATTACAAACTTGTTGATATTAATCAAGCAGAAGTGCTTAGATATGGACAAGAAGAAGCAATGAAAA
>Ga0334892_1000322_pt1 | contig 66072 bp, 47 predicted proteins | sample GraSluR3_MG_4_FD_207213 | JGI IMG/M metagenome (GOLD analysis project Ga0334892, IMG submission 207213) | Sludge microbial communities from methane-producing bioreactor in Wageningen University, Netherlands - Granular Sludge_15_04-R3 | ecosystem: Engineered > Bioreactor > Anaerobic >...
CCACTATCACATAACCTTAGCGTAGTGGTGTTCCATCGTATGTAATCTGATTAATCAAAGCCCGCGCTTTTGCTGCTGCTTCTGACGATAACGGTGCATAATGAAGTGGTTCTGCATGCTTCTGACCTTCACCAGTCATCCAACTGAGTAATTTCTTTGTCTCTAAAGCCTGTTGCTTCGTTCTCCGTCCATAATTCTGCTCTCGATAAAGTATGATCCAGGTAAACCCGGCAATCGGATAACCCTCTGCTGCTTCTGTATTTGTCAGAGAGACCATCGTGTCGTCAGGCAGATCGATATCTGCTGCCAGGCTGACCGAACTGATCGTCGGTTCGATAAAATTACCCGAACTGTTCTGCACCCTAGCATAGGATAGATCGTTAGACATCGCATAGATGAGTTCAACATAACCAATGGAGCCGGGAAGCTGTTGAACCATACCTGCTACTCCCGGGTTACCCTTGGCTCCGAGCCCAACGGGCCAGTTAAGAGAGGTACCCTCTCCAACTCTCTCCTGCCATTCACTACTCACCTTGCTCAGATAATTACTGAAGATTGAGGTTGTCCCGCTACCATCAGAACGTCTCACTACTGCAATATTAAGATCGGGAAGTTCTTTGCCTGGATTGAGATTCTTCAGCCGTTCGTCATTCCATTTTTCTATATTACCGAGATAGATATCAGCTATTACAGCAGGTGATAACTGCAATTTCGGATTTCCGGGTATATTGTAAGTAACAACAACAGCACCCAGACAGATGGGGATATGCAGAATCTCCCCTTCCGCTTCTGCTATTCTCTCTTCACTCACGATGGCATCAGTCCCACCGAAATCTACTGTTTTGCTGAAAAGTTGACGGATACCACCACCGGATCCGATACCCTGATAATTGACCCTGATACCGGTCTGTTGATGATAATCTTCGAACATTCTGGTATAAAGTGGATAGGGGAAAGTTGCTCCTGCACCGGTGAGTTCTACTCTACGCTGGGCTGCCAGGCTACCGGCTAACAGTAAAATTAGTGCTACACTCAATAATTTGCACCAAATCCTCATTTTTTATCTCCTTATTGATTGTTATGCTTTACAGCATTCGATCAATATATACAGCTCTTCTGTTAAACAGGATTTAAGCATCTGTTAATATCTGGTTAATTTCAATCTGCGGAGTGCCTTCTGCTTCAGTTGCCTTACCTTTTCACGACTCAGGCTGAGCCTCGTTGAAATCTCCTGCAGGGTCAACTTCTCCTGATAGTGTAAAATCAAAATCTCCCGCTCTGACGCCGGTATGCCTTCAGGAATCGATAATACCTCTTCACCTTCCGAAAGGTTTCCCTCATCAAGAGAGCTACCCTCGCTCTGCATATCCTGCTGTGTTTCATCATCATAGGGAACAGCAGCCATAGACCCTCTTCGCTCCCGGTTCAAGGCATCGATAATCCGTTTTTTCACTCGATAAACCGCGTAGGTTGCAAAAGTTACTCCACGGTTCTCGTCGAATCGCTCCTTTGCTTCCAGCAAACCGATCATTCCCTCCTGAAACAGGTCATCACTCGAACAGCCATAATCTCGGTAACGGGCTACCACAGACTTTACCAGGTTGCTGTATTCTTCGATATTGATCTCATCTCTTCTATTACTCATACAATTATATATACGATTCTGAAGTTAATACCTCATTAAGGGATTGTAAAATTATGGTTAATTTTATTAATCCTTTATCACAGGGTAGCCTGGGAGCCGGATAGGGCCGACTCGTATGGTGCCCTGTGATTGTTCACTACTAATAATGAATCACAAAAATGGTTATCATTATCGCAGTCGATGATTAAGAATGATAACACTACCTCTAAACCACCTCTCATTGATTTTTTGATTCTATGTTCTAACCTGTTGTATAGCTCCAGGCCATTATTTAACAAGTTACCATAATACATATTGACAGGTTATCGAATTGCAAATAAATAAGGGTAATTGGGAGGTGATTATGGAATTTGCCAGAAAAAGAGCCAGCCTGAAGAAGAAGGGTAAGATCGATTTTGAAGCTTTACGTTTCAGTGGTGAACTCGATATGAAGATGACACTGGAAGACGATTTTGCTCTCAGCAACTATTATGATATTTTCGACAAAGAGGACGAGGTGATCGAAGCGACTAATACGATGCTCTCCAATACAGTGAGATTGAATAATCTGATGGCGCCACGTCTTTATAACATCTGTCAGGAAATAGCTGACTATCTGGAGTTTGATGAAGAGATCAGTTTTTATCTCGCTTCCTCTCCTGAGGTAAATGCCTTTTCGATTAACGGGTTCGGATTTGAACCACATATGATCTGTCTTACCTCTTCCCTGGTCAATATGGTCAATGATGATGAACTACATTTTGTCATCGGGCACGAGATCGGCCACCTTATCTACGAGCACAGCAAACTCGATGTAGTCCGAAGAATTCTCTCCAACAGAGAAGAGAACGATATCAGCCATTCCCTCTCTTACTGTCTGGCACGCTGGCAGAAATATGCCGAGATCAGTTCCGACAGGATAGGTTATCTGGTCTGTCCCGATCCGAAAGTAATTGGTAAACTCTTCTTTAAATTCGCCTCCGGATTGAATGAGGATGCTCTTAACTTCGATATCAACCTCTATCTGAAACAGCTCGATAAGGTCAAAGAGCTGGCAGTTGGGGACTTTTTCGCTACTCATCCAAACAATATGGTCAGAATAAAGAGCCTGATTCTCTTCGGGAAATCTAAATTCCTGGCTGGCAAAAAAGGTGACAGGAAACCTATTGATCAAGAGAAACTCGACGAAAGAGTACAGGATTATCTGGAAATTCTTGAATTACATCCCCGTAAAGAGGTTGATAAGATGATCCTCGAATTTTTCGCCTCTACCGGCTGTTACGTATCTCTGACCCCCGAAGGGATACCCGACAGTAAGATTTACCTGATCAATGAGATGCTCGGTGCCTACACTAGCCAGCCGGAGAAGTACTTCGAATTCAAATCATTTGAGTCGCTGAAACGAAGGGTAACCAAAGTATGTAGATACTTCGCCGAGCGGCATGATACCTATAAATACGATCTGCTGGAGAAGCTGATCTATCTGATCATCTCTGACGGTAGAATGGAAAAAGAGGAGAAGGATGTAATCTACGAAGTAGGAAAGAAACTGAAGATTTCGGATTATGAGATAACTCAGACGATAAGACGTATGAGCGAAACTTACCTCATGCCCCAGAAACGATTGGTCCCACAGAATGTTGTAAAATAAAAAGGAACTGAACTCACCGGGGATCACTCTTTTCAGGTTTTATCGGTAAATTTTCAAGGAGTTTAGTAGTGAAACGATTTTTATATTTTGTTATTCTGCTTCTCGTTATACAGATATTTGTAGCTCAAACCACTCTGCTAACGGGGAAAGCAGCGAATCAATCTGGCGGGTCAGAATACTCGGTAATCAGATTCTCTGAGCCTGATCAGAAATTGCTCGATTTCGTGGAGCAACAGGATTACGAGATTATCAGGTTCTCTGCAGGAGACTATCTGGAAATTCTGGTTCAAGATCATCAGTTAGCAGATATCGAAAGAGAGGGCTGGCATACTGAACTTTTATTTACCGAGAGCGACATGCGTAACAATCTCCGTTTGAAAACCGACGAACTGGAGGGATATCGGAGTTACAATGATGTTCTTGATGAACTGACCGGTATTGCTAACGACTATCCGGAAATCGCCGCTCTTTATGATATCGGCGACAGCCGGGGTAAAGAGTATGCAATTGCCGGTAATCAGAACTATACAGCTTATGCACACGATATATGGGCTTTGAAAGTAACAGCCAATCCGAATCAGGAGAGTGATAGACCGGCTGTATATTACAACGGTGCTCACCATGCCCGTGAGCCGATCAGTGTTGAAGTGGTTATGCATATCCTCTGGCACTTGATAGACAACTACAGCATAAATCCCGGGATCACCTATCTGGTTGATAATACAGAAATCTGGTTTATACCGTTGCTCAACCCGGACGGTCATAAAATCGTCTTTGATGAGACAAATACCAGCTGGCGCAAGAACATCAGGGATAATTATAATACAGGGACCATAAGCGCAGGAGACGGGGTTGATCTCAACCGTAATTACTCTTATGAGTGGCAGTTGACCGGAACACCAATCACATCAACTTATGGTGGGCCTTATGCCTCTTCAGAACCTGAAACAACTGCATTGAGAGATCTCTGGCAGGAGAGGAATTTTGTTGCTGGTATTTCTTACCACAGTTACGGACAGCTGGTGCTTTTCCCACCCGGATATGTTTCCGGGCTTACATCTCCGGATGTGCAAGCTCAATATGCCCTGGCCTTAGAAATGGCACAATCAATACCGGTAATAAACGGAACAGGAAACTATACTGCTCAACATAGCTGGCAACTTTATCCTGCTACAGGTACCTGTGAAGATGATGCGTATTGTACTCAGGGTATTTTTGCTCATACACTGGAGCTGGCAACAGTCTTCATACCACCTGTATCTCAGATAGCACAAATCTGTGAAGATAATCTGGAAGCAGCACTTATACTCCTGGAGAGGGTGCATCACTCTACACTGACCGGAACCATCAGTGATCACACAACCAGTGAGCCTCTCGTAGCGGAGGTGCATATTCCTGGAATAGATGATACCGGTGTTTACAGGGCTCCCTATGAGAGCAGTGAAGAGTATGGCAGATATTATCGGCTGCTTCTCCCAGGTGATTATAATGTCCAATTCTTTGTTCCTGGCTACTTCAAGCCTCCTCAGGTATCTTTCACTATTGACGATTCTACTCAAACTATCGTCAATCAGGAATTGGTTCGCCTGACAGTCCCAAATATAATAAGCTATTTTGGGGGAGATCAGTTCGTCAGGCTGAGTTGGGTAATTCCCGTCAGAGAATACACGGTTTATGATTCACAGGTAGAGACACCCCCTTACCGATTATCCGAAGCAGAGGGCTTCAATGTCTATCGTAATGGAATACTGATCAATCCAGAGTCTCTGGTGAACGAAAATATTTTTTACGATTTTGAAGTGGATAACGGGGTGGATTACACCTATCAGGTCACAACTGTCTATCCGGAAGGTGAATCTAATCCCTCTGAAACAGTTTCGGTTACCCCGCTGAGCGGTACAATAATTTCCCCTGAAACTATCACAGTTTTACAGGAAGGAGGTACTCTGGCCCTGCAATGGGAACCTGTAGAGAATGCACTGGGTTACAGGATATATTCGACTTCCGATCCTATGAGTGATGACTGGATCTTTCTGGAATATATTATTGACACGGTATGGTTTTGTGAATTCTCTGAACCAATGAAATTCTTCCGGATCTCTGCTGTATATTGAGCAGGTTAAACTTATCTATTCGGTCAATAAGCCAGTTTGTCGATATGATACCGGTTGAAACCCGGAAGACGAAAACCATAAAGGGAAAATATATGAACAAGAAGCCAATCTATATCGTAGATGACGAACCGGATATTCTTGAATTGGTAGAAGTCAATCTCAAAAAAGCGGGATTCAGTACAAAGACATTCGAAGATACCTCCAATCTAATCCATGAGATAGAGAATAATCCCCCTCTCCTGATTATTCTTGATCTGATGTTACCTTATACTGATGGATTGGATATCTGCAAATATCTGAAAGGGAATAAAGACTATCAACATATCCCCATAATTATACTGACTGCCCGTAACGAGGAAACCGACAAAGTTCTCGGACTCGAGCTCGGAGCTGATGACTATGTCACGAAACCGTTTTCCCCCAGAGAGTTGACAGCCAGGGTGAAAGCTGTGTTAAGAAGGGGAACAGTCCCCAAAGAAGACATCAGATCAATAGGTAACCTGCTGACCATAGACCTGAACAGACACACTGTCACTGTAGCAGGTAAAAGGATAGAGCTTACCGGTACAGAGCTGAAGATACTGGAACTATTAACTTCTCACCCGGGATGGGTCTTTTCCAGGGATCAGATACTGGATCACCTCTGGGGACATGAAAAGATCGTTATCGATAGAACCGTCGATGTTCACATCAACCATCTCCGAAAAAAAATGGGGAAAGCAGGAGACCTGATCCACAATGTCCGTGGTGTTGGCTATAAACTTGACGATAGAGACGATGGATGAAGCAGACTATATTTATTAAAATTCTACTCGGTTTCTTGCTGATCACTTTCATACTCATACTTTCTATCTCTACTGTATCATATCAGATAATTAGAAATCACTATCTGGAAACACTCCGTTCCTACCTGACCGATAAAAGTGAGAGCCTTGTGCTGAACATAACCCTCTGATACAGGACGGACGTTTAGAGGAGCTTGACGATTATATCAAACAGTTAGGCAATATAAGTGACTACAGGGTCACTATCATAAATGAGAGAGGTATAGTGGTGGCTGACTCGGAGGCTGATATAGAGAATTTAGAGAATCATAGAGATCGGCCGGAGATTGTTACCGCTCTTCAGGGAGTTCAGGGTGAAGCAATTCGGCATAGTTCTTCTCTCGAAACCGGTATGCTTTACAGAGCTGTTCCGATAACGATAGATGGGCAGATAGTCGGTGTCCTGAGAGTAAGTGCCTTTCTTACTGATATAGATTCCCTGATCAGGTCTCTCGGTAGAGAGATCTTCTTTCTTGCCTTACTATTCTTCATCGTCGTATCAATCTTTATTTATTACTTCTCCCGCCGGATTACCCGGCCAATCAGAGAGCTCTCTTCCGCCTCAAAAAGAGTCTCTCAGGGTAATCTTGATGTTACCGTATCACCCCGGAGTAGAGATGATATTGGTGATTTGTGTCGCAACTTTAACTCTATGGTGATCCGGATCAGAGATCTTCTCACTGAGATAACCGACAGTAAAAATGCCCTCGCTACTATTATCAATACTATGCAAGAGGGGCTCCTTGTCCTGAACGACAAGGGTATGATCGAGCTCAGCAACAGTAGTTTCAGCCAGATCAGCGGAAACCGGGAACTCTACGGTAAATACTACTGGGAGGCAATTAGAAAACCGGAGATCTCCGAATTTATCAGAGAGATGTTCGACTCGGATCAGGAAATCAAAAAAGAGATCAAACTGGAGAACGATTACTACCTTGGCAGCGGTCTGACGTTACCGAATCAGAAGAGTAAGATGCTTCTGTTGTATAATATTACAGAGCTCAGAAAATTGGAGCTGGTTAAGAGAGATATGGTAGCCAATGTCTCACACGAATTACGGTCTCCGTTAACCACTATTAAGGGTTTTGCCGAAACTCTCGAGGATGAGGTAACCCCTGAAGGAAGAAAGTACCTGCAGATAATGTCAAGAAATGTCGAGCGGCTGATAAACATAGTTAATGACCTGCTGACCCTCTCCCGGCTTGAGCGAAATGAGAAACTCGATTTCAGTTATTTGAATGTTAACCGTATCGTAGAAGATATAGTCCATTTGTACATCGATAAAATGAGAGACAGGAATCTTCAGTTGATCCTGAAAAAAAAGGAAGATCTACCCGATATCAGGGGTGATGAATTTAAGATCGAACAATTATTGGTCAATCTATTAGAAAATGCTATGCAATATACCGAAGATGGTTACGTAAAAATTGTGACTACACGGGATGACAGAGATGTTATCTTAAGGGTAGAAGACAGTGGAATCGGTATCCCTGCAGAACATCAGGAACGTATTTTTGAAAGATTCTATGTAGTTGACAGGTCACGATCGAAAAAAACTGGTGGCACCGGGCTTGGTCTGGCGATTGTCAAACATATAGCCCTTATACATGACGGTTCTATCACCATCGAGAGTTCGACAGACAGAGGTAGTTGTTTTACCGTTCGATTCCCGATCCCTTTTTAACAGAAAATTTACAGCTTCATTAATCGTAGTTTAATAAATTACCCCATAAACAGGTGTATGAATTACACTCGATCAATGAGTGGCAAAAAAATGGAGGAATACAATGAAACGAATTAGTATCATTTTAACTGCCCTGTTTATCCTGGTCTCAGCTCTGATAGCGGCAGAATTCCAGCCTTATGGCAGTGCCAGGATCGGTTTCTGGTATGAGAGTGAAGATGAAGATTGGACAAGTTCCGGTGAGAGTGAATTGAATCTGAATTACTTCCTGCAGAGTAACAGCCGTTTTGGAGCACACTGCAGGCACGGTGATCTAAATGGCCGTGTTGAATTTGGTGGCACCGGTAGCATAAGACTTTTATATGGTGAGTATAAATTGTCAGGCTGGTCCCTTTTAATCGGTCAGGCTAACACAGGAGTAGAGCAAAAAGCCAAACAGACCTGGGGTGGAGATAAAGATCTCATCGGATGGGGCGCTATAGATGAAAGCCGTAAGCACCAGGTGCGATTCAAAATCGATAATGGACTTTATCTGGCATTTGTCCGTCCAGAAGTAATAGATGCTGAAGATGCCAGTCAGGATAAAAACATCATCCTGCCAAAAATCAATCTCGGCTATGATGGAAAGCTGAGTGACAATATCAACTTCAAAGGAACTTTCGGACTTAATCACTACACCTATAATGATAACAGTGGTCCACTCGACTATACGGTTATGGCCTATATCTTCGGCCTGCTGTTCGATTTCGATCTCGATCCACTGAAATTAACAGCACACTTCAACTACGGCCAGAACACAAAGAATTACGGCCTCTCTTCTGCGACCAGCAACGGGGCCATATATGATTCAGTCAATGATGAAATCGTTGATGTAACTACCATGGGGGGGTTCGGACAACTCTCTTATAAACTATCAGGAAATTCGCTCTTCACTTCCGGATTGGGCTATGTGACCTCAGATTGTGACCTCTTTGAAAACAGTGACCCGGCAATGGCAGTATTTGTTCAATTAGAACAAAGATTACATAAAAATGTCCGGCTCGCTCCGGAAATTGGATTACTTAACAAGATGAAAGATAGTAATGATACAGATGAAGGCAGTATGCTATACTTCGGAACACAACTGAGGATGGACTTCTAATGTAACTCCTCCTGACTGGCGGGGATTTCAATATATTTCCCTTTTCGCCAGCATTAAAAGGGCCCTGCACCTCCTCCACCGTAATATTGAATTTGTTTAAATCAGCGGAGTTTGTGCAGAGCCCTGATTTATAATCATCCCCGTTACTCAATATCTTATTTCAAGCCGAGAATTTTCCGTGCTTCTGCTGGTGTTGCCAGCTTTCGTCCGTATTCTTCTGCCATCCTGCTGATACGTGCTACCAGCTGGGCATTGGACTCTGCCAGGACATTCTTATGATAAAAGATATTGTCCTCGAATCCAACCCTGATATGACCACCCATGACTAATGCCATTACGGCGCAGGGTAGCTGCCATCTCCCTATACCTGCCACACCCCAGGTAGCTTCAGGAAGTTCCTCTTTTAAATGTTCGGCCATATAGAGAAGATTCTTCGGTTTGCCACTCATACCACCCGGAACACCGAGGACAAACTGTATATGGAGCGGATGATGTACTATAATACCTTTTTTTACGAGTTTCGCAATGTAATCGACCATTCCTGATTCATATACTTCGATCTCGGGTGCTACTCCGACCTCCTTAAAGTATTCGGCCAGACGCACTATGTCTTTGGGGCTGTTTACAAATACCTCATCTCCGAAATTCAGGGTTCCTGCGTTGAGAGTCGCCATATCAGGTTTCAGTTTCAGGGGAGCCATCCTCTCCTCGAAAGGAACACCCACAGCACCTCCGGTAGAGATCTGAATTATCATCTCTGGCACGGCTTCTCTTATCCTTTCGAGCGATTCAGTAAACCGTTCGAGTCGTTGCGACGGTGAACCGTCATCTTCTCTGACATGGAGATGTAATACTCTGGAACCTGCCTCGAAACACTCCCTGGCTGTGCGGGCCTGTTCTTCAGGTGTAATCGGCAAATTGGGCTGTGTTTCTCTGGTGGTCTCCGCTCCCGTAAGAGCAGTAGTAATAATCAATGGATTCATATTATACCTCATCTATCTTTTTTATCTCTATCTACAGGAACCGACAGGCAACAGCCTGTCGGTTCATATTATCTCTTATAATCTATCTTTGATCGGTATCAGATCTTTTTCAACTCGTCAAACGCCTCTGCTATGCTGTTAGCTACATACTCGAGGTCTTCTTCAGTATGACGGAAGGCAATATATCCGTGGTGATAAGGTTGCAAAAAGACCTTTCGTCTAATCAACTGGGTATAGAATTCATTACGGTATTTCTTATAACGTTTCTCTTCATCGGGTATAAACGTTATATAAGGCATCCAGGGTGCACCACTGAATTCAGCCGGAATCCCGCTATCTTCGATTATTTTGCTCACCCGCTCACCGAAACGCTTACCTTTTTGCTGCACAACCTCCAGGACGTTATCACGCTCCAGGATCTCGATTGTCTTCATTGCTGCAACTTGAGCCAGGCTGTTCGGGAAGAAAGTTGAGCTGAGAAATACTTTGTCTACCAGGACATCCATTATCTCTCGCTTACCAACTACTGCACTGATAGAGTAACCGTTTGCCATAGCTTTTCCGAAGGTAGCCAGATCGGGTGTTACACCGAACTTTTTCTGAGCTCCACCAAGACTTACCCGGAAACCGGTTCGAATCTCGTCATAAATTAAAACAGCTCCATATTTATGAGTTAGTTCTTTTACACCCTCCAGATATCCAGGTTTGGGATACTCTACCTTCTTGGCGAGCGGATGACCTAATGGTGTTATAATTACAGCTGCTGTTTTATTCCCGATCTCTTTCAACATATCTTCCAGCTGGTCAAGATCATTGTATTCTACCTCGTGAACATCTTCATACAGTTTCGGGGGGATACCACCCTTAACCTCAACACACCAGTCATGCCAGCCGTGATAGCCGCAGCGGATAATTTTCTCTTTCTCTGTATAAGCACGGGCAATTCTAACCGAAGCTGTTGTAGCATCGGATCCGGTTTTGACAAATACTGTCTTCTCACAACAGGGTATTAACTCCCTCATCTTCGTGGCAAGATCATTCTGAATGGCCTGAGTGAGCGAAAAACAGAATCCCTTCTCTCTTATCTGTTTAACAACAGCATTATCTATCTCCTCTTCCCTGTGACCGATAATTATCGGACCGTAGGCACATAACATATCAATATATTCATTTCCGTCAACATCCTTTACCCGACCACCTCTGGCAGAATCGAAGAAGATCGGATATTCACCCGGCACAAAGTTGTAAGGCCTGCGAATACCCAATATCGCTCCGGGTACCAGATCCAGTGCTTCCTGATATAATCTCTCTGTATTCTCTAATCTTAGCTTATCAGCCATTAATTTATCCTCCAGTATGTTTTATCGCTTATATAGGGAGGCTATACCCATACCGCCTCCAATGCAGAGGGAAGCGAGCCCCTTCTTAACATCACGTTTGATCATCTCATGCAGTAATGTTACTACTATTCGTGCTCCACTCGCTCCAATCGGATGTCCTAAGGCTATTGCTCCACCATTAACATTAACAATATCACTACTCAGTTTTCCCAGCCCCTCTTCTTCCAAACCTCTAAATACAGCAAGTGATTGAGCCGCAAAGGCTTCGTTCAGTTCTGCCAATTCTATATCGGAGAGACTCCAGCCACTTCGTGCCAGAAGCTTTTTTATTGCTGGAACAGGCCCAAATCCCATTACTGCCGGGTCAACTCCAGCCGAAGAGTAATCTATATACTCGGCTATTGGAGTAAGGTTATGCTCTTTTGCTTTGGTCTCACTCATAAGTAGCAGAATCGCAGCACCGTCATTGATTCCTGAAGAGTTACCGGCTGTAACCTTGCCATCCTTTCTAAAGGCTGGCCTTATGCGTGACAGGGATTCCATAGTCGTCCCTATGCGGGGAAACTCATCCTCTGTAACGGTTATCGGATCACCTTTTCTCTGGGGTACTGAGATCGGAACGATCTCTTCCTTAAAACGACCGTCGGTCATCGCTTTTTCCGCTCTATTCTGGCTGGTGACTGCAAAACTGTCCATCTCCTCACGACTGAGATTATATTTATCTGCAAGATTCTCGGCTGTTATTCCCATATGATAGCGGTTAAAAATATCCGATAACCCGTCAGAGATCATCAGATCTACAATCTTGCGGTCACCCATCTTGGCTCCCCAGCGAAAATCAGGCAAAATATATGGTATCTGGCTCATATTTTCTGTCCCACCAGCAACTACAATATCTGAACGTCCAGTTTCGATCATTAATGCAGCAAGTGTGATAGATTTCATACCCGAACCACAGACCTTATTGACGACATAACTCGGAACTTCAGCAGGGATACCGGCACCTATAGCAATCTGACGAGCAACATTCTGTCCCATTCCAGCTCCGACAACGTTACCTATGATGATCTCATCTATCTCGGAAGGCTTAACCCCAGTATCCTGTATAACTCTTAGCAAGACCTGTGTACCCAACTCCACTGCAGAGACATTTTTAAATACACCCCCGAAACTGCCTATTGGTGTCCTCTTAGCTGCTACAATAACAACCTTCTGCATTTCAACCTCCAGATTATTTTTTCTTCCATTTAATAAAGAGACTCTTTATCGTCAACCCTTTTAAGGTTATCTGGTATCATTGATTTCACCCGCTTCAGAGAAATCAATCCATAGAACTACAATAATGAATACTCCCTTCGTATCCTATACAGAAAAGCCTCTAATCAATTCAACAAAAAAGAAAAGGGAGTTTGAAGAATAAAAATAGCTTTACAAATTCGCTGGGGTTGTTAATGACTGACAGGATAAATTAGAATTCAAATAATGGAAACTGGTTGTAAAAAAATTGAAGTTGTAAGCATCATGGAGGATGTTTAGAAGATGAAGAAAATTAGTTTCATAATCCTGTTCCTGGTAATCTTTCTCACTGTACTGGCTCAAGATAGCAATGATCTGTTATTGTCTGAGAGAAAGATAATATTCGGGGGTGATTATAATTATCCTCCCTATGAATATATTGACAATCAAGGTAATCCGGCCGGTTTCAATGTCGATCTGACAAAAGCTATTGCTGCAGAATTAGACCTGGATTATGAGATACAACTCGGCCCACGCTCTTTTATTCTCAATAAACTACGCACTGGCGAAATCGATATCTTGATAGGGATGTTTCACTCCAACGAAAGGGAGGAGGAGTTTATCTTCTCGCGTCCATACCTGAATATCGAAATGGCCATGGTCATTCGGAGAGGTGACAGGCGGATCGCTTCAGAAAGAGATATCTATGGCAAAGAGATTGTCGTACAGAATGAAGAGATTATGCCTGAACACGAAAACAGGCTTTCCTATGCACTCCGGATAATTTCTGTAGAGACAGCTGATGAAGCATTATCCCTGATTATGAATGGTACACACGATCTGGCAATATTGAATCGATACCAGAGTTCTTATCTGATTAAACAGAATAATCTGAAAGAGTTAAGCATCCTGCCCCATCACTTATTTGCTCAGGAATATTCATATGCGGTTATACCTGACAATGAGCTTCTGATAGAAGAGATCAATTCTGCTCTCTCTACAACGGTTGACAGGGGAATTTACAAAGATCTCTATGACCAGTGGTTTCTCCCCTTTTCTCTCGACACATTACAGAGAGAGATGTTCCTCAGTCAGTTAAGCCTTTACCTCTTACCGTTGATAGTTGTCATATTACTGATCTTAGGCTGGATGCTCTATCTGAAATACCGTATCAACAGAAGAACAAAAGACCTGGAAGCCGAATTGCAATCGCATAAACTTACCGCTGCTAAGCTAAAAGAGAACCGGAACAAGTTCCAGAGCCTGGTAGAGAATTTTTCGGAAGTAGTTTTCGAAGCAGATACCGATGGGGTCATCGTTTACGCCAACCATAACATCAACCGCATGTATAAATACACTCTGAATGAAGCCCAAAAAATAATGCGCCTTAACGAGTTGTTCATACCATCGCAACGAAAACAGGTTAACGAAATTCTAAAAAATCTACTGCAGACAAAAGAGAGAGCTACCGCCGAGCTGACCGGTCAGAAAAAGGACGATACGACTTTCCCGGTCAAAATCGTTGCCAACGCCCTGATAAAGCAGAAAGAAGCTGTCGGTATATTAGGCACAATAAGCGATATGACGATCCAGCGCAAAAACGAACTCATACAGAGCGCACTTTACAGTATCTCTGAAGCAGTACATAAATCAAAAACGCTGGATGAACTCTTCTTTCATATCCATCAGATAACCTCAACCCTCATGCCGGCAGACAACTTCTACATAGCAATATATGATGATGAAAAGGAAGAACTTCAGTTTCCCTATAGCGTAAACGCCTTCGAGTGGGCAAATCTCGAACAGAATCCAGCACCTGGTCTTACTGAACACGTCTTCCAGACCGGTAAGGAACTTCTTGCTGATTCTGATACTATCTATCATATGCAGCAGGAACAGGGAGTCGAACAGGAGGAGAAAACACCTAAAGTCTGGCTTGGTATTCCGTTGAGATCAGAAAATCAGGTCATCGGTGTTATCGCTGTTCAGGATTATGAACATGAACATACCTATGATGAACAGGAGAAGCAGATCCTGACCTTTATTTCCGAGCAGATTGCAAATGCGATAGAGAGAAAGAGGTTTCAGGAGAAGCTCAACCAGACACTCGCCTACCTTGAAGAACGAGTAAAGGAGAGAACCGCTGAGTTAAAACAATCTGTCGAACTCTTCCAAACTCTCACTGAGAATTCGCTTGATGTCATCATGCGATTTGATAAAGACTTAAAGCATCTTTATGTCAATCCGGTAGTAAAAGAACAGACCGGTATCGACCCTGCAGATTTTATCGGGAAAACTCATCGAGAACTGGGCTTCTCTGATGATCTGGTCACAACCTGGGAAAAAGCTTTGAAAAAGGTTTTTGAAGAAGGAAAAACCAGGCGTGTGGAATTCCAGTTACCTAATGGGTTATGGATAGACTGGCATCTCGTTCCGGAATTTTCCAAAAACGGGAAAGTCCAGAACGTACTGACTACTGCTCACGATATTACCGAGCGTAAGAAGAGTGAGGAAGAGATCCGACAACTCAATGCTGAACTGGAACAGAGAGTTATCGAACGGACAAAACAGCTGGAAGAAGAGATTCAGGTCAGAAAACAGACAGAAAAGATACAACACACACTATACCTTATCTCGGAAGCAGTCAATTCAACCCATGATATTGAAGAACTATACAAAAATATCCATAAGGCCATCTCAGAACTTATGCCGGCCAAGAACTTCTGTATTGCACTCTATGACGAAATAGTCAATATTGTCAGCTTCCCCTATAATGTCGATGAATTCGATCAGACACCGAGCCCTCATAAACCTCGCAAAGGATTGACAGAATACGTGCTCAAAAAAGGGAAATCGGTACTCCTTACAGAGAAGGACATCAACAAACTACTCGCTTCCGGTGAAGTTGAACTGATCGGAAGATTATCAAAAGTCTGGCTTGGAACACCTCTGAAGATTAAAGACAAAATTGTCGGTGCGATGATGGTTCAGGACTACGACTCAGAAGATACTTACAGTGAAAATGACAAACGAATACTTACCTTCGTTTCCGAACAGATTGCTCTCGCTATCGAAAGAAAAGAAGCTGAGTATCAGACAGATAAGCAGCGTATCTATTTCGAACAGCTGTTCAATAACAACCCGGCTGGTATTGTTATGCTAGATAATAAAGATCGTATCCTCGCCTGTAATGATGCGTTCACCAGGATTTTTGGCTACGAACAGGAAGAAATACTCCACCATAAGGTCAACACCCTAATCGTGGATGAATCATTGAGAGATGAAGCTACAGAATTATCGACTATAACAATGGATGGCAAGATCGTAGAGAAAGAATCGATAAGAAAGACCAAAGAAGGTAAAGATGTTTACGTCAAAATGTATGGAGTTCCAGTTACTATAGAAGGCAAACAGATTGGTATCTACGGCATCTATCTTGATATCACTGACCTGCATAATGCTTTAGATTCCTATCTTGAGGAGAAAGAGAAACTTGAGGTTATGCTCAGATCGATCGGGGATGGTGTTATAGCTACAGATATGAACGGAGATATCCTTCTTATCAACAGGAACGCCGAAGAACTGACTGGCTGGAAACAGGATAAGGCTATCGGCAAGAATCTCGATAAGGTCTTCAATGTTATTTATGAGTCGAGTAGTAAGATAGGTGAAAATCTCTTCACTATGGTTCTCGATTCCGGAGAGAATGTTGAGCTACCCAGCAGTACCATCCTTTATACTCGTGACAAGAGTGAACTGATAATTGAAGCTAGTGCCGCCCCGATAAAAGACCCGGATGGTAACCTAACAGGTGTTATCATTGTCTTCCGTGATGTAACCCAGAGAAAGAAGATCGAAGAGGAATTACAGAAGAGTGCAAAACTGGAATCAATAGGAATCCTCGCCGGTGGTATTGCTCATGATTTCAACAACATTCTTACTGCAATTCTCGGTAATATAACACTCGCCAAGAAGATCATTGCTAATACCAATCCCAAAGTCGGTGCGAGACTAGATGAAGCGGAGAAAGCCTCTATCAGGGCAAAGGATCTGACCGAACAACTTCTTACTTTCTCAAGAGGCGGTGATCCGATAAAGAAAACAGCCTCTGTGAAAGAGATCATACACGAAGCCTCTTCTTTTGCTATTCATGGCTCAATAGTCCACTGCCATTACGATATAGCGGAAGACCTGATGAATGTTGAAGCAGACCTGGGACAGTTAAGCCAGGTCATAAATAATATGGTCATCAATTCAGTTCAGGCCATGCCTAATGGAGGTGAAGTAAATATCATTGCAGAGAATGTCGATATAACTCCTGAAGAGAATACTACTATTAAACCTGGAAAATATATCAAAATAACTATCGAAGACTGTGGAGTAGGTATCCCCCGTTCTCAGTTAGCAAAAATCTTCGATCCCTTCTACACAACAAAGAAAAATGGAACAGGATTAGGCCTGACAACAAGCTATACCATTGTGAAGAAACATGACGGTTATATTGATGTTGAATCATCAATAGGTGAGGGAACTACTTTTGTCATTCACCTGCCGGCAACAGATAAAGAGGTGGTTGCCTCCAAGGAAGATCAGTTAGAAGATATCAAGGGTAAAGGGCAAGTTCTTCTAATGGATGACGATCTGGTTCTGATTGAAGTCGTGTCGGAGATGTTGCTCAGCCTTGGATATAACGTTACAACTGCCAATGAGGGTAAGACAGCAATCGCCAAGTACAAAGAGATGAAAGAGCTTGGCAGTACATTCGATCTGGTTATCCTTGATCTCACTATTCCTGGTGGTATGGGCGGCAAAGATACAATCAGAGAGATAATAAATTATGATCCTGAAGCCGTCTGTATTGTATCAAGCGGTTATTCATCCGATCCTGTTATGTCGAAATATGAAGAACATGGATTCAAGGCCGTACTGACAAAACCATACTCATTACAGCAGTTGGGAGATACTATCAAGAGGGTACTGGGTTGAGCTATCTGTCAGGCCGGAGAAGCATAAGATAGATTTAACCCTGATTACCAGTCCGGTTAAAAAAGAAACACCGCTATAACACCGGCAGACAATGTCAGTATTATTGGACTGATCCTGGTCTTGACAACAGCAACAATAATTGCAAAAAATAGTATTAGTTTAGGGAGATTGAGAAAATCGATATTCATCCTTATTAGATCCAGACTGAAGAACCGACCCTCCAATATGCTCCTCTCCAGAAAATAGATACTGGCAACCCCTATCATACCTACAGTGACCGGTTTTATACCATCTAAAGCTGCCTGAGTTAGTGGGTTCTCCTTGAATCTTTTCATTAGACGCAGGATGAGAAAAACCAGAATAAGTGACGGGGAAATTACACCGAGTGTAGCAAAAATAGCACCTATCAAGCCTGCATTACGAAAACCTATATAGGTAGCTGCATTGACAGCAATGGGACCGGGAGTCATCTGTGAGAGTGCAACAATATCGGCAAATTCCTCCATCGGTATGAGATTGTAGATTTCGATATGCTGATAGATAAGAGGTAACATCACATATCCCCCACCAAAACTGAACATGCCAATTTTGAAAAAGATCAGATAGAGATTTATCCAGCTTACTATCACAGGTTATACCCCCTCTACTTCTTCAGGTTGTTCTGCCAATAATACTTTCGAACCTTTCATTTCTCACTCCTGTCACCTTCACTCTTTTCCAGTTGATTCACATCTCTTTTTATAAAGATATGATAGAGGACGCCAAAAATCATTCCAGCAAAGATCAACCACATAGCATTAAGGTCAAAAATCCCCACTGTAACAAATACAATGAGACTGATAGTAACCCTGATTATAAAGGATTTGCTGAAAACTGATTTAGCAAGGTCTATGGCTGTCAGTAATATAAGTGCTGCTGAGGCTGTGATTACCCCAGCCAGAAACTTTTGTGCCCAGACGTTATCCCTTAGATTAATAAATACATAAAGTATCAGAGTTATGGCAAGAAAAGCCGGTAAGACTACTCCACAGGTCGCTACAATTCCCCCGAGTACTCCGGAACGTCGGAAACCGGTATTGAAGGCTGCATTTACAGCAATTGCCCCGGGAATAGATTGAGAAACAGTAAAGATATCAACTATCTCGCTATTGGTAAACCATTTACGCCTGATAACCAGTTCCCGGTATATATATGGCAGCATAACATAACCACCACCAAAGGTTATTGAACCTATCTTGAAAAAGATCAGGAAGAGCTCGAGATAGATTTTGTGTGGGGATATATCTTTCTTTACAGCCGTCATTTCTCTGCTTGTGTTTCCTTATATTTGAGTTCTGCCTGTGATCTCCTCAGATAATAAGGTTCCAGTACTGCTATCTCATCAAATCGATATTGTGGTTTGACACCTTCTGCACCGATTATACTGATCAAAGTCGTGGCTAGAGGATAATTCTGATGTGGTAAGCCTGTGAGCAAATCTTTACCGCATTTTTTGATTGCATCGTCGTACTTCTCTACCGCATCACCGATTATTATTGTCTTACTGGTTACCGCTTCTAGAAACTCAGCAGGATCTGAACTCCTGGGACTGATGATCTCATTAAAGTTGCTGTCATATAGTGCAGCGTAAACCTCATCCATTCTGGCATCGATAAAGGGCAAGATATTGAGTTGAGAACCGTAAACGTTGTAGGCGAGTAATTTGAGTGTATTGACCGGATATAATGGTATCTCTCTTGCCATACAGATACCCTTGGCTGTGGCCAACCCTATCCTTACTCCTGTAAAAGAGCCGGGTCCGTTAGAAATTGCTATCAGTTCGATATCGTCCAGTGACATCCCACTCTGTTTCAGGCCGTAATCTATTTGTTCCATTAACCGTTCGGAATGTGTGACACGGATATCGAGGTAGCTTAAATAGACAATTTTTTCATTCTTGCTCAGGGCAACACTGCCCCAGCTTGATGTAGTATCCAGAGCCAAAATATCCAATTGATATCCCCCTTTTTAGTTAATCAATTTTCCCATTCTCTCAAGACGTCAAGTAAAGATTGAAGAGTAATCTGTTTGAACTCAGTTCAATCTGGATATGTTACACTATGCAGTCTTACACCACTATAATCAGAATGTCGAATGAGCAAGTGTAGTTGATTACTTTATTGACATTTTCCAGTCATTACAACTCTTGTTAAGGAGAATAAATCTGGGGGCAGAACTACTCTGCCTGAATTGAGAGATAGAGATGCAGAATAAAAGAATTAAGAGTTTTATAGAATATCTGTTCTTCATACCTGCCCTGTTCTTATTCAGAATACTACCCTATCCTCTCAGCAGAAAGTTCATTGTCCTCATTTTTCTCCTGATCGGACTTCAACTCGGTGTTAGAAAGAGGGTTGCCCGATCGCAGATCTCTGAAGCATTCCCGGAAAAGGAACCTGAAGAGATCAGACAGTTATTGTCAGGACTTTATAAAAACCTGGCTCTTACCAGTCTGGAGATGTTCGTCAGAAAAGATCTTACCGGTGTTGAAGCAGCGGGATGGGAGAACATCAAAAAGGCTCTGGAACTCAATAGGGGACTGATACTCATCAGTGGCCACATAGGTAATTGGGAACTCGCTGCAAGATATATAGCTAATCAGAACATACCACTTAATGTTGTCATCAAGAAATTAAGAAATCCCTACTTTAACGATTTTGTCAATCGAACAAGAAAAAAGTATGGTATCAAGATCATCTATAAAAGTAAAACGATGCGGCCGGTGTTAAAGGCACTAAAGAATAATGAGACAGTAGTTATGCTGATCGATCAGGACGCCGGGAAAGATGGGATCATTATTCCCTTTCTCAATAAAGATGCCTCTGCCTTTACTGGTTATGCTAGATTGGCACAATTATACGATACCCCTATGGTCTGGGGTGCTGCACTGAGAATCGATGATTATAAGAGTCGATTCGTCTTTGAGCCATACATTCTTCCCTCAACGTTTCAGAAAGAGCGGGAACCGATAAAAACAATCGTGCAATACTTCAACAAGAGATTAGAGTGTTATATCAGAGATTATCCTGATCAGTGGTTCTGGGTACACCGCCGCTGGAAAGGGGCACATAAAGCCAGGAAGATCGAAGAATAACAGTAATTCGCTATATACCCGGATGGTAAACCTTATCCCACGGTTTCTTCAGGTAATAGTGGAGTATTACCCTATCCTTTCCGGCAATATTCTCTTCTATTAACTCTTCATTACCCTCTATGACCAGATAGGTTGTGAAGGGTACATTACTCAGTTCAGCCACCTTATCAAGTATGGCAATACCCTCTTTAACCATCTCGTTGGTAGTCTCTTCCATCAGATTGACATTTGCTATCAATTCACTGATCTTTAACCTGGATGCTGTCTCCAGCATTTTCATCATCCCGAGTATCTCTTCAACTGTACTTGTAAAAGGACGGAGAGTATTAACCACAAACTGCATCGTGTAACCACGTTTCTCAATACTATCGATAAATCTGCCTAGAGTTCTGCACCCTGAAGGATCTCCACCAATATCGAGTATTACTGCTTTAGTTTGATTCTGTATTGCTCCGGCTATGCGTGGTGATAACATCGGCAAATCAGCATGACCAAACTCACCTTCGGGACTAATCACCTCTATTCCGAGATCCTGAAAATAATCCCGAACATCACGACTCCTGAAATAGGGATTCACTACATCCAGATCAACCAGTGAAACTTCCTGGTTTATACCCTTATAACATTGAGCCAAATTTATCGCATACTCACTTTTCCCGCTACCGTAAGCACCTATAACCAAAATGAGATCATTCTTACTAAACAATCAGCGTCGCTCCTTTTTCTTCTACTCTATACTATCTGGACGCACTTCGTGCTAATATCTGTCCCAGTTTAAGATTAACTGAACCTGCTATTTGAAAGAGATCCATATTCTGTAATACATCCTTAGCAAATGTCAGGTTAATATCAATGTCGTTTAAATAGTATGTGAACCCACCGGTTATAAGTAATTGGTCTGCCTTATTCACTACACCATAATCATAAGGAAGAGGATCGTAGATAAAGTCTCCAGGTGGTGTATGCTCATCTATCGGAATAGCGAAAGCACCTTCATATACGCCAGGAATACTTATAAGTCCGCCACGAAGAGCATATTCCTCGAACTGCTTCTCGAAACCAATCTTCATCTTTAGTCTGTCATCGAATTGCCCGTATTGTTCACTAGTCATCTCATATTCGAAAGCAAGGGCAACTGTGAGATCATCACTGTATCTGTAGGAAGTACCAGCTTCAAAAGAAGCGGGGAAATGCATATCATAGATGTGATAATAGGGCTCTTGATTACCCATTCTTATCTCCTCCTCTGCAGCAAAGGTGTAGGTAACTCCAAAAGCAAATCTGTCTTTTTCATAGAAAGCACCTGGCTGGAAACGGAACACCCCCTTTTCATATCTGACATTATCAAAATGAGGAGCAATCAATCTCATTTCCCGGAATGTATAGTAATTGTAGATTACATTCATTCCGATACTTAGCTCGTCGATATGACCTGTTATCGTTAACGCAGTCTGATAATTTACCATCGTAGGGTAACGGTCAACAAAAGCACCGGTAGGTAATCTTCTCTCCAGAATGTTATAGCGTATAGTCTGTGGTATAGATAAGCTGACACCGAGAGACATAAAGGGTGCCGGAGATAAACCCATACCTAATATACCTGCCGGAATACCAGTCTCAAACTTTTGACTTTCAGCAGCCTCTCTTTCTGAACGTTTAATTTCTTCAGGCTCTTCGTATTCCAGATAACTGTTCATCTCCCTTGTCGAGCTCTTACCCATCCCTTCGAAGTATATGGTTAACTGATCAGTCTTAAAGGCTGCCGGATTGGTCATTGCGTTCTCGACTCCACCCTGAATGGCAACAGTAGCGCCACCCATCCCAAGAGAACTGGCATTCAGAAGATTCACTGAATAATGATCGTAGAAAGCTGCCAGAAAATCGGGAGCTATATGATCGGGTGGATTGTTTTCGTCATAACCCGCCATATTGGCCAGGCATAAGCTTAATAGTATCGTGAGGAGTATGATTCTTATTCTCATCTCGCCTCCTGTTTATATTCGATTATAATCGATAAGCAGTAGAAATTCTAAATATAATATAACGCTTTGCTCTGCTTTCATCAAAGAAATATTGTCTGTTCCCTTTCAGGACCTACAGATAATATACTGACCTTTACTTCCAGCAATTCTTCTATCTCTTTCACATATCTCCGGGCGTTGAGTGGCAGATCAGCAAACTTTCTGACTTTAGTTATATCTTCTTCCCAACCGGGCAATTCGCTATATACCGGTTTAGCAATAGTCAGTGTTTCAGTATCGGGTGGATACTGCCTGTAGTTTTTATCATTAACCGAATAGGAATGACAGATCTTCAAAGTCTCAAAACCCTGTAGAACATCGAGCAGTGTTAGTGCTATTTCATCGAAGCCATTAATCATAGTTGAAAACCTGGCGGCAACAGCATCAAACCAGCCACATCGACGGGGTCTTCCAGTTGATGAGCCGTATTCATTACCCTTTTCTCTTATCAATTCTCCTGTTTCGTCTCGCAGTTCTGTAACCAGAGGACCGTTACCTACACGGGTAATATAGCTCTTAAAAACACCAACAATACGATCGAGTTTTTGGGGAGAGAAGCCAAGGCTACTCGCTATTGCTCCGGAGGTAGTATTTGATGAAGTAACAAATGGATAGCTCCCATAATCGAGATCTAATAGTGTCCCCTGAGCACCTTCGAAGAGGATTGATTTCCTGTCGCGATAATAATCATCGAGTATAAACGGTATCTGGGCTATATAATCTACAAGATAGTCTCCACATACAAGTAAGCTCTTGGCCAGACTCTTAATATCAGCATGACTGGTTCTTTTTCTATGATACTTATATAATGCAGTAAGCTTATCTGTGAGAATATCCGGTTTCAGTATATCGAGCATCCGGATCCCTATTCTGGATACCTTATCTGCATAGCAGGGTCCAATACCTCTTCCGGTAGTTCCGATTTTTGCCTTTTTGGCTTGTCTCTCCTGTCTTGTATCGAGTTCTTTATGTAACGGGAGTACCACATGAGCTCGGGGATCTATGAAGAAGCGCCCAGAGAACTTGATTCCCCTTTCTTTTAAAAGTGTTATCTCTTCTTTCAGGGCATAAGGGTCCACTACTACCCCACTCCCGATCATACAGATCGTCTTGTTATAAAAGATACCAGCAGGTACCAGATGTAGAATATACTTTTCTTTGCCTACATTTATTGTGTGACCGGCATTATTGCCACCTTGAAACCGGACAACGGCATCAACATCCCTGGCTAGGACATCAACTATCTTAGCTTTCGCTTCGTCGCCAAAAAAACCACCTATAACAGCTGTTGAACTCATTGAAATATTCATCCTCTCTAAGTATTCTCTTTCCTTTTAAGAAAGGATAGCTCTTATGTCAATAAAATTCAATAACCACGAAGATTATAACCTTTTTCTCAGTCGGAATAAAAAAACAGTTGACGAAAGAGTGCTTAGTGAGAAATTTCTTTCTGATTCTGGAGGTATTGCAGAGATGAAGAAGATTAGAGTTCTAATCGGGAAACCGGGTTTAGATGGACATGACCGGGGAGCAAAGTATATAGCGAGAGCATTGAGAGATGCCGGTATGGAAGTTATATATACAGGGATCAGACAAACTCCTGAACAGATAGTTGCTGCTGCAATTCAGGAAGATGTAGACGCTATAGGATTGAGCCTGCTATCCGGTGCTCATAACTTTTTATTCTCTAAAGTAGCAGACCTGTTGAAAGAGAAAGATATCGATGACATTCTTCTCTTCGGTGGTGGAGTAATACCAGAAGATGACATACCTCTTCTCAAAGAAAAGGGCTTTAAAGCAATATTCACTCCGGGAACTTCTACAAAAGAGGTTGTTCAGTTTTTGACTAACGAGTTAAGTAATAAAGTATAGAGTTTACGTATAGATTACTTCTCATTATATTCGGAATAATTAGCAGATATCTGGCTCTTCAAAGAGAGACGGAACGAAATATCGACAGAGATAAAGATTACAGAGATTCAAGATGATTATTGCTGACTGTGAACCGATCATAATCCCTGAAATAATGGGAGGTAATGAGTGTTATTAATCCCCTTTCACAACTTAGAAGGTATAATAGCTGGATTTGGTAATAGCTCTTATGAATATGATTCCATATTGAGAGAGAAACAAGTGATGTATAATGCAGCGAGTATAAAACTTGAGAATCTCTGGTTTGCCGAACAGGTACACGGAGATGGTATTGCCGTTCTACCGTTTGACCTTTCAGCGAATAGAACCAAAGAATCTCCAAACGTATTTCCTGATGTAGATGCTCTCGTAACTGATACTCCCGGTCTTTATCTAGCAGTAAAGTATGCAGACTGCATCCCAATTTTAATTTATGATAAGAAAAAAAAGGTTATAGCTGGTGTCCATTCAGGGAGAAAAGGAACTGAACAGAATATAGTCGGGAAAACGATCTCCAGGTTAAATAGAATATACCTGAGTGAACCCTCTGATTTATATGTCGCATTAGGCCCTTCTATCTGTGGTGAGCATTATGAGGTTTCGGACGATATCTTCGAGAAATTTGTTTCCAATACAGAAATAGAGCAGCGATATCCCACATTAGATCTCCGTAAAGTTGTAAAGCATCAGTTGATGGTCCATGGTGTCAGCGAGAAACGTGTTTTCGATTATCCCATTTGCACTTTCGAGGATCATAACTATCACTCGTATCGGAGAGATAAGACGACAAAGCGTCAGATAGCTATCATGGGAATGTGTAATGGCTGAGAGATATTACTACAACTCTGACAGAACGATATTACTTTCGGTAGACTCGAGTGGGATGGAAGCTCATTTAACCTTAAGTAAAGAGATGCCTTTCTACAATGAAAATGAGCTTTTGAGCATTCTGGAGCAGGCTGCTATAGTATCCGGTTTCGAAGAGGCTAAACTCTTCAGAGAAAGAGAGAAGATCAACTTGGAAAGGGGCAGACCGTTTCTTCTGGCAAGAGGGACGCCCTTTATGTTGCCCAAAGCCAATTTCAACCTTCTGGTAAAGGGCGAAATGATAGACCGGAATCTGCTTTTCAGTAACCGTCTCCGTTTTACGGACCTGGAAGACAAGTTAAAAGTTACGCGTGATACCCCTCTAGGCACTTTTCATGCTACCGATTCAGGCAAAGAGGGAATGGATATTCTGGGAAATCTGAAACACTTACCGCCCAATAAAATCGAGCTTTGCCGATGCTATGCCGGAGAGAATGTTATCTACGATGATGAAAACGGACAATACGTAGCAGTTGCAGATGGTTATCTCTATTTAGACGAGAAGGGTAGATTATCCATCCGCAACCGTATAGAATTATATGGAGAGGTAAATATTACCAGACCGGGAATTCAACGAAGCAGAAGATACTCTCTTGTCTCAAGACGCGACTATGTAATATACGGTAATTTGATCATTCACGGAAACCTGACAGGACCAGGATGTCTTAATCTTAAAGGTGACCTGCTCGTCACGGGAAGTATCAAACAGTGTAGCCTTTATATCGAGGGGAAAACTATTTCTCAGGGAAAAATTCTAAATACAGCAGTAATCTCACTCAATTCGGTGGTAGTGAACTCATTGGTTAAATGCCGTATTTGCAGTGGCAATGATATACAAATTGAGGATAGAGCAGATTATTCTCTCCTGATTGCCGAAGGGAGTGTTATTAATGACAGTAGAGTTTCTGAATGTCATAATTGTAAGATCTATGCTGGCAAAACGATAAAGCTGAGAGATTGTACTCACACAGCAGAACAAAAATCCAAACTGATAATCAGCATCGCCCCCTTTACGAAAGAGTTGATAGCTTTCCTCAAACGGCGAATTGATAGATTACAGAGAAACCCGTTAACAAATAAGGATACAATCGAGGAACTGCAGGAAGAGCTGGCAGAGTTGAAAGAATATCTTCTACGGAGATTTACCGTTACCGAATATCAGGATAATAAGATCGAAGTCGGTCGCAGAATCTTGACAGGGACTTATATTCGGATGTTACAATATTATCGGGTACTGGATAGCGATTTTAACGGTGTCAGTTTCTATATAAGCAATAACAAGATGGTAACCAACAGGAAGACATATATTTAGCTCTATTTAGATCTCGGCTCTTTCATACTTATCTTTTCCTCTGCTTTCAATAAATCCTCTGCTGTATCAATCCCCCATCCGTTATAATCAGTCTCCACCATTTTGATCTTAAGTCCATTTTCCAGCCATCTCAGTTGTTCCAGGTTTTCTATAGCTTCCAGCTTACCAGGTTGCATCAGAGCAAGAGAATCCAGAAGAGTTTTACGGTAGGCATAGATACCTATATGTTTGAAATAAGAGATGTTATCCCTGTTATTCTCTGTTCGGCAATGGGGAATCAATGCTCTTGAGAAGTAGAGGGCTGAGTTTTCTCTGTCAACGGTAACTTTTACGATGTTCGGATCATGCAACTCTTCTGTATAGCTTGCTCTCTGCATCAGAGAGGCCAGCCCGATTTCAGGGTTATCGAATACCCTGATCAGCCTGGTTAATGAGCCCTTGTCGATAAAGGGTTCATCTCCCTGTATATTGACGATAATATTGCCCTCAAGTTTTTCTCTGACAGTCAGTATTCTTTCGGTTCCGGAATTACAATCCACAGGGGTAAGAAAGGAAGAGCCACCAAATCCCTCTACACAACGAGATATCTCTATGCTATCGGTCAGAACGATTATCTTTCTGAAGAGATCACTCTTTTGAGCTGCTTCGTAAACCCATCTTATCAGTGGCTTATCACCCAATAACCTCAAAGGTTTACCGGGTAATCTCTCGGATCCCATTCTTGCTGGAATTACTGCAACTGGCTTATCTAACATCTCTCCCTCAATAGTCTCGCTTTTATTGGTTAAGTTCGTATGGCAATCCCTTTTTGACAAGTCATTTTTTATTGACTTAACTATGTTAAACCTCTTTTTGGATTAATTAGAGTTGAGCTTGGGTAGCTGACTCTTTAAGCTCATATATGATAATAATTAGCAAAATAATAACATAGAGGAGTTAGAATGAACATCAAATCGTTATGCAACGATCAAACACTCAGTATGAAGTCTTCAATGATTAGAGAATTGGTAGAGATGACTAAGGGGGTGCCTGGCCTTATCTCTTTTGCTGGTGGATTTCCTTCAGCTAAATCTTTCCCCGGTAAAGAATTGGCAGAACTCTTTTATCAAGTGATCATGGAAGATGGTGAAGATGCTCTGCAGTATGGCTCGAGTGGTGGCGACAGAGAATTGAAAGAGACTATTACCAGCTTAGAAGATTTCTTATTTGAGCCTGATGAGATTCATATTTGTAACGGAGCTACCAACGGAATATACTATGCATTGCGCACCTTTATCGAACCTGGAGACTGTATAATATCTGAATCCCCATCTTTTCTCGGTTCTCTGGTCAGCTTTGAAGCAATAGGAGCTGAAATAGTACCGGTTTCAATGGATAATAACGGAATTGATACTGTCGAGTTGGAAGAAAAGATCAAAGAATTGAAAAAAGAAGGTAAGAGAATCAAATTGATTTACACCATACCTGACTTCCAAAATCCGAGTGGTATAACAATGAGTCGTCAGAGAAGGACGGAGTTGATCCGTATCGCTATCGAGAACAATATAATAATACTCGAGGATGATCCGTACAGCAGATTGCGTTATAATGGAGAGAGTGTCGAAAGCCTGAGTATTATTTCCCGGAAGGATTTCAATAACAGAGAAGTTGTGATAACAGTCCGTTCCTTTTCCAAACTGCTCGGTCCCGGTTTGAGAATTGCCTATGTCCTTGCGCACAAGGATATTATAGCTTATATGAACTCCTGGTCACAGAAGATCAATGTAACAACGGAGCGTATAGCTCAGCAAGCTGTTGCCAGATATTTGAACAATAATCTCCTACCTGCGCAGATCGAGAAGATAGTTAACCTTTATAGGCCGCTCAGAGATATGATGATCTCTTCTCTCCAGTCCTGCATGCCCGATAGTATAAGCTGGACGGAGCCTGATGGTGGTATGTTCATCTGGATAGATCTACCTGAGGGGATGAACAGTGACCTACTCTTTGAAAAGGGACTGGAGAAGAAGATTGCCTATATACCTGGCAGCAAATTTTATCCAACCGGTTATGAGAAGTATAATGGATTACGCCTCAATTTCTCCTATCCCTCCTCAGAGCAGATTGAAGAGGGGATCAGGCGACTGGCAGAAGTATTCCAGATTTAATCGTTTAACAAAACAAATTAGGGGGCGATATGGACAATCCGGTAGAGTTGATTATCAAGAAACGTTCTGGTGAGAAGCTGAAGAGAAAGGAGTTGGAAGCCATCGTGAGGGGATATATAGATGGCTCTCTTCCTGATTATCAGATGTCAGCTTTTCTGATGGCCCTGTTTCTGAAGGGAATGGATGAAGAAGAGGTCCAGGATCTGACAGAGATCTATATAGCATCGGGCAAGACTATAGAATTTTCGTCTTCTCTGAACACTGTCGATAAGCATTCAACCGGGGGGGTTGGTGACAAAATCAGCCTGATGCTCGCACCCCTGGCCGCTGCTTGCGGTGCTATAATTCCTATGATATCAGGTAGAGGTTTGGGCCACACTGGCGGAACACTCGATAAACTTGAATCCATCCCCGGCTTCCGAACTGACCTCAATGAAAAGCAGTTTCGCAAAGTAATAGAGCAGGTAGGTTTCTCGATCATCAGCCAATCGAAAGAGCTCGTACCAGCAGACAGGAAGATATATGCTTTACGAGACGTTACCGGAACAGTAGAGAGCTTACCACTCATTACGGCGAGTATCATCAGTAAGAAAGTTGCTGAGGGCGCTCAAAATCTGGTAATCGATCTGAAGGTAGGAACAGGGGCATTCATAAAGGATATAGAGACAGCCAGAAAACTGGGAGCTCTGCTCAAGAGGACAGGCGAAAAGTTAGGGCAGAAGATCAATATCGTTTACTCCAATATGAACGCTCCACTCGGATATTATATCGGTAACGCCCTTGAGGTTAGAGAGACTATTGAATATCTGCAGGGCAAGAATATTCCTGATATCGACTCCCTGACACGTTATCTGGTAACCAGGATGCTAATCCTTTCAGGCAATGCTACCGCCGAGGATGAAGCAGCTGACAAGATGAAAGAGGCTCTCTCTTCCGGTAGGGCTCTGGAACGTTTTGCTGCTTTTATCGAAGCACAGGGAGGTGATTCCAGTATCTGTGACGATGTGTCAAAACTACCGCGGAGCAAAGAGACGATCCCCATCAGAGCAGAGAGAGATGGGTGGGTCGAGGCCATCGATTGCCAGCAGATCGGTTATTCATTACTGCATATCGGAGCGGGAAGAAAGAAGATCGATTCCCCTCTTGATCATGCAGCAGGAGCGTACCTTACACCCAAAATAGGTGAGCGAATTGAAAAAGGAGCAGAGATAGGGAAAGTATTCTGTGCTGATCGTGATAAGGGATTATATACCGTTAAAAGGATTCTGGCAGCCTACCGGATTGTTGCAGAAGAGCCGAAGTCAGAGGATCAAGTTACCAGAGATATAATCCTTGGTAAAGAGCTATAATTTGCACGAAAGAGAGCATGATCACACCTGGACAGTTGTCTTCAGCACCAGATGATCGCTTTATTAATCCAGGTTATCTACCGGAATTTGACCTCGAGAAAAAGTCTCAATCATGAACTCTGCCGATTCATGCAGTTCACCGGTAGGGTATTCGTTGATGAGTTGCTGGAAGAGCTCTATTCCTTTCTCCTTCTCCCCCAGCTCTCCGGCATAGGTGAATGCCTTGGCAAATAGAGCTCTATAATCATCCTCATTGTTTTTATGATGCTCTATGATGCTGTTGTAATGACGAATAGCTTCTAAATAGCGTCCTCTGTTTTGTGCCTGTTCAGCTAGGGCAAAGTATTCATCTGCCTCAAGAATGATAAACAACTTATCAGGATAGAGCTTGACCTGGTATTCTTCAAACAAATCTCTGACAACCTCCTGCCATCTCCTGGTTCTGGCCTGATAGGTCAGCGTATTGGTTATCTCTCTTTCGAACTGTTCGAGAGGGTATGTATGAGAGGGGTTATGTTCAATGACGGTAAGAAAATAGTATAATCCTGTATCACTCCTGGTGACTTCACTCAATTCACCCGGAGCACTATTCCAGATTAGTTCATAAAGTTTGCTATCCTCTCCGAAATAGGGTAAAGCCCGGTTTCTTTCTACAAACTGCATCGCTCTGACTATCTGCGGATATCTGGAACTTCTGATCATATCGATAATCGTCCATTCATCACTCTCTCTTACGGCCTGAGTGACAACCTCCCTAGACCTCAGTGCTTCCTCTTCCGTATCGTAGACAAAGATCTGTAATCTGCGACTCTCATCAACAGAGTAATCATCGATGTTGTTTCGGTAATACTCCTTGATCTCCTCTTTTGTCGGGTCTGCCACATCAACTACGAGCCGGTCAAAGAGGGTTTTAAGGATTATATGCTTCCTAAGTTGCCGAACTTCAGGGTTTTCGAAGACGGCAAGATCGAATCTGCTACCTTCCGGATCGCGAGCTATAATCTCTCTCTCCGGATCGTTATAGAGATATTCGTCATAACCCATCTCTCTTGCTTTATAATCGAAAAGATTAACCTCTATGATATTGTTTACCAGTCGTTCGATTGTTTCGGGACTGTTCAATTCTGCCCACTCTTCGCGAGATAGAAAACGGTAATGGTTGTAATATGAAAAATCGGTAGTCATATCATCATTAAGTATGTAAGGGGAAAGTGTTTGATAGTAAACGAAGAGATCGCCGACGCTGATATTAAGTTCCGGCAGCGTCGCAGTGACGATCTTTTCAGTAAAAATATCACTATCTATCGTCAGGGCAAGCATATCCAGAGAAGCAAGCCTGTTCTGATCAATCTGAACCTCGTATTTCCTCTTCAGTTCGTTAACTTTCCGCTGTTTAAGCTCTCTTTCCCGGATCCTGGTACTCTCTTCTACTTCCCGTACCTCTTTCCCAATCTCTTCTCTTCTATAAATACTGGCATAAAATGGTTTTAAATCGTCTCTGTGCTTGATAAAGGTCTCTGGATCACGATCTATTCCCAGTTCCTCTGCTTTGAGATAACAGATACGATTGATAACTATTGACTCCAAAAATTCCCTTCTCCCTTCTGAAGTGCTGAATCTCGCTCTGAACATTAAAGGGAGGCGACGAAATTCTTCATCGTAGTCTGCTTTTATTAATGTTCCACCGTCGTATTCTGCCAGAACTGTATCGGGTGAAATTCTTCTCGTCTCTATATCTATGGCAAAAGATACTGTTAGAATCAATAAAAGGGGTAGAATTAAACACCATTTTCTGCAGATCAAAGAGATGGTTTGCATTTCGGATTACTCTCCTCTTGATTAATTATTTAATTTCTTAAACGTTCCAGTCAGCAGTTCATATCGTCTCAAACGTTAAAAACAACTATTCGCCTGTTATACCAGCGTCACTTACTCAATGTTTGCGACCTTTACTCGGAGTAGCTCTATCCAGAAAGAAGGTAATATACTCTTTCTTTTTTGCTTTTCTCAGGGCCTCAACCACATACTTTCGATTCTCAGGCATAAACCACTGTATTAAAGCTTTCTGCAGCCTTATCTCCCGTCCTTTCGGTATCTCTATCTTCTCTCCGGTATAAAAATCATAACCGGTGTAATACATACAACTGCTTACTGTCATCGGTGTAGGTGTAAACTCCTGAACCTGTTTCAGTTTCAAATTATGCTCCTTCAGATAGAGCGCAAGATCGACAGCATCTCTCAAGCTGCTACCGGGATGCCCGACCATGATATAGGGTATTACCTGATAATTCATTCCATACTGTTTACAGAGGCTATTGAAAAGAGAAAGATGCTCTTCAAAGATCGAAAATTCCGGTTTGTTCATAAGTCTCAGGACCTGGTTATTCTTGTATTCTGGAGCGAGTTTCAGTCTGCCACCGGTATAGTGCTTTACCAGTTCCCTGTTGAAATTCTCACTCCGGAGAGCCAGGTCAGATCTGATTCCCGAGGCGATAAACACATTCTGTATACCCTCTAAATTTCTCACTCCCTCCAGAAGTTGCAGGTACTTGCTGTGGTCTGTATCGAGTCTTTGACATATCTCTGGTTGCAGGCAGGAGGAGCGTTTACAGTCAGTTACCCTGCATTCCATACCGTACATATTGGCTGAAGGGCCACCTATATCACTGATGGTTCCCCGGAAATAATCCTTTTTACTGATAGCTGTCACTTCATTCAGTATGGAATCCTTGCTTCTCGATCTGATTTGTTTACCCTGATGATAGTTCAGAGCACAGAAATGACAACCACCGAGACACCCGCGATGTGAAGTTACCGAAACCTTGATCTGCTCAAAAGCTGGTATAGCTTTCTTCCCATATATTGGGTGCGGTTTTCTTGAGTAGTGCAAATCATAGACCATATTGAGTTCTGCCCCTTCAAGAGGCCTGGTGGGTGGATTATGTCTCAGATATCGTAATCCCGACTTCTGGTATAGCGTCGTGGTGAGATGATATTCCTGAAACTCACGGTTCATTTTCAGAAACTGCTCGGGATCAGCTACACGTTCATAATCGGGCAGCAAAAATGACCCCTCAGGCATTACTGCAGTCGTAACCACCGTCCCGGGGATATCCTTCATCTCGTCAGGCTCTATTCTCCCGGCATACCTTCTGGCTACCTCCAGTACTCCTCTCTCACCCATACCATAAATCAGAATATCGGCCTTACTATCAAGCAGGACTGAATTTCTTACCTTGTCCGACCAGAAATCGTAATGGGGGATACGGCGTAAGCTAGCTTCTATCCCACCGAGGACTACCGGAACCCCTTTGAAGATTTGCTTCAGCTTTTGAGTATAAACCAGTGTTGCCCTGTCAGGCCGCAGGCCTGGCTTTCCTTCCGGTGAATAGGCATCTGTAGAACGGATCTTCCGCTGGGCTGTATAGTGATTAACCATAGAGTCCATATTGCCTGCTGTAACTCCAAAGAAGAGACGGGGGGAGCCCAATTTGAGAAAATCCTGATCTGACTTCCAATCTGGTTGAGGAATAACCCCGACCCGGTATCCACTGGCAAGCAGATATCTCCCTATTATTGCCGTTCCGAAAGCGGGATGATCTACATAAGCGTCACCGGTAACTATGATTATGTCAAGCTCCTCCCATCCAAGTTTTTGACACTCTTCAACCGTTACAGGAAGGAAATCCAGCTTCCGCATCTTACTGTTCTGCCTCTAATTATAGGAAAAAAGTCACACCCCGGTTAGGAGGTATGACTTTTCTCTTTCTAAGGTTAACGGTAATATTATTATTCGTCAGATTCTGTTTCTTGTGCCGCTTGATTGGCACTTAATCTGATTACATTAATAGCCTGTACACCCCTGTCCGTTTCGATTAAGTCGAATTCGACATCTTCGTTCGGTTCCAGAACTTTCAGTTCTGTCGGGGAATTGGTAACAATTGACTTCCAATGAACAAAATACTCTTTGTTATTGGGTAGAATAATAAATCCATACCCCTTGTTAGGATTGAACCATTTTACTTTGCCTTGCATAATACTCCTTCTTGCTTGCTAAGCTTATTTGTTTTTTACCAGTCACTGGTTACAACTAATAGTTACAACCTGATGACTCGTACTTTGTTATTAAAGACCCACATTTTGTCGATCTTTTTTTTCTAAACATCAGTCTTGTTTCAACTAATACCTAAATTAACTAGATACAACCAAACTTCTAAACATCCGGTCTGTTATTACCATTATCCGGTAAGTGTAGAAAAGTGTTCCGCTCATTTCTGAAGGAACACTTATCCATTCTAATATCTATTCTATCGCAGCTTGTGCTGCTGCCAATCTGGCAATAGGAACACGATATGGTGAACAGCTGACATAATTCATCCCGGCCCTGTGGCAGAATTTGACCGATTCCGGTTCTCCACCATGCTCTCCACAGATACCGATTTTCAGCTCGCTGTTGCTCTCTCTTCCCTTATCTATACCCATCTTGACCATTGTACCGACACCATCTTGGTCTATAACCTGGAATGGATCATTCGGCAGAATGTTATGTTTCAAATAGATCGGCAGGAAAGTACCGGCATCATCACGTGAGTAACCGAAAGTCATCTGTGTCAGGTCATTTGTCCCGAAAGAGAAGAATTCTGCATGCTCGGCAATCTTATCGGCCACTATACAGGCACGTGGAATCTCGATCATTGTGCCAACCATATATTCAATCTCATCGTCTCTTTCAGCGAAAAGCTCATCAGCTACTTTTCTGATCAATTGTTCCTGTAATCTGAACTCTTCTACTGTCCCAATCAAGGGGATCATAATTTCCGGGATGGCTTTAATATCCTTCTTCTTGAGATTTAGTGCAGCTTCGAATATAGCTCGAGCCTGCATCTCTGTAATCTCAGGATAGGTAATGCCGAGGCGACAGCCACGATGCCCAAGCATCGGATTCATCTCGTGCAGTGAATCGACTTTTCTCTTCACAGTTTCAAGATCGACACCCATCTCACTGGCCATCTCCTGCTGGCTTTTTTCATCATGGGGTACAAATTCGTGCAGTGGTGGATCCAGAAGTCGAACCGTTACCGGCAGTCCGTTCATAGCGGTAAAGATCCCTTCAAAGTCCTCTCTCTGAATCGGTAACAGTTTATCCAATGCCTTTCTGCGTCCTTCTTCGTTCTCGGCCAGAATCATCTCTCTGACTGCTTTAATACGTTTACCTTCGAAGAACATATGCTCTGTTCGGCAGAGTCCGATACCCTTTGCCCCGAATTTTCTGGCGATCTTCGAATCTTTAGGAGTATCAGCATTTGTCCTGACAGCCATTTTCGTAAAACGGTCACAGAGTTTCATCAGTGTCTCAAAATCTCCACTGACATCGGGCAGCTTGGTTTCCAGTTTCCCTTCATAAACCTCTCCGGTCGTTCCGTTGAGAGATATCCAGTCACCCTCTTTTAACTCTACATCACCAGCTTTTAGAGTCTTCTCTTTATAATTGATCGAAGCGGTACCAGCTCCCGAAACGCAACACTTACCCATACCACGGGCAACTACAGCCGCATGAGAAGTCATCCCGCCTCGAGAAGTGAGGATTCCCTTTGCTACATTCATACCTCTCAGGTCTTCCGGGGAGGTTTCTCTTCTGACAAGAATAACATCTTTCCCTTCGTCTGCCCACTCTTCAGCGTCGTCAGCAAAGAAGACAATCTGTCCAGATGCTGCACCGGGTGAAGCGGGTAGCCCTTTGGAGATAACTCTGGCCTTGTCGAGTGCTTCAGGAGTAAAGACCGGATGAAGAAGCTCATCAAGTTTTTTGGGATCATTCCTTAACAGGGCAGTCTTTTCATTTATCAAACCCTCTTTGAGCATATCAACAGCAATTTTGACCATCGCCGGACCAGTTCTCTTGCCGTTTCTGGTCTGAAGTACCCAGAGTTTGCCCTCCTGTATGGTAAATTCCAGGTCCTGCATATCTTTATAATGATTCTCTAATTTCTCCTGATAATCGAACAATTCCTTATACACCTCAGGCATAGTCTCTTCCAGTGAGGGATATTTGTTCTTCCTCTCATCTTCAGAGATCTGCTGCAATTTCGCCCAACGCATTGAGCCCTCTCTGGTGATCTGTTGCGGAGTTCGTATTCCGGCTACGACATCTTCTCCCTGAGCATTTACCAGATACTCACCATTGAACAGCTTTTCCCCGGTAGCCGCATCACGGGTGAAAGCAACGCCAGTAGCCGAACTATCACCCATATTGCCAAATACCATAGCCTGGACGTTTACAGCAGTTCCCCAATCGTCAGGGAAGCTATGCATCTTGCGATAGTAAACTGCTCGTTCAGTATTCCAGCTGTCGAAAACAGCCATTATGGATTCCCATAGCTGTGCCCATGGATCGGTTGGAAATTCTCTACCAGTTTTATCTTTAATGACTTTCTTGAATCTATCTACCAGTAACTTCAGATCGTCTGTCTTTAGTTCGATATCATTCTCTACCTGCTTCTCTTCCTTCAACTGATCTATGATCTCTTCGAAGGGATCATGGTCTTCTTTCTTCTCAGGTTTCAGACCCATGACAACATCTCCGAACATCTGGATGAATCTCCGGTAAGAATCCCAGGCAAATCTTTCATTACCAGTTTTTCTGATAATCCCCTCCACAACCTCGTCATTCAAACCAAGATTGAGAACCGTATCCATCATACCGGGCATTGAGGCCCTTGCTCCGGAACGGACCGAGAGGAGAAGCGGATTATCCTTATCACCAAAACCGGATTCCATTATCTCTTCTGTCTTCTTTACTGCATCCTTGACTTCCGGTTCCAGTAACTTCTGTATCTCTTCTCTACCCAATTCATAATACTCATTACAGGCTTCTGTACTTATCGTAAAACCTGGTGGAACGGGAACACCAATCAAATTCATCTCGGCTAAATTAGCACCTTTTCCTCCTAAGAGTTCTTTCATGTTAGCCTTGCCATCAGCTTTTCCGTTACCAAAGAGATATACTCTCTTCTTACCGTTCATATATAACCTCCTGTTGTTCATTTCTCTATGTGATTTTTTATTAACTCTCGTAAAACGATGGTCTCAAAAAACTCTGGTTAGTATTTTTACTCACCTTTATATGTCAATAAATATTTGTCTCCCGCCAGTTTCGGCATTTAATTCCACCAAAACCCCCTCTTATTACTATTCTTATACATAATATAACGCAATTCATTATATTATGAAACTTTTTCTATCTGGCAAATTATCAACCCTTACAGACACCATTCCTCTTGCTTAATCAGAAAAAATACTGGTGAGTGTTCTTTTCGCATTCATCTTCAGATTGTCATTGTATGAACAATTATTTCAAAGTCGGCATATAATCGTCGGTTACCGGCCATTTCCCCGATAATACCGATAGAAATAGCAGAAAGACTATCGGTAAAGATAGCTAACTTCATCATTGACATATATGAAGAGGTGAGAACTATTGCTCAAAAAAAAAACAAGCGAGATCTGTATGAAATATTCACCACTTTTACCAGAAACGATTAAAAAACTCCAGGAGCGAGCCATTTCAGCTCGAGCCGCTATATTGCAGGCTACCACTCTGGCTGGATCTGGCCATCCCGGCGGGTCCATGTCAACGATCGACATCTTTCTTACTCTGTATGAGATGCTCAATATCAATCCGAAAAACTATCGCACGGAAGAGCGAGACAGGATCGTAGTCAGTAATGGTCATGTATCCCCCGGAGTATATACTGCTCTCGCAGTTAATGGCTTTATTCCCTGTGATGATTTCATCTCCCAATTCCGTCTTGCCGGAAGTATCTACGAAGGACACATTGAACGAACAGTACCGGGAGTCGAGTGGGGCTCGGGAAATCTGGGCCAGGGTTTATCTGCCGGTTGTGGTTTTGCCCTGGCAGCCATACTGAAGAGGCTCGCCTATAATGTCTTCGTAATGATGGGTGATGGTGAACAGCAGAAGGGACAACTTTCGGAAGCCCGTCGTTTTGCAGTGAAGTACGGCCTGAACAATCTGACCGGGATTGTGGATTATAACCGGTTGCAAATCAGTGGACAGATCGAAGATGTAATGCCGCAGAACATAAAAGACAACTATATCTCTGATGGCTGGAAAGTATTAGAGATTGACGGGCACGATTTCAAAGAGATCAGCCAGGCCATTATTGAGGCAACTGAGATTGACCAGCCAGTAATGATTCTTGCCCATACAGTTATGGGTAAAGGGGTCTCATTTATGGAGAACAGAGAGAAGTATCATGGAGCAGCTATTTCTGAAGACCAGTTAGCAGAGGCTTTACAGGAACTCGGCTGCGAAAATAGGCTCGATCATTATCACAAATTACGTCAGGAATTCCAACCCGCTCCCCACTGTTCCCTGAATGAGACCGAGCGCTATAACCTGCAGCCGGGGAATCCGATGGTTTATGATAAACCACTCGATAACCGTTCGGCCTGGGGTAATGCTATTGCCGACCTGGCGAAGATCAATGAGCAAAAACCCTACACCCCGATAGTCGTTTTCGATTGTGACCTGCAGGGTAGCGTCAAGACGAAAGATTTTGCCGATAACCTCTCTAACAATTTCTTCCAGAGTGGCATTATGGAGCATCATACGGCTACTATGTCGGGCAGTATTTCCCTGGAGAACCTGCAGTGCTTCTTTGCCGACTTCGGTGTCTTCGGGGTCGATGAAACGTATAATCAGCATCGGCTGAATGATATCAACCATACAAACCTTAAGTTGATTGTAACCCATGTCGGCCTGGATGTTGGAGAAGATGGTAAAACTCATCAATGCCTCGACTATCTGGCCCTGATGAGAAATCTCTATAATTTCCATCCAATTATACCGGTTTGTCCCAATCAGACAGACAGGGTGATCCGCTACCTGATAGACAAAAAAGGGAATTATCTGGTAGCGATGGGGAGATCCAAAATACCTGTTTTGACAGATGAAGAGGGGAATCCGTTCTATGATGAGAACTATCGGTTCGAATACGGTGTAGCTGACCTTATCAGGGATGGTAATGACGGAGCTCTTCTCGTAATGGGGAGTGTCGGCTCAAGAGCACTGGAAGTGATCGACAGGTTAAAGGAGAAGGGAATCAGATTACAGCTCTGGGCTGTTTCCTGCCCGGAATTTATAGACGATGAATTCCTGAAGAGAGCAGCCTCAACTGGCATTATTTTCACCTATGAGGATCATAATGTTAGAACGGGGCTGGGTAGCATCATTGCCGACAGGCTTGTCGAACTGCAGTTCCAAACCCGTCTGGTTAAGCTCGGTGTTACCGATTATGCTGTCTCAGGCAAGTCTGAGGATGTATTCCGCTTTGCCGGACTCGATGTTAAGACGGTTACCGAACGAATAGAAAATTATTATAGATAGGTTCAGTATAAAAAAGGGGTAGGCCTGCAACCCGCCCCTTATTAATAAGCAAAGCATCAATCATTGAGAAAGTTGTAGTATTTACGGACAGGTTTTTTCACTCTCCACTTGCATTTCAAGCCTTTACGAAATACAACGTAATCCCCACCCCCGAAACGATACACTCCTTCCGGTGTCATTACCTCTACCTCACCTTCAATAAGTAGACACTCTTCGGTGTGATCATAAAACCAGTCGAAACGAGATACTCCCTTTTCCCAGACTGGCCACTCCCTGATACCGCGACTCTCGATCTCTTTCTCTGATAGCCTGTAGATCTCTACATAAGCCATAATCCCCCTCCTCTCTTAATTGTTACGGATCTTTTGCCTTACTCTGCAATATACTATCTGAAAGGGGACAGCACCCAGGCTGTCCCCTCTAATATTTTGATTTCTTCTCCTGTTATTAAAGCATTCTTTACTTACTGCTTACCATAAGTTGCTTTATCAGCACTGCTGGAGAGGAACAGGACTGCATATTGAATTCTGCATTGTCACCCACTTTCTCGATATCTTTCAATATCTGGAAAAAATTACCTGAGATCGTGAAGTTAGACAATGCTTCTTTTCTCTCTCCCTGCTCATAGAGAAAACCTTCAGCGGCAAGTGAAAAATCACCTGAAATGGGATTAGCTCCGGAATGAAGGCCTTGCAGGCTGACCACTTCGATCACCCTGTCATAGCTCTTTATCAAATCTTTCACTGTCGCCTTACCGGGCTGTAGCACAAGATTGGTCGTAGATACGTTTAATGAACCCTTGTAACTCCGAGAGGCATTCCCGGTTGACTTCACATTATCCTTTGCTGCAGTAATCGTGTTTTGCAGAAAGTTCTTCAATATCCCGTCATCAATTAGTGGTGTCCGCTGGGAGGGATAACCTTCCGAATCGAAAGGTGAGGTCACCATACCGTCTGGATGCAGGCCATCATCAAGAATAGTCACAACCGGATCGGATATCTTTTCTCCGATCTTGCCTTTTAGCAGGGACTTCCCTTCCTGAACGCTCTTTGCAGAGAAAATCCCTGAAAAGGTACTCAGTAGCGAAGCCATCATTTCATTGCTCAGAACGACAGGATATTGACCGGAAGCCGGTGTTGCTCCATTCAGGAGATCTGTCGCCTGTTTCACCGCTTTATCGACAATCTTCACGGGATCTATATCCTTAAAATCGCGGCTCATCTTGAAATCCATACCCGATTTCTTATCTTCTCCCTCCTGGGCTAGTACCATCACGAAAGCCGAACAGTAATTGGATTTACTCTCTTTATTCAATCCCTTGCTGTTAGCGATCTTGGAATAGCTATAACCGTCACCATAAGCTGCATAAGGCACATTGAATACCCGCTTGTCAGCTTCCAGGGCTAAGGACTCTAACTTCTGTGCCAGTGAGATCTTATCTTCGACTTTAACCTTATCAAGCTCTGCGGAATAGATATTCAGCTGCTCGGGAATATCAGGATAGTTATCAAATTTAACCGGTTCCAGATTCTCCACCATTTCACTGCTCGCTATAGCCTCATCGATGATCAAAGCAAATGCTTCATCACTAAATTCTTCGGTATAGGAATATCCGACCTTGCCGTCTTTGATGATCCTGATCCCTATCCCTTTACTGTCTGCATAATTGAACGATTCGACACTCTGTTGATTAATCCTGACAGAGAACGATTTCCCGCTCGTCAGCATAATCTCTATATCATCGACTTTATTTTTTGCTAACTCGAATAATTTATTAAATTCTTGTTCGTACATAATCTCTCAACCTCCTACTTTCTTCCGCCTACTATGATTTGATCGACCTTAATCGCCGGCTGTCCCACTGTAGTGGGGATGCTGCCGCTGACTGAACCACACATACCTTCAGCCAACTCCAGATTATCTGATATCATACTGATCTTATGCAGTATATCACCACCATTACCAATAAGGGTTGCTCCTCTGACTGGTTCGGCTATCTTACCGTTCCTGATCAGATAACCTTCGGCAACAGAGAAATTGAAGTTACCGGTTCCGGGAAGGACAGAGCCACCACCCATCTTCCTGGCATAGAGGCCAAAGTCTATCGAGGCTACCATATCTTCGAAACTATCCTTGCCGGGTGCAATATAGGTATTCCGCATCCTGGAGGTGGGGGCATATTTATAAGACTGGCGCCGTCCACTACCGGTCGACTCCATATCCATCTTCTTACCACCAAGCTTATCAACCATGTAGGATTTGAGAATTCCTTTATCTATCAGGACTGTCTTCTCTGCAGGAGTTCCCTCATCATCGATATTCAAGGAACCCCATTTATTGACAATAGTCCCGTCATCAATAGCGGTAACCTTTTCTGTTGCTATCTGCTGATTCATCTTGCCGGAAAAAATCGAAGCCCCTTTGGCAACCGATGTAGCTTCCAGGCTGTGTCCACAAGCTTCATGGAAGATAACACCACCAAAGCCGTTATCGATAATCACCGGAAAAGTACCGCTCGGTGCGTAATCGGCCTCTAACATCTTGACCGCTATCTCGGCCGAGTTCTTACCTATCTCCTCAGGATCGAGGCTACGGATAAATTCATAACCGGCCAGTGCTCCGGGTCCATCAAAACAGGTCTGGTTCTCACTCCCACTGGCGGCTATAACAACCGAGTAAGCACGGGTATAGTTTCTCGTGTCCTCGACGAATAAACCTTCACTGTTAGCGATCAGGATATCCTGCTTCTTCTCCAGGAGGGTAAGATCTACCTGAGCTATTTTATCACTATAGATACGGGCAGATTTATCTATCTTCCTTATGAAATCGAGTTTCTCCGATTTATCGACCGTGTTACCCGGAATCTTCACCTGGTGTCTATTATCGACTCTTACCTGGCTCAATTCCTGCGGCCTGATGACCTGATCCTTCCTGTCTGCTTTGGCAACTGCATCTGCAGCTGAGAGTAATCCCTTCTCGGTCAGATCACTCGTATAGGCATAGATTGCGCTAATCCCGTAAAATACTCTTATACCAACACCAAAATCTTTACCTACGATGCTCTGCTGTGTCTTGCCATCATAAAACCTGATCGAGGAATTATAGGTGTTTTCCAGAAACAGCTCAGCAAAGTCGGCTCCGTTAGATAAAGCACGTTCCAGCACTTTAGCTATCAATTCTTGACTTATCATTAAACAACCTCCATTATTAATCTAATAACTTGTTGCATTTTTTTTCATTATACTCAAGATGTCAAACTCAATCTATACAGACTTATCACACAAGCCAGAATAACAACAGGCATAATCTCTTCGAGTCAGATACGGCCTCACACGATCCAAACTGTAATCTTTTTGAACCATACGAGTCGGCACCATCCGGCTCGTATCCCTCTCTTTGGTTCGGCAATAGAATTCTCTAAAGATATGGCAGCACAATTTTCCAATATTACTATTTATCTGATGGAGCAGACATTCTCAGCAGTTCGGCTTTTAATAAGACCCATTTTTGTGATGCATATATAAATAGAGGGAGCAAAAAAAATCTCACGAACAAAGATAACAGGAGGATGATAAGGATGAGTAAGAGGTTTTATTTCTGGCGATTACCGGATAGCCTTATCCGGCTGCTGAATATGACGGTTTCGATGCACGGAAAGTGCGGTTCATATATCTTTCAGAGTTCACACGGTGGCCGACAGGTGAAACTCTATGAGCCTCATAAATACAGGAATCACGTCAATACTCCGCTACGCAAGCGGACTCGCGATATCTGGAAATTTGCTTATTCCAATCCTTATCCCACGCTGAATGACAGGATAAGGGAGCTATACCGTACCTACCCCTTTTATCTACTCAAATCGGAACCGATAAACTTGAAACTGAAGAATTTCTATTTCGATGAGGAACCAGCTCCAGGGACCCCGCTAAAAATATACTCTTTAAGCGGTGAGCAACCAGATCCAGATGGAGATGAGCTATACGCCGAAATAGAATATCTGCAGGAGAGGAAGATCTATTTCGAGTTCAGGTGCTCAGAATCGGAGAAATTCTATGGACTGAACTGTAGAAACGGAGCTCTGTCGAATGTTCTGCATTTCTACTGGAAGTAGTTTATTGAGTGACTGGCATATTTCAGCCTGAAAAGGATTGACACGTAAGCGGTGTTATAAAGGAATGAGCCTATGAAATCAAAGAAACTAAAGGAGATGTAAGATGGCAATAATCAGAGCATTTAAGGGTATCAGGCCTCGCAATGATATGGTGGAGAAGGTAGCCTCTCCCCCCTATGATGTTGTGAACAGAGAAGAAGCAAAAGAGCTGGCAAAAGGGAACAAATACAGTTTTCTTCATGTAGTCAGGTCAGAGATCGATCTTCCCGATGATATCGATCCCTACGATGAAACTGTATATAAGAAAGCGAAGGAGAATCTCGATTATCTGATAGCTCAGAATATTTTACAGCAAGAGAGTGAACCCTCATTATATCTCTATCAGCAACAGATGGGAGACCACAAACAGATCGGCCTGGTTGCCTGTGCTTCCATTGATGATTATGAAAACGACATCATTAAGAAACACGAGCTGACACGTGCCGATAAGGAACAGGATCGAATCCGCCATGTAGACACTCTCAACGCTAACACCGGTCCAGTTTTTTTAACCTATCCTGCAGTAGACTCGATCGACAATCTGGTTGTGGAACTCATCCGCAAGGATCCGGAATATCATTTTCAGACTGAAGATTCGGTAATACACACCTTCTGGAGGATCAGCGATCCGCAGATCATAGAACGATTAATCAAGCACTTTGCAGAGATTCCGGCTTTTTACGTTGCCGATGGGCATCACCGCTCCGCTTCTGCCTATAAAGTGGGTAAGATGCGAAAAGATGCCAATCCCAACCATACAGGAGAAGAAGAGTACAATTTCTTCCTGGCTGTCATCTTTCCCGATGAGCAGTTGAAGATAATGGACTATAACAGGGTAGTCAAAGATCTCAACGGCCTTAGTAACGAAGAATTCCTGGCCAAGATAAAAGAGAAATTCGAGCTGGAAGAGATTCCGGGTAATCAGCAATACAAACCGGAGATGAAACACAGGATAGGTATGTATTTCGATAACAGATGGTATAAACTAAGTCCGAAAGAGGGAACTTATGATCCCGAACATCCGGTGAAATCGCTCGATGTAGCCATTCTAATGGATAACCTCCTCAGCCCCATCCTCGCAATTGGAGATCCACGAACCGATAAGAGGATCGACTTCGTCGGTGGAATAAGAGGTTTGAAGGAACTGGAGAAACGCGTTGATAAGGGTGAAGCGGTAGCATTCGCCATGTATCCCACATCGGTAAAAGATCTCATGGAAATTGCCGATTCAGGAGCAATAATGCCACCGAAATCGACCTGGTTCGAGCCCAAACTGAAATCTGGCCTGATCATTCATTCTCTCAGCTAATGAGTTGCGAGAAATCAGAAACTCTGATTCGTTCGACTGTTTAAACAAAAGAGTTAACGAGATATGAGAAGTAAAGTAAGCGAGAAGAAAACATATTTTCTGGAGAGTCTGGGCTGTCCACGAAATCTGGTGGATAGTGAGCAGTTCGCAGGTATCCTTAAACAGAAGGGGTTTATACCGTCAGAAACTCCGGAGAATGTCGATCTGATTCTGGTCAATACCTGCGGTTTTATCAGGGATGCCAAGGAGGAATCTATAGAACGGATCCTTGAGCTCGGCAGGGTCAAAGCAGATAACCCCGGATGTAAACTCCTTGTTACCGGCTGCCTGATAAAGCGATACCAGACCGACCTGCAGCAGAGTATGCCGGAAGTGGATCATTTTATCGGGTTGAAGGATTTTGCCGGCCTGGCAGATTTGCTCTCGTTATCCTCTTACAGACTGGAACGTCAAAGGCTCAAGCCTCTTCCCTACGCTTATCAGAGAATTTCTGACGGCTGTAATAATCTCTGTAGTTACTGTGCAATCCCCTCCATCCGAGGGCCGGTCAGAAGCGAAAGATTGCCATCGATACTGCAGGAGGCAGAACAGCTGGCTGAGAGCGGTGTCAGGGAGTTGATCGTCACGGCTATGGATATCACGCAATACGGAATCGATCTCGGTTCCAGTCCGAACCTGATTAAACTTTTGAACCGTCTCGCAGATGTGAAAGGTATTGACTGGATACGGTTATTATATCTTCATCCTGCTAATGTAACAGATGATCTGCTCTACCTGATAAGAGATAACCCCAAAATCTGTTCCTACCTCGATATGCCGATACAACACATCAATGATGAGATTCTGGCTCAGATGAACAGACACATTACTAAGATTGAGACAGAAAGGCTTCTGGACAGGATCAGGGATATAATTCCTGATGCTGCTCTACGGACAACGATTATAACCGGCTTTCCGGGAGAGAGAGAAGAACAATTTCATCAGTTGTATCAGTTCCTGGAAGAGCAGAGATTCAATAGATTAGGGGTCTTCCAATATTCCAGGGAGGATGGAACCGAGGCGGGAAATATGCCAGAACAGGTTCACCACAGAACTGCAGCACGGCGCAAAAGGGTACTGACAGAATTGCACGACTCCATCTCAGAAGAATTGCTGAAAAAATTTGTTGGACAAACGGTAGAAGTTATCATAGAAGGTCTTTCTGAAGATGATAACTTCCTCTACGAGGGGAGAACCAGGTACGACGCTCCGGAGATCGACGGCCTAGTATTCATCCGCTCCGGAAAGGGAGAAGTAGGAGATATTCTGAAGGTAAGAATCGTAGAAAGCCTGGTGCATGACCTTATTGGGGATATAGTATAGATAATCTGATCTTCGAACCAGGATTAGAGCTGAAGAAATGAGATACAAGAATTAAAAAAGAGCGTGAGGAGTATGTATGAAGAGATTGTTTAGTGGAGTAAAGCCAACTGGTGATTTACATCTTGGCAACTATCTGGGTGCCATCAGACAGTGGGCTCAATTACAGGACCAGTACGAAGCGGTCTTCGGAATTGTCGATTATCACGCTATGACTGCTCGCTATCAGTCAGCAGAGCTGCAGGATTATGTGTTCAAATGCGCCTGTTCCTACCTGGCCTGCGGACTCGACCCGGATAAATCGACTCTAATGATACAATCTCAGGTTAGGGGTCATACCGAACTCACCTGGATTCTGAACTGCCTTACTCCAGTATCCTGGCTCGAGAGAGTTCCGACATATAAAGACAAAACGCTTCAACAGGCTGATAATATAAACGCTGGCCTTCTTGATTATCCGGCTCTTATGACTGCCGATATCATTATCTACAAAGCCGAAATAGTCCCTGTTGGTGATGACCAGCTTCCGCATATAGAACTGGCCCGCGAGATAGTCCGGAGATTTAACAGCATCTTCGGCGAGATCTTTCCCGAACCTCAGGGTGTTGTCGGTAAGAGAATCAAGGGGCTTGATGGTTCGGAGAAGATGGGCAAGTCTCTCGACAATTGTATTTATCTCTACGAAACCAAAGAAGAGATATGGAAAAAGGTGTCAAAAGCAGTAACAGACCCAGCCAGAATCAAAAAGACCGACCCTGGTGATCCGGAAAAATGCAACCTTTTCGCTCTGCATGAACTTCTTTCAGACAGCGCGAAACAGCAGGAAGTGATAGAGGGATGTACTACTGCCTCCATTGGCTGCCTGCAATGTAAGAGATGGTTGACAGATAATATCGAGACAGTACTGGAACCGATCAGAGAGAGATATTACCATTATATCCAGCATCCTGATCAGGTGGCAGAGATATTCCGAGAAGGAAACCGTAAAGCTGATAAACTGACCGCAGAGACGATGGCAGAAGTCAATGCAAAGATCGGAACCGACTATCCCTTTTTGCGTTAAGTAAAAAAAGGGGTAGGATGAGTGCAGGGTGTGAAACAGGAGTATAGATTTTCCTCTTGCTTTCAACACTATACTGGTCGGTAAGGTAAATCAATGATTGCAAGTATCAATAACAGGTCGTTGAAGATACTGATCTGTGTCGTCTCTCTGACACTGATAGCCGTGAATTGTACTTTGCTCTATGCGCAGGATATGGATGTTGTCCGGGTTAGAAAAGTAGAGTTCAGCGGAAATGAGCATTTCTCTAATGGTAATCTCCGTTCGCTCATGGAGGTCAGGTCAAAATCATTATTTGAGAGGTTACAATTCTGGCGTAGATCGCCTGTATACGTCGCAGGGTTGCTCGAAGATGACCTGGCCAGAATAGTCAGGTCCTATCAGCGTGAGGGTTTTCTCAATGCAGCGATCGAGGAATACGAAGTAGAGTTCGACGATAATCAGCAATGGGTTACTATCAGTATAAACATCGATGAGGGTAAGCGTGTGATGGTCAATGACCTCAGATATCGCTTTATCGATGCGGAGAGTGAAGATTTTCAGGAAGAACCATCCCGGATAAGAAAACATTTGAATATTCGTGAGGGGCATTATTTCACTGACGAAGAATTTCAAGAAGACCTTATTACTGTCAGAAAGCATTTCGATAATCTCGGTTATCCACACGTAAGGGTCAATTATGATCTCTCACTCTATTCCTCAGAAGATAGAGTCGATATTATTTATCTAGTCGATCCCGGCCCCAAAGCCTACTTCGGTGAGATTACATTCAGCGGGTTGAGGAAGATAGAAGAGAGACAGTTAATGCGTTTTCTAACTACCAGAACAGGCGAAGCGTATGTCCCTCGCAGGCTTGATCAGACCCGGAACAGGCTACAGGACCTCGCTATGTTCCAGTTCGTCTCTGTCAGTCTCAGGCTCGATTCCAGAAGAGAAATCGTCCCAGTCGAGATTAATCTCCGGGAACAGGATGCTACACGGCTTGATTTCGGTGTCGGATTCAGTATAGAAGACGTCAGTCTCAGTGATCTCAGTTTCAGTGATTTTACCCTTGAGAAGAATATCAGAGTTTACGCCGAGATTACGAGATTGAGATTTCTCGGTGGTTTACGTAAGGCAACACTCTTTGTTAAACACTCATATCATGAACCAATCATACTCGATTTCCGGCTCAATCAACCAGGCTTCCCTACCGTACATTCTAATCTTCTCCTAAACCCTTTTTACCGGCGAGAGAGAGAACCGGGTTATAAGATTGAGAGAATTGGTGGCAGCAGTACGATCAATTATCGAGTCTCCAGCCATACCGGTACCTATCTGACCTATACTTTCGAGAATAACAGGCTGCTCGCCAGTGCAGAATTCCTGGAACAGCAACTCAACCTTCCTCCTGGTCCTTCTCCTACGACAGAATTCTTTGAGGAGCAGAACCTCGCTAAACTACGGGATGAGAGTGGCCGTATAGAGGAAGATCCACTGAGAATCTACCGCAAATCAAGTGTTACCTGGGGTATAGTCAGGGATTCTTCCAGGCCGAGATTCTTCCCGACTATTGGTTCATTGTTATCTAGCACTGTTACCTTTTCCGGGCTCGGATTCGGTTCAGATTTCCAGTATCTCCGTGTTATCGGTGATGCCCGTCACTATGATCAGTTAAGAGGAGACCTCGTATTCGCAGGCAGGGTGAGAGGTGGTATAATCAAAGATCTCTCTGCCGATAACTATATTCCGATAGAAGAGAGGTTCTATGCAGGGGGTTCATTTTCGGTCAGAGGCTGGCCACGTCGGCAATTAGGCCCACAATCGGAAGATGGTCAACCACTCGGTGGTAATGCTCTGCTTGAAGGTAGCGGGGAATTCAGATTTCCACTCTTCGGCCCTCTCTCTGGTGTATCGTTTCTGGATTTTGGTAACGTCTGGCCTGATACCTGGGATCACGATTTAGATGATTTGCGATACTCTGCTGGAGGTGGCCTCCGTTTTGCTACCCCTGTAGGCCCGTTCCGGCTCGATATTGCAACTCCAATCTTCGAAGGGAGAAAACCGGTTCAATTCTTTATAAGTCTGGGACAGGCATTTTAACAATGAAGCGATTCAAAAAGATCTTACGCATACTCATCTGGTTTATAATCATATTCCTGCTGTTCCTCGTCGCTTTTGCCATTTTCAGCCAGACAGCACTTTTCCGTTCACTCGTCTCCAGAATAATTATCGATCAGGCAGAAAAATTTGTAGATGCTGAAATATTGATTGGATCTATAGAGGGGAACTTCTACAACAGTTTGACATTCAACGATATAATCGTCAAAGATGGAGAGCTGATTGTCCTGTCACTAAAGGAATTATCTGTGCAATACAGCCTTCTGCCGCTTCTCAAACAGCAGGTAATTGTGACTAACCTGCTTGTCAGTCAACTATTTGTTGCTCTTCGGGAAGAGGAGGGTGTTTGGAATCTGGAACGATTACTGATAACTGAAGAGGAGGTAGTTCAACCGACAGAAGAGCAGAAAGGGGAGTCGCCCTGGGAGATCGCTGTCGAGGATATTACCCTGACAGCTATAAATATTGATATTCAGACCGATAGAGAGAATGAAATTCCTCTCCCTTCCAGTGTTAACGATCTTTTCCTCAGTATGTCTTTTGCTATGCAAGCCGACTGGATGTCTCTCAGGCTCCATGATGCAGGATTATCTATCGACTGGGATAATGAGCACAGGATTAACATCAACAGGATATCTTTGATTGCCAGAATGATTGAGGATAGTATCGACATGAGAGAAATGATCCTGGATTCAGACAACTTTGTTCTTACTGCTGCTGCGAGAGCAGATTTTGATCTGAAAGGTTTTGCTGGAGAGCTCGATTTCTATGTTCAACAGGCGACTGACTTTGCCCATTTCTTCCCCGAAATCCGGCCTGACAGTTCTTTCAGGCTTACTACCAACTTTACTGGCCTGGATGAGTTGCTCAATCTTTCACTCCTGTTCAGAGAGGAGAATGGCCGGATAGAGATTGATATGGAGATGCTCAATCCACCCTATCTGGAGACAGTGCTGGATCCGGAATACAAAATCACAATCCTTTTTGACGAATTCACACCATCATACTGGCTGGCAGACGAATCTATCTTTCTCTCTATAAACGGAGATATCGACCTGCAGGGGAGTGGATTTGATATCTATGAAGGGAATTTTTATCTGGAAACTGATCTTCGGCAGACTGTCATTCGGGCAGACAACTTCTTCGATAGTGCGGTACACATTGACCGGCTGGTTACTGCTATGGAACTCGAGAATAGGGCTTTGAATGCTGATCTGGTTATGCAACTGAGAGATTTCGGCCTTCTCCGTTCCACTGCTACTATAGCCGACATACAGGATCTGCTCGATTTCCATATTCAGGGAGAACTGGCAGGAGTGAATCTGGAAACCCTGGATGATATAGGTAATCCCACCACTAATTTGAATCTCCGCTTCGATTTGCAGGGTGATCATATTACTGACAGTCCCGTCTTTGTCGAATTCGAGATGTTACCCTCCAGCTTCAATGACATACCGATCGAAACCGTCTATCTCCGTGCCATGCTGGAGGATGAAGAGGTAACCCTCGACACTCTCTTCTGTGATGTCGCCGGGAACCTGCTGGAGGTGTCAGGATTCTTCAGTCAGACCAGAGAGAGTAGTGCCGATTATGAATTGCAGATAACCAATCTTCAACCCATATTTGGCTATCTGGATCTCTCCGAAGACATGGTCGAGACAGGGGGTAAGTTGAGCGGGCATCTGCAGGGTAAGATGGATGATCTTATCCTTGTTGCAGAACTCGTACTTAACGAGTCCCGTTACGAAGATATCTATAGCGAGAAGATTACCGGTAGTTTCTTTGTTACTATTAAAGAGGATTTCATTCTCGTCTGGCTGGAGACCAATTTTAATGATATTCTGATAGGAGAAATACCCCTGGAGAAGGTTACTGCCTTTGGGAATCTGCATCAAAACAGGTTAAGCATCTCTCTGGATGCCAGACAATCGGAAGATGTTACTTTCAATCTGGAATCCGAAATCATGATGAATGATGATATCCTCATAGCCCTCGACAAATTACAGATCAAGCTGGAGCAGGATTTATGGAAACTGAGTGAAGGTCGGGCACTGATAAATATACAGGATCAGACATTCACTTTTAGCGATTTCGCATTAAGTTCAGGAGAGCAGAATATTGATCTGGGAGGTATATTCTCGCTGAACGATTACAATGATCTTAGATTCTCTATCAACCGGTTCGATATTACATCTCTCTCTGCTTTGATAGAGGATATGCCTCTCTCTACAGGGAATCTCGATCTCGAGTTCCAGATGCAGGGTATGCCTGATGCTCCGGAGATACTGTCCGAAACGAGAATTTATGATCTCAGCTGGGAAGAGGTATCGGATTTCTCCTCTGAACTCTCATTCATATATGAACCTGAAGATCAGATGGCTAACGCCGATATAAGAGTCCTCTACGAGCAAGAACCTTATGTTTTCATAGACTCTGCAATACCATTGTTCATATCCCTCAACGAGGGATTCGAAATCTTTGATGATCGTGAATTCTATCTCAACTTCTGGACCAGTGATATCGAACTCTCTATGTTCGATAATTTCCTCGAAGATATCAGGAATATGTCAGGTGTCTTGAGAACCGACCTGAAACTTATGAATACAATGAACGAGATTCGGGCAGAAGGAGAACTCGAAATCATAGACGCAAGACTAACGATCCCTGAACTCGGTATTACATACCGCAATTTAAACCTCGATCTCCTGTTCGAAGATGATATCTTGAGTGTCAACAATCTGTCCATGCGTTCTGGACAGGGCCGTTTCAATGGAAGGGGTTCTGTGACCTTGGGGAGTGATATTATCAAGCGACCTGCAGAAGAAGCGGCCGACAGGCCAACCCTGTTTGACCTGCAGTTCGACCTTAATGATTTCCCATTGATCAATACCAGGGCTCTGGATCTTATAGCCAGAGGGAGGTTACAGGTTAATGGTTCACTCGAAGAACCGAGGGTCAGAGGTAACATAGTGATCAACCGGGGGAGAATCAACCTCGATGAATTACTCGACCTGATAGATGAGACAGGAGAAGAACCCTTACTCGTTGAGGCAAGAAGAAAGGTCTTTGCCGCCGGGGAGCAGCAGGCGGATGAACTCGTAGAAGATTCTAACGGTTTCAGTATAGAGAGATTACGGGGAGAGATTACCGTTAGTTTTCCACGTAATGTCTGGGTCAGAAGTTCCGATATGAATCTGGAAATTAGTGCAGATTTGACGATAATCGTCGAGGGTGATGAGTTTGAAGTTTTCGGAAATTTATCTACTATCCGTGGTTATTATGCCTTCTATGGCAAAAGGTTCCAGATCGTTACCGGTGATGTCATCTTTGCGGGTGGGAAAGAGTTCAATCCCCAACTAACGCTTGAAGCTATATACAGCTTCCGGGGACAGGATATGGTACGAAAGAATCTTAAGTTACTCGTATCAGGAACCCTGGAGGAGATGGAACTGGAATTCGAGTTGAATGATCAACCGATAGAAGAGGCTGACGCTATCTCTTATATCATTCTGGGACGCTCTTTTGATGAATTGACCCAGGGTGAAAAGAATGAGGTTTCTGACCAAGCTCTCGCTATTGGCGGATTCCTTGCCAACAGGTTAACCGATCAGATAGCTACTGTCATCGGTGACAGCTTCAGCCTCGATGTAATTGAATTTCGTTCCGATACTGCAACCTCTCAGGTCGGTATAGAGATTGGAAAATATCTCACCGACAAGTTATTTATAAGCTATAAGCGGGATTTCAGCTTCAGCGATACTAAAGAGCCGGTTAGTGAAGAGATCCTCGTAGAATACGAAATCACCAGATTTCTCTACCTGCAATTGGTGAGAGTAGATGCCAAAGATACTGGTATGGATCTGATCTGGCGTTACAAATGGAGATAGGCAAAAATGAGGACTAATCTATCTGGCTCAGAAAATCTGTATCAGCCTCTATACTGACTGATCTCTCACCCTTACCGTAAACGAATTTAAACCTGATCACCCTCCCTTTCAGTAACCTCTCAGCCAGCTCCGGCCATTCTATGATTGTAATCCCGGATTCGAGAAATTCTTCCAGTCCCAATCCGACAAGATCTTCCTCTGTATGCAGGCGGTAAAGATCGATATGATTAATACGCTTGTCAGGTGCATCGTATTGATTAATAAGTACAAAACTGGGACTGGTGACATGATCGTTACTTCCGAGAGCTCCACATAGAGAGCGTGTAAAGAAGGTCTTACCACTACCGAGATTACCATAGAGCGCTAGTATATCACCCTTCTTTACAAGTGGTGCTACCTGTTCGGCAAGCCGAATAGTCTCCTGCTCCGAATTTATAATATATTTCTTCATTATCAATAACTAACAGTAAATTACTTCTTCTCTATTTAGTTCGACAGACTGCCAGTGGGAGTATCATCTCTTCCATAGATATCCCGCCGTGCTGGAAGGTTCCATTAAACTGCTTCTGATATTGATGATAGGAGTTGGGATAGACAAAGTAGTAATCATCTTTGGCAAAGATGAAATTATCAACAATATTCTTGGCCGGCAAACCGTAGAGATTGGGGCTCTTAAGATATACTGCATGCCGTTCATTGCAGGTTAGATTCTTCCCCTGTTTGTAACGGACGGTCATGGAGGTATCCTTGTCCCCTACTGCCTGTGTCGCCCTGTTGACCTTGATCGAACCGTGATCTGTGCTGATAACGACTATGGCATCCTGCTTGCTGATTACCTTGAGCGCTTCATAGAGAGATGAATGTAGAAACCAGTGCTTGGTAAAAGCTCTCAATGCCTGCTCATTAGGTATAGTTTCCTGAAGTATCTGGTCTCTTGAACGATGATGTGTCAAGAGATCGAGGAAATTGTAAACGAGTACAACAAGTTTCTCCTTGTTCCAGGTCTCTATCTTTCTGATGACAAAATTTCCCTCTTCGATGTTGAATATCTTGACGTACTTGCTCGACGGGTCGAGATTCAGTCCCAGATCGTTCAGATGTGCGTCGAGAAGCTGATGCTCATTACGGTTTCTGCTGTTCTCCATCTCCGCAAAATCGACCCAGTAAGATGGGAATTCGTTAGCAATATCGTTGGGCAGCAAACCGCTGAAGAGTGAATTTCTGGAATATGGCGTTGCTGTCGGTAAGATAGAATAGTAGAGATCCATGTTTACGTTGAAGAGCTCAGAAATAAAGGGCTCGATAGCATAATACTGATCAAGCCGTAAACAGTCCAGTATTATAAAATATACCGGTTTGTTCTCTTCCAGTAAGGGGGTAATGTATTCACTGATGACATCATATGAAAGAGCAGGCCGTTCATCACTCTTTAGCCAACGAGGATACTGCTCTTCTATATAGTTACAGAACTCAGAATTGCAGTTACGTTTTTCGAGAAAATGCATCTGAGTCAACCCCGGGTCATTAAACTCATCAATTACCAGATCCCAGCGACATATCTCGCGATAAATGCCCGCCCAATCCTGCCAGTTCGGTTTGGCAAAGAGTTTCTGATTGATCTTCGTTGAGAATTCCGAATATTCCTCTCCAATACGATTATGCCTGATCTCATCAGCCTGGAATATCTTCTTGATAGCCATGATTATCTGGTTAGGATTGATTGGTTTGATTAAATAATCGGCTATCTGGCTCGCTATTGCTTTCTCCATCAAGCCCTCTTCCTCACTCTTGGTGATCATAATAACCGGTAATGAGGGATTGATAAGCTTGATCTCCTGTAGAGTACTCAAGCCATCCAAACCGGGCATCATTTCATCCAGTAGAACAAGATCAAACTTGTCTTCCAGAACACTATCAATTGCATCTCTGCCGTTTGTTACAGTCTTTACAAGATAATCTCTCTCTTCCAGAAACATCAAATGTGGCTTGAGATGTTCGATTTCATCATCAACCCATAAAATCTTAACCTTTTGCATATTTATATCCTCTTCAATTTTTTTACTTCCTGCTGGATCAGGTAGTGAGTTCACTATCCTTCAATCGCGCCTGACGATCCTTTATCTGCTGCTCTACTTCAGTTAGATCCCTATCCTGAAAATAGAGTGCCAGTTTGAACATTAATTCTTTCCGGGAGCAGTTAAAATGGGTTACCAGCTTTTCCAGAAATTGCTCGGTAAGGACATCTTTCATGCTCTTCTCTTTCTTCTCTTTTAAATCCTTTATCTTCTCCTTCAACAGAGTGGTCTTCTCCTCTCGAGCTTTCTGTAACCATTGTTCCTGCTCAAGCGGATTGGATTTCTTAAGGACCGGCCGGAGTACATTCAACTTATCCAGACCAATATTTACCAATGATTCTTCATCCAGATTCAACTGTCCGACGTAATACTTATAATTATTGACCAGTCTGCTTACTAACGATCCGGCGAGATTGAATTCATCCTCGACAAAATCTTTGAAATTGTCGTAACCATAGATTCGATAAACCTGTTCTTTCTTCATTTCGGTCAGTAATTGACCCAATTCAACAAAATGTTCTTCCATTTTCTCACGCATCGTTGCCAGTGCTTGACGTCTTTCTTCCAGATTCATTGAAGCCAATTTTCACCCCTTTTCCTGATTACAAGCTTCCTTACTAGTAACTCATAAATCATTATTCTGTATCAGTTAACGGGAAATAGACATGCTCACTCGCCGGGAATTTATTCCCCTCTACTTCCTCTTTATAATTCTTCAATCCTTCTCGGATTACCTCTGCCACATCGGCATAACATTTAGCAAATTTGGGATGGATGTCTGCCAGATTGAAAAGATCGTGGAAAACCAGAACCTGACCATCTGTAAAGCGTCCGGCACCAATACCAATTGTTACTATGTTCAGCTCTTCGGTGACCTCTTTGGCCAGTTGTTCCGGAACAGCCTCCAGAACGAGCATAATAGCACCCGCCTGCTCAATCTCTTTTGCTTCCTCTATTAGTTGTTCCGCCTGTTCGGTTGACTTTGCCTGAACCTTGTACCCACCGAGTTTGTGTATCGATTGAGGTGTCAGGCCTAAATGTCCAACAACGGGAATTTCACAATCTACTATACCTTTTATCATCTCAATTCTACTGGGACTTCCTCCCTCCAGTTTTACAGCGTTAGCAGCTCCTTCGACAATCAACCGGGCTGCATTGATCTTGGCTTTCTCTACACTCGTATGGAAAGTCATAAACGGCAAATCTGCTATGAGAAAAGTGTCATCTGCCCCTTTTCTCACCATCTTCGAGTGGTAGATTATCTCATCAAGGGTAACTCCCAGAGTGTCTTTCTCCCCCTTGACTACCATACCGAGACTATCGCCAATCAGAATTAAATCAATACCTGATTGCTGGATCAATTTAGCTGAATAATAATCATAAGCCGTTATCATTGTAAGCCGTTCTGATCGTTCTTTTCTCTTATTTAGTTCGTGGAGTTTTAGCATTACTCTATCCCTTTAATTGATTTACTATAGCAACTAAATAGTTCTGTTTCTTGTCAATATAATCTTCTCCCTTTTCAGGTCCTATACAACTTCTCTCCATTTCAAGGCTTGTGATGTCATATAGTGACTCAGATAATTCCTGGATTGTTATCTTCGTAGAGTGATTTTATCTCTTCCAGCAGAGGACGAAGCCTATCCATTCTAATTGCCTCCCTTATACGTTTCATAAGGTTATTATAATAATGTACACTGTGCAGGGACGCTAACCGCATGGCGAGGATCTCGTCAATGTTGAACAGATGCCGGAGATAGGCTCTACTGAATGTTCTGCAGGTATAACAATCACATCCTGAATCAAGAGGATTTAAGTCCTCTTTATAGCGGGCTGCCTTGATGATTAACTTCCCCTGAGTTGTGAAAACCGTTCCTTTACGGGCATTCCTGGTCGGCATTACACAGTCGAACATATCAACTCCATTCATAACGTTGACAATTAAATCGAGCGGTGTCCCTACACCCATAAGATAGCGAGGTTTATAATCCGGAAGTATCTCATTCAGAAAGCTGGTAATCCCGTACATATGACTCTTCTCTTCTCCTACTGCCAGACCACCGATAGCATAACCGGGAAAGTCCATAGGAATAATTTGTTTTGCGCACTCTTCCCTTAAATCTTCATAGATCCCACCCTGGACAATAGCAAAGAGTGCCTGTCTGTCATTACCTTTATGGGCTTCCTGACATCTCTTTGTCCACTCAAGTGTCAAAGACATTGATTCCGCTATGTATCTCTTCGTTGCCGGGTAAGAGGGGCACTCATCAAAAACCATTATAATATCGGCGCCCAGTGCTTTCTGAATCTCCATCGCTTTCTCGGGTGTAAAAAAATGATAGCTGCCGTCCAGATGGGATTGAAATCTTACTCCTTCTCTGGTGATCTTTCTCAATCCCTGCAAACTCATTACCTGAAAACCGCCACTATCAGTTAAAATCGGCTTCTCCCAGCTCATAAAATTATGCAGGCCACCTGCTCGGGCGATGAGTTCATGACCGGGTCGTAGATAGAGATGATAGGTATTGCTGAGGATGATCTGCGCACCGGTCCTATCGAGATCTTCCGGAGAGAGGGTCTTAACCGCAGCTGATGTCCCTACTGGCATAAACACCGGTGTATTGATGGTTCCGTGAGGTGTTTCCAGCTCTCCTAATCGAGCTTTACCGGACCTCTTCTTTATCTCGAATCGAAAAATCTCGCACCTCTTTGCTGTTTATACATTTTACCAACTTTACTACTAATCTTGTAACTGTCCCGGTTCTTCGATCATCTCTATCTCCTGCTGCTGGTTTTTCAGGGCAAGATTTCTACCCAGTAACCGGGATATATCATTGTAAAACACAAAGATCATCAGGGCTATAATGATCATAAAACCAATCTGCTGAATCAGGGCTTGAACTCTATAAGATAAAGGTTTGCCGGTTACACCCTCAATAATATAAAAGAAGATATGGCCACCATCCAGAACTGGTATCGGCAGAAGATTCATTATCATCAATATCAAACTAATCGAAGCCACAAAGGCGATAATTGCTCCCCAACCCATAGTTGTCGTCTGTCTCGACATCTCAACAATCATTACAGGTCCGCCAATTTGATCTCTTACATTAACCGGTTTGGTAATGAGGCGAAACAGTGCATAGTAGTTCACTGCTATGAATGTTATTGATGATATCGCACCATATTTGACTGAATCAAGCAACCCATAACGCTGAAAACAACTGACTGGCGCTTGCTGGGTAATCCCGATCATTTTCTGGTCCCCGTCGGTTAAGAAACTCGTCTCTAACGAAACGGTAGCTACAAACAGTTCGCCTTCCCTTTCAATCATCAATTCGACCTGATCTTCCTCGTATGAGGAGATCAGATCCCTCATCTCATACCAGTTGCTGACCTCCACTCCACCGACGGCAATAATCGTGTCTCCCTCGCGTAAACCGGCCCTGTATGCCGGCATCCCGGGAGCTACTGATCCAATTACTGCCGCTACTTCTGGTTGAATATCTGTATACCAGGATGACGGTTGAATATCCATAGTAACCATATTTATAAGGGTCTCATCCCTCAATATTGTGATCTCATTTAGTTCATCGCTTCTGGTTTTCTCGGATAGTTCACTCCAGTAATATACATCATCATCATTAACTGCTACTATGATATCTTCAGGTATAAGTATATTCTCCAGTTCCGGAGATACACGCCCCACCACCGGTAGATAATCCTCAATGGTACGGCCAATTCCAAAAGAGAGTGAAAAGAGCAACAGACCGAGTAGTAGATTCGCGAATGGGCCGGCAAAGACTATAATAACCCTTTCCCACCATGCCTTACCATAAAAATCGCTATCAGCAAAGGTAACTCCTTCCTGTGGTTCATCCCCGCTCATCTTAACGTATCCACCCAGTGGTATCAGAGAGAGTAAAAAATGTGTCCCTCTGTACTTATAACCCAGTAATTTGGGACCAAAACCGATTGAAAACTTTTCAACATTAACGCCCAATATGCGAGCCGCTGTAAAGTGTCCAGCCTCATGAACTATAACAAGAACTCCTAAAGCTATTAGAACTCCAATGATAAACAACATATGCCTCCAGATCGATCCAAATACTCTATCGATCTATCCAGACTTTTATCGAATGGCATAAGGTCAAGAGTTTTTATCTCTCTATTCGAGTAGTACAATAATCACGCCCAAATATATTGACTCCTTGTTGATTTGATTTTAATTTGCCTTAAATGAGGTTAAGTTATTAGAACAGATCAGAACATATACGGAGGATAAAATGACTGATTTTTCCATTACCGAGATCATTGAGATGGCTATATTAATCGAGCAGAGTGGCTATGCTTTTTACGATAAGGCTTTAAGGAATAAGTACTTGAAGCCTAAGGGTAAGGAGTTACTGGAAACATTAAGAGATCAGGAGAGGCAACACGAACACTTCTTCGATGATATGTTAAACCAGTCGGATCTTGTACCGGTCGATTTTGGACCTGACCAGGAGATAGTAAACGACTACCTGAAAGCCATAATAAACTATCGAATTTTTGATAATCCCGATGCTGCAATCAAGAAAGTAAATGAGGCTAAAGATGAGCTAGACCTCTTCAAAACTGCCATAGATTTTGAAAAGGATACATTGCTTTTCTTTCAAGGAATTAGGGACATTATAAAGGATTCCAATGCTAAAGTGATTCTGGAAAAAATCATTAAAGAGGAGATTTCCCATATCCTCTGGTTGACCCTCTACCGTGATAAGTTAACGGGCTAATCAGATACATGTTGCTGGAAATCAAGGAATAGAAGGATAGGAGGTAGAATAATATGTTGAGTGATATCGAAATAGCCCACAAGGCCAAGCAAAAACATATACTCGAGATAGGAAATAAAATTGGCCTTCAAGAAGCCGATCTTGATCTTTATGGGAATCAAAAAGCCAAGATTACTTACAATGCTTTGCAAAGGATCACAAAAAATCCTTTCGGAAAATTGATTCTAGTTTCTGCTATTACACCAACTCCAGCTGGTGAGGGTAAAACAACCACTTCAATTGGCCTTTCGATGGCTTTGAATAAGATCGGCAAGAAATCTATTGTTGCCATCAGAGAGCCTTCAATCGGTCCAACCCTGGGCATAAAGGGTGGCGCCGCTGGTGGTGGCTACTCCCAGGTATTACCAATGGAGGATATAAACCTCCATTTTACGGGTGATATGCATGCTATTACAGCTGCTCACAATAACCTGGCTGCACTCGTTGATAATCATATCTATTCTGGAAATAAACTGAATATCGATCCGGTCAAGGTTGTCTGGAGACGTGTTCTCGATGTCAATGACCGCTCTCTACGCCAGGTAATTATTGGCCTCGGAGGTAAAGGTCAGGGTATACCCAGAGAAGAAGGATTCGATATAACCTCCGCTTCCGAGTTGATGGCAATACTCTGTCTTTCTAACAATCTTGACGAGTTAAAAGAAAAAATCGGTAGAATTACTGTTGGCTATACACACGATAATGAACCTGTTACCGTCAACATGCTTGGTGTACATGGCAGCCTGGCAGCACTGTTGAAAGATGCTCTGCGTCCCAATCTTGTTCAGACGATTGAAAACACTCCCGCCTTCGTGCATGGTGGCCCTTTTGCTAATATAGCTCAGGGCGCTAATAGCATTCTGGCAACCAAAACTGCCCTTCGCCTCTCTGACTATGTGGTAACCGAAGCCGGTTTTGGTTTCGATCTGGGAGCGGAGAAATTCTTCGATATCGTTTGTCGTTATGGTAACTTCTGCACCTCTGCCGTCGTTCTGGTAGCAACGGTAAGGGCACTGAAGCTTCACGGCGGTGCGAAACTCAAAGAGCTGGCAAGCCCCGATCCTGAAGCCGTTAAGAAGGGGTTGGTCAATTTGGAGAAGCATATCGAAAACATCGGTAAATTCGGGATGAAATCGGTCGTAGCTCTGAATAGATTCTCTTCGGATACAGATGAGGAGTTAAGGATCGTTACCGATTTCTGTCGAGAGAAAGATACCGAGGTGGAGATTGTTGACTATTTTGCGCAAGGAAGTAAAGGAGGCTTGAATCTTGCAGAAAAGGTAGTGGAATTGATAGAAAGAGAGAAATGTACTCTGAATCCTTTATATGAATGGGACTCTCCGGTTGAAGAGAAGATCCATAAAGTCGCAACCGAGATCTATGGCGCAGTAAATATCGACTTTACCAAACATGCTAGAAAAGAATTGAAGAAGATATATAAAAATGGATTTGACAAGTTACCGGTCTGTATTGCCAAAACTCAAAAATCTCTCTCAGATAATCCGTTACTTCTTGGAAGACCGAAAGACTTCCTTGTCACAGTCCGAGAGATCCTTATTGCTTCCGGAGCAGGATTTCTAATTCCGATAACAGGTGATATTATGAGAATGCCCGGTTTGCCGAAAAAACCCAATGCGGAATTGATCGATATTGATAACGACGGTAATATCACTGGATTATCTTGATCCCGGGCTTAACTTAATGAAAAAATAGAGCTATTGAAATGAAAAAGGGGGCGTATGATTTCATACGCCCCTTTATTTTGATCTGTTCTTATTCAGCTTTTATTTCATCAGAATCATCTTCTTCGTGGAAGAATAGTCTCCACTCTTCATGCGGTAGAAGAATACACCACTACCGGCATCTCTATTCTGATCTGTCTTGCCATTCCAGACTATTGAATGGGAACCAGCTTCCATAAATCCGTCAACAACGGTGGCTACTTTTTGACCTTTAACATTAAAGACCTCAAGGCTTACCATTCCTGCTTGCTCAAGAGCAAAGTTGATAGTTGTTTCCGGGTTAAATGGATTGGGATAATTACCCATCAATCTTGTAGCAGAAGGGGTATCAAGATAATCATCAACATCAACTTCCAGGACACTCTGGACATGGAAATCATCTATGAAGAGAATAAAAGCATCATCAGATACACAGTTGATTCCTATCCAGATATTATGATTATCCCACTCAGAAAGATCAAAGGTGTACTGAGTCCAGGTTGTTGGTACCTGAACGTAAGGCTCTTCTGTTAAGATGTTGAAGGTTGTCGGATTCATGCTCGTTGCAGAGACTCCAACTCTCATTCTTTCCAAACCGTAAGCATCAGTATATGATTTTGCCCAGAAAGAGAGTGTAGAATTATCACCCAATCCAAGCTGTGGTGTAATCATCCAGTCGTTGTTAACTGCATTCTGTGCAGCAAAAGAAGCTGCCATCTTATTACCACTGTAGGCTTCTTCATCCAGAGGTGGTGTGGTCTCTGAAGGATTGAAGATCATAAATGCCATTGCTTCACCAGCATTCGGAAATTCAACATCCTGGATCCCGTAAGTCGGTGATTGATCTAAATCTATCAGCGTCCAAGGTGGGAATAAGAGTGCAAAGTCCTGATAACTCTCAAAGTCGTCAAAAAGAACAGAAGTGATCTCCGTATTTATTGTTACAACATTAGAAGGATTTGATTCACCTTCATCATATAAAGCGGTAACATAATACTGATATACACCTGGTTCTAAACCACTATCAAGATAGGTAGTCTCATCAACTTCAGCAATATTTACATCATTACGGTATACACGATAGTTGATCTGTCTGCGTTCTATTGTTGGAGGTGCTGCAACTTTTCTTGTACTTTGAATCATTGATAGATCACTAATCTCTGTGGTATACTCTGCCTGGTCTAACTGTACTGCCTGAGCAACATGATCACTACGTTTTGCCTGTCCGATGGGAGTAAGCTCTCTGCCAGCAGCAAAAGAGGCAAACCCCTGTATATTCCAGTTGGAGTTGAATGTCGGTAGCAGTGATAACATTGTATCCCAGGTGTTATTTAACCAGACCATATTTCCGATACCGTCAAGAGCGGGACCAATATCACCACCGGCCGGATGTCCGGATACAAAGTCGAGATGATAGCCAATCCAGAGTTCTTCTGTCCCTGAAATGTATACTGGATCATCAAGTTCTACTGTATTCCAGGACTCGAATTGTGGATTGGGTACGTTCTGATCTACAACCAGAGTTCCCGGATTCGTCGGAGTCCCACCAGTCCAGACATTAACATTGATTCCTGACTCTCCCTGATAAAGGAAGAATCTTACTTCTGTTAAATACTGGCCAACGACACCAAAGTCTGCAAGATGATCTGGAGAGAAACGGGCTGCTACTTTGAATGTACCCGGTGCTGTTAAACCAATGTTGTTGTAATTCTCTCCATCATCCCAATGGAACCAGTCGCCAAATTCAGGCTCTTCCCAGTTCAATAATACACTATCTTCACCAACAAGCGAAGCTGTCAGGTTAAAGGGAGGAGGAAATACTCCACCACCACCCTGTGGTGTTGCTTCTACTGTGTTTGAAGGCTCTGATTCTCCTTCTGTATAAACGGCAGTAACATAATAGCTGTAAGTAATGTCGTTCTCAACATCTTCATCTGTATATTCGGTTAACAAGATAGGATCAACATTGATCATTGCTGTATCTCTATAGATGTTATATCCTAACAGTTCTCTCTGATATGCCGTCTGAGTCATCTCATGATTGCCTGAGATGGTAAAAGATGAACCTGAACGTGTTTGATACTGATTGACTGTTTCATTAACAGGAATAACTCTCTCTGACTTTACCAGTGAACTACCATCTGCCGGCTGAATCCAGAGATCGATCAGGAAATCTCCACCATCTGTTGACATTGAGTAATCACTGAAGTCTGTCAGAGGTGCTATTACTGAAAATCCATCTAAAGTACCATCAGCACTTATGCAGGGATAAGCATCGGCCGCAGTATTACCCATCGGCTCGATTAGAACACCCATAAGCCCATCATTACCTGCCAGGCCGTCGAGAGAAATATCCATCTCCCAGACATCATTTCCTGTTGTATCATAAGGGCCAAAAACCTCTACTGACTGGAAAGTAGTCCAATCAACGACATGAATCTTGTATTCCCAGGTTCCCATAACACCCCAGGAGGCATGACGGAAATCAACTATCTCCAGAGTTGCTCCAGGATAATCGGCTAGATCAAAAACTACTCCGTAGCCTATGTTAAACTGCTGATAATATCCGTCCACGTGATTATTAGAGTGCTGTCTCAATAGAACCAGATCAGGTTCCTCGCCTGGTTCGTCCCATTCCAGATGGACATAGCCATCACCAGCACTTGCTGTTAGATTTGAAGGCGGTAAAAGCTGAGCATTTGCAGCAGCTGTCAAGCCTAAAAGTAAAAGCATGCTTAGTATGGTTAACATTTGTTTTTTCATACATTCTCCTTAAATCGATTCTTGTTTTTCTAATTTATTGTTCAACACTGTAAACATAACCGATATGGTCATGAACCTTACTACGACATTATAACTCTTTATCTTTGCTTTATCTATAAGATAACCTACTTTCATAACAACTATAAGCAAATCCTTCCAGATAATACTTCTTAGTATATAACCTCAACACTCATTTATTTACTTCTATTCTTTTTCTCTCTTGATTTGATGTCAAGTAATATCAGATTGCCCATATGAAAAGAGGGAAGAGCTATACTGCTCTCCCCTCCGTTTATTATCTTGTTCTTACTCAGGATTATTTCATCAGGATCATCTTCTTCGTCGAGGTATAAGATCCTGCTCTCATACGATAGAAGTAGATACCACTACCGGCGTCTCTGTTCTGATCATTGCGGCCGTTCCAGACTACTGTATGATGACCTGACTCAAGCTCTCCATTGACCAGAGTTCTGACTCGCTGTCCCTTGATGTTATAGATATCCAGAACTACGAAGCTATCTTCCTGCAAGCTGAAGGATATATTGGTATCAGGATTGAATGGATTGGGATAGTTACCCTTGAGCTCTGTTACTACAGGATCTACTATTATCTCTTCGTCAGCATTAAGGATAGTTATCTCTTCGGTCAGGACAGGATCTGATTCTCCGGTAGTATACTGAGCTATGACACTGTATACGTAAGTACCGTTAGGAACGTTCTCGTCAGTGTAGGTCAGAACATTGAGCTCTTCGGCCAGGACCACGTCATCTCGCATCACCTTGTAACCGAGAAGTTCACGACCACTATTCCTTTCACGCTCTAATCTGCTGCCGTTCCTGGTGAAACTACGTGTCTCCTGAAACTCTCCCTTTGATACTCTGACCAGGTCAGAAGTACGGAAGGTGACATCACCAACACTGATATCGTCTACGAACCAGACATACCAGAGGCCGTCGTTAGTAGGACCATCTACTGCCTGCCAGGCAAGCATGATCTCCTGACCATTATAGTCATCCAGAGATACGGTCATCGCATAGTCATAGTAATTCCATTCGCCGGTCATAGCTGACAGGTCCTGAAGGACTGTCCAGCTTGCACCACC
>Ga0334892_1000323_pt1 | contig 65966 bp, 57 predicted proteins | sample GraSluR3_MG_4_FD_207213 | JGI IMG/M metagenome (GOLD analysis project Ga0334892, IMG submission 207213) | Sludge microbial communities from methane-producing bioreactor in Wageningen University, Netherlands - Granular Sludge_15_04-R3 | ecosystem: Engineered > Bioreactor > Anaerobic >...
TAAGAATTGAGGAATATCAAGAAAAAAACAATATATCTACCTTTTCAGGGACGGTTTATGAGTTAATTCGCAAAGGATTAGAAAAGTAATGGATTATATTTCCGAAAACCACAGTAAGCATCTGTTGGCCTGTCACTTAATATTCGTTTGCAAATACCGTAAAAACCTCTTGGGTCATGTAGGTCAATTCGTTAAGTCTGAAGTCTATTCTATTTCAGGTAGATACGGGTGGAGAATTATCGAACAAGAGATAGACCAAGACCACATTCACATCTTAGTCCGATATTCTCCAAAGTGGAGCGTTCTTGAAATTGTTAGATTGCTAAAGCAATTAACGACTTATAGAGCGTGGGAAAAGTATAATGATTATCTGTCAAAACACTTTTGGAAGGAACGTACTTTTTTAGAGTGATGGATACTTCTCTTGTAGCATTGGGAACGTTAGCAAAGATACCATTCAAAAATATATTCAAACACAAGGAAATTAGGGCTTACATCCCCTAGCCTAAAGGCATAGGGGTTTTACGCCCCTCCCTATAAATCCTCTAGCTTAGGAGGAGAACTTTCAAGACTAATAATCTCATAGTTGCTTAAATGTTTCATCACTGAACCAATTTCACTTGATTCTACCTGGAAGCGATAAGTGTTTTTATCAACTACAAGGTCATGAATGCCAGCTAACTCATCAATCCCTGTAGCAAACTGTTTTGTTTGTGAAACTATTTGCGTTCTTGTTAAATGTCTTAATTCTTCTAGTGTGCCTGACTCTATTATTTTACCCTGCCTAATAATACTAATTTTATCGCACAGTTTTTCTACTTCAGACAAGATATGACTAGACAAGAATACGCTTTTTCCTTGCTGCTTTACCTCAGACACGCACTCTTGGAAAACTCTTTCCATCAAAGGATCAAGTCCACTAGTTGGTTCATCTAAAATATAAAGGTCTGCTTCTGATGCAAATGCTGCTATTAGTGCTACCTTCTGCCTATTACCTTTTGAATATGTGCCACACTTTTTGCTTGGACCTAGTTCAAATCTATCAATAAGCTCTTCTCTTTTACTGATGTTGTTTGATCCTCTAAGACTTACAAATAAGTCAATTACTTCGCCACCAGTTAAGTTTGGCCATAAGTTAACCTCTCCTGGTACATAAGCAATCCTTTTATGAATCTTTACAGCATCTTTCCAAGCATCCATATCAAATATTTTGACATTACCCTTGTCTGAATTAAGTATCCCCAACATAACCCTGATTGTTGTTGTTTTACCTGCACCGTTTGGTCCTATAAAACCATATACTTCACCTTTATTGACTTCAAGGTTAATCCCCTGAAGGGCCCTAACATCCCCATAGTTTTTGTATAAATCATTAACCGTCATAATTGCCATTTGCCTTACTCCTCTCCATCTTGCTTATAAAATAGTTTTTTAAGCAATTCTATATATTCATCAAACTCATCCCAGTACGGTGCATAATCCACCTCATTTAGTTGCATCCCTTCAAGATTTGCAGAGAGCTCCTTTTCATACCCATCAAAGGACCATGCTATAAATTTCAAAATTTTTTCTGGATTAATATCATTTCTAAATATTGAGTAATCTATATCCTTATATAAACCTTCCATAGCTTCTTTAGTCAGACATGTCAATACTTCAACTTTTTTTTCTGGTACATTCTTGTACCCATTTAAGTATATGGTGCCTAAAAAATTATACACATATGGATTTTTGCTGTACGACTCCATTTTTACTTTTGCAATGCCTTTATATCTTTTAATAAAATCTGGCTCACTATCATCTATCTTGGCAAAGTACTCACTCTTAATAAAGTCAATTCCATAATCAATTAGAAAGTTAAAAAGTGTTTGTTTATTATTGAAATAATAAAACAACATCCCCTTACTTATCTCTGCTTTTTCAACGATAGTATTGGTTGAAGCTTTCGCATACCCCTGTTTAGTAAACTCCTCCAAAGCAGCATTTATAATTTGCTCTTGCTGTTTTAGAGACAATTTAAAAAAAGAACTTTTCAATAGTTTCACCCTCTTTTACTTTAACTGACCAATGTGGTCTAAAACTATAATACTACAAACTGACCAGTTTGGTCAATGTTTGGTTCTCGAACATTTATGAAGTTTAGATAAAAAAAAAGTTCCGCACTTAGGCTATGCGGAACTATTTCTTGAAATTCAAATACATTGTTACCTATATATAATTATATCCAATTAAGGCTGCACCAATTGCGCCAGCAAATTGGCTTTCTTTTGAAGAATAAATCCTCTTACTCAATTCTCTTTGAAATCCATCTAGAATAACATTACTTTTTGAAAGTCCACCTGTAATAAATATCTCATCCTCAATATCAACTCTACCAAGCAAAGTTATCGTCCTTTTTATAATTGACTTTACTACACCTGCAGCTATGCTCCCTGGGCTTTCACCTGCTGCTAATAAACTAATGATCTCTGACTCAGCAAAAACAGCACACATTGCATTAATGTTTGAAGGGTTTTCAGCATTGCAAAAACTATCAAGCTCTGAAATATCCTTCCCGATAAGATTACATGACATTTCAAGAAACTTACCCGTACCTGCAGCACATTTATCATTCATAATAAAATCTACAACATTACCTTCTTCATCTATTTTAATTATTTTCGAATCTTGCCCACCTATATCAATAATCGTCCTCGCGCTACTGTTTAAATAAATAGATCCTTTTCCATGACAAGTTATCTCAGTTACTTTTTTATCATACTCTAACGCACTTACTCTACCATAACCAGTAATTACTAGAAATTTCTCTGAGTCACTGACTTCTTCTAGCATAGAGTTAATTGTTTGCTGAGGACTCCAGCCTGTAGGTCTTATTCTAAGTCTGAAATTGCTACCATCATAAATTGCCATCTTTGTGGCTGTAGAGCCACAGTCAATCCCAACACTAATCATATCTAATCTCCATTCAAACTACAACATTTCTAGAAAAGCACCAATTCTTGTCATTAACTGCCCTACGTCTGAACTTGAATAATCCGTTTCTACACTCATATATGGCACCTTTGATACTCTTGCAATTTCATTTTTCAACCCATAAGTTTCAACACTATAAGGATGACAGGACTGCAGAACTATATCTATTACACCGTCAACTTTATAGTCCTTAATTAACTCGTTTATCAATATCATCCTATTCTTATTAGGAGATATGCAAGGGCAAGCAACATTTAGGTACTTTGCTGCTAATGCCTGATAAGGGTCTACGTTTTCGTCAACCAGTTCAACCTTCGCTTTAAGCCCTGTGCAGTTTTCGTAGGCAACTACAATACCTTCATTATCTTCGATTATTTTTATAACTTTTTCTGTATCTGCTCCTAAAGGACATCCTGTTACTAATATTCTTTTTTTGCTCTTGTTAATATTCTCATTTGAACTTCTAAGTTGATCAATCATCTTTTCAAGCTCTTCTAAATATTGATGGGTTAGCTCTTGATACCCAATACCTTGCAAGATCTTTAGCAGCTCATACCCTGATATCACTGGACTTTTTGCCATTCCTAGTTTGAATAGTTTCTGCTGAACTAATCTTTCTTTATTACATATTCTTATTGCTTCTTGAAGTCTTTCATTTGTTATCTCTACATGAAACTCCTTCTCAAGCTTTTTCGCTAAAATAACAATTTCATTTTGCCATATTCCTAGAGAATCCTTTCTTTGCAGAGTTTGAGGTAACTGCATGACGTGAATTTCTTTTATATTATTCAAATATTCGTACATCTTCTTCTTACCATCACAAGTAGTCTCACCCACTAGCAGGTCAGAAAAGTAAAAGTATGGGCAAGTATCAGTTATTGCATGACCATAACTGGATTTGATCAAAGGGCATAAATTCCGAGACAAGTGTTTCTCTGCTTCGCTTATTGGTTCATTTTTCATGCCGCATAAAGATAGAGGGATTGCTTTTGCAGCAATGATGACCTCTTTTGGGGTAAAAGCACAAAATGTGCCAACAACTTTTTTCCCCTCTTCTTTTTTCTTTTTAATATCTATTACCGCGTTCACTCTAGCGTTAGCATATTTTTCTATAAGGCTTTTCTTATCCATATTCTATTACCTCGTTTCTTCATTCACCATATTGTAACATAGTAATTAATTATGTGTCTAATAATAAATACTTATAGTTAACCAATAAAAAAAGAGGCCCAACAAGCCTCCTATAACTTAAGTTTCATACCAACTCCTCTTTCAAGTGCTATATCGAACACTTTTCTTGCTACAACCATATCACAAACAGCCATCCCAATATTTGAACAAACTATAAGTTCACTATCACATGCTCTGCCATCTTTTATACCAGCTATAATTTCCCCTGTTTCACAATATACATTTGGTAACCCATCAGGAAAATATCCCTGCTTTTCAAGCAATTGATGTGATGCTTTACTGTCTACTATATATTTATCTGCTTTGTGTGTTATTCTAGGATCAACAAAAGTATTCAAGTCACAGGCTAGAATTGTTTTGCCATCCCTTATCCATTCATCTTTTAGTACTGCAAGTGGCTCCTTTAAGATAACGGTTGCAGAACAAAGCACATCACACATTCTAGCTACTTCTTCTACATTTTCCCCTTTTATTATCTTTATCTTTGGACTTATTTCTACTTGACTTATTAAATTATCCATCGCTTCTTCATTAATATCATAAATATATATTTCCTTTAGATGTTTAAGAGTTTTTTGAATAAACCGAACATGCTCTATTCCTTGCACACCACACCCAAACATACCAAAAGATTTGGCTTTTGGGTGTAACTTAGCTGCAGTTAAAGCACTTACAGCAGGTGTTCTCATTGCAGTTATATAAGTTGAATCCATTAATGCTATAGGCAGACCTGTCAAAACATCATTTAGAATCAACAGCCCTGTAATTTGTGGTAATGCATATTTCTTTTCATTATCTGGGTAACTTGCTATCCACTTTACTCCTACAGCTTCCTCACTAGGTACAAAAGCTGGCATTGCGTGATAAAATGTATTATTGCTAGGGTGTACACCAATTTTTGCAGGCATATCATATCTTTTGTTTCCATGCTGGATTAATGCGTTTTCAGTCAAATCTATAAAGCCTTCTATCGAAATGCCAATATTAGTACATTCCTTTTTAGTGAGATACAACATTTCCTCTCCTATATTCAGATGCTCCAAAACCTCTTCTCGACTCTTATTCATCATCTCAACCTTTCACTGTTTAGTATTAGCTCTTTAGCAAAATCATTAATTTGATTGCTTTCTTCTATCACAAACTCTTGTCCCCTTAAAGCACATTGAAAGTAATCTTCTTTCCAGGACTCTTTACTATGATACGTTATCTCTAAACCTTGAAATATCTTTGGTAAATGCCATTTTGATCTACTTAACCCTTCTTTTGTTAATATCAATTTGTTGTTTAATTTAAATCCTCCATACCCTTTAATATTATCAGCAAAACTCAATTTTTCACTGGCTATATACAATCTATTCATGCTTGCTTTCTTATTGATATGTGGATGATACTTTACCCATTTTGGCAACTTTTCATTTTTAGCTAGATCAATAATTTCTCCGACTTGTAGATAGCCATATATAATATGTCGTCCTGACTTATCATTTTTGCAATAATGAAGCACTCCTTCTTCTATTATTGTCTTTCTAAACCAGCCAAAAAATAAAAATATATCTCCTTTGTTAATGTCATTATTTCTAAGATGGGTTTCTGCTGCACCACTTTGGCCAAAAACTCCTCGCCAGCTACCTTCTCTTATATAAGTGCTCTCAATTAGATCAGGGTCTAGATGACATGTTGTTTTCTTATCTAAAACAAGTCTTTCTTTATTATGTTTTAGTGAACTGGGAATCAAATCAGACAAAATCTTGTAATATGACAAACCTTGATAGGTTAAACTGTCATAGCTTATACTCCCACTTCTATCAGGGATAGGTATACTTAAAAGGGTTTTATCTGCCATTATTGGGCTCGGATAACCTCCTGCTGCAGAATCAAATCCTTTTCTACTAAGTATTATTTTCATTATTCCATCTTAAGAACTATGTCCATTGAGATCTCCACAATATTTCTCCTTACTTCTTCTCTCTTCCACTTGCGTCCATCCCACTCTGCACCGCTTAAATCATCTCCACTATAAAGGATTTGACCTAGCTTGACTCCACGGTATTCAGCTACTGCAAAATATGCTGCTGCTTCCATATCCACTGCAATGCAACCTTCAGAAACTCTTAACTCAACTTTCTTTCTTGTTTCGCGATAGAAAGCATCCGTGGTCCATGTTTTACCAGCGGCAAAAGGGATTCCTCTTTTTGTTAATTCGCTATTTATATGATCAAAAGCATCTTTGTTCATCTCTACCTCTCTAGAAGGGGGTAAATAATGGTATGATGCACCCTCATCTCTTACTGCACTTTTAGGAACAATAATGTCTCCAACCTTTGTCCCTTTTACTAATACACCTGCTCCACCACATACAATAAAGTTTTCGCACCCCATAGCAATTAATTCTTCTAACTGAGCAGCTGCTCCAGCAGAACCAAGAAAACCCTGTACTAGGCAAATCTCTTCTTCCCCATAAACAGTCTTGTATACAGGTATATCAACTGTTTCTGAATAAATATTTGCAACTTCTATTAACCTACTTCTTAAGAACATCTCTTGAATAACACCTCTAAAAAATGTGATTACACAAGTTTTTGGGATATCTAACTTTTTGATGTATTTTTGTGGGTCAATAATCACATCACGATCATAGTCAAACTCTAAAATTGGAAACTCTTTTTTCATTTTTTTTCGATGATAGCACTGAAAAATGTGGTATCATACTCTCCTTTATTAAACATTTGGGTTATTTTAAGGACCCCCATAATCCTGTAACTCATGAATGACCAGAAACACTATTGAGTTAATAATATCATACAACAACTCCATTTGACGATAATCACTAGAATAAATTTAGGATAAATATTATAACTTAATATTTTAGGTTACTTGAGTATTTAAATTTTACTCAAATATACTATACAACCAAATTAAATGATAGCTGAAAAAGAACTTTTAGTGTAGAATATGTCTATATAGATTTAATACATTAAAGTGCGACAGGCTTTGTGGTTGACACATTACTCAGATTAGTAATTATATCAATTACCTATATAATGAAATCCTTTTAAACATAAATTTAGACAAGGAGAGTTCTATACACTATTGTATAGCAAGAGAAAGATGAAACTAACTGTTACGAATGTCTTAGTCCTACTAATTATCATAGCTATTGTATTTGCTGCTATTTATAAACTCATCCCTCCTAACACAGAAATAGATGATTCACCTGATAATACAACTATTATTAGTAATACTATTATTTTAGCTGACAAGAGTATTAATCTTTCAAGTGAAGATCCTATTACTCACTTAGAGCTGATAGCCATTATAGGCGTAACTATTGATGATTGGAAAAGCTCTCACACTACAATCTCTTTTGAGCAAAGTGTAAGAAGATATGGTATGCAATCTCCTTGGCTTACATCAACTAGCATTAATAACATAAATATTAATACCTTTATTACTAAGAGTGAAGCTTTGAAGTTATTTATAAGTGTAGCAAACTATCTTGGAATAGACCAATATCCCATGGAGATTGATTTTTATAGAAACTCATTAAATAGCCTGTTAGCAACAACAGGGAATAGTCACACCTACGATGCTTTACTCAAAGCATATACGCTTGGATTAATTCCCAAACACTTTGATTTAAATAAAACTAATGAGAACTTAACCAAGATTGAAGCTTACGAAATAATCAATGCATTATTAAATGACAAGCACAAAAATATACCAATGCTTCTTTTAGAGGATACTAGTTGGCTTAGCGTAAAAGATTATAATTTGCCAACAGGAGTATTCTATGCTGAAGATGTAATCTCTATTTCCTTTGAGTTAAGTAACTTTAGCAATGTAGGAGAAACCATTTATGCAGGTGTTAGTTTTCAAGACTCCGCAGGCAAATGGTATGATGTTCCTGCTAAAAAAATAGATATCACTAAGCAATCATCTAAATCTGACTCCATTAATTGGAAAATCCCAAATAATATAATGAGTGGTCATTATCGCACAGTATTCTCATTGTGGGATGATTTGCCTTCAAGTACTCAAGCCACAAGGTTAACATATCTAGAGGCTGTTGGGTTATTTAGAATCTATAATTATCGAGAAGACTTTAGTTCATTAAACACCAATATTTGGAAAGCATCTACTCATAAGCTAGGTAGAACAACTTTTGATTCTGGTCTTGTATCTGTTGCTAATAATAATCTTAAATTGCTCATGCCTGCAAATACTTATAAAAGTGGGGAGTTGCAATCAATTAATCTTATGGGTTATGGATCTTATGAAATAAGAATGAAATTGCCTGATGCTCCTGGTTCTATAACTGGATTCTTTATGTATAAGGCGCCTGATTATTACTTTGAAATAGACATTGAAATATATAACCAGCAAAGTGGAGATTACTTTTTGACTACTTATGCTAATGGAGACAAAAGAAACGAATTTTTTGGGGTTTTTCCATTTGACCCAACAGCTAGCTTTAATAATTATCGCTTTGACTACTATCCTGATCGACTTGATTATTATGTAAATGATAAATTTATCGTAAGATTTACTTCTGGCTTTCCACATGAGGCTATGTATCTCATGGTTAACAGCTGGTATCCTACTTGGGTTGATGGAGGACCAGCAAATGAGGACTTAGAGTTTTTAGCTGAGTGGATTAAATATTAAAGTAATATACTACAAATTGAACAATTAGGAGGCATTATTATGCTAAGAAGACTCAGTATTTTCGTCTTTATGATAATAATAGCAACATTATCTCTGCATCAGATTAGTGTTGATGCAACTAGTGACATAAATGTTGTTATTGAGCAATATAGACTAGTTAATTTCCCTGATCAAAGACCTATTATAGATGAGAACTCTCGCACCTTAATTCCTGTTAGATTTATAAGCCAAGAACTAGGAGCTAATGTTGGATGGGTTAACCATACTCAAGAAGTAACAATCGCTTTTGAGGGTGATCTTATCACTATACCGATAGGAAGTAAAATTGCGACAATAGATAATGGGCTAATTAAGAGACAAGTTGATATGGGAACTTCAGCCATTTTAGTTAATGGAAGATCAATGGTTCCTCTTAGGTTTGTATCAGAAGCGTTAGGTTCTTTGGTATTTTGGGAAGGATCCTCAAGAACTGTTTTTATTGAGCGCATGGTGAGAAATCGTCCAGACAAGTCACTTATTGAAAAAATCAATAATATAGATGAAAATACATTCAACCTAATTAGTAAAAGAGAGGGATATACAGAAATTATGTCGTGGACAAACTTGAACTCATCAAGAACAAGCCAAGGACAGTTTGTTGACTACTCTACTCCTATAAGTCTCATACAAAACCTTGATTCTATATACTTAGAGTTTGACTCTGTCAATAGCAATAATGTATCTTGGATTAGTGTTTATTTCTCTACTGATTCTGAACATAACAACTTTTTTTACTATGATATTACCCCTGAGGTTACTATAAACAATAACCATGTAATAATACGAAAAGATCAGTTTAGTATAGGACAAGGTAACCCAAGCTGGAACAATATCAGATATTTTAGGATTGCTTTTCAAGCTAAACAAGGCACTACTTTTAGCTTTGAAAGCAAAAAACTTTCCACTTTTAATAGTATCTCACCTATGATTACTTTATGGTTTGATGATGGTTGGGAAGATAACTTCACCAATGCTTTTCAAATAACAACACGCATTGACCCTACAATAAGAGGAGCAGTTGGTATAGTGGGCTCACTAGTTGGCACTGATAGATACCTTAGCAAAGATCAAATTAGAAGGCTTAGAGCTGGGGGATGGGAAATCGTTAATCATAGTTATTCTCACCCAGACCTAACCACTTTAACTGATGAAGAAATAAAGCGTGAAATTGAACTTAACTTTAATATTGTTAGTGACTTCGATGCTTTTGGTGGCTATCATTTCGTTGTACCATATTCTTCAGTCAATGATCGAGTTTTAAAAATAATAAAAGAAACCTCTCTATCTGCTAGACATGTCCCGCAAGCATCTGATAGGTTTCCTTTTGATCGATATAATCTTGGTTTCTTTGAGGTAACTAATGAAACAAGTTTCCAAGATGTCAGAGAATACATTGATAATGCCATTCAAAACAATTTATGGATTGGACTTTTATTTCATAGAATTGAAGATCCTTCAGATGATAGATACTCTTATGGAACACAAGAGTTCGAGCAATTAATCTACTACCTTCGATACAGAAAAAACGATATTCGCATAGTAACACCAAGTGAAGCTTTCAACCTAGCAGGGATACCTATAAATTAACTCAGTTCAAAACAGCTAGTTCAAGTATGTTTTTTAAAATAGGAGCATACATGCGAAAGTAAAAGCTATACTGTGGAGGCATCCCTGGTAGATATGTAATAGCTTTTTGAATATTTACGCTATATGTAAGCCAACTTGGTAATAAAGCTGGAATTTGATCTACAAAATCTCCTGAGAAATATATCTTTTTAGCACTATCTGGATCATCTTTATAAATTATTGCAGGAATCAGAGGTTTAATGCCTCTGATTTCTAATTTCTCTAGAGCTTCCTCATTGAGTGGAAATTCATAATTTGCTAAAACTTTAACATTTGAGCTAGTAACTTCTAAAACTTCTACCCAGTATAAGTATGGCGCTCTTGAAGATGCGTCTTCTGTTAAATAATTATCTTCACTAATATTTACTGTTGGATATTGTCTTGTAAAATCTTCTTCTTGAAATATCAGTAAATCTCCATACCATCCAGACCTACTTGAATCCTCCCTAACAACAACTATAGCTGGTCCTTTTAGATCAAATTGCTTACCATAAATTCTTGTATATAGTAATTTAACCCAATATGCTACTTCTTCTAGATCCTCATAATACCTTACCAACCATCCACTATAGGATACGCCAAACAGTTCTTGCAACCTTGTTGATGATCCTTCATAAAGATATGTAGGATATCCAAAAACATTGTGTTCACCAACTAGAATATTGTCTGGGTTACTAGCAAATTCTTCAATTAAGCTTACTTCTTCAGTATCAAAGCCCCCAAAGAGCAAATCGATATCAATCAATTCAAAAGGAAGTCTCTCTTCATAACTTTTTAGACCGTCCTCATAATCGTAAACTCCATAAGCGTCTGCTAGATATAGCAGTTTCGCATCAGCTATTAGTTCTTTTGTAAGTCTTTCTTTTCTATTGTCAGATTCAGGATGAAACCCACTATAATCAACTTTGTAATCTAAAAAATTACCAGATTGATCTGTTAATCGATAGTGTTTTGCTAGATAAAATAGTTCCCTATGTTCTCTGTAGTCAACAGGCTCTGGTACAGTTTTATCATGCACATGAATTGATACCTGCCTTTTAGGAAGTAAAAACCAAATGCTTAAATATATAGCAATTAGTAATAATATTATTAGTAATAAATATTTTCTTTTCATAGTATACCCCTTAAATTAAGGCATTCTAATGCCAGCAAAATAGTCTGCTAACAATAAAAAGCTATCTTTATACCTATATCTATATGATGGTACTTCCCAAAGTTGCCATCTATATAAGTCTGCCTCTATAAATGCATCTCCTGCCCTTGGCTGATAAGATAGCGTATTGTCTGATATAGTTGCCACATACACCATAAAACCATCAGTCTGAACATGTGATAGTCTATTCCAGTCATCTATTTTCTCAGCAACTTCAGGTCTGAAATCTGGAATCTCCTCTGTACATCTTTCAAAAGCTGTCAAAAAATTGGCTGAGTCAGGGTCCTTTAAGAACTTCCTTTCATCATAAGCTACAATAGCACTTGATGGATCTGTTACTCCTATAAGCATCCATGGCAGCCTCATTACAACTCTTTCGTTATGACTTTCATAGTACCAATGGGCTAAAGAAAAATAATCATCCTCAAAAGGGTTGAATTTGCCATAATTTAGTATGCTTTGGTTACTAAGTAAGGCAGGAAACTTTCTACCGTCTAGTGTAATTCTTTCACGGTTTACCACTGCTATCATATCTTCAAATATCCCTTTGTCTAATATTTTAGACATAAATGAGTATTTTGCACGATTATATGGTGGTATAACTTGTATTTTTGCATTATCAGGAGATTCTATTTTAACTAAAAATTCTACTCCAGACCCTAGTTTAGGTGAATTAACTGGCAACGAAAATTCCCCTAAATCTCTTTTAATTGTGTCTAAAGCTATGTAGATAGAAATCTTGTCCCAGTCTATTATATTATCTTTTTTTGGAACATTACGCATATTAACAGCTAGGTAAAAGAACGCTTCATCAGCATCAAGCTCAAGACTATGAATATTTCCTAAAGTATCTGATTGCTCCAAATACTCTGTTTTCACATAAGAAGACCCTGTAAAAGGAATATGATCTGGCTCAACTGCAACAACACCATAATTTTGCTCTGGATCCATCATATTTTTCCAAAGGACATTTCTATCCCATGGTGCCATATATGGTTCTGTATTCCAAGTTTTTTTAGCCCACTCATCTGCCCATGCAAAAATGATAGCTCCGCCATACTCCTGCTCAACTATCGCATCTACCATCCTTTTTATCATAGGGCCTTGCTCTTTTTCAGATATGCCGCCGTGGTTTAATCCATCAGGATTAATATGAGCAGTATTAAGTGATGTGGATATCCCAAACTCAGCAACAATTGCGGGGTATGAAGGATGTACATCCATAAAGTCTGATAAATACCCTTTATATCTAAATATGCCTTGATTATCGCTAAAGTTGGCAAATCCAGGCTCATTATTCATAAAATCAGGGTAATTGGGGTAGATATGATACGCCCCGAAGAATCCAGCTATATTGCTATTTCCTATTTTAAACCTAGCCGGAACAATCTCTTCTCTATCATTATATGCAGGAATTGCACTAATATCTAAAGGCTCTCTTTCAGTAGGATGAGTCAAAGGGTCTAGTGTTGGCCAGCTTACAAAACCCACTGGGTATTGCCACCTGTACGTATTGCTTGCATACTCAAGTGCATAGTCGCACAGCTCAGCTAACCATATTTCTGTAGGAGTACCTTCTTCAATATATATGTATTCTCCTAAAAAGCTGGTAAACTCTGGGCTCTTCCTATTTGTATTCTCAACTTCTTCTGGTTCAAACTCTCTACCGATTAGAACCCCAAGCAAATAAGGACTTACATCTGCTGAATAGTTCCCGTATGCTCTAAATGGCCTACCCATTTCTTCTAAGTTTCCATGTAAAGCATCTATCACTATTCTTACTTCTTCTTTATATCCATCTTTATATGCTTCGTTATGAAAATTACATCCAGGGACAAAGTCATCTGGCCATATTTCCTGGATGAAATATATAGGCTCATTCTCGGGATTTTCATTAAAATCTTTTAGAACTTGATAAAATGCAGGATCAAACAAAGTGTATAGTCGAATCATGTTAAGGTTCATTTTACTTATATCATTAAGCCACATCATATAAAGCTCTCTATCAGCTGGAAACTCTGTAAACCACTTACCAGGAGTAGCACTACCTAAATTTGTGCCTTTGAGAAAAATCTTTTCCCACTGATCATTTTTATATATTTCAAAGTATCTGGTTCCTGTTTTAGCCACCATAGATATTCCATCTAAACTATATACATCCGGCACTCTCTTAGCTTCCTCTACAGGGTCTCTAGTAACAATGCTATATAAATAAAAAAGCAAAACTAAAAATAATACTATTATTAAAATATTTCTTATTACTTTGAATAGTTTTCTCACAATCATCTTCCTTAATCAAATGCTAATTTGTACCTCTTCGTCTAATAGTTCCCCAGCCTCTTCTTCTACGAAAGACCCAGCTCAAAAAACCCTCTAATCTCCAAAATGTATTAATTTGTCTAAAACCTAAGTTTTCCATCAATGCCGCTAGCAACAGAAAAACAACACTAGATGTCTTTGGATATATTTTGAATGAAATTTCTTCTAATACAATCGTAACAATTGATATGAATAAACTAAACCCTACTGATAAAACTAAAAAAGCTATAAGTGCTTGATAACTGATTATTCCCACAAAAAAGCCAACTATAAAAAATACATATCCAAGAATCTCGATTAAAGGTCCTAAAAGCTCAAATATAATAAGAGCTGGAAATCCAACCCAACCAACTAACCCACCTCTAGGATGATATAATAAATCGATATTTCTAGCTAAACTTTCACATAAACCTCTTTGCCATCTAATTCTTTGTGATCTTAATGATTTTAAATCTTCAGGTGCCTCAGTAAAAGCTATTGGTTCAGGAATTGCAACTATTCTATATGGTATTCTATTAGTCCTATAATAGTGATGTAACCTTACTATTAACTCCATGTCTTCACCAATAGTATCTGTACTATAGCCATCTACATTTAAAACTGCCTCTTTAGAGAATATACTAAAGCTACCAGATACAATTAGTAATGAATTTAAAGGAACCCAACCAAGTCTTCCAAACAAAAAAGCACGCAAATATTCGATTGTCTGGATTAAAGCTAATATGTTCTTTGGGAGCCCTATTTCTCTAACAACACCTTTAGTTATTTTGCAACCATTAGCTAGCCTAATAGTACCTCCACAAGCTATAGTTCTTGGATCGTCCAAAAATTGACTGACTACAAAATTCATACTATCAGTATTCAGTATTGAGTCAGCATCTATACAACAATATAAAGGATATTTTGATATGTCAATACCAACATTTAAAGCGTCAGATTTCCCACCATTTTCCTTGTCGATTACTATAAGTCTAGAATTTTGTGTTGATTGATAAATCTTGTGTATTTTTTTTGTTTCTAGCCTTCTCTTAAAAGTTGCAGGGTATGAAACTAAATCAAAAGTTTCTATTAATAGCTTCAGAGTTTTATCTCTTGAACCATCATTTACTACTATTATTTCATATTCAGGATAATTAAGTTGCATCAATGCATAAACTGTTTCAATTATAGTTTTCTCTTCATTAAATGCTGGGACTATTACACTAACAGGCAGTTCAAATCCTGAGTAACTCTTCAGTTTATTGAACACAGGTTTTCTTATCATATGCTTATTGATAACAAATAAAGCTGAAATATTGAGAAGAAGATAATGTAAATTTATAGCGATGAAGTAAAAGAAGTATATAATCTGAAAAAGTATGATTAAATTCCCAAAATCCATTTAGACTGCTCCTTCAACATATAAAACATGATTTAATACATCAACTGCAAAACTATCAATCTGTGTATCTCTCATTTTTATAATTTTTTCTTTTGTCATGCCCGGAAGTGCCATAATTGCTTCTGCTGATCTCAAGCGAACCCACCAATCAAAATCAACTAGTAGCTTCTCTAAGTATGTAAGATCTGATAAGTTTCCAACTTTACCTAATGCTTTTGCTGCATTCATTCTTACAAAAGACCTTTCATCTCCAAGATACTTTTTAATTAGCTCTTTATCCTTTGGCTCTCCAAATGTAGCTAGCAATTTCAACGATGCTGATATGATTTCAGAATCTGAACTTGTCATAAGAAAGTTTCTTGCCATATTAGCAGCTGCATAGCTATCTGCCTCTTGCATTAAAAGCATTAACTTTGGCTTGTCTTCCCTAGAAGCTTCCTCTATTAGTCTAAGAAGTGGCGCTGTGACAATTTCTGAGTTAAAATCATGAATAATTCTACTGATTTTATAGACTGGATACCTATCTCTAGCTTTAATAAACCCTACGAGTGGATCAATAGCTCTTTCTTGATCTACTTTTACTAATGAGTGTATAGAAGCAAGAGCTAAATGAATATTGTTGTCTTTGCTGCTAATCAATAGATTATCAACTGCATCCTCATATTTGAGATTACCTAGTACTAGGGTAGCTAACAATCTATCCTCATCATGTCTAGATTTGAGCATGTTCATTGCAACCTTATCCATATTCAGCTTTATAAAAAGTTCATTTAATCTATCCTTCTCCATACCAATTAAATTATCCTGAAAATTATTCCACATTATCATGAAGGTTTGATAATATCTCTTTGGTATTTTCTCATAAATATGTACATCTTCATGTATAGCTTCTACTAGATTCAATTGCCACTTACTCACAAATACAGACTCTCTTTTTTTTCTTAAACTTAATATGTTTCTATTCATAAATATGACAGAAAAGACAATAATCGAGAAGATAAAAAAGAAAAGCCCAACATACATCGATATCCTGACAATCAGAATATGTGTTTGAACTAGGCTCATAATTTACCCTCCTTTTAATAACCCCTTTTTCTTATCATGCTCGAATATCGTGTTAATTTTCGCAATAAGATCTTTAGGATTAAATGGTTTTTCAATATAATCAGTAGCCCCTAATGATAAGTAAGTTTTTGCTTTATTACTATTATGCTCTGAGCTTAATATAATTATGGGAACTTCAGCCCACTTTTCTGATTTTTGTACTTGTTTTATTAAAGTTGTTAATTCTACATATGGAGCTAATGTATCAACAATCAATAAACCTACTGGCTCTGCGGTATTAGACATACCAGAAATCAAAGTGCCATCGTCAATTAGCCTCACATCATACCCTTCTTTTTCTATAATAGCTTTAAGAAGTGCTCCAGTATCTGCATTTCTCTCCAGAACTAACACGTTCATCTCTCTTTTATAATGAGATAGGGGGTTCTGCTCTTCTTCTTTAGTATCATTTTTTAGCACAGAGCTTACTAACAAACTCTCTCTAATATTGCCTAGTTCTTGTGCTTTGTTAAAATGAACACTGTTCTTTGGTTTAAATAAAGACAATTTAGGATTATCATTTTGCTCTTTTCTGTCTATCATATCTTTTATATTAGAAATTTTGCCATCGAATAAATTCTCAGAATCCAGAGCTTTTGGCATTTCTATATGGTATCTCCTATTAATTAATTGATTTGCTTTATTTATTTGCCAGTCAACTTCAGAATCTATGGTAATCTCAGCTGCTAAACCTTCAATTCTTTTACTAATTGAGGCTAGTTCTTTTTGCAACTGCAAATTGATTTCATCAATACTAAACACCTCATTAACTACTTTGTCTATGAATTGATCATGTCTTGCAGAAATTTCCTTTAACTCTTCTTCTGTATCTTTTTGGGCTTCTTCAATAACACTGATGATATATCTTTCATTTTGCTTAAGAAATAAAGATTTTTCGTCTATTAACTCAAAATTTTCTCTCAAAGTATTATTCTGTTTAACTAAAGATATTAGCTCTTGGTTTAACCTTTGAATATTTAACAGCAACGACTTTTTCTCAGATTCTTGCTGTTTTTTTAAATTTTCTATGTAGTTAGTGACTTCCTGTTTAGTAAAGCCAATAAATGATTTTTTGAAAGGCATTTAAGTCACCCCTATCTCCTTTTACCTGTATAATTTCTCAAAAAATTGATTCTTGCTAGATAGAGAGCGAAGTTCATCTTTTAATCCAGCTAAATGTTTCTTAGTACTTACTAATTCATCTCTCTTATTAGTAAGTTTCTCTATTGCAAGACTTTCATACTTGTCTAACTCTTCTTGACGTGTATTTACTATATTTTTAAGGTTTTCAATCTCTTTATCAACATAGTTAACATACTTCCTTCTTTGTGAGTTTAAGTTTTCTATTTTCTGAGACAACATATTATTCTCATTCCTAGTTTCTTCTATCTTACTCATTAAAAGGTCTACATCTCTTTTTTTGTCGGAAATGAACTTATCATGCACTTTATCTATCTCATCGATAAATGACTTTACCTCACTCTTGTCAAATCCAAAAAAAGACGTACTAAATTTATGCATTATAACTCATTCCTCCTTTAAAGTATTAATAGTAATATAACTATACAGAAAGTACTATTCTGTGTCAATCAATACAAAAATGAAAATGTTAATAATTTCAAATATATATCGTAAATATTAAGAAAAATCAGAATATTTTAAGTTATTTTTAATATTATACTGACATTTTTTTGAATATATTTACACTAAACTTATTTTAATAAAAATACTCCTCTTTGCACTAACAGTTCTTATGAACTATCTAATACAAAGGGAGCGTTTTTGTTTTCCATGATTATTAGGAATAATTTTTTACAATTTCGTTAATTAAAATGGAGAACCTTAAATCAAACTACTATCGTTAGTTACGGGATAATGTCAACAGCATCTTTATCCAGATTCTTTACAACTGACAGATATTTTAGCATTGCTTTTTCTTCTTCGACTTTGTAATTAATGCCAAGTTCTTCAGATACATTTCTAGCTACTTCTCCAAACAAATCTGCGCATACAAAAATCGAATCCCATATAGCTTCTATTTTAGCTTCTGGATAAGTGAGTAAATATCTTTGATAAATTGATTTGTCTAGACACCTCTTATAATACTTATGCATTTTTCCTGTAGAAACTCCAAAGTCATTTTTCATGCCAATATACCAGTCAAGCAGAACTTCTAAATGCTTTCGAACTAAACTATACATACCCATTGCATAAGGAATCTCATCTCTATATAAGCCTTTAGCGATATTTTGCATACACCACCAAAAATCATTTGCTCTAGTAATAAATTGTGCTTCACTAGGTTTCTTAACATGATACTGAATATCAGTAGGTCTATCTAAGCTTGGCAAAACTTGGCCTTTATCTAAAAGTTTCATTACAAGTTTATCTTCAAGGATTGCTTTTTTGGCAAATGAAATACTTTGAAATGATAAATCAATTCGTATTCCGTCTGAAAACAGCATTAAATAGGCATAGCGACTGTCAAAGTCGACTTCTCTACCAAGCCATTTATCATTATATTCTGGCTCTTGCATAATCAGTATTTCACCAAAATTATCAATCCAAGCTTTATCTTCTATAAATGGCTTTATCTCATCAACTACATAAACAATATCAAAATCCCTGAATATATCGCTTGGAGCATTTATATTAGTTCTTGAACCATTCAAATACACTGCTTTAATTCTTTCATCATTTGTTGCATAGTCTATAATTTGCCTCATAACGCATGCGTCACTTCTCATGGCAAACACCTCCTCTTATATAAAAATGGTAAGTGATCACTTACCATCATCTTCACTTATTTTATTTATGCTATCATCATCTTGCTCATTTAAGTATCTAAGGTAGTTATTTGATAGTGACAAAGCAGTAATAATAAACAAAAAGAGTATAAAACTAATCCAGTTAAGATTTTGTAGAGTATTTGATACTGAGATTAATATAATGCCCACTGATATTTGAACTACTGCAATTAATGCTGTTAATAAAGGTGTAGAGAAAAATGATGCTATTAAAATTGGTAATGACAAGTAAAATGCTGGTGCGATATCTCCTAGCATTATATTTTTATCAACTAGGAGTGGCAACCATGTAGTTAATACTGAAAAGAGAATCAATGTATAAACAGAATGCTTCTTCTTATTCCACACATTAAGTAAAGTTGAAACTAATATTAAGATCAATGTCAGTAATACAACTGCAATATATTCAAATCTATTATTTTCTGTAAAAATAAGTACTACAAAGAGGATAAAGACACTCATCACAATAAGAGCTACTTGAACTTTGAGTAACAGCTCACTTGAAACATCTTGTTCTTTAATTTTTATGAATTCTATAAATTTATTCATTTTATCCCCCTTTTCATAATTTATCTTAGTACCTTATCATTATATAGTGTAAAAAACTTTTTTTCTATTAAAATAATCGCACCATTACTTTTTTTACCTACATTTTATGATTTGACTTGTAAAAACTGAATAAATTTAGGAAAATAGAACTATTAAAAAAGGCAGGTGAAGAATCATGGTCTTAGGGAAAATATTAGGAAGTGGGCAAACAGCAACAGTATACGAGTATGAGGATAAAGTTATTAAAGTGTTTGCGGAAAGCACTCCTTATAAGAGCATTGAATATGAATTCAATATAGGACTTGCTATCAATAGCTTACCTGTAAAAGCACCCAGAACTTATGAATTAATCAAACTATGTAATCAATTTTGTATAGTTTATGAAAAAGCAGAAGGGATACTTCTAAGAACTTCTCTTGAAGACACTCCTCATAAAGTAATAAGAATAGCAAAACATATGGCGCAATTACATCTAGAAATCCACAAGAATACTGTTAATGATTTTATAGGTCAAAGTGAAAGGTTCGAAAGACTAATAAGAAAGTCAGAAGAAATTCTTGGCGATCTCACTGGAAAAATTTGTACTTACCTTAATGAGTTACCACAGTGTTCTAATCTTTGTCATGGAGATTTTCATCTTGATAATATTATTACTGGTAATAGTGATTATACTTTAGACTGGACTAATGCTTATAAGGGATACCCTCTTGGTGATGTGGCAAGAACTATGATTATCCTTAAGTCACCTTTTATTCCTAATGATGCTTCAGTGCTTGTAAAGACCTTTGCGAAACCACTTAAAAGTCTTTTACTCAAACACTATCTTAATTACTATTTTAGACACTCAAAATTTTCTAAGCCTGACATGAAGCAGTTTATTTTACCACTTCTTGCTGCAAGACTTTCTGAAAATCTACCTGAGGAAAGAAAATGGTTGATGAATTTGATCACTGAAGAAGTTTCTAGAATAGAATAATAAGCCGCAATAATTCCATCTAAAGAATCTTATGCGGCTTGCTATTACTTTCCATTAATCATCATTTCAATTTCCTTTGCACTTACAGCTTTTGAGTAAAGAAACCCTCGCATTTCTTGACAATTATTTTCTCTTAAAAAGTCTGATTGCTGACTTGTTTCTACTCCCTCTGCAACAACCTTCATATTAAGATTGTTCACCAAGTAGATGATTGTCTTTATAATTGCTTCATCTCTTTCATTTTTTGCAATACCATGAATAAATGACATATCTATTTTTATTTTATCTATTGGTAGAAGTCTCATTCTATTAAGTGATGAATATTCTGTGCCAAAATCATCTATAACTATTGAGACCCCCATCTTGCTTAATCGCTGCAATTGAAAAGCAATATTAATATTCTCTTTTATTGCTATTCCTTCAGTTATTTCAAATTCTAAACTACTTGAACTAATCTGGTTTTCTTTAATTATCTCTTTAACACTATCTGCAAAGCCATGATTATTAAGTTGCATAGCTGATATGTTTACTGCTACTTTGATGTCTACGCCGTTTATATCTCTCCAGCTTTTTATCTGTTTACATACTTTGTTAATAATCCAATTACCAATTTCACTGATTAATCCATTTCTTTCAGCCAATTGAATAAACTCTCCTGGCATTACCACACCAAATTCTGGATGATCCCAACGTATTAAAGCCTCTACACCTATAATATCTTTAGATTCACAGTTGATTTGAGGTTGATAAAGCAAGTAAAACTCTTCGTTTTTATAAGCTTTATATATATCATTAGATAGCTTTGATTGGAAATCTAAGCTAGTTCTCATTTCTTTAGCAAATGATTTCCACTGATTTTTACCACTCTCTTTTGCAATATACATTGCAATATCAGCATTCGTTATTAATTCCTGTGCTGTGTCTCCATCTTCTGGATATATTGCTACACCAAGACTGGCTGATAAATAAAAATCTTGATCTGAATATCTAACATTTTTTTCAAGTGTCAGCTTGATTTTTTCTGCCTTTTCAAGTATTGCTTCTTTACTCTCATAACTAGGCAATACAAGAATATATTCATCTCCACCAAACCTTGCTAGTATATCTTTTTTATCAATATTATCAGATATTGTCTGTGAGACAATCTTAAGCACCTCATCGCCACCATCATGACCTATACTATCATTTACTGATTTAAATGAATCCAAGTCTAAGAATAATACACCTACAAATTCATCACTTTTATTATTATCTAATGCCTTTTCCAGCTCTATATTCAGCAATCGTCTATTAGCTAATCCTGTAAGACTATCATAGTATGCTATTGCTTCTATTCTCTCTTCAGCTTTTACTCTTGTATAACCATCAGACATAATATTTGCTACAGTAGTTAACAGAGTGTGATGTAAGTAATTGATACTATTTTTCTTACTTATTGTCTCAAAACCAAGAAGAGCTACTGCTTTTGTTTCTGCTATTACTGGGACACATAGAATTGACGATATATTTTGTTCTAGTAAGAACTCCTTCTCTAAACTGAATAAAGCATTGGTATCTTCAAGCGACTCTATTATTACCACTTCTTTTGCTTTAATTGTGTTGACTATATATGGAACTTTGTCATAATCAATTTTAAAGTGCTTTTCTTTACAAGAAGATACACCTTCTCTAGTCCATTCATGAATGTACCTTAAAGTATTTGTTTCATCATTCATTAGCATTAAATAGCTTCTATCAACATTGTAGTTTCTTCCACACATCCTAAGTGTTTCAGCTACCTTTTCAGGAAAGTTTTCTTTGTTAACAGTTAAGAAATTATTAGATATTTTAAGAATTAATTCTTGATTTTTGATATGCCTTTCATTTAAATCTATCTTGCCTTGATATAGCCTATTAACATACATAGCTACAATAGTTGCAAATGCTATCATACCAATTCTTGATAAGTAATCTGAGAATCCTACAGAAACCAACACTTCTCTACTATTATACCCAAGCCAAATTTGAGCTAGAATTGCAACACCACCTAACGCTAAAATCAACTTAGCTTCTTTTAATACAATCATAACCATAATAACTACTAAAAAGACTGGCCATAAAGATATTGCTGTTGAATCTGAATACCTGATAATTATAAATAGCAATGTAGTTGCAACAATTGAAGCTACTAATGAGTCTTGAACCTTATAATCTAGATTTGTTTCAGCTATTAGCCTTAGTGCTAAGCTTATTAAGATTACAACTAAATTAAAAAAGAATACAGGCATAAATCTATGCCCTTGTAAAAAGTATCTTATTGCGAAATCAAGTGCTGATCCCGCTACTAAATATAGTGCAATTAAAGAATAGATATTTTTTCGTATCTCCTCATCTTCTAATTTTGTAATATTCATTTTGAGCTTAACTTGGTCTTGTAAAAATCCATATTTTCTCATAGCAAAGAAAATTGTGCTAGCTGGTATAAGTACAATTAATGCTCCAGTTTGAGGTATCACAACTCCCACATTGTAGGCTATTACATCTGTAATTGTCCCTAAAGCAAATGCTGCTATAAAGGAAATAATTACTATATTTGCAGGGTTTCTTTCATTCCTTCTTCTTAGTTGCCTACTCCACAAGATGAGCATTATAAGTCCTATCACCATATATGTAATGTAGTATATATTAAAGAATGTATCCCAAAAGTGCCCAGTAGGGAAATTTGACCACCCAAAGCTATACTTTTGTAAATTATATATTTTAGAAGCCAGAGAACCATTAAACCCAAAGACATAGACGGTAATCAATGCTGGTATGTAAATAAAATATTGAAGAATAGAGGGATAATTTTGTGATCTGTTCGCAACAGATATCATGAAATGCAGTAAAATAGCATAAAACATGCCCCACCCAAGTGATGATACCCTCCTCCATAATAGAGCTGTCTCATAGGATTCTGCATACGTCGCAAGAGCAAAAGAAAATGCCCATAGAAAAGCAGTGATGCATAAGAAAAAAAGCAGTTTACTAGGTAAAGATTTTTTATTTGTGAGAATCGTGTAGATGCTAAATATTAAATAAATGGATGCTACAAAATAGAACATTAATGATACAATCAATTGAATATTATCCATAGCAAAGCCTTTCTAAAGAAGCAGTTTGGCAATAATGTTGAGAAGAATGAATTCTTTTAAAGACAGTTTTTCTTTTCATATAATATATCGGTACTCTAAATAAATACTTTAGCGTGCAAAAACAATAATCATGCAAATAAGAAAAGAATATTAATGCTTAAAGAATCTTTTATTGATTCCGATACAATAATGATGTACAGTTGTAAAATTGAAACGAGGTTTTTATGAAAAACAATATAATTAAAACTAGTACAACAAGAAAGTATGTGCTTATTCTGCTAATTGCTTTGTCAATCATATTAAGCATAGGAGTTGCAATAATTGAGGATATTACGTCTAGATATCTAGATAATGCAATTGATCGTTCACTAAACTTAGTAGAGATTTATTCAGAGCAAATCAGCTTGAGCACGCTTTCTAATAGTGTGATTAATAATGCCTTAGAGGATATTTTGTTAATATCTGCGTTAACAATTGCAACTTATGACAAACCACTATATAATGAAGTACTTTTCTCTCTTAGTGAAGAATATAGAGTTGATGAAGTTTACATATACAACCCTAGTGGAGAAATAATTGCATCAAGTAGTGGAGATTTTATTGGATGGACTCCTAGCGATAACGACCCAGAAGCAAGTTTTCTAAATAGTGAATTAAATAGTTATGTAGAAGACATTAGAGCAGATGTTGAAACTAAAAAAATGATCAAGTATGGTTATTATCGAAATGAGTTAGGCTATACCACCCAAGTAGGTATTTATGCTGATAACATTAAATATTTAATGGACAATTTTTTAGTTGATAATATTTTGAACAACTTTCTGGTTGATCAATCAATTTTGAGAATTTGCTTTATTGACAATACTTATACCATAGTAGGGAGTACAGACTCGGGTATGCTAGGAAGGCAAATTGGAAATGAAGAAACAATATCTTCATTAGAATCACTAACTAAAGATTCTCATATTATTGATCTAGATAGTATCAACGAACATTTTGACATACTCATTCCAGTTTTTAATGATAATCAGAGAATTGGTGTGCTTAATGTAAGAAATTCATTAGTTGAAATCAATCGTGAAATAAGAATCATTATTCGATATGGCTTTTTAGTGTTAGCTACTATAATTACATTTGCAGTTCTTTTTTTACATACAACTTACAAAAAGAATAAGTCCTTATATAACTTAGCGTATTTTGATAGGCTGACCAACCTTCCCAACAGGCAGTATCTATCAGAAATTATTCAAAAAGATATTGACAAGAAAAATCATGATAGAAATATCTTTACTTTAATACAGTGTTATAACCTTGAAAATTTTAATGTTATTTATGGATATAGTTTTGGCGACAAAATTATAAAAAATACTGCTGCAAAAATAAAGGAAATAGTTAATAGCAATGGAGTTTTTGCTCGTGTCACAGGAGACAGGTTCGCCATATATTTCAATGCGTCATTCACCCAAAAAGATTTTGTTAGATTCTCCATGAAACTAAATGAGCTATCTAACTCCCCAGTAGTTTTAGGCTCTGAATCTTTTTACCCTTGTCTTATAACTGGTAACACAATACTTAAAGATAGTTATACGAGTGTGGAAGGATTGCTAAAGGATGCTTCAATATCACTAAGCTTTGCAAGTAATGAAATAGAGAAGAGACATATTCAATATGATGAAGACCTTGAACTCATAGTATTGAGAAGTGATCAAATAGAGAAAATATTGAGAAGGAATATATTGGAAGAAGACTTAGGTGAAATTTTCATAAATTTACAACCTCAATACGAAGCTGAAAGCCATAGCATAGTTGGGGTTGAAGTTTTGGCAAGAATGTACACTACAGAACTTGGTTATGTTTCTCCACTAGAATTTATTAAGATAGCAGAAGATAATCAACTAATGGTTGCTTTTTCATCATTTATCTTAAAAAAGGTGAGAACTTTTCATAAAGAGTTCGTTAATTATGCTATTAAATATGTATCTATTGCCATTAACATTAATGGCATAGAACTGTTACATGACAAGTTCTTTAATGATTTATTAGCAGCAAATAATGAGATAATAGAACAAGGAAATACTCTAGAAATAGAGATCACAGAGTCAACATTCATCGAAAGCTATGATTTGATAAATGAAAAGTTGAAATCCTTAAGAGATAGCGGCGTTACAATTGCTATAGATGATTTTGGGAAAGGATATTCCTCATTATACAGACTAAGAGATTTGCATGTAAACAAGCTAAAGCTTGATAAGTCTTTTATTGATAAAATTCATCCTGATAAGTTCATTAACTATATAACTGGCGACATTATTTCACTAGCTCATAAACTTGATTTAAGAGTAGTTGCAGAAGGAGTTGAAACTCCTTACCAACTTCAATACTTAAAAGACAATGATTGTGATATTATTCAAGGTTACTTGTTCAATAGGCCACTTTCACAAAGTGAAATTCTTAGGTTGTTACAAAATGATGCAAATTTCTTCATTGAAGAATAAGATACTAAAAGTGCAAAAGCCAGCAAAAAGCTGGCTTTTGTTTAATTTTGTAACACCTCTTGGGAAGTCAAATTGGCCAAAAATCTAATATAGCTAAGTAAGACAAATGTCACAGATACTATAGCTAAAAAAGTGATAATTGGTGACAAGATCCAGATATTGAGTGGCTTTGTCGCTATAGCAGAGATTACAAAAGGAAATGTAAAAGCACTATATGAAGGGTAAAACTCTATACTTCTAATTCTTATCATGTAAAGTAAAACTAAAACCAGTGAAGCTATTATAAATACTCCTAATATATTAGTAATTAAAGTATATCTTGTCGCAAATGAGCTAAAATATCCTGCCAAGCATAAGCTTGGAGGAGCCAAGAAAATCGCCATTGTTGGTTTTGCAGGATCTGCATCAACCTTTTCTTTCACTACCCTGTAAATTACAACTGGAAGTAAAGCAAGATAAGAAATCAAACCAAACCAGAATAAGTATTGTCCAAGAATTTGCATCCCATGTGCAGGAGCAGCCACGCTTGCACAAACTATTCCTACATAAACTATAAAATGTGTCGGAAAGACATTCTTAATATCAAAGTTAAACAAGTATTTTGTTGTAAATACTACTATTAAATAAACATGTATTCCAAGTCCTAAAAAATAAACTCCTTGAGCAACCACAGTATTTAGTGGAGCCAAATAAGTAGACAAAATCATCAAAGTCATTGGAAATGTGGCCATTACTCCTGCAACCACTGGATTACCAAACCCCTGTTCCAAACATTTTGGGTTACTTATAATTTTAATAATTAACATAGCTACAATCAACAAAGAGAGTGAACCTAGTGAATACCTAATCCACTCTCCATAGGGTCTTAGTAAATTTCCCATCGCAGCTAAAGAAAGCGCTAATCCTGAAATTGGAATAGGAAGTTCCTTTATTAGTTTTACCATCTCTTTACTCCAAATCAGTATTTTTTATATCAAGCTCTCTTACTACTATCTCTGCTAGATGCTGCTGCGCCATTTCCCCAGTAAAGCTAATACATTGATTTTTATGCTCTCCTGAAGCCATATCCATACCTTTTGTGTGAATACTACAGCACAGTACTCTATGGTTATCTTTAAATCTTTGCTGTAATTCGTTCGCTAGCTTTAAAGTGTTTTCCACTTTCTTATCTCCACCTTCAGTTCTTCCAAAGAAATAGCCTAACATCATTACTGCTCCAGAAACAGCACCACAAACACATTTACTTCTTCCAATTCCAATTGGAAACCCTGATGCCATTGCAATAACTTCTTTAGGCACATCTAGCTCAAAATTACTAATTATTGAACTCGTTAAAGCCTCAGAGCAATAGAAATCTCCTTTTCTAAATAGTTCTTCTGCATCACTCTTTATTTTTTCTATACTTACCTCTTTTATCATATTCCTCTTCCTCCTATCTAAATCTATACGAATAGTAGCATATTATAATATATTATTCAATATATAATTTTTGTTTATGCTTATCTTTCTAAAAAATACTTGACAGCTTAGTAATTGTGTATTACATTATGAATGAACGCTCATTCATTCAGGGGGTATATATGAAAAAACAAAAGATAATTGATAGTGCAATTAGAATAATGGCTGATAATAGCTATTCGAATACAACTACAAGAATGATAGCCTTAGAAGCTGAGATTGCAGTAGGATCTATATATACTCACTTCAAAAGTAAAGATGATATACTTGATTATTTGTTTGAAAGTGAATATGAGAAAAGAAAACAGTTTCTTAATTCTTTAGAGATTTCAGAAGGCTCTAACCTAAGCAAATTATTACAATTTATTGATTTTCACTTCTTAGAGCTCAAATTAAATGAAAACCTTACAAAAGTTTTAATAAGAGAAAGTTCAAACCCTGATTTAGCAGATCTAGAAGGGATAAGGAAATTTAGTTCATCGCTACCAAATGAGTTTGCTAAGATAATAGAGTCTGCAATTAAAGACAATGAAATTAGAGCTGTCGATCCAACTATAGTTAGTAACATTATTTTCAATTTGATAAGAGGGTCTGTTTATAGTGTAGCGATTTCACAGTCAGGAAGTTTAGATGCCATGAAGAGAGAAGTTGTAATATTTATAGAAAAAGCATTGAGAAAGGATAATTTATAATGAATATCATTAAGATGGAAAATGTAGAGGGCATTGTCAACAAAAGAGGTGTAGTCACAAAAGAACTAATTGATATTAAAGAAGTAAGAGTTATAAATATTGCTTTGAATCCAGGAGATGAAGTCCCTGAACACAAAGTTCCAGTAGAAGTGTTCTTTTTTATTGTTGAGGGTAAAGGCACTTTGCAAATTGGTAGTGACAAAGCTGTAGTGCAAGCTAATGACATCATCACTTGCCCTCCCAACACAGTCATGTCACTCAAAGCTGACCAAGGTGAAAAATTTAGTTTCTTGAATGTCAAAACACCAAGTTGGAAACTTCAATAATGCAAGTTAAGATTAACTGGAGAGGTGGTCAAGACTTTTTAGCAGTAGATAGTAAGGGCCAAGAAATTTCAATAAGTCCTAAAAAGGATGAGTTAGATAAAGTAAGCCCTCCTGACTTATTGCTAATTAGCCTGGGCAGTTGTTCTGGACTGTTTATTATTCCATCAGCTAAAGCACTAGGCATAAACCTAGAGGATTTTAAAATTGACTTAAGAGGCATAAAAGCAGAAAAACCTCCTAAACTGTTTGATAAAATTATCGAAGAAGTTAACTTGATTGGTGATTTTGATTTTTCTTTAGCTAGTGAGATTGTAAGTGGCGCTCATGCTAAATGTTTTATTCTAAAATCATTAAATCCTAATATTGAAATTGAAACAGTGATAAAAGTAAATGGTGAAATTGTAAAATAAGAGCTCTTTTGAGCTCTTATTTTGATTACTTCAAACAATATTTAGAGTTAATTTCTTAATTCAACATCAACATGTGTGAAGTTACTGCATAATTCTGGTCTGGGGAAATACTAATTTCATCTAGATACTTTAGCAATGCCTCTTTTTTTATAATAAAAGCAAAAAGAAATATTCCTGGAAATACTTTCTCAAGTTTTTCAAAAATTTATATTGCTTCTCTTCCTGCCTGTATGACAATCTACCCTAGCTGTCTACTCGGTGAGACATCATTTGCTTATTTTTTCATCCTAAACCATCTACTAACCTCGTTTTTATAAGACTCATAATCTTTACCAAACCTACTTTGCAGACCCGGTTCTTCTATAAATATGAAGTATATGTGATTTGTTATAAAGAAAAGACCCATATAGCCTAACAAATACGTTGACTCAAACAATATAACTAACCCTACTAAAGTAAGTAAGTTTGATAAAATCATCGGATTCCTACTATAGCTATACAAACCCACTTGTATTAATTCAGTATTAGGATCCCATGGTGCAAATGTTCCTTCCCCGATATTTAAGTATAAATTTATTGTCATTATTAAAAGAACTGTACCCAAAGCAATCAAAAGCAATGCAATAATTATCAATAAAGTATTGTTTATAACCGAAAAATTATCCTCAATAGCTAAAATTATAAGTGGCATTATAACTATAAAGTTTATCGGTATGGTCAATATACTTATTATGTGAGACTTTAGTAACTCTTTTTTCAAAAGCTTCACCCCCATAGATCTAACGTCATACTAAGTTCTTAATCAAATATAGTAACAATGTCAGTAAATATCTCTGTATTAAGGTTTCGTTCTTTATCAGTGCCAGCAAACAATATTGTACCGTCATCTTTCAAGCCTACAGTGAAATAGCTACAACCATATACAGCTATTACATTTTCCCAATCACTTAGCTCCAACTCACCACGCAAATTGGGGCCAACTGTTACAATACTGCCATCTGACTTGACTCCAATTGATCCTCTTTCGGTTGCTTCAATGAAAATAATATCATTAAAATCTGTCATATCTCCTAGTTGATGATAATCGCTTCCTGCATGAACTACACTCTTATTCTGGTTAAGACCTAATGTGTGAAAGTAAGCAGCTTTTACCATTGTTATTTCAGTAAAATCCTCTAAGTTTCCTTGCCCATCCAGGTTATATCCAAAAAACATAGTTTCACCTTCAGAACTTACAGCAACAGTATGACCATACCCAACACTGAAATCTTGAACATCCGTCCAATTATTCACATAATCCTTTGACGCATCTCCTTTTACTCTTGTATCTCCACTTTCGAAATGAAACCTACTTAATATTCCTGATGCAACCAGCTCATTATCTACATTAAGCCCTACAATATGAGTATGACCTAAATCTAATCTCTGCATATTTTTCCACCGTTTAGCTCCATAATCTTCTCCTAAGAAAACTAAGGAACCATCCTCTTTTAACCCTACCACAGAAATTTCATTAGCTGCTATGCCTACGATATCTTCCCACTCACTAGCACTGTGCTGCGAAAATGAATTGTCTCCTGTGACAATCACCCTTTTACTGTTAGTTACTGCATAAATGTTTTGATTACTAACAGCAATAACATTATGGATATTGGGGCTAATTATTGTTTCCATATCCTTTTCACAGCCAAAAAGAAGCATGAGACTCATGACTAAGATAAATACACCTATAATTCTCATATAGTTTCTCCTTTAAAAGATAACTCCCTTGATAAAAGGGAGTTACTTAATGATCTCAATCTGTGCTCCATGAACAGAGCCTCCTATATAAAATGGACTTATTCTTACTCTTACTTCTACATCATCATTAGTTGCTACTATTGTCCCATTTTCTTCAACTTCATATCCTCGATCATTCAGATCGTTTAAATAAAAATCGTGTATCTCTCTATACTCAGCTAACATTTCACCTAGCTCTTGATTACCAGAAAAATAGTCTATTAAGTAAACATAATTAAACAGTTCGTTTGCTTCAAACAAGTCTCTTCTGTCTTGATAGTCATATAAGAAGGCATCTTTGTAAATACTAATATCTTCAGGTGGACCCTGCTCTATTAATGGTATTTCAAATGGCTCATAATTAAAAATTTGCTCTGACACAGTTACAGTATAACCTACGATATCGTTAAAATCATTACTCTCATCTGTATGTAATACGATGTACCCTAAGTACCCATCTGCGCTACCATCTGACATTATAATATCTTGGGATTCTCCTGTAGCATATTGAGAAAAACTATAACCCGATGCAACTATTCCTATATCAAATAATCCGCCTATTAGCTCATCTCTCATTTGATCCATACTTCCACTGTATTCATAGGTGTATTGATACATACCAAAAAATTCAAAATAGCTACTCAACTTTGCGCCACTCACAACTGGAAAGTTATCTGGCAATTCAATTGTTGCTTCAACTTCATCCAAACTATCATCAACTTGTGGTACTGTATCATCTGGTTGATCAGCAACCTCACTAGAACATCCCACAATAATAAAAAGCACAATCAACAATATAGCTAGTTTATTTTTCATCACAATTCCCCTTTCATTGTTAATGATTTAAATTTCTATCTACATTCTGATTGTACCATATCGATATACAGTACTAAAGCATTAATTATGAAGTGTCTTCAAGCACCTCTCTTATAAATAAATCTACTAGTACTGGATCAAATTGCGTTCCTGCATTATTTCTCAGTTCATTTATTGCTATCTCCATACTTAACTTCTTCCTATATGGTCTATGAGAGGTCATTGCTTCAAAAGCATCTACTATTGATATTATTCTTGCTATAAGAGGAATCTCACACTCTTTGAGATTCTCCGGGTAGCCGTAACCATCCCACCTTTCGTGATGGTACAAAACTATATCAGCAATTTGCATATATTCGTCTACAGAACGCAGGATATGATACCCTGTTTCAGAATGTTTCTTGATTGCTTCATACTCACTTTCTGAAAGTGGATTTTCTTTATTAAGAATTGTTTCAGGTATTACAATTTTTCCTATATCATGTACTTTTGCTGCAGTTTTTAAATCCTCTAAAATACCCCTGTCAAGATTAAGAACTTCTCCAAGCTTACACGCATAATCAATAACCCTGCTCGAATGATCTTTTTCTCCTACATACCTTTCATTAAGAGTTTCCATAATAGCATTAATAGTTCTACTTTTCATTTTCTTTCCATGGACTAACTTGTTCTTATACATTTCATTCTCTGCGTGTGTTTTAATTTCATCCATAGTTGTTTGACTTTCTGATTTTATAGCAAATCCAATGGCTATAGAAACAGCTATTGTCTCTAGCATAGCTTTATCTGCTTCTTCAAGAATCCTTTTTTGGACTCTTTTCGCTTGATCATAGTTCGTTTTAGGTAAAAAGATTGAAAATTCATCTCCACCAACACGCCCAATGATATCATTGCCTCTGCAAGAGTCTTTAATTATATCAGCAACTTTCTTAAGTAATTGATCACCTTTTGCATGTCCAAACGCGTCATTTGTAAGCTTTAATCCATTTATATCAATCATGAATAGTGCTATTGGATAATTCTCTTCTTCATCTAATTCTTGTGCAACTCTCTCAAAGAAATGCCTATTAAACAACCCGGTTAAACTATCATGTTGAGATAAATACTCTATTTCGCGAATTCTTGCTTTTTTCTCAGTAGAATCTCTAAACACAATTACGGACCCTAGTTCCCCGCCATATCTATTATAAATAGGAGCAATGCTTTGTTCTATTAATATCTCTGCTCCGTTTTTTTTAATGAGTATAGTATTATCTAAGTCACCTTTATCGTTATAACTATCTTCGATTGACTCATTATTGATTTCTGCTAGGGACTTGATATACAATACATTTGACACATCCTTTCCATATGCCTCTTCAAGAGTGTACCCTGTTAAATCTTCTGCTACTTTATTCATTAAAGTTATTTTGTCTTCTTTGTCTGTTGATATAACGCCATCAGCTACTGATAATAAAGTGGCTCTTAAGTGCTCTTTCTCTAGGTAGAGCAAATCTTCGATTTCTTTTCTTTTTGATAAATCAATATCAATAGATATTAGTTCAGCGTCATCTCCTATAGGTAAAACAACATTATTAGTTAAAACTAGTATCTCTCTTCCATCCTTGTTTTTAAAATTATACTCACTTACCAAGCTCCCTGATTTCTTCTCAAAGAACTCAACAAGCTCTCTACTAATTCTATTATAATCCTGCTCTTTAACAATTAACTCGAATACTGATTTTCCAAGTGCTTCTTTTTCACTATATCCATATAAATTTTCCGATGCTTTATTCCAGTAAACAACTTTTCCGTCTTTATCATATATTTGGACTGCTAAAGCAGGCACTTCATTAAACAACTTATAAAACCTTACTTGGCTTTCATATATTTCTGTAAAATCAATATGTGTTCCCACAGTCAGTTTTGTTTTGTGCCCTTTGGCGAAAATTGTCTTACCCCTTGACCTTATCCATGCATATGATCCATCTTCTCTTCTAAGTCTAAACCGATTTTCATACATTGCATCTGGGTCATTATTATTATTTATATAGTCATAAAACCTTTTTACTGCTTCATCTCTATCATCTGGGTGTATTAAATCAACCCAAACTCTTCTCAGATTCCCCTCACCAAAATAGTTAAAACTGCTTTCTTTATACCCAAGCATTGTAAAGTATTCTTTGCTGCACCACTGGTAATCAATATCAGCATAATATTCCCAAACTCCAGTATTTAAAACAGAAATAATTGATTGATATCTTTCTTCCCTCAGACGATTATGATCTTCTTTAATATTACCAGATAGCTCGTCATAGAAAAAATTACTTATCTTTTCATAGCTTAACACTGTAACAACAAGCTTACTTTCATATTCAAAAGCTTTAAGTTTAACTTTAAACTCTCCATTGTCTATCTCTAAAGATTTTTCAAAATCTCTTTCTTTTACAAAAACGCTCACATTATTAAAGAGGTCTTGTGGCAACGCCTTAATGCTCTTCTTCTTAAGTGGTTTTTCAAAATTAAAAAAACTTCTAAACCTTTCATTGCAATTAACAATTTGTTCATTCTCTATTACTATGAATCCCACTTCTAAGATATCTAGAATACCACTTAATATATCCACAATTATACCTCCTCTTCCATTATTCCACTTAAAGTGTTAAAGTATTCTTTCTATAAATATATTTTATATTTATCTTAGTGTCAAATACTTGTCATCTTAAATGATAAAATACAATGTTTATCTCTACTAATCCAGTTTTTCGTTATAGTAACACCAATTTTTTATGTATTATTTGCACGTTAAATATCCCAAATCGCAAATAATTTAAACTAATCTTTAAAATGCAACTCTTCATATAGTCTGCATATTTTCTAAATTTTTGACTCAACACACTCTAATTCTGCTATAATATGCATTAGTATTCAAATGAAGGAGAAATACAATGTTTAAAAGAAAATTTATAGCAATAATCCTACTGCTATTTCTAGTGTTTGTAGGATGCTCTTCACAAACTACGCCTGAAGATCTTCCAAAAGGAATCTTTTATGAAGTTTCTGGAGGCCAAAGTACAATGTATTTATTTGGATCAATTCATGCTGGTTATGAAGACATGTATCCATTAGTAGATTCTGTAGAAAGTGCTTTTGAAAACTCTGAAACTTTAGTATTAGAGATGGATCTAGTCAATATAGATCAATCTGAACTTATCGGTGTAGTCATGGAGTATGGATTTTATAGCGATGGAGATAGACTTTCTAATCATGTAAGTGAAGAGACTATTACCAAGATTTTAGATTTGATTGGACCTGATTATGTGGATAGGGCAAGTCTAGAAAGTATTAAACCATGGTATGCAGCCCAGATAGTTACTCAAATAGCAATGGATGAAACTAGTTTTAGTGTAGACGATGGTGTTGATATTTACTTTCTTTCAAAAGCAGCTGATAAAAAAATAATTGGACTTGAAACTGCCACAGACCAGTTTAAACCTTTTTCACTATTATCAAGTGAGTCTGAAGTTATATTTTTGGAAGAAACTCTAGCAGAAATTTCAGAACTAGAAACTGGATTAGACGAGTTACTCAGATTTTGGCATGATGGAGATTATGATGCAGTAGCTAACTTAAGAAATGAAATGATGCAAGATGCTCCTACACCTTCATATAAGGCATATCAAGATGCTTTTCTGAATGAGCGTGACGCAAACATGGCAGTTAAGCTTGATGAATTACTTAAAGATGAAGGAAACTACTTTGTGGTAGTAGGCTACTTACATTTAGCTGGGGACAATTCCATACCTGTGCTTTTAGAAGAAATGGGATATACTGTCACCCCACTTAGCTAAGAGTCGATACCTTGGTATATACCAAGGTATTTTTACATTTTAAAGTAAATATATCAAACTAGAAATACATTTTTTGTGATATGATTAAGGTAGGTTTTACTAATAGCTTTCTATTTGAATGAGCCTAAAAAACTAATGGGAGATCACTATGTATTTTGACTCATTTTTAGCTATTTTCATTCTTTTCAGCACACTTCTTACAATCTCATTTATTGTAAGATCAAAGATAAGAAGAAATTTCGAAGTAAATAACAATAGAGAAAACTCTAATAGTTTAACTGGTGAGCAAGTAGCTGTAGCCTTGTTAAATTCTAATAATTTATATGGTATTAAAGTTATTAAAGGAGAGGATAATCTTCCAGACCACTTTGATCCAAAAAAGAGAGCTATTGTTTTAAGAAGTGAAACATTTTCAGGCAAGTCTATATCTGCACTAAGTATTGCAGCTCATGAAGTCTCTCATGCTCTGCAATATAGGGATAACTATATTCTCATGCAAATAGCTATCTTTATTTATCCTGCAGCTAATTTCGGAGCTTCTATGTCGTGGTTATTCTTATTGACTGGAATAATGTTTCAAAGATATCAACAGATGTTTTTAATTGGATTTGCTCTATTAGGGATAGCTTTTTTATATCAATTAATTAACATCCCAATAGAAATTGATGCTAGTAAACGTGCACTGCAACAGCTGACTAAAACTAAATTAATACTAGAAAGTGAAAGTTCTTATGTCAAAGAAGTATTAACTGCAGCTAGCCATTCTTATGCTGCAGCACCATCTAGTGCTCTCGTTCAGTTTTTTGACATGATTAAAAGGAGATTTTAAATGTTTAGTGAGTTTGATTATGCAATAGAAGGCATATCTCAAGATGAATTTGAAAGATTACTTTTATCTTATGAATTTGGATTAGATGAAATAATGACTAAAATAACAATTTTACAAAAAGAGTTTAGTCATATTCATTCATATAATCCAATTGAATATGTAAAGAGCAGGTTAAAAAGACCAAGCAGTATAATTGATAAACTTGAGCGAAAAAAACAGCCTATAAGCATATATTCTATAAGAAGTCATGTAAAGGATATTGCTGGTGTTAGAATAGTATGTTCTTTTAAGTCAGATATCTATAGGGTAGCACAGATGTTATTGTCACAGCCAGATATTGAAGTAGATGAGTATAAAGACTATATTGTTGAACATAAGCCAAATGGCTATCAAAGCTTACATATGGTACTCAAAATTCCAGTGTTTTTATCTGATAGAAAAATTCATGTGCCTGTAGAAGTTCAGATTAGAACTATTGCTATGGACTTTTGGGCAAGCCTTGAACACAAAATATATTATAAGCACAGAATCGAAGATCCCCCAAAAATATTAACAGACGAACTAAAGAAAGCTGCCCTAACTGTTTCAAAACTTGACTCACATATGGAGTATATTCATAAAAAAATGCAAGATTTTCAAATTCACAATATTAAAAGAGAGTTTTATGATTAAGGAGTGACAACTAGTTACTATACATAGTGTGAATTACAGAAGTATAATGCTGGATCACTTATAATAGTTGGCTTGTTACAACTTGTAAGCTTACCCAAATTTATCGATTATTCATTACTAATAATTGCCTTATATTTTGCATACCGATATTTAAGAGAAAAGTTAAAAAAGGCAGTAGTTTTCTATAGTGAAAACTACTGCCTAAAATTTTTATAGTTCTTTATACAATACTCCTAGCTCATTAATTAAGCTACCAACATGAGCAACTGCATCTTTTATAGGTTGAGGATTAGACATATCAATACCAGATAGTTTAATTAAATCTAATGGCTTAAGTGTTCCACCAGACTTTAATACTTCCAACCACTTATCAACCACAGACTGTCCCTCATCAGCAATTAGCTGAGAAACCGCTGTTGATACTGTCAAACCAGCTGAATATGTATAAGGATATAGCCCCATGTAATAATGAGGTTGCCTCATCCAGGTCATTCCAGCAGCATCATCAATTTCAACTGCATCTCCCCAGAATTCTTTTATAATTGCTAACTTTGTAGAGCATAGCATTTTTGCTGTTAATGCTTTTCCTTCTTCGGCTGCTTTATACACTCTTCTTTGGAACTCGCCTTCTAACAAATGAGTCACAAAGTTATGATAATATGTGCCAAGAAGATTTATGATAACAAACTGCTTTAATGCTTTATCATCACTTTCTGACAATAAATACTGTGCTAATAGCATTTCATTCATTGTTGATGGAGCTTCAATAAAGTATCTTGATGGTCTAACATCAAATACTCTTTGCTCCCTATTAGCATTATAGAAATGCCCTGCGTGCCCAAGCTCATGTGCTAGCAAGAAAGCAGACCTCATATTTCCTGTGTATGTGATTAAAATATATGGATGATTCCCATATGGTGAAGAACAAAAAGCGCCTGTTGATTTTCCAACATTATCAGCTAAATCAATCCATCTCTCATCAAATGCCCTTCTTACCATTTCTTTATAATCATCACCTAGTACTCCTAGAGCATTAATTATAGTATCTTTAATACCCTCAATTGTAGCAGGCTTATTATAACTTGATGGTAGTGGAGCTTTAAGGTCGCAAAAATACATCTTGTCTAAACCTAGTTGCTCTTTTTTTATTTTAGCTAACTTTCTCATATGAGGAGCTAGTTCATTAAAAATTATATCTAACTGATTTTCATACATTTCTACAGAAACATCCTGAGGGTCAAGCAACATATGAGTTACAGATTCATATCCACGAAGCTTTGCTTCTGCTACTTGCTTTCTAACTTCTGTACCATATACAGCTGCGTATGTATTCTTATACCTTTCTAAAGTCTTCACAAAGGACTTATAAGCATTTCTTCTAATTGTAGTATTTGAATCAGACTCGTGCTTACCTTCAAACAAAGCAAAAGAGTTTGGTAGCTCGTTTCCTTTTTCATCTTCAAAAGACTCAAATATCATGTCTGCTGCTTTTGAAGTCTGATAAATGCTATATGGAGCGTTATATAGTTCACTCATCGCTGCAAATGCTTCCTCTGCTTCTGGGTTCAAACTGTGTTCCTTTTTGCTATGAATTTCCTTTAGGTATCTTTTAAATACTTTTAGTCCTTCTTCTTCAAAAAGCTCCTCAAAGTTTTCGTCACTAAGAGCTATAATTTCACTTTCCACAAACGATGTGCCAGCTGCAAACTTTGCACTTAACTGTCCAAATGCCATCACGTCTTCTTGGTTTTGGCTATCTGTTCCATCCCCTGCTTGTTTAAGTCTTGCATATGTACCTATTTGAATCATTTTTATGCTTAGCTCTTCAAGCATTGTCAATAATTCTAAAAGAGTCTTACCACTTTCACATGCTTTACCCTTATATGATTTAATCTTCTCTATTGCAGGAACTACTTGCTTTAGCTCTTCTTGCCATTTCTCTCTACTCTCAAATAATGAAGTTAGATCCCATGTCATTTCTACTGGAACTTCACTTCTTGTTAATCTTTTTGCTTTTTCCAATTACTGCACCTCCAAAATTTTAGTATATTAACATTATACCTAATTATAAGAGATTTATAAACTTCTATAATAGAAATAATTATTAAAAGTTAACACCAAGACCCATTTGCCTTGGTGTTAATATAAGCTATTTCCAGTTATGAGGAGTCATATCTTCTGTAATTGCTTTAGATGTTATGCCGTTTAGCTTCATCCAAATGAAAATATCTTCTAATGCATCTAAAGTGAGCTTTTTATCATGCATTACAACAACTGATGAATTATTAGTTACATTTGAAAGTGAGTTAATCATATGATTTCTTACTCTTGTAGAACTTGCTCCAGCCCTAGAATCTCCACTGTCTATGCTCCAATCCCACATTTTGTATCCTGCATTTACCAAATGGTTATACTGCTCTCTTGTTAAATGTGGATGACTTCCATAAGGCACGCGTATTAACTTTGATCTTTGCCCTACTGCTTTATATAACGTGTTATTTGTTGTGTTCATCTCTTCCAGTACAGAAGTGGCACTTTTATATACCTTGTTTACATCATGAGTAACCCCATGCAACCCAACTGCATGCCCTTCATTGATCATTCTTCGTACTGTATTAGGATATGCTCTGATATTGTTGTTTAACATAAAAAAAGTTGCCTTCATATCATATTTTTTAAGCAAATCTAATATAGTAATTGTATGGCTATTTGGGCCATCATCAAAAGTTAAATACGTAACTCTTGCATTTGCACTAGAGCTAAGTAATTGCTCTCTCTTCTGTTTCAAAATTTCTTCTCTAAACTCTTCTGCAATACTAGAGTCAGGAATCTCTGCACTACCATCTTTTACTCTGGCAATAGGTCCTTCAGAAAAGTATGATACTGTATATCCAAAATACTCACCAATAAATCTATAGGGAGCAAGAATACTATTGCCTTTTCTCATAAAAGACATTTCTACTTTTTGATCATCACTAGTGAAAAGAATATCACTACTATTATCCAAAACCACAGACTTACCATTTTTATCTATTCTTACCTGATTCAGTTCGCCATTCCAGCTTACGATTGCCCCCATAGACTCAGCAAACCTTCTTATTGGTACATAAGTAATACCAGATGATACTTCTGGCAAAACATCATCAAAACTTATCAACTCATCGTTTATTAAAACAAATATGCTATTATTAAAATTTCTGCTCATTAAATAATCATCTAGGTAGTCCTCTTCTGCCAACCCTAGATTAAACACTGTAAAAATTAGTAAAACAAAAAACAATATTGTAGTAAACTTTCTCATTAAAATCCCTCTTACTATTTCATCTTTTTCTATTGTACATATAAAGTGTGCTTATTTAAATATCTTTTTAATCAAATGTTCATATGAAACACTTTTTTCTTCTCTGTTTCTTTGCTAAATATATTTTTTTCTGCACTTTATTTAAATTATTCCTTATTTTCCTTGACTTTTCAACGTATTTCTAATATCTTTAATATATCTAAAAATTCTTTTTTGCAAACTATGAATGAGGCTTACAAAATCTGTGATTACTTAGATAAAGCTATCGCTGCCAATCGGATTGCTATAATTTGTTTCTCTCCAAAAGCATTTTGCTTTAAACAAATTGACATGAATGCAAAGGTAGTATAGTTTAATACCGGTAACATAATGAACGCAACAAAGTTTATGTTATTAGTTCATTAAAGCACTTACCAGTATCTTTAGTAAATGATATACTAATTATAAGTATCAATACTATCGAAAGTAGGTTTTTCTATGATAACTCTCCCAAGAAAGAAAAGTCCTATGTGGTTATTTGCTTCATTTGTTACGACTATAATTAATGCAGTATTTATGTTTTTAGCTATTTTCATTATTAGTTTACTTGAAGGAAAGAATATATTTAATAGCACTATGTTTGTTATCCTCCTCATAATTGCTATGATTAATCTCCTTTATGCATTTGTAGGATTTTTAGGTGCTAAGAACACATTCTTTTACGGGAACTATGCCCTTTTGTTTGGAAGCTTCCTAGCAGGCGTATACCTAACTCAAGATATTGCAGGGTGGCAATATTTTACTAGTGCTATTATGATTATACTGTTTACTGGGTTTGGTATGATTATAGGTATTGTTTTTGATTTAATAGGTAGAAAGCATGTTGAAGGCAGTGAAATCGAAAAGCATAGTATCCGATTGAATAAAGTTCTTATGGGTATATTAACAGTACTATTAATATTACCTCTTGTGTTAAGCATTAAAGACATTAATTAGAATAAGGCCTAGCTTTTTTAGCTGGGCTTTATTTTTTATACTTACTTAAATCTTTCTCATGTCGATTAACTATGATAAGATGATTTGGGTGATATTATGAAAATTACTATAAAGCAACTTTTTGAAGCACTTCTAGAAGTTTATAGTGCTCAAGATTGGTGGCCAGCAGAAAGCCCCTACGAAGTAATGATAGGCGCAATCTTAGGTCAAAATACTAACTGGCTAAATGCTGAAAAAGCCTTGAATAACTTAGGCAAAAATATTAACCCTAAGTTTATTGATCAAATAACTTTAGAGGAGCTTAGAGAGTTAATAAGGCCTAGTGGTTTTTACAACCAAAAAGCTAATAGAATAAAAAGGCTCAATAATTGGTTTATAGAATATGGTTACAATATTGAAAATGTTAAAAAAGAAGACCAAGAAGTAGTCAGGAATCAACTTTTAGACATTAAAGGCATCGGACATGAGACTGCTGATTCTATTTTACTATATGCTCTTAATATGCCTATTTTCGTTATTGACTCATATACAAGAAGAATCTTTTCTAGAGTTGGTTTTTCTGTGCCAAAAAAGTACGATGATTTTAGAATCATGATAGAGTCTGGTCTAAAGAATTCTTCAAACCTACTGAGTGTTTATAATGAGTTCCATGGACTATTAGTAACACATGCAAAAGAAGCATGCCTTAAGAGTCCTCAATGTGAAAAATGTAAAATATCTTATCTGTGTTCAAAAAAAATTTAAACTAGAAGAGTAGCCTATCTTGGATTTATCCTATTAATTGGCTACTCTTGTTGTATCTTTTCCCATGTCTTTACCTGAATATAAAGCATCATCAACTCTTTTAAACATACTGATAGCAGAATCTCCTGGTTTGTACTCAGTTACTCCTAAACTAAAAGTTAATTTTTCTTCTATATTAAACTCTAAGTTTTTAATCTCTTGTCTTAATATCTCAGCAAAAGAATATGCTTTATCACTATCAAAGTCAGGCATAATCATCAAGAACTCTTCTCCACCCCACCGACTCGCCACACAGTCATTTTTACAAGATTTCTTTATGACCTTAGCTACTTCTTTTATTACTTCATCTCCAACAAGGTGTCCATACTTGTCATTAATTTCTTTAAAATCATCTATATCTGCAATTATTAAAGCTAAATCATACTTTGAATCCTTGACTTTTGCCAATTCTGAAGATACAATCTCATCAATTTTTGATCTGTTATATAGCCCTGTCAACTTGTCAATCTCAGCTAGAATCTTCAGTTCTTTTTGATTAACTCTTAGTACATCATATAGCTTTTCTTGACTATATTTATAGTAATAGCTTAATACAACTAATGATAAAGAAGCAAATAAAAAGTTAATAAAACTATCGTTTGTTATGCTAGCAAATTCATTTTTAGTGTTAAGATAACCATAAGACAAGCCCAAGCTTAAGTAAAACATCAGTGTAACTAATGAAGCTTTTTTCTTATTTAGTAATGCAAATGCCATAACTGGGATAACCCCTGTCCACATTAAAGTGTTATTTTGAAAGTTTACAGAAAACACTAAACTCAGTATTGTGAGATAGACTATTATAATAGTTTTCTGACATGATTTAACCAAATCACTGAGCTTTTTAAACTCTACAAATGCAGGTGCTGTCACAAGAAATGTAAGTAAAGTAATCAATCCTGCCATGCTATTATTTAATATTATGAAGTTTATTATAGTAAAGTATACCGCTAGAACTAGAATTGTAGGTAGTATAAGATTCAATAAGAATGCCCTACTATATTCAACTGTTCCTTTAGAAAACTTTCCATTATTTGAAATATATCTATCCATCAATTCTCTGTTCAATTCTTTATCCTCCTTACCCATATCAAGCTTTTACTGCCAAAACCATTTTAGTCTTAAATAGTTTTTTGTGCAATCGAAATCTCTCTTTAGCTTAGCATCTAGCAAGAATCTTGATTTACTGACATACCCTGGGGTAAAAATTCTATCTAAAGCAATTCTACTAGTTCTTTTAAAACTAATGTTTCTCTTTCGACCCAATCATTCTTATCTATACTGTTATTAAGTACTTGTAGATTTTCTCTATATGCATATTCTATATTTACCCAGATAGGTTTAAAATCTTGTTTAAGCTCATAATCATCTAGCTTTTGCATACTTCTATTGCTGCATACATCACAAAAATAGTAATACGATATCATTTCAAATATGCCATCATCTCTTACAGAATCTTGCCTTCTTTCAATTGCTTTACCAGCTAATGAGGCATTATTGCTAATAATATACCCTGTCTCCTCGCTTATTTCTCTAGCAAGAGCTTCATAAAGAGATTCTCCCTCTTCAATCCCGCCACCAGGAAACTTATAATCTCCTTTACTCGTTTTTACCATAAGTATCTTATCTTTATCTATAATAATACCTCTACAAGCTTCTCTTACTGTCTTCCTCTTATAATCACTTGCTTGCAAGTTATTAATATTAAGTCTAAACATCTTCAATCCCCCCATTTTGAATATTATATACTTTGTAAGTTAACTATGTGTTAAAAATTAGTAAGAAAAAAAACACCCCCAAGGATGCTTTTCATTTTACTCTTTAAGAGAGCTATATAAATTAGTAACCATGCTTGATAGTAGTCCGGCAATAGGGAATACAATCCAGGCAATGTGCCAAAGATTTCTTAAAAACCCAAGGAGTAAAAATATAATAATGGCTAGTGGCCATATTATAGATTCGAATACATTGACAAATCTACTTGTTTCTTTATTACTTACATATGAGTAGTCTTCTTGTTGCAAAACAAGGTCATATCCTGTTTTTATTGACCCATAGTAAATGAATAAAAATACTGCTACTGCTACCATGCTTAACATGATGCTAATCCCTGATGCTGAAGAGTTTAGTGATATTCCAGGCAAATTAAGAACATTAACTATCTGAAATGATTCACTTAAAAGGTTCGGTATCATAATAACTAATGGAGACAATATGCATAGAACCACACCTATGGTTATAGCCAGTGTGTGTGTTCTCATAAATTTCTCTTCTCTTATTCTAAATACAGCCCTTACTGAGTCTCTAATGTAAAAACCTTGTTCTAAATAATCAAATTTTCTAGTTTCTTGACCTGAGAATATAAATAGTGCTACAGCAACTGCTACAGATAAAAATAAAGGGATCGCACCCAATGCTTCGGGAGAGCCAAATGTAAAACCTAAAATTTTAATTTCAGATACAGCACCAAATAAGGTCATCGCATTAACACCCATAATGATTAAAAAAACTCCAATAGCTACTTTAAGTCCACTGCCTCTTTTCACTTCTAAGTATTCCTCTGCTTGAGCCTCAGTAAGCTCTGGCATTGATGGTTTCTTATTTTTATTATCATTCATGCTTACACCGAGTTCTTCAATTAATTCATCTATATCTCCAAACTCAGCGATAACTCTTCCTACAGCTTCATTTTCAGAAAGCCCATCTTCTTTAAAGTCATAATACTTTTCTTCCATGCTTACTAGCAGGTCCCTTTTCACTTGCAGTAGTTCTTTTGTTCTTGGTAATGCTTTAAAAACATTGTCTAAATAATTCTTAATTGTCTCCATTTTACTCTCCCTTTTCAAAATCCTTTATAAACTCATCTATTACTATTTTAGTAATTTCCCATTCTTTACACTTTTCGATGTAGTAATCTTTGCCTGATTTAGTTATTCTATAATAAGTTCTGGGCCTTCCCTGAGTTTCATCGCCCGAGAAGGATTCTACATAACCATTCTTTTGAAGCCTATTAAAGGCAGAGTAAAGTGTCGTCTCTTTGATTACGTATTTATCATCAGATATTTCTCTAATTCTTTTAGAAATTTCGTAACCATAAGATGGTTCATCCCAGAGTAGATACAGAATAATTGTGTCGTTATATCCTCTAATTACATCACTACTAATCATATCATCACCCTCATGTAATTACTTTGTCTGTCGTACTATACCTGTCGTAGTAATAACACTATACACCAATTACTACGACAAGTAAAGTATTTTTTTGAGAAAATTTTATTGACAAAATATTATTTGTATGATACAAATATATTAATTACTTGTATCATACAAATAAAGGAGATAATATGACAGAACAATTAGAAAACGAATACACAACTGATGATGATTGTTGCTTAATAGAACTTGGAGATACTGTGCATAACTTAGTCAGATTAGTTCACCTTTTTGAAAGAGATCAAATTAAGCCTTATGGGTTTACTACGACACAAGCTTATGTCTTAATTGAGCTTTATAACAAAGGATCACTACAAATGTCAGAACTGAGTGATAAACTCAATGTGAAAATTAGCACAATGACTCGCGTAGTAGACAAGTTAGTAAGAGACAAATATTTATCTAGAGAAAGATCCGCTGATGACAAAAGGGTAGTTAACATATATTTAAGTATCAAAGGAACACAAGCTGCTAGCAAACTAATAAAATCAATTAATAAGTACTATCAAGACATTATTTCTTTTTTACCTTCTGGTAGAGTTGTAGAAGTCTTAGAATGCACATCACTATTAATAAAAGCTTTTGAGAAAGCTAATCCAGAATGTTGTTAAACTATGGAGGATAAAACTATGAAAAAAACAAAATCTTTCAAAGAGCTCTTTCTTATTGCTCGAGGGATTACCCCTGGTTGTTGTAGTAATAATAGTCTCAATAACTGTTGTCAAAGTGAAAACAAAAAAAGCAAGAAAACTCATAGTAGTAGCAAAAACTGCTGCAATAAAATTTTGGAGTAAGAAATGGGTACAATAAAATTCATCGGAGAATTCACATTACACGCAACTATAAGCATCTTACCTTTTTTCTTTATAAGTATTGCTGTAGCCTCATTAATAAAGACTTTTAAGTTTGAGTCATACTTAAAAAAAGCTTTTCATGGAAAGGAAATGGCATCCATACCAATAGCCACTACTACTGGAGCTTTTAGCCCACTATGTTCATGTGGTGTTATACCAGCTATTTCAGCTATGCTATCATCAGGCATACCTTTGGCTCCAATTATGGCTTTTTGGATTGCTTCGCCGCTTATGAGCCCAGAATCATTTGTACTTACATATAGCATTCTTGGCAGTGAGATGGCTATAGCAAGATTAATTGCTACAATTGCAATTGGTTTGATTGCAGGATATATTACACTGCATTTAACAAAATCAGGGTTTTTAGGTAACAAAATATTGAAAATTGTAGATAATAGCTTTAGCACTGATATAAATGATTTAGAAAATGATCTTAGTAAAACTGATGTCATGATTGTTAGAATGTTGCAGTTTTTGCTTAACTTAAAAGATATGGCTATCTTTGTAGGAAAGTACATTATAATAGCTTTCGTTGTAGAGGCAATTATAATTTTATATGTACCTATTGATGTTGTGGGCAACATATTAGGAAACTCCAATAAAGCGGGTCCAATACTAGCAGCATTTATAGGGGTACCTGCTTATGCAAGTAGCATATCAGCTATGCCCGTTGTTAGAGGCCTAATAGATTTAGGGATGGATAAAGGCACTGCACTTTCATTCTTAATTGGAGGTGCGGCTACCTCTATTCCGGCCATGATAGCAGTTTTTTCTATCGTAAAAAAGAAGGTGTTTATCATATATATAAGTATTAGTATGATTGGCGCTATATTATGTGGATATGTATATAGATTATTTTAGTTATAAGAGCTCTCTAATTTTACTCCTGAGAGCTCTTATCTAAATATTTATCTATCTTCTTAGCCTTGTCTATTCCGCATGGAGTCAACCTATATGCTTTGGACCAACTGGCTAAACTTCCTAGGGGTATTTTTAGATTGCGAGTATATATATAATCGCAAGGTTCTTCATACTCAATGATACATCTTTCTGATTTTGATGATACACAGAAGTTTAACATAATGTCTATTCCTACATTATCTACAATAAATCTTGCAATCTTTTCTGTACAGTACATGCTTGATGAACTGATCTCTTGCTCTATTCCCATTTGCTTTAATATATCATAAGCTTTTAAGTAATCTTCTGGGCCTATAATCAAGTCAATATCATTAAATCTATCATCTAATTGATAGAAGTAGAGCAATAGCGAACCTCCAACAATAAACTTTATATTACTGTTACTAAAACTCTTCACTACTTTCTCTAATACTTTGATTTTACTCAAGTAAATCACTCCCAAATATGCTAAGTTGCTTTTTCTGATAATCAATTTTATAGTCTGATATAATTTCCGCCATTTTATATTTAATACCTACTTCTTCGCACTTTTGCCTAAACCTATTTGGCAGTCTGTCATTTTGTGTGTTACACATATAACTATTACCAAAGGTATCAATATATTTTTTCTTTAGACCAGAATCAATATCTTCCAACTTATTAAGAAAGTGTGTGCGTTGATTCTGTCTTAAAGTGACCCCAAAGCTTGGATAAATGTAACTTACTCCGGATTTACTTGCCCTATCCACTATTTCGTCAATGTTCCTTTCACTATCAGTGATGAAAGGTAAAGTCGGCATTAAAAGTATTCCTGTTTTAATTCCATGGTTACTAATGTATTTTAGTGAAGCAAATCTTTCAGATGATAAGTTCACATTTGGTTCAATAACTCTTGAGACATTATCATCTACTGTTGTAATTGTCATTAATACCAGTACTGGAGAATGCTTTGATATTTCTAGAAGTATATCAGTATCTCTAACTACTAGAGAGCTTTTTGTAGCAATACTAATACCAAAGCCATATTTGTTTATTAGATTAAGTGCCCCTCTGGTCAGCTTAACTTCTGCCTCTATGGGGTTATATGGATCGCTCATTGCACCTGTCCCTACTACTCCTTTTGTTCTCTTTGAACTTAGCTCTCGTTGAATTATATTAAGTGCCTCTTTTTTAATTCTAATCTCGTCAAAATTATCAATTCCATAACAATCACTCCTACTATCACAATAAATGCAACCATGCGAGCATCCCTTATAAATGTTCATGTTGTAATTAATTCCAAACCAGAAATCATTTGTATTAAACCCAGATAATATCTGTTTAGCATTTATATATTGCATAGTAACTCTCCTTCTCTACACAAAAACCCTCCACTAATAGGAGGGTCTTATATAACTAGCTTAACATTTTTTGTGAGAAAGTGTCTTTATAAAGCTAGTTATAATGCTTATTCAATAATGCTTTCCAATGCACTATTTACAATTTCTTTGAGCTTTTCGCCATTTAGCTCGAAATAAATCCTATACTCTTGTCTGTAAGAACTCACTATGTTATTAAGAATCAAAGTTGCCATGTGATGAGTAACAGTAGAATTAGATATGTTAAGTCTTTCTGCAATCTCATGTCCATACCAAGGTCTTTTTGATAGTAACCTAATAATATTAAGTCTCGTCTCATCAGCAAGTGCTTTAAATAGTTGTTTACCAGATAATATTGAATGTTCTCCCTCTATACTATCAAAAAACCTGTAGCCATAGATAAATATACCTTCTGCAATATTTAATACCCTAGACTTCTCTATATGATAAGAAACGGCTAATGTCATTATCTTATATTCAGATTGTGTTATCTCGTATGGTAGTAAAAGTTTAATATATTCGTCACCATACCTTGATATTCTTTCTGTTAAATCCTGACTATACTGATTTAACTTTTGTTTAATATCATCTTCAATTTCTTTATATAGGTTATCATAAAACCACTTCATTAATAAAGTTATTTCTTCTTTCATCTTATCAGGGTTCATTATAAACTGTAGTACTTGCCACTTATCTTCATCAGAAAAACTAGTGAACTCATTAATGTACTCTATTGCATTTACGTCTCCATTAACAACCTTTTTAATCTGTTGTTGGTCTAAATCCTTTTTTTTCTCTATGTTTGAAGCTAAAAAAAGATTTAGCATTTTATCTGATGGCAGTCTTTCTACTGCTTTAATAAACGGAGGGATCTCATCCAAATTATTATCTTTAACTATTATAGTAAGCATCTTGCCGAAAGCAGTATCTGGGTTAAAGTACAAGTTAATTAGTTTTTTAATGTTTTGAGGTGCTAGTTCTATGCTTGCCTCATACCAAGATGATATCTCATGGTTTTGCTTCTCTGCAGGCGTAAATCCTTTGTTATCGCTAAACCTAGTTATGCAAGCTAAAAAATCGTAACATATTGAACTTTGCACAGCTACTTTATATGCCATTATACTGCCTCCTTTCACATTTATATAAACACAACGATTATTTATCGATTTCTAAATTCATTATCTTATTATAACATTTTTTTTTAGCCATTATTAGTACTTAAACTATTTTTTTAAGCTTAATTTTAGAAACTAAGCCTTCTCATTGCTAAAACTATTGAAGCTAGCGATTTTTATGGGACCCTAGTATATACAAATCTGCAATTCATTAAAAAGATATGTAGAAAAATATACTAGATTTCTATATGCTTGTTAGAATATTAACATCTCCTAGGATTTTTTACACAATTACACTGTTGATTCAAAACAAATTCCCATTTTATTCATCTTTTGTTTTTTATATCTATTACTAAAGTATTTCCCGGAAAATAATGTGTCTTAACTCATTCCTTATTTTTCCTTATTAGATTTTTCGAATATAGTAAAAGGTGTCTTGTTAGTCACAGACTATCTGCCCACATTTTCCATAAATTATGCAAAATAAGTGCCTAAAGCTTTGGTTTTATGCGACTAATCTGTCACCATAACTTTACTTCTTGGTTATAGATTTCTTAGATATTTATAAAATGCATCCCTATTTTTTATTATTTACCAATTTTTAGTGTTTTGTGCTTCTCTTTGTTAACATATTATCAAATTTGCGTTTTAAGCTGTTTTATTTTGATGTGAGGGTATTTATACCTATTTTTTTTAAAAAAATAATAGGAGAGTAATTAAACCCTCCCAAATAATCTTATTCAGTCGCATAATTGTCAAAGTAACCTTGGATCAATATTATAGGTGTTCCCTTATCTCCACTGCCACTTATTAAATCGCACAAGCTCCCAAGCAAATCTGTTAACTGCCTTGGTGTTGTTCCTTGAGCTTCCTCTTTTGCTATTAAATTTTCTTCTTTACTATTTATTTGAAGCTTCATTGCTTCTTCTAGCTCTTTACCATGTAAGTTAGATAGTTTTGTATCAGCTAGATATTTGATCTTAATCTCGTTGGGAGTACCTTTTAAACCTTCAGTAAATCCAGGAGATACTACTGGGTCTGCTAGCTCCCATATTTTACCTACGGGGTCCTTGAAAGCACCATCACCATAAACCATAACTTCTACTTGTTTTCCCGTTCTATCCTTAATTACTTTTTGTATCTCATTTACATAATCAAAGCAGTCTCTAGGGAATAACTTAAGCTTTGTATCTGAGGCTTTGTTTGAACCTAGTAGCCCGTACTGATCATTATAGCCATTACCTTTGTTTACATTGCATAAGTCTTTAAGTCCTAAAACTCTATTTGCTCCAGCTTTAATTAATCTTCTCTTTGTGCGTTCAAAGCTATGTATGTCTGCTGCAATTACTTCTTTTGTATAGTCTAAAATAGATGTTGGATTATTTGAAAAAATTATTTCAACATTATCATTTTCTACAATATTCCTATACAAATCAACATAGTCTACACCTGTGAAAGGATGAATTACTTCCTCACCAAAATACTCTCTATATTCTTTTACACCAAAGACATCTGTATATGGATTTATACCTAGTTCATCCATTATATCTATGTCCATCAAGTGATTACCTACTTCATCAGATGGGTAACTTAGTTGTATGAAGATCTTTTTGTTTGTCATTGCAATGCCTTTAAGAATTATAGAAAACCTATTTCTACTCAATATTGGAAATACAATTCCAACACTCTCTGAAAACTTTTCATTAATTTCTTGTGCAATATCTTCAATTTCAACATAGTTACCTTGTGCTCTCGCAACTATAGACTCTGTCATACCGATAACATCTCGATCTCTAAGGTCAATTCCTGAGTTTAGTATCGTGTCTACAACAATTTCTACTATATTATCTCCACTTTGTATTATTGGAGCCCTTATGCCATAGGCACTTGTTCCTATAGTTCTCATTATCTCCACCCTCATCAATTTATTAGTGTTTACTTAACCTCTAAACGACCACATGATAGCTTACCACTAACTTTTGACTTAATCAACTTAGTTTGTGATTTTTTTACAATTATTCATTGATAATCCCCTCATAACGTACTTTATAGAAGCCAAGCAGGTCTTATGTCCTTCAATAGCCGAACATTATAAAAATGAAGTAAGATGACTAGTTTTTGCTTGGGATCCCCACCTTGTCCCCTGCCTCATGGATGCTTTCTCCAAGAACTACTTGGTTATAGCAGTCTATCATCAAGCATTAATCTTCTTTTTTGATAGTCTGGCATTATCCTACCTAATAGCTCATAAAAACTTTCCCCATGGTTTGCATAGACAAGATGGGCAAGTTCATGTGTGACGACATACTCTATAGCTTCAACAGGTTGCTTTATAAGCTCTTGGTTAAGGTTTATTTTATTGAGTTTTTTATTACAACTACCCCAACGCGTTTTCATCTTCCTAATTGTTACCTTTGGGTACTCTAGTCTAAAAGCATAAAACTTCTTTAGCTGCTTTCCTATTATCGTATTAAAGTACTCTGCTGCATTTTTCTTATACCACATTTCAAGCTCATTAGAAAACCCACTATCGCTATTAAAACCTATGAGCTCTTTCATTTGTCTTTTTGTGTAACATTTACCTAAATATCTATACTTCTCTTTAGCTTTTATATCTTCTTTTTCAATAAGCTTCTTTCTTATTCTATTCAAAGACTTCTCTATCCAATCACCTTTGCTTATTACAAATTTATGAACTATATCTTCAGAAATTGCTTTATTAGCACTGACTGTTATCTTTAAATCTTTCGTTATTCTTAGATTAATGTTTTTGACTTTCTTTCTAACTATGTAGTACTCTAAATATTCATCTTTGTAATATAGAAATCTCTTAATCAACTGAATACTCCATATTTTTGTAGCATTCTTAACCTTCTTAAGACCACTTCTTTATTAGGCAGTGATGGAATCCCACCATAGTTTTCTATACAAATTGATGCAATCAAGTTTGCTACATCTATAATGTCTTTTATTTCATCCATACTAAAATCGCAAATGTCTTTGTCAGCGCAAAGAATTTGTTGTGCAACGCTTCCAAAAAAAGCATCTCCAGCACCAGTTGAATCTAGCATATTTGCTTTATAAGTAGCAATTTCTCCGACTTCGTCTTTATACTTATATATAGTACTATTAGATCCTCTCGTTACAAGTATTAGCGATATATCATACTTATCAAACTCTTCTAGTGCAGTTTTATAATCTTCACTTTCGGTGATTAAGAACAATTCTTCTTCACTAAGCTTCAAGATATCAGCGAATTCTAGTCTAGTCATAATTTCCTTTATAGCCTCATGTTTATTTTTCCATAAACTAGGGCGATAATTCGGATCAAAAAACACTAAAACCTTCTTTTCTTTAGCTAAAAAAATAAACTTATCCACAGCGTTTTTGATTGGGTTTGTTGTAAATGCCAAAGACCCAAAATATATAGCTTTTGTTTCATCAAGTATTGAGTAATCAATTTCACTTTCATCTAACATGACGTCAGCTGTCTGATTTCTATAAAATGAAAAGCTAGACTCTCCTGAATCCAAATGTACGAAAGCTAAAGTTGTTGGGTATTTTCCATCTTTTAAAACAAAGCTTGTATCTATCCCAATTTCTTCTAATGTGCCCACTAGCTTGTGACCAAAATAATCATCACCTACTTTGCCTACAAAAGCAGTGTTAGCACCTAGAATTTCAGTCATAGCTAAAAAATTAGCAGGAGCTCCCCCTGAATTGGGTAAATATTTAATTCCATCAAACTCAAATGTAGCTGTCATATCCACTAACAACTCACCAATTCCTACTATGTCAAACCTCATATTCCTAACACCTCTTTATACTCATTACATAGAACATGTCTAACTTTGTCATCTTCTTCAATGAAAGTAAATCTATTAACTTCTTCTGCGAAATAGTTATCTACAACATCATCATTAACTGATGAAACTTCCCCGCAAATCAAATCGCCAAAACCTTGCTTTGCTCCAAAAAAATGATACTGATTTGGTTTAATTGTAATACTTTGTCCAGGGTGCAATAATAACTCACTTCCAGGCTCAACAACTGTTTTTACACTATCAATATAAACTTCAACATATTTATTTGAATCAATGACTTCATCTACTGACTCAAATAAGGTTATTGACAAGACTCCTCCAAATCTATTGATAATATCTTCTGTCTTATCTTTATGACAATGAAGAGGTAATCTTTGTCCTTCTTTTAGAATTATTAATTTCTCTGCATATGGAACACCCATACTCCCATCCAGTTTTCCATTACGCAAAGTGAATAAAACTGCACCTAGACTATCAAAATCTCCCTGACCAAAGTCAGTAACATCCCAGCCTAGCATGAGCTCTACTATCTCTGCGACATTCTGTTGTTGCATAAAGTCTTTTACTTCCCAATATCCAAACTTAGGAAGTTTATAATTGTACATTTCTAACCCTTTTTTTGCAAAATTGATTGCTCTGTTAATTTCAGATCTTTTCATATTATGATAAGCCTTGCTTATCTTCACCTCCTGTTGTTATTAACTCTACTTTTTTAACTCTGCTAAGCTTTTTTATTTCATGTTCACGACTAAGCGCAGCCCCTTTGTTTTCATACTGTTCAAAATATTCTAGCTTAACAGGAGCCCTCCCTCGAGTGTATTTAGCTCCAGCTCCATTGTTATGTTCTTCTATTCTTCTTTCAATATCGTTTGTGTAACCTGTATATAGAGTATCATCTTCACATCTGACTATATAAACATAATGCACTTCTACCATCCTATTTTGCTTTTTCTATATTATACAACACAAAGATTGACTATTGCTAATTGAATTCATTGCACATAAAGCTTTAATGTATTAATATAGTATATAAGCAAAGCTGTATTAAAAGGAGGATTTTCATGTCAGCAATACTACAAGAAGTTAAGGGATTATATTCGATAATAGAACTTAAACTTTTTAGGCAAACTCCAGGAGTCATATTTGATCTCTATCCAATGGAAACATTATCACATATTAGCTCAATTGACCGCGTACTTCATGATAAGAGTGCAAAAAGTCCCGGACCATTTGATGACTATGATATAACTTGGTATATGCATCCTAATCAGTCAGATCACTTAATTGTCCTTTATGGCGAAAGACATGTGTGGCTTTATAACAAGGACCATGGAAAAGTTGAAAAGTTTATAGTAAGGCCTAATGAAATTTATCACAATGGTGATCTAATTGTAGAAGGTGGAGCAGTCTTAAGTTGGCCAACTAATGTTTTTCATAGGATTCAAAGCGGGGAAAATGGTTCAGCTTCTATTAATCTAGCTACCCATACAGAAGGCTTTGACATAAAAACAAATTTCAATGTATATGATTTAGATACAAGTTCTGGTGAATATAAAGTAATCAGATACGGTTATCAAGACCAATTATAATTTGTGCTACTTATGTAGCACTTTTTATTTTGCTTGTTTATAGATATAATGTTTATAGATTATACACTGGGGGACTATATATGTTAGCTTTGACTATAGTTGTAATAATATCTATTTTTGTTTTAGAAAACACTTTAATATACTTGAACTACTCCTATAAAGACAACCCTATTCCTAAAAATGTTGATGATATATATGACACTGAAGAATATACTAAATGGTTAAGTTATACTATGGAAAGGCGTAAAATTTCTATATTTGAAAATACACTAGGTACAATGTTAATAATTGCTTTCTTATTAACTGGATTATTTCCATACATAGCTTCATTTTCTAGCCAGTTTAGCAATGATAAGATAATCCAAAGTCTTATCTTTTTCTTAATTTATTATTTAATCAGCTATTTCCTAAGTATTGGCTTTAAAGTCTATAGAACATTTGTTATAGAAGAGAAATATGGCTTTAATAGAACAACTAAGAAAACATTTTTTATTGATCAAGTTAAATCAATTTTACTTAATACAGTACTAGGCGGGGGAGTTCTATTTATTCTCTTATTGATCTATCAAAGTCAAGGGAGAAAATTTGTTTTTTATGGTTGGCTTACAGTCATTCTAATATCTTTAGTTGCAAATATTTTATACACTAAAGTTTTCATTAAGCTATTTAACAAATTAACACCACTGCCAGAAGGACCTCTGTATGAAAAAATTAATAAGTTAGCTGAGAAAACTGGGTATGAAGTTAAGAAAATTAGTATTATGGATGCGTCAAAACGTTCTTCAAGATTAAATGCTTTTTTCTCTGGCTTTGGTAAATTCAAGCATATTGTTTTATACGATACGCTTCTTGAAAAATGCACAGAAAATGAGATAATTGCCATTCTAGCTCATGAAATTGGTCATGATAAGAATAAGGATGTATTAAAGAACTTCATGCTTTCTACAGTGCAATTAAGCCTTTTCATAGCCATAATGACATTCTTTTTAGAGTCAAGCTTTATATCAAAAGCATTTGGTTTTGCAAACCCTCATTATGGTTTTTCAATAATTTTGTTTGGCATTCTTATCGAACCTATAAGCATAGTTTTAGGGGTTCCTCTGAGCTATATATCAAGAAAAGCTGAATATAAAGCAGATGCTTATGCTGCTAAAGAGTATAATAAAGAAGATATGATTAGTGCTCTAAAAGTACTTTCAAAAGAAAACTTTTCAAATTTAAACCCTCATCCATTAGTAGTGAAATTAACATATTCTCATCCACCAGTTAGTGAAAGAATAAAGTCAATAGAATAAATCTCTATAGCGCATAAAAAAATACCCCTTAAGAATTTGTCATCTCGCAAATTCTTAAGGGGTTAATGTTTATAATTTACTCTGTATAAATATTTGATTCTCTCAAAACAATATCTTTCATCCCTATTTGAGCTACAATAATACTATCAAAATTCCTATGATCTTCCACCATTAATACTGTCTCACTCAAAAAGATAGTATCTTGTTTCCTTCCATCAATAAAAACAAAGCTAAATGGCGTAAACCCTTCTCCTATTATATACATCGCACCACCATCATGAGCTATCTCATTTATTACAACATCTTCAATCCCCATTAAAGTATCTTTGGGTTCATATTCGTGTTCAGTTGCAAACTTCTCACCAAACAGCAAATCATACTGGAGCACTTTTAAATGTTCTTGATAATCGTCTTCACCTTTATTCTCTTGGTGATAACTATTAATAAGCCCATGGTTTATACTCAATCTTTCTAAAACATAAGATCCTAATTGATATGCCTCTAAGTTTTTATCCACCTTTTCTGCTCCATAGTTTGTCCATAGAATATATTCTGTATCAAAAACAGTTCCTTCTATCAAATCTTCATTTGTAATTCCTAGACTTGGAAAGTGATCACCATAGATAACTAAGGTAACAGGCTCATGATATGAACTCAACTCATAAGTAAGCTCTTTGAGAAATATATCCACTTGGTAGAGCTGGTTAATAAAGTAGTTGAGAGACATAAGTCTTTCATTTTCAAGAGGAGTTTCAATGCTAACAATGTACTCCATTTCCACAGGATAACTTGGATAAGTTCCATGTGGTTGCACTGAAATCGCAAATATAAAATCTAAACTCTCTGTTTTCTCCATTACTCTTAAGATTTCTTCTGTTAATATTTCATCTTTTGCCCAACCAACAGGATTAAATTCTACCCCGTTCATGGATTCGATAGAAATAAAGTTATCAAATCCTAAGTTTTTAAACACTTCATGCCGATTATAAAATGCTCCATAATTATTATGTATAGCTGTAATTTCATAACCCAAGTCTGTTAGCGTAAACCCTATAGAGTCTGTCGCGTTATCTATAAGCACAGATTTATATGGGTATTCTCCAGCTCCAAAGAAATCTAAGTTCATACCTGTAAGAATTTCAAACTCTGTATTAGCTGTTCCTGCCCCGACAGATGGCACTCTTAACTTGCCAGATGAGTAGTTCTCATATAAATATGTGAAATAAGGCAATGGGTTATCACTAAAACTTATTCCTTTTAAATTGTTTACATCAAACACTGACTCCAACTGAAGAAAAATGATATTTGACTCTTTAAACTCTCTCTCTTGATAAATACTCAGTTTATTTACTATTGATTCAACATATTCTTGTGAGTACTGATCTGGTTCATCAATCCCCTGATTTAAAAGGCCTGATGAAAAGCAGTGTACGAAACCATATCTATCATATGCTTCAACAAGATTTCTAAAATCTATCGCTTGCTGTTCTTCTTCATAGGCTATACTTGGAATAAACACTATTAAGAGAGTTGAAAGCAAAAGTGTTATAGCTACATTACTTATATAGATTCTTCTTCTTTTTACTCTAAACCATGAAAGCATCACCAAAAATGCTACAAAACTAATCAGCACGCCTAAAATTATAATCTGGATTGGAGTGAAATAAACACCTATGACAGTAAAAACAGAACCAAGCATCCTAATATCTATACTGGTCAAAGGGGTTGTTCTAAATGTCTGCAAAACAAAGTTAGCCACACCTAACCCTACCCAAACAGTTGAAACTAAAATAATAAAGAACTGACTTTTCTTAAACATTTTTGCAAAAGACAAAGTCAGCAAAATAATAGATACCCCATATAAAAAACTGATAGGGCTTGTAATAAGGTATTTCATTCCACTTACAATACTTCGTCTGTTAAACGTTTCAATAATTAAATTTATAGCTATTGCTAGTAGAATTAAGGATCTAACTTCTGTAATGCTAACTTGAATATTAAATTTATTTTTTATGTTATCTGTCATATTTTTCACCTTCACTAAAACTTCTATTTATATATTAATACTATCACATACAACACTTTGTTCCACATTATTACACACTTTGATTAGAATCTGATTAGAAAACAAGAATATATGAAGATTAAGTTAATTTAAGCATAACAGCTTCCTGTTTGGGAAGCTGTTAGATTACTTTTTCAGGTATGCAATAATATCACTTACCTATTTTTAAGGTATTCTTGTATCTCTTTTTGCAATTTTTTATAGGCTTGTTTAAGCATAATTAGGAGCTTATCAACTTCTTGAAGATTCCCTTCTTTGCAAGCTATCTCTACATCTCTAATTATATCATAAAGGTAATCAGCGCCAATTGAACCTACACTACTTTTAATTCTATGAGTTAGCTCGATTAGGTTCTCATATTCTTTTTCCTTCACATAAGCATCAATCTCATCTAAGAAGTTTGCATTTTCACTAATAAATTCTTCCAAAACTATATTATAAAGATTCTCATCTCCAACAGATAATACACCTTTTTTAGTGTTAAAAGAACCAGTAGTATATGGCTTTTCATTTGTCGCTATAAATGACTGCACCTTATTTATTAATTTCTCTGGTTCAAATGGCTTAGAAATATAGTCATCCATTCCTGCTTCTATGCACCTATCAATAACTCCTTCAATGACATCTGCAGACATAGCGACAATTGGAACTTTTGAAATTTCTCTTATCTCTCTAGTTGTTTGATAACCATTCATTATTGGCATATGTAAATCCATCAAAATAAGATCGATTTTATCTTTATTCTTTTTGAATTCATCTAAACCTTGCTCACCATTATCACTTACAAGAACTTGATATCCGTTTTTACCAAGTATTGTAGAAGCAATCAACTGAATAGTCTTATTATCTTCAACCAGCAATATTGTGCCTTTATCACTAACTTCCTCATCAACACTCTTCTTTACTTTATCCGGCTTAACAAGAGCCTCAAACTCAAACATCTCAATAATAGAGTCAAATAGCACTGATGGAATAACTGGTTTACCAACTACTTTATCAACATCATATATCTCATACAAGTCATATAACTCTTCACTGTTCATCGGTAATAGAACAATTGATTTAGGTTTCATTACGATATTTTCATTGCTTTTAATATTTTTAACAAACTCAAAACCTCCATTTTCTGGAGTATCAAAGTCAACTATTAACAAATCATAACGTCTAGCATATTTTTGACTTGATACTTCTAACATGTCAATTGCTGTGTGTTCAGAGTTTGTTAGTTCGCAATGCAATCCAAATGCCCCTAAATAACTGTCTATAATATTAATATTTGTACCTGATTTTTCTACTACCAATACCCTAAGGTCTTTAAAATAATCTTTGGAATACTTTCTATTGTGTTCTACTTCTTTCTCTTCATCAATTTCTAGCGGTATATGAATTATAAAGGTAGATCCTTCACCTTTAGTGCTAAAGACTTCTATATACCCATTCATCATTTCAATTAAGTTTTTAACAATTGATAAGCCCAAACCTGTCCCGCCATACTTTCGGTTTATTGATGAGCCTGCTTGCACAAAAGGAGTAAATAGTTTATTCACTTCTTCTTTTGTCATCCCTATGCCTGTATCCTTTACACTAAAAGCGATATGATACATATCATCTTCTTTGGCTACCATACTAACAGACAAACTAACTTCTCCTTCATCAGTAAACTTTATAGCATTGTTTATAACATTAACTAATACTTGTTCAACTCTTTTTGCATCTCCCATAAAGTGAGTAGGCAAGTATGGATCTTTAGAAAACTTAAACCCAATCTTTTTATTCTCTAAGTAATATGACACGATATTTGTAGTGCCTTGAATAACGTTATCTAGATTTAATGATGCCTTTTCAATTTCAATTTTTCCCGCTTCGATTTTTGAATAATCCAAAATATCATTAATTATACTAAGCATAGATTTGCCTGCATGGGTGATTCTCTCTACATATGAACTCTGACTTCCAGATAAATCAGTCTGCTTAAGCAAATAACCCATTCCGATAATTGCACCTAGAGGAGTACGTATCTCATGACTCATTCGTGCCAAAAAGCTTGATTTTAATTCATTTGCAATCTCAGCATCTACTTTTGCAACTTCAAGGCTTTCCTGAGCCTTAATTCTCATCTGTATTTCAGTTCTTAACTTAGTTATCCAATATACTGATACTAAAACAACAATTGTTAATATAGCTAGAGTTATTGCAATAATTCTAAACAATGGCGTATAGTCAAAATCAGTTTCTAAATCTATCCAAGTCTCAGTGATCTTAACTAATTCTTCATTAGGTATTGCTTGTAAGGATTTATTTAAAATTGAAATTAATACTGGCCATTCTTTCCTAGTCGCAAAGTGGAGCCCAGTTGTCCTTTCAGCATCAAAAGAAATAAGTTTCAAGTTTGGTATTCCTGTATTTTTGATTAGATAGTTAGTAGTTGACAAATTCCCAAGGAAAACTTCTTCTGTTCCATCTGAAACAGCTACAAGTGCTGCTTGTACAGAATTGTAAAGGCTCAAATTAATGCCTTGCATGTCTATTAGGTAACTATGATGTGAACTATTTCGCTGCACAGCTACAGTTCTGCCATAAAGGTTTTCTAAATCTTTTATCTCAGTATTCGTATCCCTAGTAACAATGCTTCTTTTAAAGTAATAATAGGGCTCACTAAAGAGAAAGTGTATCTCTCTTTCTAAAGTTTTAGAAACTGCTGGCAACACATCAATCTCACCAGCTAAGGCCATATCATAAGCTTCCACCCACTTTAGACCCTCTACAACTTCAAATTTAAGCCCCGTCATATTTTCAATTATTTTTATGTAATCTGCAGTAATTCCTACGTACTGATTGTTCTCAATGAATTCAAATGGCACGAAATATGGGTCCACACCAAGCCTAATTACTGGATTTTCTTTTATAAAATCCAGTTCTTCCTCAGTAAAGCTTATATCATATGAATCCCCAAAACCTATGTTTATCAATAATATAACAAGAGTTAAGCTAAAAAGCAATTTGCGCAACATTATTATCTCTCCCAACCTATTCATCAAGAAGAGGATTGTCTTTAATTACCTGGTGAATATCTTCTTTAATAGTTAAATAAGCTTTAACAATTTCAGGATCAAAGTGTTTGCCAATTTGACTTTTTATATAATCTGTTGTGGTTTCATTATCAAATGCTGGTTTGTAGACTCTTTTATTCATCATTGCATCATATACATCTACAATTGCCATCAATCTTCCTGCTAAAGGAATATCTTTTCCCTTTAACCCATTTGGATAACCTGTTCCATCAAATCTCTCATGATGGTTTTGGATTAAATCTATTGCAATTTGCAAAAAAATTGGTGTGCTTTCTAATCCATGCACTTCATCAACTAACGCTTTAACTCCAAAGTCTACATGTTTTTTCATCAAATCAAATTCGCTTTTGGAAAGCTTTCCTGGTTTTAACAAAATTTCATCTGGTATACCGACTTTTCCTATGTCATGAAGTGGTGTTACTTCAACTATATCATTTATGAATTCATCAGTTAAAATTTCGCTGAAACCCTCATTATTTTTTAAATAATCACATAATAGCCTCATAATCTTTCTTGTTCTAACAGAATGATTATGTGACTCAATATTCCTTACTTCTAATAGCCTTACTAGGGCATTAATTGTAATATATCTGGTAACCTCAAGTTGTACAGTTCGCTCATTTACTAAAGCATCTAAATATTGATTATCTCTCTCAATGATTTTTTGTGCTGTTGCAAGTTCTAGATGAATACCGATTCGAATTTTAAGAGACTCAATATTTACAGGCTTTCTTATATAATCAACTGCTCCAAGGCGCAATCCTTTTATCTCGTTTTCAATTTCATCATAGTTTGTAAGTATAATTACTTTTATCTTAGAAAGATTCTTGTCGTTTTGTAGTACTTTTAGCACTTCAAAGCCATTCATAATAGGCATGTTAATATCTAATATAATTAAGTCAATTTCTTCTTCTTTTTGTAATATGTCAATAGCTTCTTTACCATTATTAGCTGTTAATACTTCATAGTCCTTTAACATTCCTTTTATCAGAATAATGTCTGTTTTGGAGTCATCAACAATTAGAATTCTAGCCATATAAATCCTCTCAATTCTTTCTCTTTTATACATTTTATCAGTTAATAGATACTCTAACAATACATTAATTAATTAAAGAATGATTAAAAGCACCTTGATTTCAAAGTGCTTTTAACAACCTTATGAAACTTTCTCAAACTGACTATTATAAAGTTCAGAATAAAAACCATTTTTATCAAGCAACTCATTGTGAGTGCCACTTTCTACAATCTTACCTTCATCCATTACAATAATGGCATCTGCATTTTTAATTGTAGATAATCGATGAGCAATTACAAAAGAAGTTTTTCCAACCATCAATTTATCCATTGCTTCTTGAATTAATACCTCAGTTCTTGTATCAACTGAGCTAGTTGCTTCATCCAATATTAAAAGAGGTGCGTTTTCTATCATAGCTCTTGCTATAGTAAGTAGCTGCCTTTGCCCAGATGAAATATTTGCTGCATCTCTTAAAACAGTATCATACCCTTCCGGAAGGGTTTGTATAAAATGATGCACACCCGCTGCTTTGCTTGCTTTTTCTACTTCTGCATCAGTTACATTTTGCTTGCTATATATTATATTTTCTTTAATAGTTCCCTCAAACAGCCATGTATCTTGCAAAACCATACTAAACAGGTCATGAACATTTTCTCTTCTAATATCGTTTATTGGAACCCCATCGACCAAGATTTCTCCTTTATCGACCTCATAAAACCTCATCAGCAAGTTCACCATGGTAGTCTTACCAGCTCCAGTAGGTCCAACAATAGCTATTTTTTCGCCAGCCTTCACATCGAAATTAAAATTTTCAATGATTTTTTTATCTACTTCGTATCCAAAATGAATATTTCTAAAGGACACATCTCCCTTAACTTCATCCAAGTTAATGAGTGTTGTTTTACTGTTTTCATTTTCTAATTCTTTTTCTTCTAAAAATTCAAATACTCTCTCACTAGCTGCAAGAGCAGACTGTATTCTAGTAGCCGCTTGAGCAAGTCTCGATAATGGTTGTGTAAAAAGTCTTACGTAAAGCATAAATGCTACGACTACACCAAATGAAATAGTCCCTCTAATTGCTAGAGCTGAGCCGAAAAGGCTCACTACAACATATCCAAGATTTCCTATAAAGGCCATAACGGGCATCATCAGACCTGACATAAATTGTGATTTCCAAGCACTTTCAAATAGCTTCTCATTTATCTGTTTGAACTCTTCAATAGCTTCTTCTTCTCCATTATAAGCTTTTAATACCACATGGCCTGTATATGACTCTTCAATATGTCCATTAAGACGGCCTAAATCGACTTGCTGTGCTAAAAAGTACTTTTGAGACCTTTTAATAATTATCGTGATGAGTCTAAAGCCAATTAAAGTTGAAGCTACTGCAGATAAAGTCAGCGGAATATTTAACATTAGCATCATAAATAGTGAACCAAACAATAAAGTAGTTGACGACACTATCGTACCTAAGCTTTGATTTAATGTATTTCCTATTGTATCTACATCGTTTGTCACTCTGCTTAAAATGTCACCAATAGAGTTTGAATCAAAGTATTTTAGTGGTAATCTATTGATTTTTTCTGATATTTTTCTTCTTAAACTCTTTGATATCCTTTGGGTAACTGTTGCCATAATAAACCCTTGGATATAATTGAAGAGTGCACCAAGAATGTAAATAGTAGCTAAGAAAACTCCGATTTTTGAAACTGCTTCTAAGTCAATTCCTGTTACAATTCCTTTTGTAATATAATCTGTAATTTCTCTAATCTTGTCTGGCCCAATAATACTAAATACCGTGCCTATCATAGCCAAAACTAGGGCGAATATCATCATAGGTAAATATGGTTTAAGATATGCTAATAATTTCCTAAGTGATTCTTTGAAATCCTTTGGCTTACCAACCGCGATACCTCTACCAGGTCCGCCACCTCTTGGTCCTCTTGGAGTACTCTTTTCTGCAAATCTTTCTTCTTTTTTATTATTTTGCATTTTGTAACTCCTCCTCAGACAATTGTGAAAAGGCAATCTCTTGATAAGTTTCACAATCCTTAATAAGTTCATTATGTGAGCCATACCCAACCATCTTGCCTTTTTCAAGGACTATAATTCTATCTGCATTTTTTATCGAGCTTATTCTTTGACCCACTATTAAGCTAGTTGAATTTTTCAAATTATTACTAAGTGCATCTCTTAGCATTCTCTCAGTTCTAAAGTCAAGCGCTGAAAAAGAATCATCAAAAATGAATATTGCTGGTTCTTTATATATTGCCCGGGCAATAGTAAGTCTTTGCTTTTGCCCACCTGAGAAATTTGTTCCTCCTTGGGCTACATAACTTTCTTCTTTTTGGTCAAGTCTACTAACAAATTCTTTAGCTTGCGCTATTTCTAATGCTTTTTCAGTTCTTATATTAGATTTTTCATTACTTCCAATAGTTAAATTTGACATAATATTACCACTGAATAAAATTGCTTCTTGTGAAACATATCCCAACTTTTCTCTAAGTGCTTGAAGTTTGTAATCTTTGATATTAACGCCATCGATCTCTATTTTACCTTCTGTAATGTCAAAAAGTCTGGGTAGTAAGTTTACTAAAGTGCTCTTTCCACTTCCTGTAGACCCAATAATTGCTATTGTTTCCCCAGCTCTAGCTTCAAAACTTATATCCTTAAGTACATAATCTGCTGCACCAGGATATTTAAATCCTACATTTTGATACCTTATAGTTCCTCTAGTCTCACTTTCCCCTTTTTCTTTAGAGCCATCAATTATGCTAAACTTTGTATCTAAAACTTCATTGATTCTATTTGCTGATACAGAAGCTCTAGGCAACATAACAAATATCATTGTTAACATCATAAAAGACATTATTACTTGCATAGCATAAGCAGAGAATACGACCATGTCAGAAAAAATATAAATCCTGTCAGCTAGTGGAGCTATGTTAATTATATATGCTCCTGTCCAATAAATCACTAGACTTAAGCCTGACATTATTAAAGTCATTATTGGATTGATAATTGCCATTATTCTACTAGTGAATAAGTGATTATAAGTTAACTCTTCATTAGCATCTTCAAATTTCTCTTGTTGATAATCTTCTGCATTATAAGCTCTTACTACTCTTATTCCTGAAAGGTTCTCTCTAGTAACCCTATTTAGGTTATCAGTCAATCTTTGAATTATTTTAAACTTTGGTATGGCAAAAACACTGATAATCACAAAGGCTATTGTCATAATCAAAACGGCCACACCAGTAGTAGCGGACCACTGCCAGCTCTTCCCAGCAATCTTTGTCATTGCCCAAGTTGCCATAATTGGCGCTTTAATAATCGCTTGAAGTCCCATAGCTATTACCATCTGTACATGTATTACATCGTTTGTAGTGCGCGTTATGAGGCTTG
>Ga0334892_1000329_pt1 | contig 64640 bp, 56 predicted proteins | sample GraSluR3_MG_4_FD_207213 | JGI IMG/M metagenome (GOLD analysis project Ga0334892, IMG submission 207213) | Sludge microbial communities from methane-producing bioreactor in Wageningen University, Netherlands - Granular Sludge_15_04-R3 | ecosystem: Engineered > Bioreactor > Anaerobic >...
TTCATGGTCCGACGAGGAGCGAGACCTGACTGCTTGGCTGGGTAATGAGCTGCAGACGGCGGCTTTCAGTAAACTGTATGAGCTGTCGGAGAGGATATATACATGTGCCGGCGAGGAACTAAAGAAAGACTGGGTATATTTGCAGTCGAGTGATCACTTCTATTACATGAGCACTAAGTTCTTCTCCGACGGGTCGGTTCACGCTTACTTCAATCCATACGAGACTCCATATGACGCCTTTATGAATTATATGAATATTCTGAGCGATTTTGAGTTGCGTATTAATCTCGAGACACCGTGCAGTGAACAAAATATATTGTCGCAGAAGCTGAGAGAGTCGGCCAGGGAAAAGGATGCGTTGATTGAAAAGCTTCAGAAAGAGATAGAGGTTTTGAGAAGGAATTCTTCAGCTGTCAAAGTTGTGAAAAAGCCATCACGGGGCAAGGCCGCTCCGGGAAACTCAGAAAAAAAAGCCGGTAAGATATCGGTTAAGGCCACGACTTCCGTGAGTGCGAAAAGCAAAACGAAGAAGTCAGCAAAGTGAGTAATAATAATCTGGAAAGGAAAAAGTGAAGATGAAGCCTGATTTTTTGTTTGAAACCAGCTGGGAGATTTGTAATAAGGTTGGCGGGATACACACCGTTATATCAACCAAAGCCCTCAATATTGTAAATGAGCTGGGGAATAATTATATACTTATAGGACCTGATGTTTGGCGTGAAGATATCAGGAACCCGGAGTTCATTCCTGATGATACTCTTTTTGCTGCCTGGAAGGAAATGGCTAATAATGAGGGTCTAAGGGTTAAGACGGGGAGGTGGAACATTGCAGGAAAGCCAATTGTCATGCTTCTGGACTTCACTCCCTATTTTGGTCAGCAGAACGAGATATTTGCCAAGTTCTGGGAGACATATAAACTTGACAGCATCTCGGGTCAGTGGGATTATGTTGAGCCGGCACTTTTCGGGTATGCAGCAGGTAAGCTCATAGCCAGTTTTACCTCCTTTTACCGGGAAAGTCAGTCGATAGTAGCTCAGTTTCATGAATGGATGACCGGTACGGGAGTATTGTACCTCAAAGAGAATGCACCCTGGGTGGCAACCTCATTTACAACCCATGCAACTGTGCTGGGCCGTTCCATTGCCGGCAACAACAGGCCTCTGTATGGCAAAATGAAGCAGTATGTACCATCTCAGGTAGCACTTGAATTCAATGTTACGGCAAAGCAGTCACTTGAAAAGCTCAGCGCAGCCGAGGCAGATGTCTTTACAACAGTAAGTGGCATAACCTCGAAGGAATGCGCCCACTTTCTTGGCAAGGAGGTTAACTATGTTACGCCTAATGGCTTTGAGGATTCATTTGTGCCACCTGCTTCAGAGTTTGGGACGAAAAGAGAAACGGCAAGGAAAAAACTATTTGGTGTTGCAGAGGCTGTACTTGGCTACTCGCCATCTTCAGATGCACTATTGCTTGCCCTGAGCGGAAGATATGAATTCCGAAACAAGGGGGTAGATATCTTTATCGATTCACTGGGCTGTCTCAATAGTGACACCAGCCTCGGTAAGGAGATAATAGCCTTTATACTTATGCCGGCATATCACTCCGGCCCCAGGGGCGAGATACAGTCAGCCCTGAATGACAGTAACTTTAAGAATCAGGGTGATAAGTATCTCACCCATGGATTGCATTATCCCGGCACAGACCCTGTGCTCTCCAAAATTGCATCCAATAAACTTACCAATGAATCCGGATCAAAAGTGAAGGTGATCTTTGTACCTTCCTACCTTAATGGTGATGATGGTATTTTCAATATAGCTTACTTTGACCTGCTTATAGGGTTCGACCTTAGTTGTTTTCCATCCTATTACGAACCATGGGGTTACACACCTCTGGAGAGTCTGATGTTTTCAATCCCTACTATTACAACTACACTGGCCGGATTCGGATTATGGGTTAAGACCCATTTTGAAGACCCCGGTAAAGGAATCGCAGTCATTGAAAGAACCGATGAGAATGAACAGGAGGTAATAGGTGAGATGTGCAGGTTCATAGCAGAATTTACACTTCTTTCTGCAGCAGGGGTTGAAGAAGCAAGGAGTAAGGCCCATGAGATATCGAGGATTGCGATGTGGGATACTCTTGTTGCCCATTATTTCGATGCTTATTCCTACGCTCTGGTTTCCTCAGAGGCCAGACGATCAGAGCCAAGAGAGTTTGCAATCGCTCTTGCCGGCCAGGCAGGTGAAAGCAGGAAGCCTCACCAGGTGCCGGTGTGGAAAGATATTTTTGTTCAGTCGGATGTGCCCGAGAGAATGGCATGTCTTAAAGAGATAGCCTGCAACCTGTGGTGGTCGTGGAATAATGAAGCAGAAAGTCTTTTCCAGAGAATGGACCCCTCGTTATGGGATTCATGCGGACATAATCCGAGACTACTTATCGAGAAGATTGATTACAGGAGGCTAAAGGTGCTCGCTGCAGATGAGGAGTTTATTGCAGAGATGGACAGGATTTACGGTATTTTCAGGGAGTATATGGACAGGCCTGATGATGCTTCAAAGCCACGGATTGCCTATTTTAGCATGGAATTCGGTATACATCATTGTCTGAAGATCTATTCGGGGGGACTTGGGATACTGGCAGGGGATTATCTTAAAGAAGCAAGTGATTCAAATGTGCCGCTGGTAGCTATCGGACTTCTTTACCGTTACGGCTACTTCAGGCAGAAGCTCGGACCGAAAGGAGAGCAGATAGCAATTTATGAAGCTGAGGATTTTTCAGAGCTCCCTCTCTGTCCGTTAAAAGATCATGATGATAATCAGTTGTCGGTCAGTCTTGTGTGGCCCGGAAGAAATGTAATCGCCAGGGTGTGGGAAGCAAAGATTGGAAAGGTGACTCTTTACCTTCTTGATACAGACTTTGATGAAAACAGTCCTGAAGACAGGTCTGTGACCCACCATCTCTACGGTGGTGATAATGAGAACAGGCTAAAGCAGGAACTGATACTGGGGATAGGAGGAATAAGGTTCCTCAGGAAGTTCGGCATAGAGCCTGATGTTTATCACAGCAACGAGGGGCATTCAGCCTTCATAGGCATGGAGAGACTTTTCCATCTGATAGAGGATAAGCATCTAAAATATGAAGAGGCCCTGGAGGTTGTGAGGTCTACAACACTTTTTACAACACACACACCGGTACCGGCCGGCCATGATTCATTCGACGAAGATCTGTTAAGGCGATATATATCTCATTATCATTCCCGCCTGAAGATTTCCTGGGACGAACTGATGGCATTGGGCAGGTGCAGGACAGAGCCAGAACGTAAGTTCAATATGAGTTACCTGGCAACAAGGTTGTCGCAACAGGTTAATGGAGTAAGCAAGCTCCACGGTGAGGTCTCCAGGGCAATGTTCAACAAGCTGTGGCCAGGTTATCTCAAGGAAGAGCTTCATGTCGGGCACGTGACAAATGGTGTTCATCATCCTACCTGGCTGGCACCACAATGGCGCGATGTCTATGAAGAGCTTACAGGGAAACGCTATTTTGACCAGACAGACCGGAGCCTGTGGGAAAAGATATATTCACTTGACGATAAGAGGGTATATGATATCAGGAGAGAGCTTAAAGCATCGTTGTTCAAGGCAATCAGGAGCCAGCTTCAGAGTGAAATGCTCGACAGGCATGTCAGTCCGAGAAAACTGCTGAACATAAGCACTCATCTTGATGAGAAAGTATTGACAATCGGATTTGCAAGAAGGTTCGCAACCTACAAGAGAGCTCACCTTCTCTTTACCGACCTTGACAGACTCGATGCCCTGGTAAATAATCCTGATAAACCGGTGCAGTTCATATATGCAGGCAAGGCACACCCTCAGGATGGAGGAGGACAGGGGCTAATACAACGTATTAATGAAATATCGCAGATGCCCAGGTTTACAGGAAAGATTCTCTTCCTCGAGAATTACAACATGGAACTTGCAAAGCTTCTGGTAAGAGGAGTTGACATCTGGCTTAACACTCCCACACGACCAATGGAAGCTTCAGGGACGAGCGGAGAGAAGGCTGTAATGAACGGTACCCTTCACTTTAGTGTTCTTGACGGTTGGTGGGTGGAAGGATTCAGGGCATTTGCCGGATGGGCCCTGCCCCAGAAAAGAACATTTGCCAATCAGACCCTTCAGGATGACATTGATGCCGAAACTATTTACAATATGCTTGAATATGAGATTGTGCCGGCATACTATTCCTTTAATGAACACAAGGTACCGGTGGAGTGGATAAGCCTGGTTAAAAACACCATGGTGAGAATAGCACCCGAGTTTACCATGAAGAGGATGCTTGATGACTATTTCGGGAGATACTATTTGCCACTCTGGAACCGCAGCCGTCGAATAATAGCCGATGAGTTTGCCATGGCAAAGGAGATGGCATCGTGGAAGGAGAAGATGGTAAAGGAATGGGACAATATTGAGATACTGTCATACAGTATTGACAAGCCTGAAGAGAACATATACAGGTCGGGAAGAAAATATACGGCAGAGGTGGTACTTGATGTTAATAACATCGAAGTCGAGCATGTTGGCGTAGAGTATGTTCTGACAAGGATGAAGACAACAGGAGAGTATGAATTTGTTGCCAGTGGCGAATTCAAGCCGGTAAGCTTCAAAAAAGGAAAATGTTTTTTCAGGGCTGAGCTGACACCCGAGAAGGCAGGTTCATTTTTCTATGGCATAAGAATATTTCCCAAACATAAGATGTTACCACATCGCCAGGATTTTCCGCTGCTGAGATGGATTGATTGAAATTATTAGCCATAAATATGTAAATCGTCAACTAAAAGTTTCCCGGTAAAGGGTAATATTTAATGTGTGGTTTTTCCTTGCTGCCGGGGACCAGTTATAGCTATTACAGAGGAACTTCCTGGAATATTGTATTTTTTGTTCTGATAAGATTCGGTAGAGCATATGGCAGGTTTATTTTATGCAAATATGAATTAGATATTCAGAATTGCATAAATGCACATTCTTTTTTCATAATTCAAACATAATAAAGAATATTTTGACAAGTTAAGACGATGTTCAACCCGGCAATTTCGAAAGGCCAGCGCGAACCAGTAGATCTGCAGCGCTGATTGCGGGAGTATGTTGTATGACACGCTGATATCGAGGGGTAAATGCCAATATATCAGATAGGTGGAATTCACAAAATAGAATCACAGGTAATTTGCCTTAAGAAAAGCTCAGAAAACCGTACTGCGGCTTCAATTATTTATTATAATTTGCATATCAGTTTAAGTGAATTGTCAATGCGGAATGTAATGGTCTGGTGCAAGAATGATAAAGAAGTTAAGTAATAGCAAGATGAAATGGAGAGTTAAAAATGGGTCTCCTTTTGGCACTTTTTTTTCACCTTTAGTTAAGGGAGCGTTTTCTTCAATTGAGAAAACGGGAAGAGGAAGCCAGTCCTTCACAGGGTCGGGAGCTTCCTCTTCGTACTCCCCTTGCTGTAAATACAGAAAGGAGGTAATGCGGCAAAGATAGAAATAAAACCAACGCCCCTTGTTTGCAGGTGATATTTGTGTGATGGTACTGGGACGTTATTATTTTGAATTATGAAAAAGATAATAAAAACAGTGATAGTGGCCAGCCTTGTATTGACAACCAGTTGCAATAGGAATACGCAGGTTGAACAAACAGGGCTTCTAAAGATAAGACTTGTGCCTGAGGAGATTGATACTATCCCTTTAGACTCAATTGTTCGAAATGTGAAGTATGTTGCTCTTGAAACAGGGCCAGATTGTCTTATAGAAAAGTACGATGATATTCAGATTGTGGCAGACAAAATTTTTGTTTCCAGTAACAGTGGAATGCAGCAGGCTATTTTTGTGTTTGATATGCAGGGTAGTTTCCTCTTTAAGATAGATGCCCATGGAAGGGGGCCGGGGGAGTATCTCCATGTCAGCTCTTTTATTGTAAATAGTTTAGAGGAGCAAGTTGTTGTTTTTGACCAGATTAGGGCATCAGTTTATGATTTTAATGGAGATTTCGTAAAAAGCCATGTATTCACTGGCATACATCCGGGAAATAATACCGTTCTCTTTTGTGGTCATTATTACTCTTATGCTCTGGACTTTTTGGCACAGACCAGAACCAATCCAGACCCTGACATCCTTTTCAATACCATTGCCCTATTTGACAGTACATTTAGTTTGATCTCCCACTCTTTGCCTCGTCGTAATCAGTTTATTCAATCAATGTATTTACATGATGATAAGAATATACTCATTAAGGGGAAGGAATCACTGTACATCTTTGACCACTATTCTGGGATTATAAATGAGGTTATTGGTAATGATTTAATACCAAGATACCAATTAGACTATGGTGAGCATGGGGTTTCAGAAAAGGAGATGGTACAGATCCTGAATCAGGAAAGTGGTAGCGATTATTTCTCGCACTTTCGAACGAATAATCTTTGTCTCCCTGCAAGTACCAGAATACATGTTGCAGGTGATTATTTCATAATTGTATCAACCATTGGGAGTAAGGTGTATTCGTTTATTTGCGAAAGAGTTCGCGGGAGATCATTTCTTATAAATGTTCGAGGCTCAATATGTCAGCTTGCTCCTTCATTACCCTTAATTAGGTCTGATGGCAATACCCTTTTTAGTGCTATTGCAGCATCTAACGTAGTAAATAAGCGAAAGATTTGCGACGGACGTGCAGTTGATGATAACAGTCCATTCAGAATGTCTGGATTGAATAGGATAGACTTAATTGAGCCTGATGACAATGCCATAATAGTCTTATTCGAGCTTAGGGATGACTTGAATGACTGGCTGGTTGATCGCTAATTACAATAAGACTATCGGTGTTTGTTTAATTTACTTAAAACCTGTAAATATGAAAAACGGTTTTTTAGATGGGATGAAACGATTTCTCGTAGCGGGCATAATCTTTATAATTGCTTGCGCCATTTCATTATTAGTATTTCTCACTGGGAAGGACGATACACCTGTTGCCATTGAAGAGATCACGAAACCAGAGATTAAATGGCTGGATATAAACGGGGGTACCTTCAAAATGGGTAGCGATGAACGGTTTGTATCAATGAATTACGAGAAACCTATTCGAGAGGTTGCAATTAGCCCTTTCAGAATGAGCCAGAATGAGATCACCTTTGCGCAATATGATCTTTTTTGCGATGCCACTGGCAGAGAGAAGCCTGATGATGAAGGCTGGGGCCGCGATAATCGGCCTGTAATAAACGTCACCTGGTACGATGCAGTTGCATTCGCTGATTGGATGGGTTGCCGTCTTCCAACAGAGGCTGAATGGGAGTATGCCGCAAGGGCCGGCACAAGGACTCAATTCTACACCGGAGAATGTATTACTACTGAACAGGCCAATTTTGATGGTACCAATCCTTTTTCTTCACCTGATGTTAGTTGCCCACCTGGGATTTTGAGAGCAAAGACTCTTCCCGTTGGAAGCTTCCTTCCCAATGCATGGGGTCTTTTTGATATGTCTGGCAATGTCAATGAATGGGTAAGTGACTGGTATGACGATTATCCCAACAGTTCAGAAACAGATCCATTAGGGCCTTCAGATGATAATCCAAGATCTGTAAATAAAGTTTATCGTGGAGGCTCGTGGGATTTACCGGCCAGGTTTCTCCGCAGTTCCAGCCGGATGGGGACTCCTCCCGAAAGAAAAGGAAATTCTTTGGGATTCAGGCTTGTGAAAAATTATGATTAACTGAGAAAAGAAAATAGCTGCTGGCAAATTAGTGGCGCTGTTTGGTGTTCTGATTCTTTCAGTTTCCTGCAGAGACAATCGGGCTGTTTTGAAAGGGTGCGCTCCATGCTATCCCAAATTCATTGAGTGGCATAAGCGAATGGAGCAATTATCTACTCCAGATAATTATACTGTGCAATTTATTATCAATGCACGACATTATGAGAACTTTCTTCGCAATGCTAACACCTACGGCGTGGTTGACGAGAGATATTTCCATGTTATGGACCCGGATAACAAGTTTATGATGGCTAACCTGGATGTTCCCCGTGCGATAATTGATCGATTAATCCTTATTAACAAAGACAACCGCATCAAAATCGTAGGTGAACCCTTTGCAAATGCCGACATGACAAAGGTATACCACATTGTAACGGGTGTTGACACGAAACATGCAGGTGAGTCAAAGTGGTAAAGCAGTGGACGAACAACCTTAAAGCAAACAATATGAGCACCAGCCTAAGAAAGCGAGTACTTACCTATGTTGTGCAGGCTCCGCACACCTGTTTTCAAATTGAAACAGGGGTAAAGGGGATTCAGGAATAAATATGTTGTATAACATACTGATAATGGGGGGGTAAGTGCCAGTATGACAGATCGATAGAGATGCCATGGCTTTTCGTATGCCCCTTGCCGGATGAAGATTTAATAAGTATCCTATTGCTGTATCAAGTTATGTTTGTAATTTTCGAATCAGTCAATGTCAACAACTGTTTTCATGAAACGTAATGGATTGCTGCAATTAATGTTACAAGTAATAGATATGATAGGCCTGATGGGAGGTGCTAACAGTACCACATCAGTCTTGTGTTGTTATAAATCATCAGGTACGGGAGCGTTTTCTTCTATGGAGAAAACGGGAAGAGGAAGCCATTCCTTCGTTGGGTCGGGAGCTTCCTCTTCGTACTCCCCTTGCTGTAAATACAGAAAGGAGGTAATGCGGCAAAGATAGGAAGAAAACGAAAACCCTCTGCTCCCCGGTGATTTTTGTGTAGATTTCTCAGTCTCGCCATCTGAGATCGGTAATGTAAGCCAGGGAACAAATTTCGTCCGGTGTAGGGTACTGGTGTTATTGCATCAGGGAAGTACCGGGTAGTTTAAACAACTTAAAACTGATTATTATGAAAAATTCAAAAGCAATATTGTTAGCGATTTGTGCGAGTGCCTTTGCCGTGCTCACTGTTGTCAACATAAGTCTGGCAAGTCCCAAATCAGTGGGTGATACCACCCTCAACATGCTTGAGATCATGACCCGTGCTTTCGATGAGAGTGAAGGCGGGGAGGGAACTCAAACTTGCTCTCCGAATGAATGTACTAGTCCTCCTGCGCTATGGATTAGTGGTAATAAACTTTCTGGATCTCCAAACTATGCTTATGTCGTTCATACTGCATGTGGGTTTAAAGGACTTAAAGCAAATATGCCATTAGGTGCGACTATAACAGCTGAATTTAAGAATTGTCTGGTAGGTTATGAGTACAATTGTATTACCAGCTGGGGTAACACATGCTGCCCTTCGATGATGAAGCACTGCTTCTATGGCTACGATTGTGGTGGGGGTGGTGGCGATCCAGCATAATGGAGTCTTCTCTTAGTTTTTACCACTAATAGGATGGATTATCTTGTGTTTGGATTGGTTATAGGGATTCTAATTATTTGATAATGATTATATTTCATGAACGCAATCCTTGTGTTCAATTAACCAGTCCATACACAATTTGATATTACAAACCAATCTAAAATCTAAAATGAAAGCCATATGCAATTATCGAAGATTATTGTAATTACAACTGTTTTATTTACAGCCCTTAGTTGCCACACCCGTGACTTTAATAAACCATTGAATGTTGATGCTATCAGTCTTGAGTACTCAGAATTGCCATTATTGCCAATCGATTCAGTAGTCACAAATGTAAGGTTCGTACGTCTTGAAACTAATACTGATTGCCTTATTGAGAGCTATGATGAAATTCAGATTGTTGACGATAGGATTTTTATCAGGTCTTCCAAAAGAAGCCAACAATCTCTCTTTGTTTTCGATATGGAAGGTAATCACCTTCTAACTATCAATGCGCAGGGTCGAGGACCTGGTGAGTATCTTGCTCTGAGAGGTTTTACAGTTAGTCCGGAGAGTAAGGAGATCTGCCTCCTTGACCTCGCTCAGGTTTTAATATATGATTATTGCGGAAGCCACCTTAGAAGCCACTCTTTTGATAAGTTAGGGCTTTTCCCATGCGATATTAGTCCTAGTCTCATAAGTTTTAACGGGTATTATTACATGATTGTAGAGACTTTTGAGACCAAGGGAATTGATCCTGTAAAAGGGTGGGGCACAGAGCTTATGGAAGACGATATGTTTAATCTTGTTGCGGTATTTGATAAGGATTGGAGACTTATATCTCGAACTTATCCTATACCACGGGAAAGGAGCGGGCAACACTATCGTTTTCAGCTTACAATTGGTAAACAGAATAGCGTATTTATAAGTGACGCTGGAAACCTTTGGTACCACTCTGTCTTTTCAGACTATCTCTATGAGGTAATTGACCATAAGTTTATACCTCAATTCAGGTTAGAGTATGGCCGGCATAAGATACCAGAGGAAAGCCGTAGAGAGGCAAGTAAAATTCATGAATCACAGGCTATGAATTACATTCATACCTTCTTTAATGGCAATTACGGATTTCCGGGAACACGATACTCTGTAAGAGACTCACAAATTCTACTGCAACCAACTATAGGAAGAGCGGAGCCGCTAATTCTGTTTGACAGGCGAACAAATAAGAGTCTTGTGCTTGCAATGACTCAAAGCGATGAAATAGGCAATATGGCAAATCTCTATCCAACATCGGGGATACAATCATATTATGGAGGTTTCTTCGGACATCTTCCCTCAGAAAGACATGTTTGGGTGAGAGACATGGGCAGAGAATATTGTAGGGAGAGTTTACTTTCTCCTCTTAACTTCCCAGAGTACGATCAGCTCACGAAAGAAGACAATGGGGTTATCCTGTTTTTTGAGCTTAAGAAAGGAATTAATTATTAGCGTTTTATGAAGAAACCTGATAGGATAATTAAGAGGTGCAATTCTAGTTGCTAACTAATAATTCGGTTTTAATAGAATCAAGAAGATGTATTTACTTAATTATTCCTAGCGAAGACTTAGCCCATAAAATAGCCTCTCATATTGATTGGAAGCTTCTGACAGTAAGGTCAAGGGAGAAAGCAGCCACCACCGAATTCAGCTTTCCCTGAATCAGTGAGAGTAACACTAAAGATAAAAGTTATTGTATTAGAAGCATTGGACGTGGATAAATTGGATTATAAACCCTGCTGAAGGCAGCTAATAGTCTTAAGTTCAATAATATGTAGTTAATTATAGTCTTGTAACATCAGATAATATGAAAACAACCTTGATAAATATTAGTCAGGCTATCGTTTTAACAATAATCCTGAATTCTTCCTGTAATAGGCAATCTGTATCATCAGAACTTTTGAATGATATTATTAACACTGAGGTAACTATGCGAATGTTTGAGGCCGTTCACTCTACAAAGAGAGATTACTTGTGGAGCGATTTTAGAAAGAAGTTCCGCTTTGTATCTATTGTATTCCTTCAGGATGGATGTGCTCCCTGTTATCCTAAACTTATTGAGTGGCACAGGCGTATGGAGCATATAGTTACGGCAGACGACTATACTGTGTTGTTTGTTATCAATGCCAGACACTATGAGAACTTTGTTCGAAATGCCAGAATCTATGGTGAGGTTGACGAGAGGTATTTCTATGTAATGGATCCCAGCAATCAATACCTGATGAGTAACTCATCAATTTCTCGCACTTTTATAGATCGGTCGCTTCTGATAGACAAAGACAACCGCATCAAAATGGTAGGTGAACCCTTTGCCAATGCTGATATGACAAAGGTATTCCACATTGTAACGGGTGTTGACACACAACACCCGGGTGAGTCTAAGTAGCCAAGCGTGGGAGAAACCCGAAAAACAAAACAACATGACCACCAACCAAAGAAAGAGAGTACTTACCTATATTATGCTGGCTCTTCTGGCTGCCATTCCTCCATTTGTAGCCTACAGGCTGCTCGATGGGCGAGCTGCAAAGAACGATGCCGTTGCAGCTCTTGCAGGGAAAAACTACAGGGAACTGAAGCGTGTTCTTAACTACTTCAGCCGCGATAAGTCTGATTCCCTGAAACTTAAGGCTGCCAGGTTCCTGATAGATAATATGAGCTACCACATCGGGGTTCCTCAGAGACTCACCGACCGGCAGGGCAATGAGGTTGAATTTGATTTTTCAACCTTCCCCGTCGGTGACTTCAAACGACTCTGTGCCGTGATGGATTCGCTTGGTTACCGGTATGAGAAGGGAACTCCCCGGTACGATATTCAGATTATTACGGCCGATTATCTTATTGAGAACATTGACGATGCCTTCACGGCATGGGAGTACCCATGGGCTAAACATCTTGGCTTCGATGATTTCTGCGAGAACGTACTCCCTTACCGCGGCCAGAGCGAACCTCTCTCTAATTACAGGAAACATTTCATGGAGATTTTTAGCTGGCTGCCCGACTCACTGAAGGAGAATTATAAGGTTATTGATGTGGTGAATATTGTAAAGCGTCACCTTGAGAAGCGTATAGCCTACTCGGAGGAGTATCCGCTTTTTTACAGCGGATACCTGACACCACAACAGCTCGAGATGGTAAAGACCTCGGCCTGCGAGAACCTAGCCCCTTACTTCACCCTTCCGGCTCGACTTACTCAGCAATATCTCAATGCTGATACCTGACACCCTGGGAAACGAGTCGGTGAAAATTGATGAATTGCCAACTCAATTCTGGATAAAGCTCAATTCAGACAGCAAAGACTCGTGGTTCACCCTTCAGTATTTGCAAAATAACCGGTGGGTGCCGGTAAGGTCAGAAAGTCACAGGCTTTATACCCTTGATGCAGAAGGAAAGAAAGTATATCATACTGCTGATGCCATACCTCAGAATGCAGAGGTGCATTACGAGATAAACTTTGCCAATCTGCCCGGTAATGCCCTGCTGTACTGGGGAGGTCTATCCAAACCATTCTCGGTTCGTGACAACAAAGTAATAATGTAGCCATGCACAGGTTGTCAGTTTATATTCACCGAGTTTTGCCGGCAGCTGTTTTGCTGTTACTTTCAGGGTTGTTTATATCTCCCTTTGCCACCGGCAGTGAATTCTTCGGAGGATTGGTGGCGGCTAAGTTACTTAGGATAGAGCAGATAGCTCTGCCTTTGTCATTCACAATATCCCTTCTGCTTCTCTTTACCCGGAGGTTAACAATTACAAAAGCCGACATCGGGGTATTCCTGTTTTTATTCTGGAGTGCAGCAACAGAGGTTCTTCTGCACAGTAACGACACCTCCCTCTTTCTTCAACAACTCTATTCCTATATGTTGTGGGGAATGATATACATGGCACTGCGCCTGATATCAGAAAGGAGGGTAGTTGTAACAACCATTGTCACAGTCTGGATTTCGGTAACACTTGTAATGGCCTTAATGGGGCTGCTGCAGCTTTATGGCCGGATACCCTCAAATCACAACCTGTTTCCCACTACCGGCCCATTCAATAATCCGGGCCCCTTTTCGGGCTGGATAGTAGCTGCGCTGCCTGTTTCCTTGGCAATCTTACTGACAACCGGATCAGGAGGACATGAAACCTGGGAGAAAAGAGTCCTGCAGGCAGGGAGATACAGAATCAGTGTTGTGTTGTCGCCATTATGGTACGTCCGTTGGTTTTTGTTTACACTAACACTGACAACCCTGTTTGTAACCATTTTGGTATTACCTCCAGCCGGATCGCGGGCTGCATGGATAGCCTCAATTACCGGCCTACTTTATGTTGTCTGGTATTATCCCGGAAGACTTGATTACAGGGCTAAAATAAGGAAGTGGCTTGGCATCCTTTGCAGGTGGCAGAAAATGTTTCTCTTACTCCTGCTGGCCTCGGTTATTCTGGCAGGCGGCCTTGGACTTTATAACCTTAAAAAGGGTTCGGCAGATGGAAGAGATTATAATGGAATACGAAGAAGCGAATAAGAAATGATTGTATAATATTGTTTCTCCATAATATCAGCTATTTTCGTAAGGTTCATTTTTCTGAAATAACTTACAATGGCAGGCAGGTTAATAAAGTATTTTCTGATTTTATCGGCAATAATACACCTGCTGCTTGGTATCTGGTGGCTTGTTATTGCATCGCTGACAGTTCTTGGTGTTCTCTGGCTTTTCACCACAACGTGGCGGCCTGTTAAGCGGGTGAGAGAGATTGATCTGATAAGAATACCGTTTAAAATAGTGCTAATATATGTCGCCATAGTGCTCTTCAGGATGCTCTTCTTTGAGCTGGTCGGAGTTACCATGACCTCAATGAACGACACAATCAAGCCCGGTGATATGATTTATGTAAGCAGGTTAAGGTATGGTCCCCGACTTCCCTCCAATCCCTACGAAATTACGTGGTTTAACATTGTTCTATACTCTATTGAACGCGATAAGGCCGATTTCAGGAAACAGGTGTGGAAGCGTCGCCGGCTGAAGGGATATGGCAAACCCAGAATAAACGACATTGTGGTCTTTGCTCAACCACGCACAGGTGATTATTTTATTAAGAGGTGCCTTGGGACACCAGGCGATACCATCATGATTCGTGATGGAACCGTTTTTGTGAACAGCAGGGCTGTTCCGGTTCCTTTAACCCTTATTCAGGGTGACGGACCTGCTGACGGATGGAAAATCTATCCCGGCAGTCATACAGGGTGGAATATTGACAACTGGGGTCCTTACATCCTTCCCGGGAAAGGGATGAAAATGGTTATTGACAGCGCCTCACTGTCAATCTATGGCAGATTAATGGGAGAGCATGAAGGACATTTCCCGAAGGAGTCTCTGCATAATACCATATCTGAAGCGAACGATAAGCTCGAGGTATATACTTTTACCCAAAACTATTATTTCTATATTGGTGACAACAGGCCAAGGAGTAACGATTCACGTTTCTCAGGTCCGGTACCAGAAATCCACATAATAGGCAAGGCCAGACGAATAATTCTGAATAAAAACAGAGAGAACCCCTTCTTTTCACGTTTTATGGTTCCCGTGAACAGGAAGAAGTCTTTTCTCGTACCAGATTCGGTGGAAGACCTCGGGGGTAGTAACATTCTGCCCAGATAGTTGACAGAATTAAGAATAGGTGTGCAAAAAACGATCTTTTTACTGAGCATGAAGATCCATTATTTTTCTGACAGGAAGCTTTTTCAGTACCAGTCCAACCCTTGCGGGGAGATATAGATGGAGCCAGAAAGGGGCATTAATAGCTTCAGTTCCTTCAGGCTTTGTTGCGGCGTAAACAATCGATTTGTCAATCCTTCCAAAACCACCGGAGGCGGTGTCGTCTGTATCGAGAATAACCTCGAACCGCCCCTTTGTTTTGAGTCCGTAACCGGTATAGCTGCGTGTGGGGTGGAAGTTGAATACAAAAAGCAGGTCGCCGCGAATAAAGGCTATCACCTTGTCGGTGTCGTTGTCGGCGACAGTTTCAATATAAGGCTTTTCGAGGATTCGATACTGTTTCTCCATGGCGAGCATTTCAAGTTCGAACCGGTGAAGCTGGCTGTACCGTAGGTTCTCATCGTCACACAATGACCACTGCCGGCGGGCATACCTGTAGCTCCAGTTGTTGCCTTCGCGCGGAAAGTCGATCCATTCGGGGTGGCCGAATTCATTTCCCATAAAGGTGAGGTACCCGCCGCCGGCCGTTCCGAAGGTGATAAGCCTGATCATTTTATGCAGTGCCATACCCCTGTCAACCACCAGGCTGGTGGTCTGTTTCGACATTGAGGTGTACATCTCCGCATCGATCATGCGAAAGATAAGTGTTTTATCACCTACCAGCGCCTGGTCGTGCGATTCGCAATAGCTTATAACGCTCTCTTCGGGGCGTTTCTGTTTCAGTTCGAAAAAGAGCCTGCCGGTGTTCCACTCCTCATCGGGGACATCCTTTACGAGCTTTATCCAGTAGTCGGGAACCCCCATTGCCATCCTGTAATCGAACCCAAAACCCATGTTTTCAACAGCGGCAGCTATTCCGGGCATGCCGCTCATCTCCTCAGCCACGTTGAGTGCAGCCGGGTTTATTTCATGAACCAGGCTGTTGGCAAGGGTGAGATATACTATTGCATCTTCGTCCTGTCCGCCGTCATAATATTCTGAATATGAGACAAAGTCGCGGTTAAGTCCGTGATCAAAATATATCATGCTTGTAACCCCGTCAAATCTGAAGCCATCGAAACGGTATTCATTAAGCCACCAGGCACAGTTTGAGAGGAGGAAGTGTACAACATGGTCTTTCCCGTAATCGAAGCAGAGCGAATCCCAGGCCTTGTGAACTCTTCTCTCTCCGGTGTGGAACCAGAGGCCGGGGTTCCCGTCAAAGAGGGCAAGGCCTTCATTTACATTGCTTACCGAGTGTGAGTGGATAAGGTCCATTATTACCCTGATACCCAGTCCGTGAGCAGTGTCGACCAGTTCCTTCAGTTCCTCAGGTGTTCCGAACCTCGATGAGGCGGCGAAGAAGTTGGCCACATGGTATCCGAACGAGCCATAGAAGGGGTGTTCCTGCACGGCCATGAGCTGAATGGTGTTGTAGCCGAGGGCAGCGATGCGTGGCAGGACGTTGAGTGTGAACTCGCGCCATGTTCCGGTTTTCTCCTCTTCAGTTGCCATTCCGGCATGGGCTTCGTAGATAAGCGGTGCTCCGGGTTGCGGGGTGAAGCTGGCGTTTACCCACTGGTAGCTTTCCTGTGGGTGCCACACCTGTGCCGAGAATATTTTTGTAACCTCATCCTGTACAAGGCGGGTGGAGTACGAGGGTATCCTTTCGCCCTTTCCGTTGTTCCAGTGAATACTCAGCTTATAGAGGTCGCCGTGGCTGAGGGCATTTTCAGGGAGGCTAATCTCCCAGTCTCCGTAGGTACCGGTGCGGGTCATGCGGTATGTTTCCGACTCGCGCCAGTTGCTGAAGGTTCCGACAAGATAAATTTCAACTGCCCCGGGTGCAAATTCACGGAAGATCCATCCGTTTCCGGTGTTGTGGAGTCCATACCAGAGGTACCCCAATGCGAAGTCGCGAAGGTTTTTGCCACCGGTAATAGCCTCTTTGCGTGCCATATATCTTCTATGGCGTGCTTCGATGATCCCGCTGTAAGACTTCAGCCACGGGTCGACTGTATAGAATGGATCTGATCGGTTCATTGGCGGCAATAACTTTCATAAAAATAGCACAGAAAAACCATCTTCCAAACCGGTGGCTGAAAAATCGGTTGTGTAAGTCATTATATTGAAATTTAATGCTTAAAAAAAATTATAACATTGTTAAATTTGTCGCGGAGTTAATATGAGAATCTTTGAACTCGATAATGTCTGCGGTATTAAATCACCGGTAGTTACCATGGGTGCCTTCGACGGCGTACATCGCGGGCATGCAATGCTTCTTGCCAGGCTTCGGGAAAAGGCTGCCGAGCTTGGAGGCGAGTCTGTGGTAGTCACTTTCCGGCCTCATCCCAAACTTGTCCTCGGTAAGTTCAGCAGCACCATAAGCCTTCTTACCAGCAATGAAGAAAAGTTATTTTTGCTTCGTGAAGCGGGAATTGACAATACTGTCATACTTGATTTCAACGATGAACTGATGCAGATGGAAGCATGTGACTTCATTGAGAAGATTCTTTCCGGACGGTTAGGCATGAAACATCTGGTAGTAGGATTTGATCACAGGTTTGGAAGGGGTGGCAGTGGAGACTTCAGTGAGATTTCGGAGTGTTCTGAACGACTGGGATTTGGCGTGGAGCGTGTGGGCAGTCTGAAAACAGACCGTGGTGTGGTAAGCTCAACAGGAATAAGAGATGCTCTGTCGGCTGGAGACCTGGCCGGGGCAAACGAGATGCTGGGGTATAGTTATTTTCTGAGAGGCACCATTGTGGCAGGCCGCAAGCTTGGCCGGTCAATCGGGTTTCCGACAGCAAATGTCAGTCCGGATTTCCCGCACAAGCTGCTTCCCGGCGTAGGTGTATATGCTGTTTCAGTCAGATTCAATGGTGACCAGTACCAGGGAATGGCAAATATTGGCTACCGGCCGACATTTAATGAGATATCGGCACTCAAATCAGTAGAGGTTCATATTTTTAATTTTGACCAACAGATTTATGGTCAGTCAGTACAACTCTCTTTTCATCACCGGCTGAGGGATGAGATGAAGTTTCCTTCAGCGGAGGCCCTGAGGCAACAGCTCATAATTGACAGAAACGATGCTGAAAGGGTACTGAAGGGTATGTGAGGCAGTAGTGTAAGCCTGTTTTTTTTGTAACTTTGCACATCAAAATAAATCACTATTATCATGACAGTCAAAACAGATACGTTACCATACAAGGTCAGGGATATTTCACTGGCTTCATACGGAAGAAAAGAGATTGAAATAGCCGAAAAGGAGATGCCCGGTCTCATGTCGGTAAGGAGGAAGTTCGCCTCATCAAAACCTCTGAGCGGAGCAAGGATAACGGGCTCCCTGCATATGACAATACAAACGGCAGTATTGATAGAGACTCTTGTTGAGCTGGGTGCTGATGTGCGCTGGGCAAGCTGCAATATATTTTCTACCCAGGATCATGCTGCAGCAGCTATTGCTGAAAAGGGTATTCCGGTATTTGCCTGGAAGGGTGAGACTCTTGAGGAGTATTGGTGGTGTACAGCCCAGGCTCTTTCATTCCCCGGAGGAAAAGGGCCTCATCTGATCGTTGATGATGGAGGTGATGCAACTCTTATGGTGCATAAAGGTTTTCAGGCAGAAAAAGACCCTTCTCTGCTGGAGAAAAAAGCATCAAACCGTGAAGAGGCAGTTATCTTAATGACGCTGAAGAATATTCTTAATGACGATCCTCAGAAGTGGCATCGTGTGGTTAAGGAACTCAGGGGTATTTCTGAGGAGACCACCACAGGAGTGCACAGGCTTTATCAGATGCTTGAAGAGGGTAAGCTTCTTGTACCGGCAATAAATGTCAACGATTCGGTTACCAAGTCTAAATTTGATAATCTGTATGGATGCCGCGAGTCTCTTGCCGACGGCATAAAAAGAGCCACTGATGTGATGATAGCCGGAAAGGTGGTTGTCGTTTGTGGCTATGGCGATGTTGGTAAAGGCTGTGCCCACTCCATGAGGATGTATGGTGCCAGGGTAATTGTCACAGAGATTGATCCGATTTGTGCTCTGCAGGCTGCTATGGAAGGATTTGAGGTAAAAACCGTCGAGGAGTCCCTTGCTGAAGGCAATATTTATGTAACGGCAACAGGTAACCTGAATGTCATAACTGCGGAGCATATGGCGGCAATGAAAGACCAGGCAATCGTATGCAATATAGGTCATTTCGACAATGAAATTCAGATGGACAGGCTTGAGACATGGCAGGGAATAGAAAAAATAAATATCAAGCCCCAGGTAGATAAGTATCTGTTTCCTGATGGTCATGCCATTTTCATTCTGGCTGAGGGCAGGCTTGTAAATCTGGGGTGTGCTACCGGTCACCCTTCTTTTGTGATGAGCAACTCATTCAGCAACCAGACCCTTGCCCAGCTCGACCTCTGGAAGAATAAATATGAGATTGGTGTTTACAGGCTTCCGAAGCATCTTGATGAGGAGGTCGCCCGGCTGCACCTTGAACAGTTAAACGTTAAACTGACAACTATGTCTGCTGAGCAGGCCGCCTACATTGGTGTTCCCGTTAAAGGACCCTACAAGCCGGATCATTACCGTTACTAGCCGGATTAACTGTTTCAGCGTTTATTCCAGACATATATAACCGGGTACGTGAAACTTACCCTGTAGTTTTTCAAAGGGTATCTGCCCGGCCCTGATGAAGGTGTGCCAAATGACGGGAGTGCATAGTTTGTACCGCAGTCGGGACAGACAGCATAGATGCCATCGACATTGACGGCAACAGTTTTGCCATTCGTTGCATAATCGTGGGGGCAGGTGCGGTCGAAGGCAAGAAACTCCCACATAGTCGCATGGTAGATAATAATTCCCTTACCGTCGTAACCCGCAGCCGGGTATCCAATGTTGTTCGTTGATGCACTTATCAGCGCATGGTTGCCCGGAGCCGACAGGTCAGAGAATTCAGGATCGGTGAGAGAGATGGAGAAATCAACATATACATCAGGGATAACGTCGTTTTTATTTCGTTCGCAGCCTGTAGCGGCAATCAACAGGGTAGCCGTTAATAAAAAAATATGTAAATTTGAAGCTGTTCGCATACCAGGGCCTTTGTTTTGCAAAGATAGTTACTCTGAAAGTATGAACGCAGGCTTTAAATTATTATTACACGAAATAGCTGATGAAGAGGATATTCCTTAAAACACTAACCCTGGTTCTGATCTTGCTTGCATTTTCTGCAACTGATACGCTGGCGCAGAGTTATAAGCCCAGGCCATATAAAAAGGTAAAGACAAAGGAGACCAAAATGAAGGAACCCAGGGCTGTTGTTAAAGCTAAGAGGGAGCAGGAGAAGAACCAGAAAAAACTTAAAAAGGAGGAGAGAAAAGCAATTGCAGACGGTAAGAAGCGTCATTTTCAGATTCAGCCAGCCAGTGTAAAGGAACGTATGAAGCAAAACGAGAAAGAGATAGCACTCCGCGAAAAGAACAGGCAGAAGAACATTAAGAAGGCATCGCGGGCAGCAGCAAAAAAATATAAACAGTGAAGAGCCATGGAAGAAGAAAGAGGAATAGGTAATATTGTTTTTTATATTATCCTGGCAATAATTGCCATAGTAAGCTCGATTAAGGGAAAAAGGAAGCAGCAACCCGGAGCTCCTGAAGGAGCGGCGCCCTCAGAGCCGGGTCGTAGTTATTTTCCTGACGATCTGTTCGACGATGATGAAGAGGAATATGCTCAGGGAAGAGATTATAGGGAGGAGACATACCGTGCCGAAACAGTAACAGCCACTAAGGGGCGGACAGCTGCTACCTTAAGTCAGGAAAAAGAAGGAAGATACGAGGAGCCTATGGCCTCAATGTTTTCCAATGAAGGAGTGTCGGCTCTTGATCATCTCTCCACGGCAAAAAGATTCGAGGAGCTGCTGAAGGAGACTTCAATACAGGATGGTTTTGACTGGAATGATTCAGGGCAAGAGTCTGAGGATGAGAGCGAATTCGATATAGATAAGCTTGCCGGGGAGTTTGACGGACGTCAGGCGATAATATTCTCTGAGATCATAAACAAAAAAGAATACTAAAAGACAACGATTTAGACCTGTTTTAACCGGTATTTTGTTTTTTAAATAAAGAAATCATATATTTGTAGATATACGAAGAGTTCCGACAAGGTTGGGATTCTTCTTGTTTTTATTATGTAAGAGAGATATGGCAGATGTTATTTATGTGACGGAAGAAGGACTTCAGAAACTTAAGGATGAGCTTGAGCAGTTAAGAGGTGTGGAGAGGCCAAAAATATCAGCTCATATTGCAGAGGCAAGAGATAAGGGCGATCTTTCTGAGAATGCAGAATATGCTGCTGCTAAGGAAGCGCAGGGAATGCTTGAGCTGAAAATAGCCAAGCTTGAAGATATTATTGCAAGGTCAAGAGTTATTGATGAATCAAAGATCGGAACATCATCAGTCAAAATACTGAATAAGGTAAAAATAAAGAACCGTAAGACCAATTCTGTTATGGAATATCAGCTTGTCCCCGAAAGTGAGGCAGATCTGAAGCAGGGGAAAATTGCCGTTGGCTCACCGATAGCCCAGGGACTGATAGGCAAGAAGGTGGGAGAGGTGGTTGATATAAAGGTTCCTTCGGGCATTATTCAGCTGGAGATAATCGATATTTCTCTGTAATTATCAACCGATATGGCAACAATATTTACCAGGATCATAAATGGAGATATCCCTTGCTACAGGGTTGCCGAAAACTACAAGTTTATTGCGTTTCTCGACATAAATCCGCTGCGCGAGGGGCACACGCTCATAGTCCCCAAAAAGGAGATAGACTATTTCTTTGACCTTGACGAGGAGACATTATCTGAAATAATGATTTTCGCCCGAAGGGTTGCGGTTGCAATAAAAGAGACGGTACCATGCAACCGTATTGGAGTTGTAGTGCTTGGACTGGAAGTACCACATGCACATATACATCTTATTCCTATGGACCGCGAAGGTGATATAAGCTTTACAAATCCAAGACTTAAGCTTACTCCGCAAAGATTTACTGAGATTGCTGCCCTGATAGAAGAAAAAGTCAATCTGCGCGACTGACATTATAATTCCTGAAATATCTTTCTTAAATTAGCGGAAGTGGAAATTGCTCTCGCTCTATGAACATTGCTTTCTCATTGGCAGATGATCTTATCTCTTTACTCTTTCCGCGTCTGTGCCATTCATGTGGCGATCACCTGGTAAGGAACGAAAATGTTATCTGCACCCGATGCAGGGTGTCAATACCAAAAACAGGATTTGAAGTAGTTAGGGATAATTTTGTTGAAAAACTGTTCTGGGGCAGATGCAGGCTCGAAAAAGCAACAGCCCTTGCCTTTTATGTCAAGGGAGGAAAAATGAGCAGGCTCATCTACAGACTGAAGTATGACGGCCATCGGGAGATAGGCAATGAAATGGGCAGGCTGCTTGCCGTATCTTTAATCTCTTCAGGCTTCCTTGATGATATTGATTGTCTTGTTCCGGTACCTCTGCATCCCAAAAGGGAAAAAAAGAGAGGCTTTAACCAGAGCCTGCTGATTGCCGAGGGAATAGCTTCATTGTCAGGAATGGAGATAGTGTCAGATAGTCTTGTGCGATTATGCAGTGCCGATACCCAAACCATCAGATCAAGAACCGAAAGATGGCAGAATGTCGAGGGTATTTTTGGGGTCGAAAACGGAGAGAGTTTAAGCTACCGGCATATTCTGCTTATAGATGATGTAATTACTACCGGATCGACTATTGATGCCTGCTATGCCGCACTCTCGGGTATTCCCGGCATCAGGGTCAGTGCAGCTTCGCTTGCTGTGGCTATGGCGATAGTATGATCAGGATTTAGTGTTTTTTGCCTGAAACCCTGCCGGGATTCTTGCCAATAAAGTCTTTCCACCCGCTGTAGGCTTTGGCTGAAACCTGATTATTGCTCTGATAGAAATGGCAAAGAGCGGCGCCAAGGGCGTCGGTGGCATCAAGCAGAACCTGCTGTTCGCGGAAATTCAGTATATGCATCAGCATACCTGCCACCTGCTCTTTTGATGCAGCACCCCTGCCGGTAATTGAAAGTTTGATTTTGCGCGGAGCATACTCGAAAACGGGAACCGACCTGTAAAGAGCTGCAGATATGGCTGCACCCTGTGCTCTTCCCAGCTTGAGCATCGATTGTATGTTCTTTCCGTAGAACGGAGCTTCTATAGCCAGTTCATCGGGGTGATACCTGTCTATCAGGTCAAGAGTGGCTTCAAATATCTTCTTTATTCTGAGGAAATGATCATCAGAGCGTAACAGCTCAATAACTCCCATTGTGACCAATACCGGAGAATTGCCCTTCGTACGTATAATGCCATAACCCGTTGCAGAGGTGCCCGGGTCTATGCCCAGTATTATTCTATCCTGTGGGGCTGAACTCAATTATTTATTCGTTCCGGGGTGTCTTATGAAGAAGTTTCTGCTCCAGTCGGGTCTTTCGTCAACTGTAATGGTCGGTACGTAATCATACACCCTGCCCGCCTTTGCATCTCCTGATTCCAGGTACTCTATTGCTGCCTTAAGGCTGAGCTCATCAGGGTCACCGAAATCTCTGGTAATGTCATCGGGAGCATATTTGTGAGGGAAGATACCGGAAAAATAGTCACCAAAGTTATTAGCGTTTACCAGCTGGAAAGTAACCGGTGCAAATACGTGCAGGTTTTTCTCTTCTGTAAAGGCGTACATACCAACAGGTTTGCCATTTGTGGTGTCTCCGAATAATTTGACATCGACATACGGAGTCAGTCCGTTAATGATATTCTCACTTGCCGAAGCGGTTTCCCTGGTAGTGATTACTGCCATCCTGTCGATGTTCAGTGAGTATCCTGTCGTTTTAAGCAGTACAGACTCATCTTCGCTTGTCTTTTTATCGTTATGCCTTGCTTTGATAAATATGTTGCCGGCTTCTGAGTTACCCGCAATATAACTTGCCAGGTCTATTGCCACATCAAGCATACCTCCTGAATTGTATCTGAGGTCTATTATAAGATCCTTGATCTGGTTGTTGATGAACAAGGCAAATGCATCCTCAAGTTCCCTGAAGGAAGGTTCTATGAATGCTTCAAAGGCCAGGTATCCTGTCTTGCCTGAGGAGAGGTCAAGAATATCATATTTAAGTACAGAATTAACCTGAAACTGATCTTTTGCTGATGAGATTGTAACATCGTTGCCTTCGGGGGTTGTAAATACGAAGGTGTTTACTATACCGGCCTGTCTTGGACCCATCACTGCATCATAGGCAGTAAAGTCACCTGATGCAAGAAGTGCAGCAATGTCGGTTCCGTTCACAGACTTGACTGTCCAGCCTCTTCTTACTCCTTCAGGATAAAGAGGAGACTTTTCATATATCATTGCTATTCTGGCCTTGAAAGCCGTATCAAGACCTATCCTGATACCATGACCTGCGAATGTGCCTTCGTAATATGATGTAAACGATTCATAGTCAGTCACGAAGCTCCACCTGTCGATGGGTCGGAAACGCATTGCATCAAGAAGTGTATATGCATCGGTATAATCATCTTTAACAACTACCGGCATATCCTTATACCAGAAATACCACTCACCCATGAGGTTAAATAGAATATCGCGGGCCCTCATATCTTCGGTATAAGTCGGGTTGTCGTCGACAGGATCGACTTTTTTCTCGCAAGCTGTCAGGATTATTGCTGAGATGAACAGCAGGAATATAATATGCTTTTTCATTTTCTGAAGATTTTCATTAACACAAAGTTACAAATATCTTATTACCATTAAACAACTTAACCCCGGTTCCGGTTCTGAAAAATTATACCTGAAATAATCAGAACAAGACCGATTATTGTAGTATAATAAACGGGTTCATCAATGATAAAGTGTATGAATACAAGAGAAAGAAACGGGGTAAGATACACAAGATTACCAATCTTATCGTTTGTTGTGGCGAGCTGCATTGCTCTCAGCCACAGATAAAATGTAAGTCCCATTTCAAAAACACCGGTATAAGCGGATGCCAGAATACCCTTTATTCCTGTGCTGAAGAGAGGAGTTCCTGTGATTACTGTTGCTGTAATAAGGTACAGAGAGGCAATCGAGAAGTTGACAAACAGTTTTACTGCCTGGTCTCGTTTGTCACGAACATTCATAATAAAATAGAGAGACCACAGTATTGAGCTTCCTGTTGCCAGCAGCACACCGAGGGTATCTGATTTGCCAGGATTGAATGGAGTTCCCTGTGATGCAATAATGTATACGCCGGCAAAACTGATAAACAATGAGATGAAGCTTCTGGCGGGTATCTTCTGGCCCAGCAGCGGAACCGAAAGAAAGACGAGTACTATGGGCCAGATCATGTTAAGAGGCTGGGCAACCTGTGCCGGGAGCAGGTCATAGGCTCTCAAGAGTATAAGGTAATAGGCAAACGGATTTATAAGACCCAGCAGGGCCGATGTCCTAAGGTCTCGTGGCGTGGTAGCCTTCAGTTGAGATAATTTGCCCGTAATGATGACAATGACGAAGAGTATGATTGCTGATACTAGTGAAGCAATTGTCAGGATTGTCAGCACGGGGGCTTCTGCCAGGGCCGTCTTGAATGCGGTCGGGATGGTGGACCAGAAAACAATTGCCATCCCGGCATAAATATAGGCTTGTTTGTTTTGTTGCATGCCGGCCTGGAACAGCTATTTAAATAATATCAAATCCGGTATATGGCACCAGTATTTCAGGTATTCGTATCCCTTCAGGTGTCTGATTGTTTTCCGTCAGGGCCGCCACTATTCTTGGCAGGGCCAGGGCACTGCCATTAAGGGTATGTACAAGTCGTGTCTGCTTTTCACCTTTAGCACGATACCTGCATTTAAGCCTGTTGGCCTGGAATGTCTCAAAATTGGAGACTGAACTGACCTCCAGCCACCGCTTCTGTCCGGCTGACCATACTTCAAAGTCATATGTAAGAGCCGAGGTGAATGAAATGTCACCGCCACAGAGTTTGAGAATCCTGTATGGCAGTCCGAGTTTTGCAATAAGACCTTCTACGTGTTCTGCCATCTCCTCGAGAGCATTATATGAAGATTCTTGTGTTGTGATCTGCACTATCTCAACCTTGTCAAACTGGTGAAGCCTGTTAAGACCCCTTACATGAGATCCCCATGAGCCGGCCTCCCTTCTGAAGCATGGAGTGTACGATATGTTTTTCAGAGGCAGGCGGGACTCCTCCAGTATCATGTCACGGTAGATATTTGTAACCGGAACTTCGGCGGTTGGTATAAGATAGAGGTTGTCAATACCAACATGATACATCTGACCGTCTTTATCAGGCAGCTGTCCAGTTCCGAATCCTGAATCCTCATTTACCAGAACAGGTGGCTGAACCTCATTATATCCGGCCCTTATACCTTCGTCGAGGAAAAAGTTTATAAGAGCCCTTTGGAGCCTGGCACCCTTGCCTGTATATACAGGAAATCCGGCACCCGTTATTTTGGTTCCGAGTTCAAAGTCAATAATATTATATTCTTTAATCAGGTCCCAGTGAGGTTTGGCACCTTCAGGCAGATCTGTTATATCGCCTGCCTCACGTACTATCAGGTTTTGTTCAGCACCCTTGCCGGGGGGTACCGAATGGTGAGGCAGATTGGGTAACCTGACTGTCTCTTCTGTGAGGCTGTTTTCTATATCGGCAAGACGGGCAGCCGATGACTTTATCTCATCCTTCATTGACTGTGTCTTCTCTTTGATAACCGTTGCAGCAGCTGTGTCTCCTGATTTCATCAGAGTACCTATCTCTTTTGAAGCACGGTTGATTTCAGCCTGAAGAGACTCTGTAAGGGTCAGCAGTTCACGACGTTCACTGTCTAATTTTAGTATCTTTTCAACAATATTGGTGGCGTCGAAGTTCTTGATCTTCAGTTTCTCGATTACCAGATCACTGTTTTCCCTGATAAGATTGATTGTAAGCATTGCCTGTGTGTGTTATTGCGGAAGCTATCAAAAGTAACAAAAACTCCTGAATCTGTTCCGCATTACGGACAAACCCAGGAGTTCAATATGCATTATGGTTCCTGTTATTCTCCGGCTGGACGAACAGAAACGTATGATCTGTTGTTCTTTCTCTTTCTGAACTCGACAACTCCGTCGGTCAGTGCGAAAAGTGTATGGTCCTTACCCATACCAACATTATCTCCGGGATGGTGTACTGTACCCCTCTGTCGGACGATGATGTTTCCTGCTTTGGCAGTCTGGCCCCCGAAAAGTTTGAGCCCGAGTCTTTTGCTTTCCGATTCGCGGCCGTTACGTGAACTACCTACTCCTTTCTTGTGTGCCATGGTCTGATATGTTTATTCTTTTCCTGAAATAATTCTGTTTATTCACTTTTAGGCTTCCGTGCCGGAGCTTTCTTCGCTGCCGGCTTTTTCTCTGCTGTACCGGCTGCAGTGGCTTTTTTTGCCGGGGCCTTCTTAGCCGGAGCCTTCTTCTCTGCCACTTTCTTCTCTGCAGGAGCTTTCTTTTCTGCCGGAGCCTTCTTCTCTGCTACTTTCTTTTCTGCCGGAGCCTTCTTCTCTGCCGGAGCTTCAGTCTTTACAGCTTCAGTCTTTGCCTCAGCTTTCGGGACACTCACTTTTTCTGCAGCCTTTTTGGGCTTCCTTCCTTCAGCCTTCTCATGTATGCTCACTATCTCAACGTGAGTAAAATACTGACGGTGTCCGGTGCTCTTCTGATAACCTTTTCTTCTCTTCTTCTTGAAAACAATTACCTTGTCGCCACGAACCTGATCGAGTACCTTGCCTTCAACCAGTGCATCCTTTATTACCGGCTCGCCTACGATAATCTTCTCTCCGTCTTCAATAAGCAGTACCTTGTCAAATTCGACATCGGTTCCCTCTTCAACCTCAAGCTTGTGAACGAAGATTTTCTTACCTTCTTCAACTTTAAATTGCTGGCCTGCAATTTCGACTATTGCGTACATTATTAACTTGTTTTATGTTTCTCCGTAAGGCGTGCGGCATATTTGCAACGCAACTTCTTCAAGCCCTGCCGGATTTTCTCCGTTTTTCGGACTGCAAAGATAATAAAAACAAAACATTTGCAAACCGCAGCAGCTAAATTTATCAGGATAATAGATATATTTCGATATATGGAGACAGGAGTGCATAATAATCAGTATTTTCCTGATATGGCAGTAACCGGCGCTGTTGTCGCTCTCAAATTGAAAAAGCCATTGCAGTTAACCGATATTACTTACAATATCTTTATATTTGCCGGGTGACGAAACAGTTCACGTCTTTCATTTTGTGATTATGCAAAGAGTGAAACTTAAGGTTTTGGGAATTTCATACAGCCAGACTCAGTCGGGAGCCTATGCACTGGTTCTTGCCGAAGAGACGGGAGAAAGGCGTATGCCTATCATTATTGGCGGTTTCGAAGCACAATCAATAGTTATCAAGCTTGAAAACCTTAATCCACCCAGACCTCTAACCCATGATCTTATAAAGAGTTTTGCCGATTCATTCGGGATCACCCTTTTTGAGGTGGTGATAGACAGGTTCGAAGACGGTGTCTTCTATTCAAAACTGGTATGCAGTGACGGAGAGAAGGATTATTCTATCGATTCACGGACTTCTGATGCGGTTGCTCTTGCGCTCAGGTTTAATTGTCCGATATTTACTACTGAAGATATAATGGAGAGGGCCGGTATAGTTATTGATCAGGCATCAGCTGAGTCTCAGCCGGGAGGTGAGGAAACCGACGTTCCGGTTGAAGGTAAGGGTGATTACAGCTCACTGACAGATGAAGAACTTACCACGATGATGGAGGAAGCGGTTGCCCGTGAGGATTATGAGAAGGCAGCGGCGCTGAAGGGAGAAATAGACAGAAGAAAGAAAAAATAAATAGTAGAGAGATCACATAGAGTTCCTGTATGAAAAAGATACTTATTCTATTGGCAATGTTAATCCCCTCAACGGGGGTTTTTGCTGCTGAGACGTCAGCCAGCTTCAACATTACTCAGGACACTGTTGTGGTTGTCACGCAGTCAGAGCAGCAGGTAACTGCTGTTACACCTGCCGCACCGGGAAGCATAGCCACCGGGGGGAACGTGATAGATGCGTCGCTTAGTTCGGGAATAACACTCACAGGCGTACTGAGAGGGTTGTTGGGAATGGCTGTTATCCTGGCTATAGCATGGGTATTCAGCAAAAACCGCAGGGCAATAAACTGGAGGGTAGTACTGATAGGACTGACAATACAGATTCTGCTTGCCGTTGGAATTCTTTATGTTCCATTCATCAGGTTCTTTTTTGAGTTTGTGGGTAAGATCTTTGTTAAGATACTGGACTTTACAAAGGAGGGCAGCGTTTTCCTCTTCGGCAACCTGATGGATATTGACTCGTTCGGAATGATCTTTGCTTTTCAGATACTGCCTACCATAATATTTTTCTCTGCACTTACTTCACTGCTTTTTTACCTGGGCATAATACAGAAAGTTGTCTACGCCCTGGCATGGGTTATGACCAAGACAATGCAGCTGAGCGGAGCTGAAAGCCTCTCTGTTGCCGGAAATATATTTCTTGGGCAGACAGAATCACCTCTGATGGTAAAGGCATATCTGCCAAAGATGAATCCATCTGAAATAATGCTGGTAATGACCGGAGGAATGGCTACCCTTGCGGGTGGAGTACTGGCCGCGTATATAGGATTTCTCGGTGGAGGCGATCCGGTACAGAGGCTCATATTTGCAAAGCACCTGCTTGCGGCATCGGTAATGGCCGCTCCCGGGGCAGTGGTAATATCCAAGATGCTGGTGCCGCAGGTAGACGATATTGACCGTGAGATAGAGATTACCCGTGACAAGGTGGGCAGCAACATACTTGATGCTGTCTCAAATGGCACAACAGAGGGATTGAGGCTTGCGGCGAATGTAGGTGCCATGCTGCTCACCTTTCTGGCTTTCATTGCGTTTATAAATTACATATTTCTGAAGCTTGGACAGTGGACCGACATTAATGAATCGATTGCAGCAATAACAGGGGGGACTTATGACCGACTGTCACTGCAGTTCATCCTTGGATACACATTTGCTCCTGTTATGTGGCTTATTGGCGTTGGAGCTGAGGATATTACATTGTTGGGCAGGCTCCTTGGAGAGAAGGTTATAATGACTGAGTTTGTTGGCTACATTAGCCTTGCCGAACTCAAGGATGCAGGTGCCTTCGTACATAATAAATCGATAATAATGGCTACATATATGCTTGCCGGATTTGCCAATTTCGCATCAATCGGTATCCAGATCGGCGGCATAGGATCACTGGCCCCAAACCAGAGGGTGCTGCTTTCCAGGTTTGGATTCAGAGCCTTGCTGGCAGGAACACTGGCATCGCTGATGTCAGCTACGATAATCGGTACAATACTGGGATAATACTATTTTGAAATAAATATTTTACAGGTTATGAGGGGATTATTGGCTGTGATTTGCCTTTGCATGTGTAGTTTAATTGCAGTTGACGGCAAGGAGTATTCACTGGTTTCACCAGACAGTAATATTGAGGTAAAAGTAAATATTGGGAGTTCGGTAAGTTTTTCGGTCTACTGGCAAAAGAACCTGGTGGCGGGGCCGTGCGAAGTGGCCATGGAACTGGGTGGGGAGAGACTTTTTGGCAGAAATGAAACTGTCACCCGGGCATCAACGCAGTCGGTGAATGAAATACTGAAACCGGTGGTACCTCATAAGAATTCAACGATAAGGGATGAATACAATTCACTGTCACTGCGAATGCGGTCGGGGTTCACCCTCGCTTTCAGGGCATATAACGATGGTGTGGCCTACAGGTTTGAATCCGCTCTCAAAGGAGAGCTGACAGTTGTAAATGAAGTGGCTCAATTCTCTTTTCCCGGGGGAACCTCATCATGGTATCCTCTTGAAGAGAGTTATTTGTCGCACAACGAGCGAACCTATCTGAAGACCTCGCTCGATACAGTAACACAGAAACACCTGGCAAGCCTTCCGGCGCTCTTTGTGGCAAACGGAATCAATGTGCTGCTGACGGAATCAGACCTGGAAGATTATCCCGGCATGTGGATAAAGGGTAACGGCAATGGAGGCATTCAGGGCGTATGGCCTGCATATCCTGCCACGGAAAGGCTTATCCGCGACAGGACGCTCTCAGTTACAGGGCGCGAGGAGTATATCGCAAAGACAAGCGGTAGCCGTACCTTCCCCTGGAGAGCATTTATCATATCTCCGTCTGACGCCGGCCTGATAGAGAGTGACATGGTTTTCAAACTGGCACCTGAATGCAGACTTGAGGAGACTGACTGGATAAAGCCCGGAATGGTGGCCTGGGACTGGTGGAACGCCAACAATATATACGGTGTTGATTTCAGGGCAGGACTGAATACCGATACCTATAAATACTATATAGATTTTGCCTCCGAAAATGGCATTGAATATATTATCCTCGACGAAGGCTGGTACAGGCTTGGCAATGTACTCGACATATCGCCGCAATTTGACCTTCCCGAGCTGTTCAGGTATGCTGAAGAGAAAGAGGTCGGGATAATACTGTGGGTGGTCTGGAAGACATTCTATGACCAGATTGATGAGGCTCTTCCAAAATTTGCAGAGTGGGGTGCAAAAGGTATTAAGGTTGATTTCATGCAGCGTGATGACCAGCCGGTCGTAAACTTCTACCACGAGATCGCACAACGGGCTGCGGAGTATAACATGCTTGTTGATTTTCACGGTTCGTACAAACCTGTAGGTATGATCAGGACCTTCCCCAATGTTCTTACCAGCGAAGGGCTGAAAGGGCTTGAGCATTGCAAATGGAGCGATGATGCCAATCCTGAACACAACGTAACTATCCCGTTCATACGTATGGTGGCAGGACCAATGGATTACACTCCGGGGGCGATGGTGAATATGGACAGGGCCAGCTTCAAGCCCATGTACAACAGACCGGCCAGTCTCGGTACCAGAGTTCACCAGATGGCTATGTATGTCGTCTATGAGAGTCCGCTGCAGATGCTTGCCGATAATCCGTCAAACTACAGGCGCGAGCCTGAGTGCACCTCTTTTATGGCATCTGTTCCGGTAGTATGGGATGAGACCAGAGTGCTTCATGCAAGCATAGGCGACTATGTTGTGGTGGCGCGCCGGAATGGGAATGACTGGTACATAGGGGCAATGAGTGACTGGACAACGAGGGAGCTTGACATGGATCTTTCATTTTTAGCCGGGGGTGAATATGTGGTTACTGCCTTTGCCGATGGCATTAATGCTGACAGGTATGCCAGTGATTACAGTAAGAGCCTGACTACTGTTAATACCAATACTGTTATAAAGATAAAGATGGCTCCCGGCGGCGGATGGGTGGCAAAAATAGCCCCCAAATGATCGATTAAGGCATGAAGCAATATCTTGACCTGCTTAATCATGTGTTGAATAACGGCACAGAAAAGAGTGACCGTACCGGGACAGGAACAAAAAGCGTTTTCGGTTACCAGATGCGGTTTGATCTGCAGAATGGATTTCCGCTGATGACGACCAAGAAGCTTCATGTGAAGTCGATAATACATGAGTTGCTCTGGTTCATAAGCGGCGACACCAATATAAAATACCTGCAGGAAAACGGAGTACGTATCTGGAACGAATGGGCCGATGATGAGGGCAACCTCGGTCCGGTATATGGTTACCAGTGGCGTTCATGGCCTGTAGCCGGAGGCGGGTCGGTAGACCAGCTTCAGCAGGTTGTTGAGTCCATCAGGAAGAACCCCGATTCACGGCGTCATATTGTCACCGCCTGGAATCCGGGTGAAATTGAGAAGATGGCACTGCCTCCGTGTCACATACTTTTCCAGTTTTACGTCGCTGACGGCAGACTCTCCTGTCAGCTGTACCAGAGAAGCGCTGATATCTTTCTTGGTGTTCCGTTCAATATTGCCTCTTACTCATTATTAATGCTGATGATGGCCTCGGTGACAGGATACATGCCTGGTGAGTTTATTCACACACTCGGAGATGCACACATCTATCTTAATCATATTGAGCAAGTTGAGCTTCAGCTCAAGCGAAAACCATTACCTCTGCCAATGGTGAAGGTCAATACTGCCGTAAGTGATATTACCGGTTTCAGATATGAAGATTTTACAATAGAAAATTATAAGGCACATCCGCATATAAAAGGTGAAATATCAATATAAGGCTTAAGATGATATCAATTATAGTAGCTATAGCGAAGAATTATGCGATAGGAAAGAATAATGACCTTCTCTGGCATCTTTCTGCCGATTTGAAAAGATTCAAAAGACTTACCTCAGGTAATTGCGTGCTTATGGGCAGGAAGACGTGGGAGTCGTTACCTGTAAAACCGTTGCCGGGAAGAAAGAATATTATCCTCACCGATAATCCGGAAGATTGCTTTGAATGTTCACATACTGTCTTCACGATAGAAGAGGCACTGGCACAGTGCGAGGGATGTGAAGAGGTGTTCGTTATAGGCGGAGGGTCAGTATATCGCCAGTTTATGGATATTGCCGATCGGCTTTATATCACCTGGGTAGACAGGGAGTTTGAGGCTGACACCTGGTTCCCTGAAATTGATCCTGCAGTATGGGAGGAGACAGAACGGGAAGGAGATTTTTTTGACGAAAGTAATGGCCTCACCTACAGATATGTAACCTATCTGCGTCGCAGCCGGCAGTAACTTTTTCCACTTTTTTTCGTTCAACGGTTAAACTATTTGCATGCAGGGTCATCTATAAGCATGTAAAAAGTATTAACCTAATAAATGATCATTATGAAAACAAGGATTTTAATAGCAATGTCAGTAGTTGCACTAGCAATAGCAGTAGTCTCGTGCCAGAAAAGCGACCTCATTACCGAAAAGGATCTCGATATGGCTGAGGACAATGTAATTGCCGAAGCGATATTCGATGATATTTTCAACTCTGTCGATATCGCTTCATGGTTGCTGGAAGGAGCAATGAAGAGCGAGTTTTCAAAAGGAATGGCGCTCTCTTCTGATTCCTGTCCGGTTGTTACCGTAAATTTTCCTGACGGTACTACCTGGCCAAAAGTAATTACCATTGATTACGGTGACGGCTGCACAATTAGCGACGTGACCAGAAAAGGAAAGATAATTATTGAGATAACGGCACGTCGTCATGTAACAGGATCAATGAGAACAGTTACATTCGATGGTTATTATTTCAACGATATTGCCGTTGAGGGAACCAAGAGCATTAAGAACCTGGGCCCCAACAGTAACGACAACATTGTGATTGAAGTAAAACTTGAGGGAGGAAAAATGACGCTTCCTGACGGTAAAACAATAGAGAGAGAGGTCAACCGTCAGAGGGAATGGATAGCCGGACTTAATACTCCGTTCTATATATGGGATGACGAATGCCTGATCACGGGTAATACCTCAGGCAAAAACATAAATGATGTAACCTACACAACCACTATTTCGACTCCGCTGCTCTGGAAGAGGGTTTGCAGATTCATTGTTTCGGGAGTTATATTAATAGAGCGTGAAGGCTTTGAGCCGGTTGAACTCGATTACGGCGATGGTGAATGTGATGCAAAGGCAGTTCTGCGCCGGGGAGATGAAGAGAAGGAGATCTTTCTAAAGGTCCGGCATAAGAGGATGTTGTAAAAATGAAGAGCCCCGGTGTTTTTTCCGGGGCTCTTTTTTATCTAACCTCTCTTTTCAGAAAATACCAATAAGGTGTCAGGCTGATTTAAGCATTTTCATGTTTATCCTTTCCAGCTTTTTCGTTGCATAGCTGGTGGTAACGACAAACTCTTTCTCATCGGTGGATGGGAGTTCGAACATCGCGTCAATCATAATCGATTCACATATTGCCCGTAATCCGCGTGCTCCGAGTTTGAACTCAACGGCTTTGTCAACTATGTAATCGAGGGCTTCATCGCTGAAGGTAAGTTTTATGCCGTCCATGTCAAACAGCTTGATATATTGCTTGGTAATTGCATTTTTAGGATCGGTAAGGATTGCCCTTAGTGCCTTGCGGTCAAGAGGATTAAGGTGTGCCAGCACGGGCAGACGGCCCACTATTTCGGGTATCATGCCATAGGATCTGAGGTCCTGCGGGGCAATATACTGAATCAGGTTTCCCTTATCAACCCTTTCACGGTTCTTTGATGCGCCATAACCTACAACCTGGGTGTTAAGCCGCAGGGCTATCTTCTTTTCGATACCGTCAAAAGCTCCTCCGCAGATGAAAAGGATGTTTTTTGTATCCACAGGTATCATCTTCTGCTCAGGATGCTTCCTTCCGCCCTGCGGTGGCACATTAACCACCGATCCTTCAAGGAGTTTAAGCAGGCCCTGCTGAACACCCTCGCCTGAGACGTCACGGGTAATGGATGGATTGTCGCCTTTGCGGGCTATCTTGTCGATCTCATCTATAAATACAATACCCCTTTCTGCAGCCTTAACGTCATAATCAGCGTTTTGCAGCAGTCTGGTGAGGAGGCTTTCTATATCTTCACCGACATATCCCGCCTCGGTAAGCACAGTGGCATCAACAATTGTAAACGGAACATGCAGCATCTTTGCGATAGTTCTGGCAAGCAGTGTCTTTCCGGTACCAGTTTCTCCCACCAGGATGATATTGGATTTCTCAACTTCGACATCATCATTTTCGGGCTTTTGCATTAACCTCTTGTAGTGGTTGTAGACAGCTACGGCAAGGATTTTCTTTGCATCATGCTGCCCGATAACATACTGGTCGAGAAATTCTTTTATCTCTGCCGGCTTCAGCAGGTTGATCTCATCTACGGAGAACCCCGATTTACTGCCCATCTCTTCGACCATAATATTGTGGGCCTGCTCAATGCAGTGATCACATATATGGCCGTCGAGGCCGGCAATAAGGATATTGGCCTCTTTCTTTGTTCTGCCGCAGAATGAACATTTGTCCATCTCTATTTCTTTTCTTTTGGTCTGAACAGGACTTCATCGATGAGGCCGTATTCTTTGGCCTCTTCCGCTGTCATCCAGTAATCACGGTCGGAATCCTTCTCCACCTTGTCGACATCTTTGCCGGCGTGGAGAGCAATTATTTCGTAGAGCTCCTTCTTAAGTTTCAATATTTCACGGGCCATGATTTCAATATCGGCGGCCTGCCCCTCTGCACCTCCCGAGGGCTGGTGCAGCATCACGCGCGAGTGTCTCAGTCCTGACCGTTTGCCCTTGGTTCCTGCAGTAAGCAGTACGGCAGCCATTGAGGCAGCCATGCCGGTACAAATAGTGGCAATATCGGCCGAGATATACTGCATGGTGTCGTAGATGCCGAGTCCGGCATAGACGGAGCCACCCGGACTGTTAAAATATATCTGTATATCCTTACCCGGGTCAGTTGAGTCGAGGTACAGAAGCTGCGCCTGAATAATGTTTGCTACATCATCATAAATCGGCAGACCCAGAAATATGATCCTGTCCATCATAAGACGTGAGAAAACGTCCATGGTTGCAATGTTAAGCTGCCTCTCCTCGATGATTGTGGGAGAGATGTAACTGCCTGATACGGAAGCATATTTGTGCAGCATCAGGCTGCTTAATCCTTTCTTGCTTCTTGCAAACTTCCCGAAATCATCAAAGTAGTTCATAGTCAATGGAATTGGTTCGGATTCAAAATTACTAAAATTATCTCTGAAATATTGCAGTATTACTTCTTCTCTTCGAACAGTTTGTTGAACTGCTCAGATGAGACTTTCTTTTCATCAAGTTTTACATTGTCTCTAATGAAATCGGTAACCTTGGTGTCAAGAACCCTGTCAGCCAGCTTTCTGGCCTCTTCTTCCTTCTTCAGCAGTTCACGGGCATAGCCTGCTACCTGCTCATCGGTAGCGTAGTAAAGGCCGTATTGCATGAACTGGTTGCGGGTGATTGTCATTGCTTCCTGCATAAGGTCTTCTTCTGATACCTTGATTTCGTTTGCTGAGGCCAGCCTGTTCCTGATAAGCTGCCATTTCATGTCCTTCCTGAATGAATCAAACTCCTTCTCAATCTGTTCGGCGGTAAGGTTTTTGTTAGCAGCCAGGAGCCACCTTTTAAGAAACTCCTCGGGAAGGTCAAATTTAGTTTTCTCGACGGCGTAGTCAATGGCGTCGATTCTGAAACGGTAGTCACTCTCATTTCTGAGGTTTCCGGCGATCTCTTCCTCCACTTTTTTCATGAACTCTGACTCTGTCATATCTGCATCGCCTCCGTATACTTTCCTGAAGAACTCAGCATCGAGAGCGGCTGGCTCAAAAGTACTTATTGACGAGATATCCATTGCGAAGTTTCCGGCAACATCAGCTACGTCCTCTTTGTTGATCTTCAGAAAAGAAGCAATCTCTGTATCATTTTTCAATGTCTTTCTGATATCGAATATTACAGTCTCTCCTGCCTTCCTGCCCAGGAAGAGGTTCTTTTCTGTCTCATCATCAACCATAGAGAGCAGGAGCGAGACGTTCTCGGCCCTGATGCCGTCTTCGGCGGGTTCATTGGCATCATTAACCGCTATGGCGGTACCCCTTATCATCGACTGCTCCCCCACAATCTCATTCTCTGCAAATTCCCCGTGGCGCCTGCGGTGGTTCTCAATGAAACCATCCTTCATCTTCTGGTCGGGGGTAATAATATAATAAGGTATCTTGATCTTCTTTGTGAACTGAGGTTCAAACTGAGGAGTAAGGCCCAGGTCGAAACTGAAAGTGAAATCAGCCATATTATCGAATTCATCAATATCAGTCTCTTGAGGGAGAGGATCTCCCAGGATATCAAGTTTCTCTTCGGTAATGTAGTCAGACAGCTTTTTTGATACAATGTTGTTCAGTTCCTCAATCAGTACTGCCTTACCGTACATTTTTCTGATCAGACCCATTGGAGCCATGCCCGGTCGGAAACCCTTCAGCTGGGCATTGCGGCGCTGCTGTTTCAGGGCTGACTCAACCTTCTCTTCATAGTCAGGTTTTTCTACGGTAATCTTAACAACTGCGTTTAGTTCATCAACCTTTTCTAGTGTAATATTCATATTGTCAAAGTTTATTATCTGAAAAAAAACCGCCTAAACCCTCTTTTCCTCGATCTGTTTAAGCGGTTTAAACCTGGTGCGGATGAAGGGACTCGAACCCCCACGCCCTGAGGCACAAGATCCTAAGTCTTGCGCGGCTACCAATTACGCCACATCCGCGTGAAATTCCGCGCAAAGGTACAAAAAATATCATTATATCAATGCGCTGCAGCTATCTTCTGAGTTCGAAGTTTTTGCCGAGATATACTTTCCTTACGTGCTCATCATCAGCAAGTTGATCGGCAGTACCTGATTTCAGGATATTGCCTTCAAAGAGCAGGTATGCCCTGTCGGTGATTGAAAGGGTTTCATGAACGTTATGATCAGTAATGAGAATACCAATATTTTTGTCCTTGAGGCTGGCCACAATTTCCTGAATATCCTCAACGGCTATCGGGTCGACACCTGCAAAAGGTTCATCAAGCAGGATAAATCTGGGTTTCAGTGACAGGGCCCTGGCTATTTCAGTTCGTCTGCGTTCACCTCCGGAGAGCTGGTAGCCTTTGCTTTTTCTTATCCTGTTCAGTCCGAATTCAGACAACAACGTTTCCACTCTCTCTTTTTGTTCTTCGGCAGGCAAGCCTGACATTTCCAGCACCGCCTTGAGGTTGTCTTCAACCGACAGCTTTCTGAAGACTGATGGTTCCTGAGCAAGGTAGCCTATTCCTTTCCTGGCTCTCTTGTATACAGGCAGGTCTGTTATCTCTTCCTGGTCGAGAAATATTCTTCCCTCATTGGGCCTTATAAGGCCTACTATCATGTAGAAGGAGGTTGTCTTTCCGGCTCCGTTGGGGCCGAGAAGTCCAACAATCTCTCCCTGCTGAACCTCTATCGAAACATGATCGACAACGGTTCGCTTGCGGTATCTCTTAACCAGATTTTCGGTATATAGTCTCATCTTTTCTTATAAAGAACTATTTTCGCCCCGGTCAGCTGCATATTCAGCCTCCCTCCGTTTGTCCTCCTCCAGCCGTTTTCTCTCCACCCTGCGCGAAATAACAATGCCCGCTTCGTATAGCACCAGCAGCGGAAGGCATACAAGCACCTGGCTGAAGATGTCAGGAGGCGTTATAATTGCAGCCAGCAGGAGTATAACCACTATAGAGTGCTTACGATATTTTTTCAGGAACACAGGGGTTACCAGTCCGATACGCGACAGGAAATAGATTATAATAGGCAGCTCAAATATCAGGCCGCTGGCAAGCGATATCGAAGTAATGGTTCCGATATAAGACCTGAGGAATATCTGATTGGTTACCTGGGTACTAACAGTGTATGAACTAAGGAAGTGAATCGACAGCGGGGCGATTATGAAATAACCAAAGAAGACTCCTGTAAGAAACAGCAGCGAAGAGTAAAACACAGCACCCCTGGCATGTGAATATTCATTTTCGTACAGGGCCGGTCTGAAGAACCGCCAGAACTCCCAGAAAATATATGGGAAAGCTACAATAACCCCTGAAATGAGTGAAATGGCTATATGTGTTGTAAACTGCCCTGCCATCTTGATGTTGATTATTTCAAAATGGCTTCGGTTAATACAAAGGGCCTTGATGTTTACCAGTTCTCCAAGGCGGCACAGCAACCTGTTGGTAAGAAATTCAGGTTCTTTGGGAGATAGTATGATTTTGTCGAAAATAATATCCTTGAAAAGGAAGGCTGCTATTGCCATGACGAAAACTGCCAGAACGGACCTGATGATATGCCACCGCAACTCTTCAAGGTGCTCGAGAAATGTCATTTCTCCGTCACTTTTATTTTTTCCGCCTGCTTTTGGTGCCATAACAAAATGAGAATAGAGCTGTTTTATAGCAGCATGCAAAGATGCGAAAACTAATTTACCTTTACAATACAGGCTTAAATTACCTTACCAGTGTGTATCTTAACATTCGCCTGCAAAAAAAACGCAACATTGCATATCTTATTTTGGTTTTTATCTAACAATAAAAATGTTTATATTTGGTTACATGTACCTGTAATCATTAAAGTGCATATCTGTTTTGATGATTTCTTTGAAAGGGGTATTTATTTGAGTTTTTTGTTTTTATAGGTTTGTTTTTATGTTCGATGACTCTTCCATACATGAGTATCTGAAGAAATATTTTGGTTTCGACAACTTCAAGGGGAACCAGGAACCGATTATCAAGAATGTTCTTGCCGGGAATGATACTTTTGTCCTTATGCCTACCGGTGGAGGCAAGTCTTTATGCTATCAGCTGCCTGCCGTGATGAAATCAGGAACGGCAATTGTCATATCTCCGCTGATAGCCCTGATGAAAAATCAGGTTGACGCCATGCGCAATTTCAGCACAGATGATGATGTAGCGCACTTCCTTAATTCATCGCTTACCAAGTCGGCTATTAACAAGGTAAAGAAGGATGTGCTGGGTGGTAATACAAAGCTTCTTTACGTAGCCCCCGAGTCGCTTACCAAGGAGGAAAATATCGATTTCCTCCGTAATGTAGAGGTCTCCTTCTATGCAGTTGATGAAGCTCACTGCATCTCGGAATGGGGCCATGACTTCAGGCCTGAATACCGAAGGATAAGGCCCATGATCGATACTATAGGCCGCTCACCGATAATTGCCCTTACAGCAACTGCCACTCCCAAAGTGCAGCACGACATCCAGAAGAACCTGGGCATACTTGATGCCGGCATATACAAATCTTCCTTCAACAGGGCCAATCTTTATTATGAGGTAAGACCCAAACAGGATGTTTCAAAAGAGATTATCAAGTATATAAAGAACAATGCAGGTAAATCAGGCATAATCTATTGTCTGAGCAGAAAAAAAGTGGAAGAGCTTGCCGAGCTGCTCAAGGTTAACGGCATCAAGGCGTTGCCATATCATGCCGGGATGGATTCGGCCACAAGGACTATGAATCAGGATAAATTCCTTATGGAGGAGGCAGATGTCATTGTGGCTACGATAGCGTTTGGCATGGGGATCGACAAACCTGATGTAAGGTATGTGATTCACTATGACATTCCCAAAAGCCTCGAGGGGTACTACCAGGAAACAGGAAGAGCAGGCCGCGACGGTGGAGAGGGCCGGTGCATAACTTATTACAGCTATAACGATATAATAAAGCTGGAAAAGTTCATGCATGGCAAACCGATTGCAGAGCAGGAAATCGGCAAACAACTGCTTCTCGAGACGGTATCTTATGCCGAGTCGTCAGTATGCCGCCGGAAGCTGCTGCTCCACTATTTCGGTGAAGAATATGAACCAGAAAACTGTGAAGCATGTGATAACTGCCTGCACCCGAAAACCCAGTTTGAAGGTACTGATTATGTTGTCAGTGTTCTGGAAGCAGTACTCGCAGTAAGAGAGAAGTTTAAGGCCGATCATATTGCCAATATACTGGCAGGAAAGGCAACCAGTGCCATCAAGTCATATAAGCATCATAAACTAGAGATTTTCGGAACCGGCGATGAAAAGGATGAAAGGTTCTGGAATATGGTTGCCAGACAGGCCCTTATTGCAAAGCTGCTGGCAAAGGATATCGAGAATTACGGATTGCTCAAGCTTACCAGAAAGGGGCATGAGTTTCTTGAGAGCCCCCAGCCTTTCATGCTGGCAGAAGACCATGACTACAGCGAGGCATCGGAGGAGGAGGCTGCGTTCGGGGCACGCACTGCAGCCGTAGACGAGGAGCTTGTAAGTATTCTGAAAGATCTCAGAAAGAAGATTTCCAAACAGAAGGATGTACCTCCATTTGTTATTTTCCAGGATCCCTCCATCGAAGAGATGGCTATCCAGTACCCGGTTAACGTCGAGGAACTGCAGAATATCTCAGGTGTAGGTGCGGGGAAGGCTCAGCGGTACGGACATGAATTCGTTGAGGTGATAAAGAGGTATGTAGAGGAGAAGGAGATAATACGGCCCCTCGATATGGTTGTAAAGTCGGTTGTTAATAAATCGGGGCTCAAAGTATACATTATACAGAGTATAGACAGAAAAAGATCGTTTGAAGATATAGCCAATGCAAAGGGCCTCGATCTCGATGAACTGATTACAGAGGTGGAGGCTATTGTTCACTCCGGAACCCGCCTGAACCTCGATTACTACATAAACGAGGTAATCGATGAGGAACGTCAGGAAGATATCTATTCCTATTTCAGGGAGGAGGCCGAAACCGACAGCCTCGAGGAGGCTATAAAAGAACTGGGCGGTGAGTTTGAAGAGGAAGAGATAAGACTCATGCGTATTAAGTTCCTCTCTGAGCTGGGCAATTGACAACTACCATTTTTTACTGCCGAATATCCCAATAGCAGTTACAGCAATAACATAGAAAGGGTACACCAATTGCACCACAGGGAAGTACCAGATCAGATTTGTCCGGTTGTGGAACCGTAGCCTGTTCATGATTATAACCGAGTCGGGTATCGATTTTAGCAACAGCATTCCGAGAGCTGTCTTTATATATACAGGATTTATCACTGATAATACCATGTATGTTGCAATAACAACGCAGACAGTAAGTACTGCAACAGCGGCTATAACAGAGGAAGCGTCGTTGTAGTAAACAGATTTGGATGCCCAGCGTGAACGCTGCCTTATGAATTCAGAAAAGCTCCGCGCCGGTTCGGTTTGTACTGTTGCACTTACAGATTCAGCCCATTCAACTGGTATTCCTTTATTTTTCAGGTAGTGAAGAAAGAAAATGTCATCACCTGAGGGAATATCACCTGAGGGCAACTTATCCAGCCCCGGATAGAGGTCGCGCCTGAATGCCATGCCGGCGCCATTGCACATCAAAGGGTCACCAAGAGAGGCTGATCCGGCTGTAACACCCTGCAGGCTGAAGAATTCGAGCTGTTGCATTGCATGAAGCGGCGAGTTGCTTCCTGTAAGCTCAACTGGACAGAGGATCATACCCGGGCCTGACCTGATATAGTGTGATGCGATAGCCAGTATCCAGTCCCTGCCCACACGGCAGTCATCGTCAGTAGTGATGATAAGTTCTCCCTCAGCCTTCCTGATGGCTGTGTCAATAGCTCTCTTCTTTCCCGTTGACTCATTTGGTACCACCAACATACCTGGGATGTCATCTCTGATGGGAATATTCTTCCACCTGCCACCTGTGTCGTCGGCAATAATAACCTCGTATGATTTATGACTATAATTCTGCAGTGCCAGGTCAGATAACAAACCCTCCATCTCCTCAGGGGGCTTTGTGACGGGTACTATTACAGAAATCTTTACCGACGATGATGGCTTCGGGTATGAGGGCTCAATACGTTCAAGTCCCTGACATATTCTGAACATTATAAAAAGATATGGTACAAGAAATATAAAAGAGTACCATACAATATCAATCCCTGAGCCATTCATACATTTTGTAGTGTGAACCGTCCATGCCCATCGATTCGTATGTCTTCTGGGCTCTCGTGTTTCCGGTTTCGACATAGAGTCTTAGACCTGCTACACCCTCTCTTTCTGCCGTCTCTTTAATATAGTCGTACATACTTCGGAAAATACCCCTGCGTCTGAATTCCGGAAGGACATATACCGACTGGAACCACCAGATGTCGGCATTTCTCCAGTCGCTCCACTCATATGTTATCAGTAGTGATGCAGCTATCCTGCCATCAGCCTCTGCAACAAAATACCTGCCTTTTCCCTTTCCTGAGAATATTGAGCTGACACCTCTTGTAACCCTCTCTTTGTCAAGCTCCAGGTTCTCTGTTTCCCTGGCCATGGCCAGCTGGAAATCCCGTATCGTCGATGCGTCGCCTTCTTCGGCAACCCTGACAATTATCTCTGTCATCTGTGATCTGTTATTTGAATCGCAATTTATTAAATATTCCGGCAGGCTAATATTCATCCCAGCTCTTGATGGAAATACCATCTTCACCAAGTCTGCAGAATGCAAGAATAAATGCAGATGCAAGCCTCGCATTGGTCAGCAGCGGTATGTTAAAGTCAACGGCGCTTCTCCTTATCTGATAGTCGTTATTCAGCTCTGTAGGGGAAAGGTCTTTGGGAATATTGACAACAAGATCAACTTCCCTGCTGCGTATGAGCTCTATTGTATTTGGTGATTTCTGCTCATCAGGCCAATATGCAACATCTGCTTCAATCCCGGCATTCCCCAGGAAGATCTGGGTGCCCCTGGTGGCAAAAAGCCTGTACCCTTTCGCTTTGAGGGCCCTGGCACTTTCCAGCAGCTCTACCTTTGACCGGGCAGGGCCCGTTGAGAGCAGAATGCTTTTACCTGGAATTCTGTAACCTACCGAAAACATTGCCTTCAGGATTGCTTCATAAAATCCCTCTCCAATGCATCCAACCTCTCCTGTCGAAGCCATATCCACACCCAGTACCGGATCGGCCTTGGCGAGCCTTGAGAAACTGAACTGTGGTGCTTTAACACCCACATAGTCAAGATCAAATACTGACTTGTGTGGTCTGGTGACCTCAACATTCAGCATTACATTCGTCGCCAGTTCAATCAGGTTGACTTTTAAAACCTTCGACACGAAGGGCATGCTTCTTGAAGCTCTCAGATTGCATTCTATAACCTTTATGTCGTTATCCCTTGCAAGAAACTGTATATTAAACGGCCCTGATATATTAAGTGAATCTGCAATAAGCCTTGATATCCTCTTTATCCTCCTGGCAGTCTCAAAATATATTTTCTGAGCGGGAAATACAATCGTGGCATCACCTGAATGGACACCGGCGAATTCTACATGCTCGCTTATTGCATAGGCTATAATTTCTCCTCCATTGGCTACTGCGTCAATTTCTATCTCTTTGGCATTTTCAATGAACTCTGATACAACTACAGGGTGCTGTTTTGAGACTTTGGCCGCAAGTTCAAGAAAATGAGTTAGTTCGTTGCGGTTGGAGACTACGTTCATTGCCGCGCCTGATAATACGTATGAGGGCCTTACAAGGACAGGGAATCCAATACGGTCGACAAAATCAAAGATCTCATCTGTGCTTGTCAACTCCTTCCACCTGGGCTGATCAATACCCAGGCTGTCAAGCATGGAAGAAAATTTATGTCTGTTCTCGGCCTTGTCGACTGAGGCGGCCGGAGTACCAAGTATGGGCACATGCTCCTTATGAAGCCTCATGGCAAGATTGTTTGGTATCTGCCCTCCCATGGAGAGGATCACTCCTGCAGGGGTCTCAAGTTCTATGATGTCCATGACCCTCTCAAATGATAGTTCATCGAAATAGAGTCTGTCACAAATATCGTAGTCTGTGCTTACAGTTTCAGGATTGTAGTTGATCATCACTGATCTCAATCCCTGCTTCCTGATAGTTTCAATGGCATTAACCGAGCACCAGTCAAATTCAACGCTCGAACCTATCCGGTAAGCACCTGAGCCAATAACTATTACCGACCGCTTGTCATTGTGATACCATATGTCATGTTCAGAACCGCTGTATGTGAGATAGAGGTAATTTGTCATGGCAGGATATTCTGCCGCCAGGGTGTCTATCTGCTTTACCCATGGAATTATACCGTGGGCCTTTCTCTGTTTTCTGACCCTGAGCAGCGCCTCCTGTATCTCTTCAGGTTCCACTTTGAGGACATACCGGGCTACCTGAAAGTCACTGAACCCATGTATCTTAGCTTCCCTAAGAAGTTCGGCAGGCAACTCGGAAAGGGTGTTGTATTTTGACAGTCTTTCTGCGATATTGTTGATATTGCGAAGTTTGTACAGAAACCACCTGTCGATCTTTGTAAGTTCATGAATTTCGTCAATCGAGAAGCCAAGCCTGAGAGCTTCGGCAATCGAAAAGATCCTCATGTCTGTGGGTTCGGCCAGCTCTTTTCTTACATCTTTGAAGGTGAGGTTCCTGTTGCCTACAAAGCCGTGCATGCCCTGGCCTATCATCCTCAGGCCTTTCTGTATCACCTCTTCAAATGTGCGCCCTATAGCCATGACTTCTCCTACGCTCTTCATGCTGCTGCCAAGCTCATGCGAAACTCCCTCGAATTTATTGAGGTCCCACCTGGGTATCTTGCAAACAATGTAATCAAGTGCCGGCTCAAAACATGCCGTGGTAGTTCTTGTAACACTGTTTTTAAGTTCATGCAGGCCATAGCCCAGGGCCAGCTTGGCAGCTACGAAAGCCAGAGGGTATCCGGTAGCCTTTGATGCCAGCGCACTTGATCGCGAAAGTCTTGCATTTACCTCTATAACCCTGTAGTCTTCTGAACCCGGATCGAGTGCGTACTGTACATTACATTCACCTATGATACCAATATGTCTTATTATTTTGACAGAGAGTTCCCTTAGTTTATGATATTCGCTGTTGGTAAGAGTCTGAGAAGGGGCTACCACTATACTTTCACCGGTATGAATTCCGAGAGGGTCGAAATTCTCCATATTGCATACTGTGATGCAATTGTCGTGACAATCTCTGACAACCTCATATTCAACCTCCTTCCAGCCTTTCAACGACTCTTCAACCAATATCTGGGTTGTGAATGAGAAAGCCTTCGTGGCAATAGTCCTAAGCTCCTCACTGTCTGAGGCAAAACCGCTTCCCTGTCCGCCGAGGGTATAAGCCGCCCGTATTATTACAGGGAAGCCAAGCGATTCTGCAGCTTTCAGTGACTCTTCAACTGATGCCGCCGCTATACTTCGGGGTGTCTTAATGCTTATTTCATCGAGCTTCCTGACAAACAGCTCACGGTCTTCTGTATCCATTATAGCCCTTACCGGTGTTCCCAGGACCTTTACGCCGTATTTTTCAAATACACCACTGGTGTAAAGCTCTGTCCCGCAGTTAAGAGCCGTCTGTCCGCCGAAGGAAAGTAGTATGCCGTCAGGTCTCTCCTTTTCAATTACTTTTGTTACAAACGAAGGGGTTACCGGCAGAAAGTAAATTTTGTCAGCTATTCCCTCTGATGTCTGAACCGTTGCAATATTCGGATTGATAAGAACTGTAAATACACCTTCTTCCTTTAGCGCTTTCAGCGCCTGTGAGCCTGAGTAGTCAAATTCTCCTGCCTCTCCGATTTTCAGAGCGCCCGATCCCAGGACGACAACTTTTTTTATTCCGTTTACCATTAATTACCGTTCTATCAATTCAACAAACTCATCGAACAGAAAATCAGTATCTGTAGGGCCGCCGGAAGCTTCCGGATGAAACTGTGTCGAAAAAAATGGTTTGTATTTATGTCTCATTCCTTCGTTTGTATTGTCATTCACGTTGATGAACAAAGGTTCCCAGTCCTCAGGCAGAGTGTTGTTGTCTACTGCATAGCCATGATTCTGTGAGGTGATATAGGCCCTGTTCGAACCTACCCGCAGAACAGGCTGGTTGTGACTTCTGTGACCGTATTTAAGCTTGAAGGTGTCGGCTCCGGCAGCCAGTGCCATCAACTGATTGCCCAGGCATATCCCGAATACCGGTTTTGATGACTCAAGCGATTTTCTGATGTTGTTGATCGTGAGGGTGCACATTTTCGGGTCTCCCGGACCGTTGGAGATGAACAACCCGTCGTACTCCTCATTGTGGTAGTCATAATCCCACGGCACTCTTATTACCGTAGTGTCACGTTTTAACAGGTTCCTGATAATGTTGTACTTGACACCACAGTCAATCATTATTATCCGGTGGCGGCCACTGCCGTAAACTATTTTTTCATGAATGCTTACCTCACTTACAAGGTTTGTTGAGTTAGGGTCATTAAAGGAGGTCTCACTGCCGGCAGGTTCAATCTTCCCAAGCATAGAACCTTTTTCCCTGAGCCTTTTTGTTAGTGCTCTGGTGTCTATGCCGTAAATACCGGGAACCTTGTTTTTCATTAACCAGTCTCCCAGACTTTCGTCAGCATTCCAGTGGCTGTACTCAAACGAATAATCTGATACTATAAGACCTGATATATGTATCGACGATGACTCGTAAAATCTTAACAGATCATTCTCATTATCTCTTCCCGGAGCCCCGTAATTTCCAACGAGAGGATAGGTAAGGCATAGTATCTGGCCCCTGTAGGAAGGGTCGGTAAGGCTTTCAGGATAACCTGTCATGGCAGTGTTGAACACTACCTCGCCAGAAGCCGCACTAACAGAGCCGAATGATTTGCCGCTGTAGTATGATCCATCCTCAAGAGTTAGCTTAACCGGAATTCCTTTCTCCATATCTGACAAATATATTTGTTTGAGCACTCTTTTCCGGGTCGTAAAGATACTGAAAATAGCTCACCCCGATACAGGCCGGGATGGTACTTTACAATTTAACCGCAAAGGTGAAGATGAATCATATATTATTCTTACTTTTATAGGCGATTTCATTAGTGTAACCTTATTAATACTGGTATATGAAACACGTCCGTAATTATGTTATTGTATCTGTTCTGTCAGTTATTGTCATAGGTGCAGGTTCCTGCAGAAACAGGGCAACTTCCGAGCAGAGTCAGATAGAGCTTGATCAGAGACAAATGATTGAACAGCAGATAGAAGAGAGTGTCTATCCTCTCCCTACATCTGCTGATGTTATAAAAATGCTTACAGAGCTTGATGTAGGCTATATTATAGGCATCTCCAACCCTCTTGAGAATGCTTCGAAATATCTAACAAGCAAAAGCAGGGCAATCAACCTTGGTATATATGGAGCTGATCTGAGCTATGCAACTCTCTACAATGTGCAACAGGTTGTCATTAATTACCTGAATGCCATAAGGGTGCTCGCCAATGAGCTTAACCTGGGCCAGGTTTATGATGAGTCGCTTTACAATGAGATCAGGGATAATTTTGATAACCGCGATGAACTGGTAAAGATTCTTACAAATGCATTTAACAATACCTATACTTTCCTCTCAAATAATAATCAGGAATCGCTGGCTATGCTTGTAGTTGGGGGAGCCTGGCTGGAAGGGATGTATATAACGACAAATATTTCAGAATCGGTTTATCACGTAGAAGGAATTGTCAGGGTATTGCTGGAGCAGAAGAAATCGTTTGAGCTCTATCTTGAGATCGCAAAACCATATGCAGAAGATCCTCTTGTAAGCGAGTTTATTAAAGAACTGAAACCGATTGAAGAGGTCTATGCAGGAATATCGAGTTCGCTGTCACTAAAGAACGTTGAGGATATAACCAGGGTAATAGCCGAGGTTAGAGACAAGCTGATTCTCTGAGGTTTTTTGTAACATAACCGCAAAGAACCAGCCTTTGCGGTTTTTTTCACATCTTTTCTATGAGAGACTCTGTATTACTTGCCCTGATACATATATTTGCCATTATCTCAACTGTCAAGCCAGGGAGCGTAACGGCCAGAGGCAGGAAGATTCTGAGGAGTTATCTTCGAAGATACCTTAACAGGGAGCTTGAGGAGAAGTACTATGAAATGTTTGAGAGTAATCTTGATTTCTATGCAAGCGAACTAAAGACTATTGACGAACAGGATCTCTTTGATGACAAGTCCCTGATTACCTTTCAGATAACAAATATTTGCCGTCAGATCAAGAAGGGACTGCTGCTTGATGAAAGAATGGTAGTCTTCCTTCAGTTACTTGAGTTCGCTTTCGAGGACAGGGTGGTTACTTCACAGGAAAAGATCATAATTGATATTGTTGCCCGTACATTCAATATTCCATCTGCCGAGTATGAAAATGCTTATGCCTTTATGATAGGCGGGGATTTTGACAAGGTTGCTCCCAAAAATATGCTCGTAATTGAAGGCACTGATGGTCAGGCTGATCACAATAAGCCACAGTTCAGCAACTACAATCAATGGAATCAGATGAAAATAAAGGGCTTCAGTGGCTCTCTATATCTGATGCTTATTGAGAGCACCGGATCTATTCTGCTGACATACGAGGGGAACCAGGAACTCTATTTCAAAGGACGTGATATAATACCCTACAGGGCATATCTGCTTGACAGGGGTGTGAATATTAAGGGACCGGGGATCGAACCAATATATTACTCAAAGGTCTATAAGTCTTTTATAGTAGGCAAGTTTCCACATAAGGTTGTCTTTGAGGGGCATGGAATTGACTATCGTTTCAGGGGATCAGCTTACGGCCTGAGAAAGATGAGTTTTGCCGTTGAGTCTGGGAATCTTGTTGGTATAATGGGAGGAAGCGGCGTAGGCAAGACGACTCTTCTTAAGGTCCTTAACGGTAAGTTCAATCCCTCATCGGGAACTGTCTACATAAATGGTTATGACCTCCATAACGAGAGTGATGCACTCGCAGGACTTATTGGTTATGTGCCTCAGGATGATCTGTTGATAGAGGAACTTACAGTATATCAGAACCTCTATTTTAATGCACGGCTTTGCTTTGGTGATTTCAGCGAGGATCAGTTAAGAGACCTTGTCGATAAAGTTCTTTCTGATCTTGAGCTGGCTGATATCAGTGATCTTCAGGTTGGAGATGTGCTGAATAAGAAAGTGAGTGGCGGGCAGAGAAAAAGGCTCAATATTGGTCTTGAACTGATGAGAGAGCCGGCTATTCTTTTTGTAGATGAACCTACTTCCGGTCTTTCATCGCACGATTCGGAAAAGATAATGAACCTTCTCAAAAACCTGACTCTTAAAGGAAAACTTGTTTTTGCGATTATTCATCAGCCTGCATCTGATATTTTAAAACTGTTTGACAGGCTCTGGTTACTTGACAAGGGAGGTTATCTGATATACGACGGAGACCCTGTTGATTCACTGGTTTACTTTAAAAGTGAAGTGTCTCAGGCTAATGCTGCTGAGAGTGAATGTCCCAATTGTGGTAATGTTGAGACTGAAAGTATTCTTCAGATAGTTGAAGCCAGGGTAATAGATAATGAAGGGTATCCAAGCAAAGCCCGTCAGATACAACCGGAAGAATGGTATTCCAAATATCTTGAAAAAATGCAGGTGATACCTGCCCCTGAACCCTCAAGGCTGCCTTTGCCTCCGAGTAATTTCAAGGTGCCCGGAAAGCTGAATCAGGTTCGCACTTTTGTGAAACGTAATTTTACCCGTAAACTGGCTGACAGCCAGTATATGACAATAAATCTTCTGGAAGCCCCTTTGCTGGCATTTATACTGGGATATTTCTCAAAATATCTGACGGCCTCAGGCTATATCTTCTCAGAGAACAGGAATTTTCTTATCTTCCTTTTCATGTCGGTAATTGTGGCTGTTTTTATAGGCCTTACCGTAAGTGCTGAAGAGATATTCCGTGACAGAAAGGTACTTGAAAGAGAGAGATTTTTAAATATAAGCAGACTGGCATACCTGGTTTCAAAGGTGAACTTTCTCTTTATTCTTTCTGCTATCCAGACGCTAACATATGTAATTGTTGCCCAGCTGATTCTTGAAGTCAATGGTATGCTCCTGAGACACTGGATAATAATATTTTCAGTAGCTTGTTATGGTAATATTCTGGGATTGAACATTTCTGCGGGAATGCGTTCGGCAATAAGCATATATATTCTAATCCCCCTGCTGTTGGTGCCCCAGCTTCTGTTCGGGGGTGCAATGATACGTTTTGATGACCTGCATAAATCGATAAGCAATAAGGTCTATGTACCGCTGATAGGTGACGTAATGGGAACAAGATGGGCGTATGAGGCGCTCATGGTGGAGCAGTTTAAGAGCAATCGTTACCAGAAACCTTTCTTTGAAACCGAAATGGCCATAAGTCAGAATGACTGGTATGCATCATTCCTGCTGCCGTCACTTAAAACCAAAATTGAGGAGTGCAGGATTGCGGGTGACAGGGAAGAGTATCGCCTGCAGACAGAAAAGAATTTCAGACAACTAAATTACCATTTCGGTCAACTTTCAGAAATAGCCGGTATCGTCCCGGGAAACTGGATGGTTAAACTTAACCGCTTTGATTTTGATGAGAACTCGGCAGCCATGGCCACAAGTCACGTAGACAGTCTCAGACGCTGGTTCCGGGCCGAATGGTCAAAATATATAGTTGAGAGAGATGTGATCGTGGAATCTCTTGTGCAGTCAATGGGAAGGGAGAGGCTGTTAAAATTAAGGGAAGAAAACCATAATGAAAACATTGCCGATTTTGTTCTGAATCGTAATTATGTTGAGAAGGTATATGAAACAGATGACAGGATAATCCAGAAAGCTGATCCGGTTTATATGGCCCCGGAGTCAAAATTCGGACGATCTCATTTCTATGCCCCCTACAAGAGACTCGGAAAACTGAAGATCGACACCATGTGGTTCAATATCATATCATTATGGATTATATCGGGAATCATGTTTATTACGTTATATTACAACTTACTAAGAAAACTTATCGATCTGACAGACTCCTTCCATATACCCGTATTCAGAAAATTTGCATCTCACCTGAGAACCTGAAACTGTGTAGAAGAGACAGCAACAACTATATTTGTCCTGATGATGACAGTGATAAAACCGAAAAAAAGCCTGGGGCAACACTTTCTGAAGGATAAGAATGTTGCTGCCCGGATAGCAAATGCTCTGACAGGTGAAGGCTATGACAATGTGATTGAGGTTGGGCCGGGCATGGGTATACTGACACAATTCCTGATGGAAAGAAATTTTCGCAGGTTTGTTGCTGCAGAGATAGACAGGGAATCGGTAGGGTATCTCCGGCAAAGATTTGGGGAGAGCCTTGAGCTTATTGAGGGTGATTTCCTCAGACTGAATCTTGATGAGTTATTTAGTGGCAGGTTTGGGATAACCGGCAACTTCCCTTATAATATATCCAGTCAGATCTTCTTCAAAGCCCTTGAATACCGGCATAAAGTAGCCGAAGTTACAGGTATGATACAGAAAGAGGTGGCTGACAGGATTCATTCCGGCCCTGGTTCAAAACAGTATGGCATATTGAGCGTACTGTTGCAGGCATGGTTCAACACAGAAATATTGTTTTCCGTGTCACCGGGTCTTTTTATTCCGCCTCCTAAAGTCAATTCGGCAGTTATCAGGCTTACAAGAAATAATGTCACGACTCTGGGTTGTGATGAGGAACTGTTTTTTAAGGTGGTCAAGCAGGCTTTCAATCAGCGCAGGAAGACCCTCAGAAACTCACTGGGCGCCGGGTTCCCGCTGACAAATATTAATGAAAAGCTATTGACGCTAAGAGCCGAACAACTTGAAGTCGGTTCGTTTATTGAGATTACAGGAATAATTAAAACAAACCTGAAAAATGACGACAAGAAGAGAAATTAGCAAGGATTTTCTGACAGATTTACGTACGGCAATAGCATCAGGTGATGAAAAGAAGGCTCAGGCCCTGATGGAGGATCTGCATGCTGCTGACATTGCTGAAATCTATGATGAGATATCCACCGATGAGGCAAGGTTTCTTTATCTCCTTCTTGACTCGGAAAAGGCTGCCGATACTATTGCCGAGCTTGATGAGGATGACAGGGAGGAGTTTCTTGAAAGCATTCCAAGTGAAATTATTGCACAACAGTTTATCAATGAGATGGATACCGACGATGCTGCTGATGTGATTGCAGATATGTCGGAAAAGAAAAAGCAGGAAGTACTAAGGCATATTGAAGACATCGATCACTCTGGTGATATTGTAGATCTTCTCTCTTATGATGAAGATACTGCGGGAGGGCTGATGGCCAAGGAGCTGGTTGTGGTGAATCAGAGCTGGTCGGTGCTGACGTGCCTGAAAGAGTTGGGTCGGCAGGCCGATGACGTTGATGAGGTGTACTATCTTTATGTTGTGGATGATGACCGGATACTGAAAGGTTTGGTATCGCTGAAGGATCTTGCCCTCAGTAAGAACACCACAATAATCAACAAGATTATGGAGAGAGATATTCATTATGCTACTGTTGATGATGATGCGGAAGAGGTGGCTCAGATAATGCAGAAATATGACCTGGTGGCAATTCCGGTAGTAGATGCTATCGGCAGGCTGGTAGGGAGGATTACAATCGATGATGTCGTCGATGTTATTCGTGAGGAGGCTGAGCGAGACTATCAGCTGGCTTCCGGTCTTACTGAAGATGTTGAGTACTCTGACAATATCTATCGTAATGCGCGAGCAAGGCTGCCATGGCTTATAATTGGCCTGACCGGAGGTGTGTTCGGCGCCCTGATTCTTGGAAGGTTCGAAAGCAGTCTCAGGATCTATCCGGAAATGGCTTTCTTCATACCTCTTATTGCAGCTATGGGTGGTAATGTGGGAATCCAGTCTTCTGCCATTATCGTCCAGGGGTTGGCAAGCAATACATTGAGGCTTGATGGTTTTGTATCTAAACTTAGCAAGGACTTTGCGGTAGCTTTCATCAATGCCCTTATATTGTCTCTGCTGATTTTTGTCTACAATTTTTTTATCAGTGATTCGTTTGCCCTGACCATTACGGTAAGCACAGCCCTGATGGCTGTAATAATATTTGCTTCAATGTTTGGTACAATTATACCGATACTCCTGAACAGATTCGGTGCAGATCCGGCTCTGGCTACAGGCCCTTTCATTACGACTTCAAATGACATAATGGGTCTGCTCATCTATATGCTGGTAGGACGAATGCTTTACGGAGTCTTTGCCTGACTATTTACAGGCTTTTATTAATCTTTTTCAAATAAAAATATCTATTTTTATCCGGCTTTTAAAGGGGGGGACCTTTTACCGTAATTTACAGATAATGAATAATAAGAAAATCAAGAGCGCTTTAATCTCAGTATATCATAAAGAAGGCCTTGAACCCGTGGTTCGGAGGCTTTCTGAACTTAACGTCAGGATCTATTCAACAGGTGGTACATTTGATTTTATAGTTGGTCTTGGAGTTAATGCTGAGGCTGTTGAAACTCTTACCTCATATCCTTCAATTCTCGGCGGAAGGGTAAAGACCCTTCACCCCCGGATATTCGGCGGCATACTGGGGCGGCGTGAGAATAATTCTGATATGGAACAGATGATGCAGTATCAGATTCCCGAGATTGACCTGGTGATTGTCGATCTCTATCCATTTTCTGAGACCGTCAAATCAGGAGCCACAGAGCATCAGATAATTGAGAAAATAGATATTGGAGGTATTTCACTTATCAGGGCTGCAGCAAAGAATTTCAATGACGTATTGGTAGTTGCGGGATCACATATGTATCGCAGGCTTCTTGATATTCTCGAGAATAGTAAAGGGTTCAGCTCCCGTGAAGAGAGAAGACTTTTTGCTGCTGATGCGTTCAGCGTATCATCAGGCTATGATGCTGATATTTTCAGCTACTTCAATAAACACGACGAAGTTAATGCCTTACGAATCAGTGTCGATGGACATATGCCGCTCAGGTATGGCGAAAATCCTCATCAGAAAGCATCTTATTATGGAGACCTTTCTGAACTGATGCAAAAACTGCATGGCCGCGACATCTCGTATAATAATCTACTGGATATTGATGCTGCTCTGGGCTTCATTAGACTGTTTGAGGAACCTGCGGTGGCAATTATCAAGCATAACAATGCCTGTGGCCTCTCTTCAGATTCAGATATTGCATCGGCATGGACAAAAGCTCTGGCAGGTGATCCATTGTCTGCTTTTGGGGGAATTATAGCCATCAACAGAGAGATAGACACTGAGACTGCTTCTGAAATCAACAAGATATTTTTTGAAGTTATAATTGCTCCGGGATTTGTTCCGGAGGCTCTTACTCTTCTATCGCAGAAAAAGAACAGGATAATACTGCAGCTCAGGAAATATCCTGATACCGTCACCTCTTGCCGTTCTGTCCTCAACGGATATCTGCGGCAGGAGACTGACAAATACCTTGTTGCTGAGTCCGATCAGAAATGTGTAACAGAAAGAGTTCCGTCAGACAAAGAGCTTGCAGACCTTGATTTTGCAAACAGGATCGTAATGAATACCAAGTCGAATGCAATTGTACTGGTCAGCAACAGGCAGCTGATAGGCTCAGGCACAGGTCAAACCTCAAGGGTGGATGCTGTCAGGCAGGCTATAGAGAAGGCCCACGCCTTCGGTTTTGACACCAGAGGAGCAGTAATGGCCTCTGATGCATTCTTTCCGTTCCCCGATAGTATCAATCTGGCTGCTGCCGCGGGGATAACCGCCGTAATTCAGCCCGGAGGTTCGGTTAAGGATCAGGAGTCGATAGATGAGTGCAACAGGAATGATATAACAATGATTTTTACAGGTGTAAGACATTTCAGGCATTAGAGTAACAAATAAATAATAATATACTGATGGGACTTTTTTCGTTTTTGACACAGGAGATAGCCATTGATCTTGGTACAGCCAATACTATTATAATTCATAACGATAAGGTGGTGGTGGATGAACCATCTATAGTTGCGATAGACAGGCATACCAACAAGCTAATCGCAATAGGAGAGGAAGCCAGGCAGATGCACGGCAAAACACATGAGAATATCCGTACGGTACGTCCACTCCGTGACGGAGTAATAGCCGACTTCAACGCTGCCGAGCAGATGATAAGAGGGATGATAAAGCTGATCAACAAAGGCCCGCGTCTCTTTTCACCTTCCCTGAAAATGGTTGTTTCGATACCTTCCGGCAGTACCGAGGTAGAGATCAGAGCCGTACGTGATTCATCAGAGCATGCAGGTGGCAGGGATGTATACATGATATATGAACCGATGGCGGCTGCAATAGGTATTGGGCTCGATGTCGAAGCTCCTGACGGATGCATGGTGGTTGACATTGGCGGAGGAACCACGGAAATTGCGGTTATTGCTCTGGGTGGGATCGTATGCAATAAGTCAATACGTATAGCAGGTGATGGTTTTACTGCCGATATACAGGCCTATATGAGGCACCAGCACAATGTCAAGATAGGTGACCGCACCGCTGAAGACATTAAGATTGCAGTAGGAGCTGCATTGCCCGACCTTGAAAATCCGCCTTCCGATTACGTTGTGAGAGGTCCTAACATCATGACCTCACTCCCTATCGAAATACCCGTTTCCTATCAGGAGATTGCACATTGTCTTGATAAATCGCTGTCAAAGATTGAAACGGCAATACTGGGAGTTCTTGAACAGACCCCTCCGGAGCTGTATGCTGATATAGTAGCACGTGGTATATATCTGGCAGGTGGCGGCGCTCTTCTGAAAGGGCTTGATAAGAGACTGACAGACAAGATCAATATACCGTTCAGGGTTGCTGAAGATCCGTTGCACTCCGTTGCGCGGGGCACCGGTGTTGCACTTAAAAATGTTGACAAGTTTCAGTTCCTGATGAGGTAATATACCCGGATGCTGAATGAGGAACCTCTTAAACTTTCTCTCACGATACAGCAATGTTTTTATCTTCCTGATACTGGAGGCAGTATCGTTATGGCTTCTGATAAATGCCGAGGGCTACCAGTCATCACGGTTTCTCGGAGCCATAAGGAGCTCTACTCATTATTTTGAAAAGAAGGTTGGCAGTATAACGGAATACATCGGCCTGCGTGATGAGAACCGGAGGCTGGTGGCAGAGAACCTGGCCCTTCTGCAGAAGCTCGAGACAACCCGGAGCAAAGATACAGCAGCAGTAAGAGCCGGCACAATTACCGTCTCTGACGGGCTTTTTTCATATTTATCAGCCAGAATCATAAATAATTCAGTTAACAAACAACGCAATTTCATTTCACTTGATAAAGGCAGCAATGACGGCATTGAACCTGAAATGGCTGTTACGGGTCCTGACGGGATTGTTGGAATAGTGGTTTCTGTATCTGACAATTACAGTCTGGTGATGTCGGTACTCAACCTCGATTTCAGGTTGAGTGTCAGGCTTAGAAAAAGTGGATATTTTGGCTCACTGAACTGGGATGGTGTATCGGTTAGTAAAGCCAGCCTTACTGGTATTCCGTATCATGTAAATGTTAACGTTGGCGATACTATTGAATCAAGTGGGTTTTCTGCTGTATTTCCTCAGGGAATACCAGTCGGAACCATAGCTGATATTGATGATAGCGGAGGTGATTTTTACAGGATAGGATTAAATCTGTTTACCGAATTCAGAAAACTGAATTATGTGTATGTTATTAAAAGCCTCCGGAGAGAAGAACTCGAAATGCTTGAAGAGAAGGGGCCCGGGGTATGAATAACAGTATATTAAAATATGGCCTGTTCACGGCATTTGTGCTGCTGTTGCAGATACTTGTTCTTAATAACGTCCAGTTAAGCGGGTATATAAATCCCTATATCTATGTAATGATAATTATGCTTTTGCCGCTTGACTTTCCGCAGTGGCTGCTGCTGTTTATCTCTTTTTTCACCGGATTTATTATTGATGTTTCCTCGGGCACATTGGGGATTCATTCGGCAGCTACGGTTCTGGCAGGATTTTCAAGACCCTGGGTTCTTATGTACATGGCACCCCGCGACGGCTATGAACAGGGCTTTTCTCCTTCAATGCGGTTTTACGGGTTCAGATGGTTTGCATTATATTCATTCTGGATGATACTGATACACCATTTTGCCCTGTTCTATCTTGAAGTATTCAGATTCACCGATTTTTTCAGAACCTTTCTGAGGGTTGTAGTTAGTACGGGGTTTTCTTTTATTTTTGTCATGCTGACAGAATACTACCGGAAACTGCGTTAATTATCCCTCCTGAATGAAGGATCCGTTTATATACCGGAAATACATAATAATTGCCATGGCAACAGTGGCTTCTGCCTTGTTGCTGTTGCGCCTGTTTTATGTCCAGGTAGTAGATGACTCATGGCGTGTATCTGCCGAGAGCAATGTATTGAGGTATGTCACCCAATACCCTGCCAGAGGTCTTATCTATGACCGTAACGGTAAACTGATAGTGTACAACCAGGCTGCTTATGATATTATGGTCATTCCGGGGCAAACTTCGGAGATGGACACAGTATCTTTTTGTGAAATAACCGGAATTACTGTTGAATCCTTCCGCGAGAGGATCAGATCTGCCCGTCGCTATTCAAGGATGGTTCCTTCAGTGTTTCTTAAGCAGATTTCGGCTGAGACATATGCATTGTTGCAGGAGAAGATGTACAGGTATCCCGGATTTTATGTGCAAACAAGAACACTAAGATCTTATGACCGGCCTGTGGCTGCTCATTTAATGGGGTATGTCGGCGAGGTTGATGACAATATCGTTAAGTCGGAACCATATTATAAGCCGGGTGATTATATTGGAGTTACCGGTATTGAGAAGTCCTATGAGGAACAGCTTAGAGGTAAAAAAGGGGTTAATATCTACCTTGTTGACGTTCATGGCAGGATAAAGGGTTCATACCGCAACGGGGAAAATGATACCATACCGGTACATGGTAATGATATTGTTACCACCATTGATATTGACCTGCAGGAGTACGGAGAAATGCTGATGAAGAATAAATCTGGCAGCATTGTTGCACTCGAGCCGTCGACAGGCGAGGTTCTTGCCCTGGTTTCCTCTCCTGCCTACGATCCTTCCTTGCTCGTTGGAAGATCGCGTACCGATAATTTCAGGAGTCTCGAAACCGATACCCTGAAACCTCTCTTCAATCGTGCCCTAATGGCTTCATATCCTCCGGGTTCCACTTTTAAACCTCTTGTCGGACTTATTGCACTGCAGGAGAAGGTTATTTCTCCTTCAACCGAATTTGGCTGTAGCCCGGGTTACCTCTTTGTCGGATGCCATTTTCATCCTGAACCCCTTAGTCTTGCCGAGGCAATTATGCATTCCTGCAATTCCTATTTCTGCCAGGCCTTCAGACAGACCATGGAGAACAGAAATTACAAGTCGGTTGGTGAGGCATATACAAGATGGAGGAAATATCTCACTGACTTTGGCCTGGGGAACAGACTAAACAGTGATTTCACCAATGAACTGCCTGGTTTTATACCTGAACCCGAATATTATGACAGGTACTATGGCGCAGGCCGGTGGAGGGCTTTAACAATAATATCTCTTGGCATCGGCCAGGGAGAGATAGGAGCCACCCCGCTTCAGATGGCCAATATGACGGCAGCAATGGCCAACAGGGGCTATTTTTATACTCCGCACATTGTAAGATCATCAGACGAATCAGGGGAGACCCTGACCTCCTTCAGGGAAAAACACTACACGGGTGTCGACTCGGTAAATTTTATACCCGTTATTGATGGTCTCGATCTTGTTGTCAGCGGAGGACCGGGAGCGACGGCAAGGCATATAGCTATCCCCGGAATAACTATATGCGGCAAGACAGGAACAGCCCAGAACCCTCATGGTGATGACCACTCCGTTTTTATAGCGTTTGCACCAAAGGAAGATCCAAAAATTGCAATAGCAGTGTATGTTGAAAATGCAGGATATGGCTCAACTATGGCTGCTCCGATAGCAAGCCTTATGATAGAAAAGTATATTAACGGTTCAACCGCAAACAGATGGAGAGAGGAGTATATTTTGGGAATAAACCTGATTGGAGATGAGGAGAACCGGTAACGTACTGACCAGGGTTGACTGGCTGACAATAGCGGGATTTCTGTTGCTCGTATTTCTGGGATGGCTCAATATTTACGCTGCTGTCTATGATGAGGAACATGCAAGTATTCTCGATTTCAGCCAGCGATATGGTAAGCAGTTCATGTGGATATTGGCAGCCATTTTAATAGCTCTTTTTGTACTTCTTATCGACAACAGGTTTTATTACTTCTTTACCTGGTTTATCTATGGTGCAGTTATCTTAATGCTGATGCTTGTGCTGGTATTCGGTAAGGAGGTGAACGGCGCCAGGGCCTGGTTTGAATTCGGTGGAGTAAGCCTGCAGCCTTCCGAGTTTGCCAAATTCGCAACAGCACTGGCAGTTGCCCGCTATATTGCCCCTCAGTCGGTATCACTAACCAGGGGCAGGCATCTCATAACAGCAGTCTCAATATTTCTCGCACCTGTAGTTCTGATAATAGCTCAGCCTGATATGGGATCGTCGTTAGTCTTCCTTTCTCTCTTTTTTGTACTGTTCCGGGAAGGGATGAGTCCTTATATTTTTATTACCGGACTATTGATGATTCTGCTTTTCCTGATGACATTGATCTTAGAGGATCTGTACTTACTCAGTGCACTTATAATTGTCGCTTTTGTCCTTTCATGGATTACAACCCGCAGGTTCCTTCTGGCTTTTACCGGATTGATGATAATCGGCTTTATTATAGCAGCTTTGTGGGCTCTCGATAATCTCCTCTCAGGTTTTATCAGCCTGAACCTTATTGTTATTGCAAGCCTTGTTCTGGCGGGAATAGCCTTTTCATTTTATATCTACAGATATAAGCTTAAATGGTTGATGGTTATCTATCTTTTTTTGGTTGGAAGCGTTATTTATGTATTTACAGTTGACTACGCATTTCACAACCTGCTCAAACCGCACCAGCAAACTCGTATAAACATTGTACTGGGCATGGAATCTGATCCACTCGGCACAGGTTATAATCTCAACCAGTCTCTTATTTCAATAGGATCGGGAGGTTTTTCAGGCAAGGGCTACCTGCAGGGAACCCAGACTAAGTTCAGGTTTGTGCCGGAGCAAAGCACAGATTTTATTTTCTGTACCATAGGAGAGGAGTGGGGCTTTATAGGTTCTTTCGTTATTATTGGGCTATACCTCTTTCTGCTTTTCAGGCTGTTAATGCTTGCTGAGAGACAGCGATCGGTATTTGCCCGTATATACGGGTATGGCGTCTTTTCGATACTCTTCTTTCATGTGTTTGTAAACATCGGGATGACAGTAGGCCTGGTACCTGTGATCGGTATTCCGCTACCTTTCCTTAGTTACGGAGGCAGCTCCCTGTGGGGATTTACAATACTACTCTTTATCTTTCTCAGGCTTGATGCCAGTCGGGCAGAATACCTGCTCTGAGAATCAGAACGGCATCTTAATCCGGTGTGATATCTCGATGCCGAAATCCTTTTCCACATACTCTATCAGCTGGGGAAAGAACTCCATGAAATCGTCATGCAAAACATAATAATTGCGTTTCAGCATCTTCATGGCATATCGTGTCTCAGACGGCAAAGATGTCTTTTTGCTCATGGTTCTCAATACATGCCTGATACCGCTCTTTGTCTGATAGGTCTCAATCCAGTTGTTGATAATGAAAAAAGGAAAGCTGGCCTTTACATTATCAGGAAGGATGTCAAAATTGTTGACCATGGCGCGGTAGAAATTGTAGGTGACACTCTCAAGGGGGCGACGTGAAAAAAAATCCCACTCCCTGGTGAGGAAATGATCATAGAGAATGTCTACTACAACGCCGGCGTACCTGTGATATTTTCTTGTGAAGTGTATCTTGCTGCGGTGTACGACCGGATGACGATCGGTGAAGGTGTCAATATGCCTGTGCAGAATGATTCCCTTTCTTACCGGCTCGGGGTAATTAAGATAATCACGACCTTTTACATAATCTCCTATGTAATTGCCAATCATGATCTTTTCCGAGTCACCCGAAAGGTATATGTGAGCAAGAACATTCATACAGAATCCAATACTACAAAGAATTTACCATAATGCGTTAAAAGAGAAAAACATTTTATTTAACATATTTTCCTGCATTATGTATTGGGCTTCAAAGTGCAGAATGTCAAACCTATAGCATCTGAAGTCTAATTGTTAAAAAGTCTTGAAAAGATTCGTTTATTCAAAACGTAACCCTTAAATTTGCGGATTGCCCTGATCGGGCTTCAGATTTAAAAAAATGTAAACTCAAATATTAATAGTTAACAAGGAGGTTTTATGACCAGAAAGAATGTTATTATTATTGGTGCCGCAGGCAGGGATTTTCACAATTTTAACACCTACTTCCGTGACAATGAGAGCTATAACGTTGTCGCCTTTACCGCTGCTCAGATACCTGATATTGACGGTAGAAAATATCCGGCAGAACTGGCCGGCAAACTCTATCCTTCAGGCATACCTATATTTGCCGAGCAGGATCTTCCAAAGCTGATAAAGGATCTCAAAGTTCATGACTGTGTCTTTTCATACAGTGATGTAACCTACCAGAAGGTTATGGCAGTAAGTGCCGTTGTCAATGCTGCAGGTGCAAATTTCGTTCTTCTGGGGCCTGGTGAGACGATGATTAAAAGCACCAAGCCTGTTATCGCCGTAGGAGCTATTCGAACAGGTTGTGGTAAGAGTCAGACATCGAGAAGGGTTATTGAACTGCTGATGGAGAAGGGCCTTAAGGTTGTAGCGGTAAGGCATCCAATGCCATATGGTGATCTTAATGCACAGAAAGTCCAGCGCTTTGCTGAGGTTAATGACCTTGAAAAGCACAAGTGTACTGTGGAAGAGATGGAAGAGTATGAGCCGCATGTTGTCAGAGGTAATGTAATATATGCCGGCGTAGATTATGAAGCAATACTTCGCGAGGCAGAGAAAGACCCAAAGGGATGTGACGTTGTACTATGGGATGGTGGGAATAATGATTTTCCGTTCTACTCTCCCGATCTGATGATTACAGTTACAGACCCTCACAGGGCAGGTCATGAACTTGCCTACTACCCAGGAGAAGTAACACTGAGGCTGGCTGACGTTGTCGTCATCAACAAAATGGACAGTGCCGCTCCTGAAGATATCCAGACAGTCCGCGAGAGTATTGAGAAAGTAGCACCCCGTGCCGTTGTAGTTGACGGAGCATCCCCTATAAAGGTCGATGATCCTTCAATTATTAAGGGCAAGAGAGTACTTGTTGTGGAAGACGGGCCTACACTTACCCATGGTGAGATGAAGATTGGCGCAGGTGTCGTTGCAGCACGTAAATTCGGTGCTTCGGAACTTGTTGATCCTCGTCCGTACCTTGCCGGCAGGCTTCAGGAAACCTTCGAAACTTACCCGGAAATAGGCACCCTGCTTCCGGCTATGGGTTACGGAGAGCAGCAACTGAAGGACCTTGAGAAAACCATCAACAACACTGACTGTGATGCTGTAATCATTGGAACACCGATAGATCTTAACAGGATTATTACGATTAAGAAGCCTAATACAAGGGTTTATTACGATCTTCAGGAGATAGGCTCTCCTAACCTTGAAGAGGTAATAGACGAGTTTGTCAGAAAGCATAAGCTTGCTTAGGAAAGCATGTAAGTGAAAAGAGGCTGTCTCAATAAATAAAGACAGCCTCTTTATCTTATTCCTCCTTTGTAAACCTATATCTGGAACCTCCTTCTTCTCCTTCCCAAAAAAAACAGATACCAAGGTGGTTGGTTCTCCATAATCCCTTTACTCCCTGATATGTAAATCTGAGTTGTACAGACTAAAGGTAAACTTTCACTTTTTGTAAAATACAACTGTAAAAACCACCTACCTTGTTCGTTTTTCATTTCCCATTTTCCACTTTCACTAAATAGTCAAGCCTTAAGAACCCATTTTTCTGATAAATTGGAAGAATGATACAATCTGGCAATGGAAACCCAAAGATCTGATTGAAGACAAAAAGAATCGCTTTGCGGGTTCCCATGAGTTTCTTCATTAAATTGAACGCCGTTGCAGCCATTGTCGTGTTAATCTTGTCACCTTCAGCACCTTTGAGGTAATTTCTTAACATCCGTTAGTCACTTTTGAGATGTCCGATTATTGGCTCGATCGCTGCTCTTCTTCGGAAGCGTG
>Ga0334892_1000335_pt1 | contig 63354 bp, 56 predicted proteins | sample GraSluR3_MG_4_FD_207213 | JGI IMG/M metagenome (GOLD analysis project Ga0334892, IMG submission 207213) | Sludge microbial communities from methane-producing bioreactor in Wageningen University, Netherlands - Granular Sludge_15_04-R3 | ecosystem: Engineered > Bioreactor > Anaerobic >...
TACCCGTTCTTGGACGTTCTGGAGGGTCTGAGAGAATACCTCCTTTAGTTCTGGTTTGTTTTTCTTCCACTCTGGCAGCAAGTTGTGAGTCTCATACTTAGATATGGATTTGCCTTCTTGTTCGAAAAAGTTTTTTCGATATGCCAAAGTCTCGTTATAGGTCCATCTACACAGCTCCAAGGTCTGTTCCATCTTAGAACGCTGTGCTTTTGTCGGATAGATCCTATATTTGAAGGCCTTAAGCATTACACTCACTTATGCTGTTATGGTATTTAAAGATTCATGGCTTAAGGCGGGGTACGATTCATCCCCGGCCTAAAGACCGGGGTTTTCTCTACCCCTGCACCCCGCCTCTATAAATCGGCTCTCATCAGACAATATCAGCTCTCAATTAGACAGGACGCTCCAGAAGACCAGACCGGCGGATCTACTCCACCATTGCACCCATCTCCCCCTTCCGAAACTCGCAGACCCCCTCCACCGTCACCCTCTCCGGCAAGCTTGAAAATCTCGCCCTCAGGATGAGATCCGCCAGCTCCTCGCGCATCACTTTGGCGATCCCCACGATGGAGGTGGTGGGCCGGGGGTTCGCGTCCACGACCCGGGGGAGGTCGCTGACGGCGAGGTCGATCCCGGCGTAGCCTCGAAGGTCGAGGGCGCGGATCGCCCCCTTCGCCGCCTTGAGGATCTCCTCCTCCCGGTCGGAGCGGTAGGGGACGATCCCGCCCTGGTACTCGAAGCCCTCCTCGACGCTCACGAGCTGCTTGTTTACGGTCAGGGGGAGGACCCGGTCGCCGGAGGCGATGAGGCTGACGCTGAGAGCCTCGCCCTCGTGGTATTTTGTGGCGATCCGGCCGTCGTCCAGGTCTTCCGGCAGCTCGTCGACAAGCTCGATCCTCTCAGAGCCGCAGCCGAACCGGGGCTTGAGGACGAAGGGGCCGTCGTCATTCGGACCGGCGATCTCGACGACGGGGACTCCTTCAGCTTCGAGGCGGCGGGTACAGGCGAGCTTGTCGGCCGCCAGACGCGCGGCCTTCGGAGAGGAGCCGAGGTTGACGGCGTTTTCTTCAAGAGTCTTCAGAAAGCCGGGGAGAAGCTCGTCGGGGGCGATGACGAGGCCTGCGTCGGCCTGCGTCCCGGCGAGGAACTCATGGAAATCCTCGTCAGTTCCGCCGCCGAGGACTACTGGACGGCCAGCGCCGATGGCGGGGCCCGCCGTCGGGTAGACGACCTCGTGGCCGAGCCGCTCAAAGCTCTTCGTGAGGGTGGAGAGCATCGCCCTCCCCTCCACCTCGTAGGTCCCAGGCATGCCCGTGGCGACGGCGTACTCGGCGATCAGAACCTTCATGATCTCCTCGGATTCGGATCTCTGGTTTATCTCTAGTACTGCCTGGCGAGAAGGGCGCACTTCTCGGTCTTCGCGCCGCAGACGACGCAGCTTCCCTGGTAGGTCTCTTCAGAGCGCCAAGGCTCACCGAGGACGGCCGCGCCGACCTCGTCCTCGATCGCATGGCCGCAATCCTCCAAGCCGCACCATCCTACCCGGGCGACGCCAGCCTGAGTCTGCTCTTTCGCCTCCTCTACCGTCTCGCAGTCCTTCACCCTGCTCTCCTGGAAGGCCTGGGCCCGGGCGAGCATCACCTCGTGGAGGTCGGCGGCTTCGTTCAGGATCGTCGTCTGGAGATCGTCCAGGGGAACCGTTAGCTTTTTGCCGTCCCGCCGTGCCAGGACCGCAACCCCGTTCTTGATGTCCCTGGGACCGATCTCGATCCTGATGGGGACCCCCTTCATCTCCCACCTGTAGAACTTGGCGCCGGGCCGCTCGTCGCCCTCGTCGATCTCGACCCTGATGCCGGCTGCAGCGAGCTTCTCTTTTATATCCCGGCAGACCTCCAACGTCGCCTCCTTCTCCTTGAAGAGGATGGGGACGATGACGACCTGGACCGGGGCGACCGCCCAGGGGAGGACGAGCCCCTTATCGTCGCCGTGGACCGATATGAGCGCAGCGATGCACCTCTCCGATACGCCGTAGCAGGTCTGGTTGGCGTACACTTGCTCTCCCGCCTCGTTCTCGAAGGTGATGTCGTAGGTGGTGGCGAAGTTCGTCCCCAGGAGGTGGGCGGTCCCGATCTGAAGCGTCCTTCCGTCGGGCATCACCGTGTCCAGGGCTATGGAGTAGTCGGAGCCGGGGAACTTGTCCCAGGTGGGCCTCTTGGCAAAGAGGAAGGGGATGGCCAGAAGGCGGTAGAACTCTGCGTAGATGGTGAGGGCAGCCTCCACCTGCTCGGCCGCCTCTTCCCATGTTGCGTGGACGGTATGGGCCTCCTTGAAGGAGGTGATCTCCCGCAGCCTTATGAGGGGACGGGTGTGCTTCGTCTCGTACCGGAAGGTGTTGACGATCTGGTAGATCTTGAGGGGGAGGTCGGCGTGGCTCCTCACCCAGAGCTTGAAGATGGGGTAGATCGCTGTCTCGCTCGTCGGCCTTAGGGCGAGCTTGATGTCGAGGGGGCTCGTCCCGCCGTGGGTCACCCAGTAGACCTCGTCCTCGAAGCCCTTGATATGCTCCGCCTCCTTCATGAACTCCGTCTCGGGGATCAGGAGGGGAAACTGGGTCTCCTGGTGGTCGGGGTCCAGGAGGACCCTCATCAGGTCGTAGACGTTCCTTTTCAGGGCGAAGCCCGAGGGGTACCAGACGCACATCCCCTTGACGGGGTACCGCACGTCTATGATCTGCCCCACCTTCAATAGCTCGTGATACCATTCGCTGAAATTCTCTTTGCTGGGTAGCTTGGACTCGGTCATTCCATCACCGATAAAGGTTGAAGATCCGCTGCGGGCTGGATGAAAGGTTGGACGAGGACGGGGGTTATGAAGGTCTCGATCGCCGCCGCGATGAAGAGGAGGATAACGACCCACCTGAGGAGGCGCAACGCAGCCCTCAATTCCCCCTCAAGGTCGCCGTCCCTGCCGAGCAAGGTCAGGATCATCAGGTGGCCGAGCCGGAAGCCCACAGCTATGCAGACGAGGACGGTGGGCAGCTCTATTATGCCGTGGGGGAGGATCGCGACGATAACAAAGGCCGCCCCACCGGCCAGGACCGCCTGATGGACTACGAGCCCCACCACCAGGCCGTTGACGACGACGACGATGAAAGGAACGATCCCAAAGCCGACCCCCAGGAGGAGGGCCATCGAGGATGCCAAGAGGTTATTTGCAAATATCGCCACCATCATCTTTGCGGGGCTCAGCTCCAGGATCCAACGGAGCTTCTCCGCGACGTCTCCGACGTAGGCCGACGCCAGATCAGGCTGGAAGATCGATATCACGAACCCGAGGATCGCCGCGGCCAGGAATAGGAAGACCGAGAGGAGTATGTAGGGGCGGATGGACCTGATGTACGTGACGTCTTCTTTCCAGTTCAAGGGAGACCTCCACCCATCTCACCCTCCGACATCGTATAAGATTCTGGCGATTTTTCCGGAAGGACCACCTGATAGAAAAAGGTGTCTAGATCTGAGCCGCTCAGCCAGTCCAGGCGCCAGAAAGGTAGCTAGCGCCGAAGATGACGAGGAAGGCTCCACAGAGACCGAGGATCCTCCTGTAGTTCTCCTCGGATAGGAGGGTCCTTCCCCGGTCCAGACTCGTCGAGACGAAGGTGTACCAGCCGAAGTCAGCGCCCCAGTGGCCTATCATGAAGATCATGGCGAGGACGAGCCCCCCCCGGAGCTCCGCCAGGACCAGGGCGGAGCCGATGGATAGCCACCATATCCAGAAGTAAGGGTTGGCTACGCTGGTGAGGGCTCCTGCAATGTAGGGGTTTGAGATCGCGTCCTTTGAGGAGGTCTTCATGGTGGCGGTTCTGCTCCCCTTCAAAGTCAGAAGGCCGAAGAGGATCAGGGCCGTCCCGCCGACGGCAGCGACGATGGCGGCATGCTCTTCTGCCAGAGCCGCGAGCCCCACCACAATGAGGAGGAAGACTACCACCTCGGCGAGGGCGTGGCCCGCCGCCACCTTCGGCCCCACCGTCCACCCCCGCTGGAGGGACGAATTTATGGTGGCGACGAGGGTAGGCCCAGGAGCCAGTGCACCAGTGAGGCCGATGGTGAACGCCAAGATGAGGGTCTCGATAGCCCCAAGCATATCAATCCCCCAATGATCGTATCGTATCTGAACCTTTCCATCCGGGTGAGGATGGATAGAAAAAAAGACGTCCGGGCTTTTCGTCGAGATGAACCCCATGGACCGGTCGGGATTTGAACCCGAGGCCTCTACCATGCCAAGGTAGCGATCTACCCCTGATCTACCGGCCCTCTGGGCGGGGCATACGCAGACCTATTTCATAAAGATATCGGTCTTCCTCCTCCGACGCTGAGGGCGCGAATCGGCCGGAGGTTACTTCTTCAGGGTGGACTGAACCGTCTCCACCGCCGATACGACGTTCCTACCCCAGCGGATCCCGTTGAGGACGTCTTTGACCGTCATCTTCTCCACCTTCGGGTAGTAGAGGAGCTTATCGTAATCCTTCGTTACGGTGTAGTTGTAATGGCCGTAGGCGACGGTCACCCCGTATGTGAGGAGCTTTTGGGCCCTCCGGGACGAGGTGTAGACAGCCTGTTTCGGGTCGTAGACGGCGTCCGCCCCGATCTTGAAGAGCTTCACCGAGAGGTCGTAGTCGTCCAGGAGGGATATGTCCCTGTGCCCTCCCGTCCGCCGGTACGTCTCCCTCCTCATGGCCATATTGGAGCCGATCATGTAGCAGAAGTTGAAGGCTTTGAGAAGCTTGTAGGAGCTTCGGACCGCCGTCAGAATCTCGGTTCTGAGGTCTTTATCCTGGAATATCACAGGACCGGTGCTGGCATCGTGCCTCTCCAGGTTTCGACTTATGACCTCAAGCCATCCCCGTGGAAAATCGGTGTCTGCGTCGGTGAAGGCGAGGATGCCGCCGGACGCCGCCTCCGCACCGTCCCTCCTTGCACCTCCTATGCCCGGGTGGGTCTGGACGATAACCTTGTCAGCGTACTCCTCCGCGATCTCCATGGTTCCGTCATCTGAACCCCCATCGACTACCACGATCTCGTAGTTCTCTCTTCCCAGGGATTGGCTCAGAAGGGACCTCAGGGTCGCCTCTATCTGCTCCCCCTCGTTCAGCGCAGGGACGATGACTGATATCATTCAACATACCTCTGACCGAATAGGCCGGATAGGCCACGAGATAAAGTGCCGACGCCGCTGTCACAGCCAACGAAAGCTGATAGATCCGGGCGGCGGCGAAGGCGAATACCAGGGACAGGGCGGCGAGCCCCCCCAGCATCAAGAGGCCGTTCATCACCCCGATCCTCGTCACTGTGGTGGTCGTCGACCCCAGGTCCTCCGCATAATCCACTATCTGATGGGCTATCAGGGCTTCGCAGCCGACTATAAAGAAGAGGAGAGATATCAATATTATCCCTCTGGTGATGTCGCCTCCAGAGAGGAGATATCCAGAGAGGAAGGGGAGCGCTCCGAACATCAGGCCGTGGCTGACCGCATCCCACAGGTACCGTTCCTTCAGCCTGATGCGCCTCTCTGAATAGGCGGTCAATACCAAGAGATTGATGATGACGAACGCCGCGCCCAAGCTGTCCAGGCGGATGGAGAGGGTCAGGGGGGTCAAGACGAGGGCCATCATGAGCAGCAGAACACCCCTCTCGCTTACCTTTCCCGCAGCCAGGGGGTTTGTTCCGGACTCCATCTTCCGGCGGTGTAGCCTGTCGATCTCGGCATCGAAGTAGTTGTTGACGACGAAGGCGTAGCTTATGATGCAAGTATAAGCGACCAAGACCAGCAGGATCTCATATCGCCCGCCGCCTGCCAAATAGGCTCCTGCCAGCGGAAATAGCGGATAGAACTTGATCCAGTCTCTGATGCGAAGCATCCTCAGGTAATCGATCATCCTTTCTCTCTCCCCGGTTGAGGTAACGGCATTCCCGTCAACCCTTATCTACCTTTTCGACTCCGGCCACGTCGGCGGGACGGCCGCGTTCACCTTTATTGGGGTCGGTCCAGACGTACCGCATCGTCATGGTCCAATCTCTATGGACCGTTCGGCTAAAATAGATTAGAGACCATTAGATACTGCTATCATGAGATCGTCATATATACTTCTGGCCTTTTCTCTGATCTTCACCGCCGCCGCCCAAGAAGACGGCGGGGACGAGGACTATCTGGGGGTCATCGGACCATTTGGATCCATCGCTGGGGCCAACTATTCCGAGTACGGTTCGGCCTTCGAAGAGTTCATGGCCGGCCCCCCTGAGCGGAACCTCTCGTCCTATCCAGACTACCTGGTGGAGTTTCTGGAGGGGGAAAGGGAGCCGCATTCTGCAAATTACAGCCTCTACTCCCCCGCCTTCGAGGAGTTCATGAACCTGAGCAACAGGAGCAACCTGAACCTCTCGTCCTACCCGGAGTACCTGGTCCAGTATTTGAACCGCAGCCCTGACGCCCTGAGAGCAGATTACGCTCTGCACCCTCCAGCCTTCGAGGAGTTCTTGAACCTCACCAACAGGAGCAGCCTGAACCACTCCTCCTACCCGAGATATCTCAGATGGTTCTTGGGACGATAGCGAGATAGAACGGCTGCGAGCCGAAGGTGGGCACTGACACCGGCAAAAGATGAGGATTTCGGCTCAATTTGACGAGATCGTCGTCCTTCTTCCTTCAGGCTTTTGGTCTCGGGGTAGATCGGGTCAGACCGAGGGCTTAACTTCAGAGATCAGATCCAGCGAAGATCCTCTTCTGCACCGGCCGTCTAGCGCTCCAGAAGACTTTTCGGGATGCCCCCCCCTTGACGAGCTGCCTCTTAACGCTGCAGTTAGGGAAGGTTTGGCGAGGCGCAATCGCCGACCTCTGACCGCGACGTCTGGCACTCCTCGAACCTTTGAATCGGCCGCGTCGAGGATTCCGCTGAGGTTTGCCGAGTTTTCTCAGAAATGTTTATATATTAGATCTCATAAGAGACTTATTAGACGGTGCGCACAGGAGAGCACCGCGACCGTCCTGAAATGACAGTATGAGGTGAACGAGATATGCCTGGTGGAGATGGAACCGGCCCTGCTGGATTCGGACCTAGAAGCGGCAGGGGCATGGGATACTGTTCGGGGTTTAATGCCCCTGGATACTTCAATGGAGGCTTTGACAGGCCTCTTGGCGGAGGTGGCGGGCGAGGCCGGGGTGGAGGTCGAGGAAGATGCCTTCGCTTCTGGCCCGCCTGGAAAGGTGCCAACTTTGGGCCCTATCAGAGAGCTGCTCCTTTCGCAGAGGTGGAGATGGCAGATCTGGAGGGGATGGCCGAGAGCCTCGAAGCTCAGCTGAAGAGCATAAAGGCCAGGATGGATGAGTTGAAGTCCGAGAAGTGACTCCTCCTGGCAACCCTCCTTTTTCCTTTTCAAAATTCTTTTGCTCGATTATTCCGCTTCTGATTATTTTATTTGTGATTCGACTTGGTCCCGCGACCTTTCTGGTTCAAGATCGATCATGCTCCATATCATCCCCATCTCCAGATACTTCTCGGCTGCCTTCGCCAGCTCATCGTACCCGTCCCCCGCCAAGGCCGACCTCCGGGGCAGACTCTTTCTGCTGTATAGGTGATCCAGGAAGGCGTCCCTGAAGTTGCGGTTCTCGAAGATCCCGTGGAGGTAGGTTCCCATTACGAGCCCATCGCCGCCCACGCCGCCGTCGTCCCCGAAGGCCGGAGGGTCCAGACTGGTGGTGACTCCCATATGGATCTCGTAACCAGAGACCGTCTCCCCCTTTATCGGGCCCAGGATCGGGCCGTCCCCGGTCACCGTCTTCTCCGTCTGGACGGTCCTCTTCTCGTACCGGTCGAAGCGGGTCTTTGCATTCAGGATACCGAGACCGGGGACGACAGAGTCTCCGTCCTCGATCCCCTGATCGACGATCTCCCGCCCCAGGATCTGGTAGCCGCCGCAGATCCCCAGGATCGGAACGCCCTCGTCCCGGAGGGCGAGGATCTCACGGTCGGTCCCCTTCCGTCTCAGCTCCAGAAGGTCTGCGACGGTGTTCTTCGTCCCGGGGATGATTACGGCGTCGGGCCTTCCCAGGGGCTGGCCGGGGGTGACGTACCGGATCCTCGCCTCCCTCTCCAGGGGTTCAAAGTCGGTGAAGTTCGATATCCTCGAAAGCCTTATGACTGCTATATCGACGGACTCAGACCCGCCAGCGTCCTCCCGGTTGGCCCCCGCCCTCCCGCCGCCCTTCTTGTCCCCCAGGGAGACGGAGTCCTCGGATGGCAGGTCGAGGTCGAGGTAGGGCATCACCCCCAGGACGGGGACCCCCGTCAGCTCCTCCAGCATCGCCAGGCCCGGCTCCAGGATCCCTGGATCGCCCCGGAACTTGTTGATGACCAGGCCCGAGACGAGGGGCCTGATATCCGCAGGCAGGAGCGCAACCGTCCCGTAGAGACTCGCGAAGACCCCGCCCCTCTCGATATCCCCCACCAGAATGATGGGGGCGGCGAGCTTTCTTGCGACGTAGATGTTGGCGATGTCCCGATCGTAGAGGTTTATCTCCGCTCCTCCGCCCGCACCCTCGACGACGATATAGTCGTACTCCCGGGAGAGCTCCTCGATCGCCCGGTCTACGACGGACTTCATCCCCTCTATCCCCCGATAGTACTCCTCGGCAGACATGTCGGCTAAGGGCTTTCCAAAGACGATCACCTGGCTCGTCCGGTCACCCTTGGGCTTCAGGAGGATCGGGTTCATCACCTCCCTCGGCTCGACCCCCGCCGCCCAGGCCTGGACCGCCTGGGCGATCCCCATCTCTTTACCATCGGAGGTAACCCAGGAGTTGAGGGACATGTTCTGGGACTTGAAGGGGGCTGCTTTCAGGCCCCGATTTCTTAGGATCCTGCAGAGGGCGGCGACGATGGTGCTTTTGCCGGAGTGGGAGGTGGTGCCGAGGACCACGATGAATCTCGTCATTTCGTTTCGGGGAGGGGCGGGAAAGTTTATTTGTCTTTTGGAAGGGAGGGTTTTGTGAGGTGGTAGACGGATGCGGCACGCATTGGTCATCAGGTAAGGGAGGAATCGCGATGCTATAGCATTCCAGGTAGCGAGTTCTCCGGGTCTAGCTCGATCGAAATGGGTGCAACAATCCTATCGTGAACTGCGATATGAAGATCTACAAGATCCTGGCTGATAACGGTGGCAGAACAAGATTATGGTGCGGATGTCTGCCTAGAACGTAACCTCCGACGGCGACGGATAGCCCCGCATCTGAGCGCCGACGAGGTGGAGGCCAATGGCAGGTCTTCCATTGCTCACAAGAATTGAACAGATATGTTCCGAGCCCGCAGCAGACCACACTTTAGCGAAGAAAGCCTTTCAAGGATTCCGCTTATCCGTCGCATCGGATCCTTCCGCCTTCATCAGCGCTTACACCTCCCCCGCAGCCTCCACGAGCTTCTTTGTGCAGGCGTCCATCAGCTCCGCCGCCTCCCGGACCCTCGCCGCGGCCTTCGGATTTATTGCCTCCATCTCTTTAGCCCTCGCCCGGAAGCTCTCGCTGTGGCTCCTGTTGTGCTCGATCCAGTGCTCGATAAGGTGCTCGATCTCGTGCTTGTTCAGCCCGTCTCCTTGCTTATGCGACCCGTGCCCGTGCTCATGCTCGTGCAGTTCGTCATGCTCGTGCTCGTGCAATTTGAACGCCTCCTACCATGCTGCGACTTTATCCGCCCGCCGCCTCGACCCCGACGGCGCTTCAGCTACGAATCCCGTCTGTCGTTTGAGGGATTAATAACTTCTGCTTATCATGTAGTCGGATAGTTTCATCAGCAGACTCTTAGCCTCGGAGTCGGCGAGAACGCCAAGAGCCTCCTTGCCCTCCTCCACCAGCCTCACCGCCCTCTTCCTGGCGTAATCGATGGAGCCGCTCGCCCGCAGCGTTTCAAGAGCCGCCTCGATCTCCTCGATTGAGGCGTTCTTTTTGGCGAATATAGGGACATCGACGCCTTTGGATATCGCATCGATCATGATGAGGGTCTTCTTCCCTTCGGCTAAGTCGCCGCCCCGGGGCTTTCCGAGGACTTCGGCCGGGGCGGTCAGGTCCAGAACGTCGTCCTGGATCTGGAAGGCGATCCCCACCAGGCGGCCGAACCGCTCCAGACCCTCGACCTCTTCATCTGAGCCTCCGACGAGACGGGAGCCGATCCAGCCGGCGGCACCGTATAGGACCGCCGTCTTCTTCTCGACCATCTCCAGGTACTCCGCCTCTGTGACCTCCTCCCTCCTCTCAAACTCCATATCCAGCCACTGCCCCTCGCAGATGGAGGCGCAGGTCCGGGCGAGCATCTTCACCGACGCCACCATATCCTTGGGGTCGACTCCACCGACGGCGGTCAGGATCTCGAAGGCCTTGGAGTAGAGGGTGTCCCCGGCGAGGATCGCTCCGGCCTCGTCCCACTTGACGTGGACCGCGGGCCTGCCGCGGCGGGTCGTGGCGTTGTCCATGATGTCGTCGTGGATCAGGGTGAAGTTGTGGACGAGCTCTATAGAGACGGCGGCGGGAACTACGGCCTTCGGATCGCCGCCTACGGCCTCGGCCGCCAATAGAAGCATGCACGGCCGGAGCCTCTTTCCCCCGGCATCCACAAGATGCCTCCCGGCAGAGTAGAGCTCCTCCGGATGGACCACGGGCAAGAGCTCCTCGATGGCCCCAGATATAATCCCGGCCCGCCTTCTCAGTTCCTCGTCAAGGATCGCCATATCTTGTCACGCCTCCTACTTCCTTCGTCTTTATTCCTTCGTCTTCCTCTGCCCGTCCTTCTCCCCTCGCCTTCATCCCCGGGTTCCCTCTCCCCCCTTCTTCGCCATCAGCTCCGCCCATTCAGGGGAGGACGAGCTCCTGGCCGTTCCTCATGATGTGAAAGGTGTAGCCGAGCTCGTAGCCGGTATCCTCGGCCATGGAGAGGTACTTTCCGTGGCTATCGAAGTTTCCGTGGCTGGGGATGATGTGCTCGGGGTTTACCATCCTCAATAGCTCCCAGTGGTCTTCGATGCAGGCGTGGCCCGAGACGTGGACGTTGTCGTAGACCCTCGCCCCCTTCATCTTCAGCTTCGTCTCCACGATGTGGCGGTTGGACCTGTTGAGGGGCTGGGGTATCACCCCGGCGCTGAATATCACTTTGTCTCCGGACTCGAGCTGATAGTCGGTCTCGCCGCTGGCAAGCCGGCTCAGAACCGCTCCCGACTCTCCCTGATGGCCCGTCATGATGGGGAGGTACTTGTCTTTGCCCTCCTGCATCATCCTCTTGAAGAACTTGTCGACGCTCTTTCTCCTGCCGTAGACCTGGAGGTCGTCGGACTTGGGGGCGTACCCCGTCCTCTTCGCCGTACCCCAGTACTTCTCCATCGATCTTCCCAGGAGGACCGGCTTTCTTCCCATCTCGTTGGCTGCCTCGATGATCGACCTGATCCGAGCGATGTGAGACGAGAAGGTGGTCAGGAGAACCCCCGACTTCGTCTCCTCCGTCCCCATCAGAACGTCCCAGACCAGGTCTTTTGCGATCTGCTCCGAGGGAGTCTTCCCCGAGACCCCGGCGTTGGTCGTCTCCGTTATCAGGGCGATGACCCCTTCAGAGCCCAGCTTCTTCAGCCTCGCGAAGTCCGGGGGCTGGCCCAAGGTGGGGCTTCTGTCCATCTTGAAGTCGTTGGCGTAGAGGATCACCCCTTTGGGGGTATGGATGGCGGCGAAGATGCAGTCGACTATGCTGTGCTGAACCCTGATGAACTCAAGTTCGATGTCGGGGGAGATCTGCCTCCGTTTGCCCGCGTTCATCGTCACCACCTCGTTCTTGGTCTGCTGGTGCTTCTCCCCCTCTATCTCCTGTTTGATCAGATCCGCAGTATAAGGGGTCCCGATGATGGGCGCCCTGTACTTGTTGGCGAGCTTCGATATCGCACCGATGTGGTCGAGGTGGCCGTGGGTGCAGGCTATCGCCCTCACCCGACCGTCCACGTCCTTCATGACGCTGTCGTTGGGGATCGCCCCCAGGGATATGAGCTCAGAAGGGCGCAGCCTCTCCAGGTCCGTATCTTCGTGGATCTGAACCCGGTCCAGCCGGATCCCCATGTCCATTATCAGTATTTCATGACCGACCCTGATGGCGGTCATATTTCTTCCTATCTCTTCGTAGCCACCAATAGCTACAATTCCAATATCCTTCATCTCGACATCTCTCTATGAACAGCAAACTTTTTCGCACTGAACCCTCTCTGCTCCAGGATCTCCCTCGTCCTCCCAAGGACGACGATCGGCGCGGATCGAAGGTCCGAGACGTCCTTGGAGGCCGTGAGAAACATGGCGGTCAGAAAGGCCCTTCTGTAGACCCGGAGGGCCTTCACAACTTCAGAAGACCCCTCCGTTGCAGGAGCGAGGAACGGGAGAGCTGCCCCCGCCATCATCGCCCCCAGGGCTATGCTCTTTGCAACGTCTATCCCGCTTCGGACACCTCCAGAGGAGATGACCTGTGCTCCGGAAAATGCGCATTCTACGACGCTGACGGGGGTTGGCACCCCCCAGTTCCAGAATACGCGTCCCATCTTTGCGGACTCTAGGTCACCCCGTTCCTCCGCCCGATAGGTTTCAACCCCAGACCAGCTCGTACCGCCGAGGCCCCCTACGTCGATGATCTCAACGCCCGCCTCCAGCAGGGCGCGGGCATCCTCGCCGGAGATCCCCGCCCCCGTCTCCTTGGCGATGATGGGGACCCTCAAATCGGATGCAGACCTGATGGCCTCGATGGCGCCCTCTGCCTCGGTCTCCCCCTCGGGCTGGACGCTCTCCTGGAGGAAGTTAAGGTGGACGGCTATGGCGTCGGCGTCTATCATCTCCGCCAGCCTGTCTATCACCTCGGCCCCCCCCCGCCGGAGCTGGACCGCCCCGATGTTCCCGACGATGGGGATCGTGGGTGCCGCCTCCCTCACCGCCGAGAAGGTCTCCTCCACCTCGGTCCTCTCGAGGGCCGCCCTCTGGGATCCGACCCCCATGGCCACCCCCACCTCCTGGGCCGCCAGAGCCAGGTTGACGTTGATCTCTTTGGTATCGGGATGGCCCCCCGTCATCCCGGAGATCATAAAGGGAAATGCGAGATCCTTCCCGAGAAATCGACAGCTGGTATCTATATCGTCCGCGTCGATCCCCGGCAGGGCTCTGTGGACGAGGGAAAGGTCGTCGAAGGGGCGCCACCCCCCCTCGACCTCCTTCTCCAGACAGATCCTGATGTGGTCGAGCTTCCTTTTGGCTGTGGTCACGCCCTCCCCTCCACGAAAGTTCCCGCCCTCTCGCCTCGGAGGGCCCTCTCGATCATCCCCGGCTTCTCGGCGTTGAATATCGTTGAAGATACCCCGTCGTCGGCCAGGTCCAAAAGCTCCTGGAGCTTCCCCCTCATCCCGCCGGTGACGTCCACCCCCGCCGAAGGACCCAGATCCGAGCCGATCTTCGATAGGTCGGACCTTCTCACCTCGGCGAGGAGCTCGCCGTTATGGATCACCCCGTCGACGGCGGTCCCGAGGCCTACGATCTCCGGCTTCAATGCCCTCGCCAGATGAGATACCAGCTGATCTCCTGATACGATCCCCGCTCCTTTAACCCGGTCCATCGCCACGTCGCCATGGAGGACGGGGAGCAGGCCCCTATTCACCATCTCCACCACCGGCCCGATCTCCATGAGATCTATCCTCCCATCTTTGAGGATGGTGGAGCTGAGGGGGTGGACGGGGACGGGGTTCGACCCGGCCCCGGTGAGGCTCTCGACCACCAGGTCGTTGAGCCTGACCACAGACCTGTGGGTCTGCAGGACCCCCTCGGGGCTGAACCTCTCGACGAGGCCAAAATTTTTCGCGTGGATGTGGCCGAAGGACCCGGCACCGTGGACGAGTATCAGCCCTTCTCCGGCCCCAGCGATCTCGGCGGCGATCCTCTCAACAACCTCAAACCTCGCCGATTCCAGGCGGGCCTTGTCGGTGAGGACGCTTCCCCCGATCTTAAGAATTTTGATCCCGGTCATATCTCGCCCGCCGGATCTTCTACCCTCAGTCCCTGGCAGCCCGTCACCACGGAGAAGGGGACCCCTCTCGCCTGAGAGATGGAGGTCATCGTCCTCAGCACGTTCTCCGGATCTGGTCGTGGGAGGGCTATCATGCATCCGCCGCCGCCCGCTCCCGTCAGCTTGGCGCCGAAGGCCCGGCCCGCACCTCGGGAGGCGTAGACGAGCTCGGAGAGCTCCCGGGTCCCGACTCCGATCGCCTCCAGAAGGCCGTGGTTGGCGTTCAACATCCCTCCCAGCTCCTCCAGGCTGCCGTCTCTGATGCACCCGGGCGCCAGCCTCGATATCTCGCCCATCGCCCGAAATATGGGGTCGACGAACTCCGGATACCTGGACCTGAACCTCTGGACCTTCTCCACCTCGGCCCGTGTGTCGTGAGATCTCCCGGTGAACCCCACCACCAGCCTGATCTCGGGGAGGTCCATCGGCCTCGCCGAGCCCTCCACGAACTGATATCCGCCCCGGGCTGCGAGGGCGGTGTCCGTCGGCGAGCCTAGCCCGTCCTGGACCTGTCTCTCGATCCAGTAGGCCTCTTCTGCTATATCGTCTATGGAGAGGTCGAGAGCCAGATGGCGGCTCAGAGCACCCAGAGTGGCGACGACTACGGAAGCCGACGACCCGAGGCCCGAGGCGGAGGGAATCTCCGACTCCAGGGTGACCCTGAGATCTTTCGCCCCAAATTCCTTCAAAACGGCGGATACGTACCTTGTGGCATGAGACGCCCTTCTGCGGACCTCTTCTGTAAGGACGGCAGCTGACAGGGGGTCTATGGATATACCCTCCAGAGTAACCCGAAGGTCCGGCGCCGAGATCTCAAGCCTTCCCGGAAGATCTTCGACGGTGGCTCTGACCCTCAGATCCACCGCCGCGCCCAAGGCGGCAGCTCCGGAGACGACGGCGTGCTCCCCGAAGAGGATCACCTTGCCGGGGGCGGAAGCGGTAGTCAGATCTTTGCCTCCTAGATGAAGGCTATCGCCCCGTAGCCCACCACCTGGCCATAATCTCCGGTGACGTCGCCACTGGTGGAGTATCGGAGAAGCTTGCCGCTCTCTGCCCCCAGGATCCTGGACGCGGTTATGGCTGCCGATATGGGGCCATACCCACAGGATGTGAGGTTCAGACCATAGACGACCCTGTAGATGGCGGGGACGTCCATCCTCAGGATCGCCTCGATCACCTGGGAGTCCTTCCTCCTCGCATCCTCCTGGGACTCATAATGGGTGAAGTCGCTGCTGGCGATGATGGTGCAGTCTCTGCCGAGCCTCTTCACCGCCTCGCCGACCGCCTCGCCCACCTCAACGGCCGTCTCTTCGTCCTGCAGTCCCATGGATATGGGGAGGATCTTGAACCCCTGGTATCTGGCCTGGAGGAACGGTATCTGGACCTCCAGGGAGTGCTCGTAGAGGTGGGCCGACTCGTCGACCTCGATGATGCCCCCAAAAAGCTCATCCGCCAGCTCCAGGTCGCATCCCACCTCCCCCAGAGGCGTCATCCACGACTCTTTCGAGAGGGCGACGGGAAGGCCGAGGCCGTGGTGGTTGGGACCGATGAGGACGTAGGTCTCCCTCTCCGGGATAACCGAATAGACCTCCGCCGCCACACCTCCAGAGTAGATGTAGCCGGCATGGGGGACGACCGCCCCCCGGATCGGGAGAGGGCCACCTCCGGCGGCATCCCTGAAGGCCCCCTCCAGCGCCTTTACCAGGTCCTCGGGGTGGCGGGGGTAAAACTGGCCTGCCACTGCCGGACGTCTCATCTAATCAAAACTCCATCTCGAAGTCTGAAACCGAGTATCTGAACCTATCTTCCTCTCCCCTCTCCTTGAGGACCTCTTTCGCCAGGAGCCAGTAGATCAGAGTGAGAGCCTTTCTCCCTTTATTGTTGGTGGGTATCACCAGATCGACGTTGGAGGTCAGGTTATTGGTATCGCATAGGGCCACCACTGGAATTCCGACGTCGATCGCCTCGTTTATAGCCTGGCTGTCGCCGCTGGGGTCTGTGACCACCACCACGTCGGGCTCGACGTAGTCGTAGAATGTGGGGTTTGTCAGGGTGTTGGGTATGAACCGACCTACTATCGCCCTGGCTCCGACGGATTTGGAGAACATCGTCGCAGGTCGCTGGCCGTACTGCCTCGCCGAGACTACCAGGATCCTGCTCGGATCGTATTTGGCGAGGAACTTGGCCGCGAGCCTTACCCTCTTGTCCGTCGACTGGACGTCGAGGACATAGAGGCCGTCGGTCCGGACCCTGTAGATGTAATCCTTCATGCTCTTCGTCTTCTGCTGGGTGCCTATGTGTATGCCCGCCGCTAGATACTCGTCTATGGGGATAAGGGTCTCGTATTCTTCCGTTGGCGTTATCACTTCATCATCCAAAAATTTCACCTACCTTGAGGTTCTTCGATCCCGTTTTACGGTTATGGGAATAAATCCCAATCTCATCTCTTCAAGAGCAATTTCGAGGGGGTCTATGGACTCGGTCTTGATCAACACCGGGGCGCCCATCAAAATCTGTAAAGCTCGAGCCCCCACAATTCTGGCGCGTTCGTATCGCGTATATTCTTTATCCATCGAATCCGTCAAGTGGCCACCTCAAAAGAAAGGTTGATGGTGGGGTTGCTGAGATTCGAACTCAGGTTACGGCGTCCCGAACGCCGAGGGATGGACCAGGCTACCCCACAACCCCACACCTTTTTACTGGTACCGCCGAAGCACGTCAACGATCTCCACGTGGGTCAGGAGCATACGACGACAGCAGTAACTTTCGATGCCGAGATCGTCCATAACCTTCCCCGGTGGCTCAGAGTTGATCCGCTCCTTGTACTCCTCCCATACATCAGAAATGACGTTTCCGCACGTGAAACATCGGACAGGGATCAAGCTTCTTCACCTGTAAGACTTCTGATATTTGGCTCTTGCACCGGGGCCGCCGACCTTCTTGCGCTCTTTCTGCCGGTGGTCGTTGACCAGAAGAGACCTGTCGTACTCCATATAAGCCTCTTTGAGGGCGGTGTCTCCGGTCCACTCCACTATCCCACGAGCGATGGCAGTCCGTACAGCAGCAGCCTGACCCATGAACCCGCCGCCGCGTACTTTGACGTCAATGTCGATCCCTGAGACCTTGTCCAGGGCGATCATCACCGGCTCTGCGATCTTCTGTCTGACGAGCTCGGGCTCATAGATCTCCAGAGGTTTGCTGTTGATTCTGATCCTGCCCTTCCCTTCCGTCAATGTGGCCCTGGCGATCGCCGTCCTGGTTTTACCCGACGTGTTGGTTATCTTCATGCTGATCCTCTCAGAATTTGGACCCGAACTTTCGGCTCACGTCGCCGAGTTCCACGTATTTGGCTGTGCCCAACCGCGTCATCTTTGCCGCCTCGGGCCGCTCGATCTTTATCCCCTCGAACTCCGAGGGAACGCCCACGTATATCTTCAGCCTGGACATCGCTTCGCGACCGCGCTTCGTCTTGTGGGGGAGCATCCCGCGGACCGTCCTCTTCATGATCCTCTCGGGCCGCTTGGGGTAGTGAGGTCCTTTCTCTGTGGAGCCCTTGCCCTTCATCTCTTCGTACTCCCGATAAACGCTCTCCCTTCGACCTGAGATTATGGCCTTCTCGGCGTTGACTATGGCGATCTCCTCTCCGGCGAGGAGCTTGGTGGCGGCGAGGCTTGCCAGACGTCCCAGGATCATCCCAGATGCGTCGATAATCATCAGATCACCTTAAAATAATTATGCCGGAACCCTTTGGATTCTTTTCGGCCAGCTCTTCTATCTTGAGACATTCGCCACCGACCAACTTTATCTTCGATGCTGCCTGCCCGCTGAAATGGAGAGCTGCAACGGTCACCTTGTGATCGATATCTCCCGACCCCAGCACATTCCCCGCGACGAGAACCAGGTCGTCGGGGGCGGTGTGCCTGTTGATCTTGCTGACGTTTACGGCGGCGTAGTTCCGCCTGGGCTTCTCGAGCCTCGTGGCGACGTCGCGCCAGATCGGCGTCCCGCTCTCACGGGTGGCGGCCTTTAGATGGTCGATGAGGGCGACCAATCTCGGGTTTGTCTTCTTTATCATCTTCATCCTAATCCTCCGCAAAAGCCTCCTTTCGGGAGGCCGACTCACGCGCTAAGCCCGCGTTCGGACGATCAAGTCCATGCGCCAGAGAGGGGACGAGAGCTCGCTCCCTCTGCGGATCGCTACAACCACCTGATTAACAGTATTTAAGGGTTTTCACCCCCCAAAACCCGCCGCACCTCCGGACAGGAGCCGACCGGGCGGGGTACCGAAATTATTTTATCTATAGCGAGCATTAACTTCTACATAAAATGGCTGATATAATCCTGGCATTATCGGTGGCGTTGGGCTTCCTCCTCGGGGTATGCAGCGGACTGACACCGGGGCTTCACACCAACAATTTTGCGGCCCTGATGCTCGCCCTATACCCCACCTTCCTCGAGATGGGGTTTCATCCCTTCGACCTCGCGGCGGCGATCCTGGCGGCTAGCGTAGCCCACACCTTCCTCGACATAATCCCCTCGATTTTCATAGGAGCTCCAGACGCCGATACGGCTCTCGCAGTCCTTCCCGGTCACCAGATGATGCTCGACGGGAGGGGAATAGAGGCTGTCCGCCTCTCGGCCCTGGGGAGCGCCTCCTCAATCCTGGTGGCCCTGGTGCTTATAGTTCCCCTCTCCCACCTCTTCGGAACCTTCTACGAGACCTTCATGGACCACGTTGCCATCGTCCTCCTTGCAATAGCAGCCCTCATGATCATGACGGAGAGGGGGAGGGTGGTGGAAGGACAGGGTTCGCTCGTACACCTTAAGTACAAGATCTTCGCCGTCGCCCTCTTTTTGACGAGCGGCTACCTAGGCCTATTCGCCTTCGGCCACCAGAACCTCGCCAGTTCGCCGTTGGGCTTTCGCCCCGAGGTCCTCCTCCCCCTCCTCGGCGGCCTCTTCGGCGCCTCGATCCTTCTATTGAGCCTGGCCTCAAAATCCGAGATCCCAGCCCAGAGGGATACGGGCTTCGACCTTCCAGCCCGGTCGATCGGAAGGGCGGCCTTCCTCGGAGGGCTGGCGGGGTCGGTGGTGGCCTGGGTCCCAGGAGTCACCCCCGCGGTGGCCACCGTCGTCACCAGGCTCGGGTCCGAGGGGTCGGACAGGGAGTTTCTGGTATCCGTATCCGGGGTGAACACCGCCAATGCTCTCTTCACCCTGGTGGCGCTCCTCGTCGTCGGAAGGGCCAGGAGCGGGGCCGCCGTCGCCGTCGAGGAACTGGTGGAGATGGACGGCCACATTCTCCTGGTGATGGTGACCATCGTCCTCTTCGTCTCGATCCTCTCCTACTTCGCCACCCTCTCCGCCGGAAGGGCGGCGGCGAAGGTGGTGAGAAGGCTCAAATACAGGATGATCTGCATCTCGGTCCTGGCCTTTCTGACGGGGATGACCTTCTGCTTTGCAGGCCCCTTCGGCCTCTTCCTCTACTTCGTCTCCGCGGTGGTGGGGCTTGTGGCCCCCTTCGCCGGGATAAGAAAGACCCACGCCATGGGGGTCCTGATGGTGCCGCTCCTCGCCTACTACCTCTGATCTGCGGGCCTAAAACGAGTCCTCGATCTCGCTGACGGATATGGAGGCCATCCCCAGCTCCCGGAGGTGGTGGGCCATCATATTCGCCCTCCTCCCCTCAGGATGGTATATCAGGGCCGCCTCGGGGGAGATCTTCTCCACCATCCTCATCAGACCCTTGAAGTCCAGGTGGTCGCTGAGCCTGATCTGAGTGAAGGGTAGGTCGCTCCTGCCGGTGAGGACGTATTTTCGGTCCGACTTCACACTGGAGAGCTCCCAGGGGGTGACGACGTTCAGATCGGTCCCGTTCTCCTCCACCGGCGAGAGGGGGCCGAAGTCGGGCAAGAGCTCCCTGGTGAGGGCGAGGCTCTTATCGTCCATACCCACCGGATCTTTGCAGCCGAGGGCGCGGATGAGGGATACTGCCCTCTGGGCCTTGCCGAAGGCGTAGGCTCCGAAGGTGGCGCCGCTCTCGACGGCGTCGCCGAAGCCGACGATGTCGTCTTCGAACCTGCATGCAGGGTCCCAGGGGTCGCCGTAGTTCGCCTCCGTCACCAGCAGGTCGCATTTGGGGAGGTTCTCGTAGTTTTTGACGTCCCCGGTGACCAGAACCCGAGTTCCCACCTCCGTCTCCCAGCCGAAGGCGACGGAGCCTATGGTGTGGCCCGTGGAGTAGGTCTTCACCTCCAGCTCGTCGACGAGGATGAACCCACCAACCGGGAAGGTCCGCCCCTCGTAATTCCGCTCGTGCCTGATCTCCAGGGCCCGAGCAGTCTCCCGCGAGGCCAGGGAGTCTGGAGATATCATGGCAGATTTTCCGTAATGGTCGCTGTGGGCGTGGGTTATGAGGTAGGCGTCGGGCTGGACGGAGCTTTTGGGCGAGCGGCTGGTGTCGATGGAGAATAGGTGGGAGTCGAACCTGAGGGACAGGTGCGGCGCAGGCCTCCCGCTCCTGTTCAGCCTCCGAAAGGGGACGACCCCCAGGTCCTTGAAGATCTCGTCTTCCGTCAAACTCCCTCCATGTTGGCGGGGGTTTGACCGGGAGGGGATAAATATCTGACCCCCATATGCCGCCTGAATCCGATAAAAAAAATTTTTGGCAATTCCAGGCCCGAAAGCCTCTCCGCCCCCCCCCTTCCGGATCCTGCGGGAGATCCTCTAAAACTAACCTCCCGCCCTTCTCCTCATCACCATCTTTCTGATCTCCTCTCCGATGAGGACGGTGCTGGCGACGGCCATCATGGTGATCCAGTCCGCTGCCGAGAGGGATACGGACCCCAGGGCCGTGTTGAAGAACGAGAGCTCCGTTGCCAGGACCTGGAGTACCACGGAGGCGACGATCGCTATTACCAGGTTTCTGTTGCTGAAGAGCCCCAGGCTGAATATCGACTGGGCCCTGGACCTGCAGTTGAGGGCGTTGAAGACCTGGAACATCGCCATGGTGATGAACCCCATCGTCTGGGCCCGGATCAGGTCTCCGTTGTTCCACTCCTGGGTGAATACGTAGAGGGTTCCCGCCGCCATGATGAAGGCGATGAAGAGCGTATTCAGGACGATATCTCGATTGATGATCTTCTCCTCAGGGTCCCTCGGGGGCTGGTCCATAACGTCACTCTCCTTCGGCTCCATCGCCAGGTTTACGACGAGGATTCCGTCGGTCACCAGGTTCACCCAGAGGATCTGAACAGGGGTGAATATGAGGACGTTCAAAGCGAGGAAGAGGAGCGAGGCCGTTATGGCGAGGACCTCACCGGCGCTGGTGTTGATCAGATACCGGACGACTTTTCTTATGTTCTGGAAGATCACCCGCCCCTCCTCGACGGCGTTGACGATGCTCTGGAAGTTGTCGTCGGTGAGGATCATGTCGGCGGTCTCCTTGGTGACGTCCGTCCCGGTGATCCCCATGGCGATGCCGATCTCGGCGACCTTCAGAGCCGGAGCGTCGTTGACCCCGTCGCCGGTCATGGCGACGATGTGCCCTTTACGCCTCAGGGACTCGACGATCCTGTGCTTGTGCGCGGGGGAGACCCGAGCGAAGACTGCGGCGCCTTCCATCGCCCTGTCCAGCTCGGAATCGTCCATCCCGTCGAGGTCGGAGCCTGTATACGCCTTCGAATCGCCCTCGGCGATCCCCATATCCCGGGCGATAGCCTCCGCCGTTATCTTGTGGTCGCCGGTGGCCATGACGACCTTGATCCCCGCCTTCCTGGCGACGGCGATCGCCTCGATCGCCTCGGGCCTGGGGGGGTCCATCATCCCTGAGAGCCCCGAGAACGTCAGGCCGGAGGGGCCGGCCTCTTTGAACCCGGCGACCTCCTCCTTCGCAATCGTCTTCGAGGCGAACCCCAGGACCCTCAGGGCGCCGGCAGCCATCTGGGAGCTCATATCCAGGATCTTCTCCTTATCCGCCTCCCCAAGATCTCGCTCCTCCCCGTCGACGAGGATCGCAGAGCAGATGGCCAGGACAGTCTCCGGCGCCCCCTTCAGGCAGACCTCGACGCCGCCCTCGCTCTCATGGAACGTCGCCATGTACCGTTTGTCCGGATCGAAGGGGATCTCGTCGATCCTCGGGGAGGCGTCCTCCAGACCCTCTTTGAGAAGGCCCGCCTTGGCGGCGGCGACGACGAGGGCGCCCTCCGTCGGGTCCCCCTGGATCTCCCAACGCGCGCCGTCTTCGCCCTCCTTGGAGATGAGGGTTGAGTCGTTGCAGAGGGCTGCGATCCGCAGGAACGTCGCGAGACCCCCGTCCTCTTTGGGGTCCACCTCCGAGCCGTCTACCTCGAAGCTCCCCTCGGGCTTGAACCCCGCCCCCGTCACCGAGACGGTCCGGTCCGAAAGGAAGATCCTCTGGACCGTCATCTGGTTGGTGGTGAGGGTTCCCGTCTTGTCGGTGCAGATGGCGGTGACGGAGCCGAGGGTCTCGACGGCGTCGAGCTTCCTCATTATAGCGTGGCGCTTCGCCATCCGGCTGACCCCCACCGCCAGGGCCACCGTTATCGCCGCAGGAAGGGCCGCAGGGATCGCCGAGACGGTCATGGCGAGGGTGAAGAGGAAGGCGTCGATCAGCTCAAAGCCCCGGTAATAGGTTATGGAGAAGGTGATGCCGCCGGCGAGGATGGCGAGGAACATTATCTTTCTGCCCAGGTCCAATGTCCGCTTCTTCAAGGGCGTCGCCGGACTCTTGGTCTTGGTCAGCATATCGGCGATCTTTCCCATATCCGTCGCCATCCCCGTCGAGAAGACGACCGCCTTTGCCCTCCCCCGAGTGACGATCGTCCCTGCGAAGATGGTGTTGTCGATCTCGACTTCGGATAGCTTCGCCTTTGCCGGGGGGTTGCGACATACCTCGGAGTCGACGCACTTCTTCGCAGGGACCGACTCGCCGGTGAGCATCGACTCGTCGATCTCGAGGTTTGCGGCCTCGACGATCCTCGCGTCGGCGGGGACCTTGGAGCCCGCCTCCACCAGGATCACGTCGCCGATGACGATCTCCCTCGCCTTGATCCGGACCTTTCTGCTCTGCCCACCGGACCCTTCCCCGGCTCCCTCTCCGCCCTCGCCGTCTATCCGCAGGACGTCGGCCTCGGGGGCGGCGTGGGACATGAGGGCGGATATCGCCTCTTCGGCCTTGAACTCCTTGAGGAAGCCCAGGGCGGTGTTGAGGACGATGACGGCGAAGATGACGGCGGCGTCTATCCGCTTCCCGGCGAGGAGGGATATGACCACCGCCACCGCCAGGACGATGATGATGGGGTTTTTGATCTGGGAGATGAGGATCTCAAGCCAGGTCGCCCCCTTCCCCTCTTCGAGCTCGTTGGGGCCGTGATCTTTCAGCCTCTCCTCAGCCTCTCCCGAGGTGAGGCCCTTCTCCCTCGATCCCAGCCGCTCGAAGACCTCTTCTATGCTGAGAGCATACCAGCCGTTCTTTTCATCGGTACCCATATGAGCAGTCTCCTGATCTGACGGAAAATCCCCCGGATGGGAGGCGCCTCCTATCCAGAGAGATGGTGGTTTATTTCTCAACATCGACGGCGTCGCCCCACCCGGAAGAGCGGTCGTGACCGTCTGAGATATGACCCCGGCCTTTATTGGCTTCTTATGATTTAAATAACTAGCAGAAGGAGGGGCGACTGATGATAATTTTTCCACTTGATATAAATTATTTTGAGTATAATTTTGAGGAATTCGGAGGCAAATTTGGACAAGTGGGAGGCTGTTAAAATAAATGGATTATCTTCGAGATCTTTCTCTATTCGCCTAAGATCATCCGTCTCATCGAGCTTGGACCAGGGAGAAAATCAGATTTTATACTAACTCGATACAGCAAAACATTTTTCGCAGATGCCATCATCATGTCCTGCAAGTCGGACTTCGAGGTTATGGGCGTGATTTCGGATATAAACACGGAGGAGATTTGACGTGTTGGCGGAGAAGAGGGCCGAGTTCATTAAGCTATTTCGCGAATTCGCAGACAGCTATCCGCCCACACCTCAAGGCGAGTATCATCTCAGGCATTACGAAGAGGAGAGAGAACAAGGCCGCAGGAATTTTGAGGCAATCCTCGAAGCGGAAAGGCAGGGCGAGGATGTAACCGATCAAGTCCTCATGAAGCTTCTCCCCTATGTACATTGGTCATCGGTTAAGCCAAAAAAACGCATTGAATTGCTCGCCGATAGCGGTTCTCTAAGACAAACAGTTAGAAATTTATGTAAAGTGTCTACTCTTCCCCACGTTTAGATATCACACACAGGGCATTCATCACGTCGTTTTTCATGGCATAGAGTACATTGAAATATAATTTAATAATGAAAAGAATAACTCTTTACATAGAAAACTATCAAAATACCCTTAACCGATGACAAATGCCCCTATGTAGGCTCAAAGCCCACTCGAGAGAGGGGCTTTTGGATATCCATAGCTTCTGTCTTCAATTGTGACGTGAGGAAGAAGTTCGAACCCGCCGGATGGACAGACCAAGACTCATGGCCTGAAGTCGCAAAAGAGATTCTCCGTTTTATCCGCCGCTGCTATGATCAACCCGAGGAGCTGAAGGCCGCATGTGATGAGTTCTCGAATTCGGCTTACTCCAAGGGGTTCCAAGCTGGCACTTTGACGCCGATCCTTCACGCCCTCAGGCCGGACGATTTCATCTTGATCACTAACAAATCGAGGAGCGTTATCAACTACTTCTCTGGCACTTCTTACTCGTCAAGTCTGACAGATTACCCCTCGATAAACGAGACGGCACGTTCGTTGTTAAACGACGTCTTAGACGACATTAGCGAGTTTGGGATTTCAGGAATTAGGTCAGACGATCTCTTCGACATGTTCACTCACTGGCTGGTGGCAATCAAGGGATATTATCTCAAAGGGGATGCTCCTGATGATATCCAAAACCTCTTGGATCCCAACGAGCTCTCAGAACCCTTTGCTAAAATATGTGAAAAGATCTTCGCAGACCAACTTGAGGCAGAATGGGCTTTTGATCTGCTTAAGACAACCCTTGAGCGTCTGGGGATCGAGAGTCTCGATGATGAGCGTTTTTCAATCACAATCCCGATAAGATCTGGTGGAAGAACTCTACATCTGAGTTTTGGTCCGTGGTTGGTATTGGGATTCGATGGCTCAAAAGATCACGCTTCAGATATCGTTACCATAACACTTTTAGCAAATCAGACGATTTTAGACGATAGTTTTGTATCATTCGTCTTTGCCAAAGATGAGGATGACCCAGAAATACGAAATTACCGGATACCAATAGAAATGGCCATGTCCTCCGGAAGCGAGATCTTTGATGCCTACGAGGATGCGCTCAATTATATTGCGAACAAATTCAAAGACTGGAAAAGATCTCCATGGCGGAATAAACACCAAGAACGATTTGCACAAGCAGTATTTGATTCGAAAAGAAGGCAAGAATTATTTGCGGGCTCACTTAGCGCCGGGATTATGATGAAGAACATTTGGTGGGTCAACCAAGGATCAACGCTCGATGTAGAATTAAATGGCGGATATATATGGGCGCCGATAAAGTCTAAAACGGGCCGTTCTATTTATCACTGGGACAACTTGTCAGATGTTGGCAAAGATGACATCATAATTCATTACGCCAACGGGTACTTGCGTTTTATAAGCCGAGTTATCGAACCTGCAAGAAAGACAAAAAATCCGCACGCCATGAACGGAAGAAATTGGTCACAAGAAGGAAACCTTGTTCGAGTCGATTATCATGAGCTAAAGCCCCCCATCTCATTGAACAAATTCTCACAATCGCTCTCGAAACTCGATATAAATCAAGGCCCTCTAAACAACACTGGTGGTGTAAAGCAGGGATACCTATTTCGGCTAAATTTCGAGGGACTTGATATTATTCGACGATCTCAGCCTGAGACTGATTGGCCCGATTTCTTAGGATCGACCACATCCCCTGAGTATCCCCTTTACCAACTCGGCGAAGACACCGGCTTCGACCTTCCGACCCTAGACCGCTGGGTCCGCGCCATCAGACGAAAGGGGCAGGCCGTCCTCTACGGTCCGCCGGGGACGGGGAAGACCTACGTCGCCGAGCATCTCGCAAGATACCTCATCGGCGGGGCTGACGGCTTCGCCGACCTCGTCCAGTTCCATCCCGCCTACGCCTACGAGGACTTCATCCAGGGGATAAGGCCCCAGTCGGACGACGACGGCGGGCTGAGGTACCCTGTCGTTCCGGGGCGGTTCCTGGATTTCTGCGAGCGGGCCGAATCTCGGCGTGGGACCTGCGTTCTTATCATCGACGAGATCAACAGGGCGAACCTCTCCCAGGTCTTCGGGGAATTGATGTACCTCCTCGAATATCGCGACCGTTCGATCCCCCTTGCTGGCAGCGGGCGGCTCAGGATCCCTGAGAACGTCCTCATCATCGGGACGATGAACACCGCCGACAGATCTATCGCCCTGGTGGATCACGCACTCCGGCGGCGCTTCGCATTCCTGCGCCTCCAGCCAAATCACGAGGTACTGCTCAAGTATCACCAAAGTCGGAATACGGGCTTTCCGGTCGAGGGGCTGATCGGGGTCTTGCGCCGCTTGAACGCCTGGATCAGTGACCCCCACTATGAAGTCGGAATATCCTTCTTCCTCCGGGATGACCTCAACGAGGAGATCGAGGACATCTGGACGATGGAGATCGAGCCCTACCTCGAAGAGTATTTCTTCGACAGACCGGAGAAGGCCGAAGAGTTCCGGTGGGATAAGGTAGATAGAGAGATCGCCCCATGAGATCAAACGAGCTTCAACGGATCGAGCTGAAAGAGTATGAGACCCGGAGGTTTCCCAAGGCCGAGATCTCCGGAGAGCTCGGGTTGAAGATATGGCAGAGCTATGGGAGCCAGATCTCGATAGACGAGCCGTCCTTCAAGAACGGCAATCAGTGGTGCTTAACTCCAAACGGCTGGGCGGGTCACATACCCCTGACCCCAGAGATGGAGATCGCCCTCTTGCCTAAGGTCGATATAAAGAACCTATTTGGAATGCTGGAGTACGCCTACCGGCTCAAAAGCTTCAAGTTTCTCGATGGCCTAACGGACTGCGATTCTCTGAAGGATTTCTACGAGACCCTGGCCAAGTTCTTCGCCCTTCGGGTCCTCGACCGGGGGCGTAAGGGCTTCTTTCGATCTTATCAGCCCCGAAGAGACAAAATCCCCTACGTCCGCGGCCGCTTCGACGTCAGAAGAAGCTGCCAAAAGCCCTGGAATGTCTTGCCAGAATGCTCCTACGTGGAGCACACCTCTGACGTCGAGGATAACCAGATCCTCGCCTGGACCCTCCGGTGGATCCTCCAGAGCGGAGCCTGCACCGAGCGATCTCTTCCCCAGGTCCGGAGGGCCTATCAGTCCCTTCGAGGCTTGGCAACGCCCATTCCCTGCGACCCCCAGGATTGCATGAGTCGGCTTTACAACCGCCTAAACGAGGACTATCAGCCGATGCACGCCCTATGCCGCTTCTTTTTGGAGCAGAGCGGACCATCTCATCGGGTCGGAGACCGGACGATGATACCTTTTCTGGTGGATATGGCCCGGCTCTATGAGCTCTTCGTCGCCGAATGGCTGAAGGCGAAGACGCCACCGGATTATGTCGTCATACCCCATGAGGAAGTCGTCATCGGCCCAGGGGGGAGGATCAGGTTCAACATCGATCTTGTGGTCTATGAAAGAGGCTCGCAGAAGGCGCTCTTAGTCCTCGACACCAAGTACAAAGCCCCGGACCATCCAGGAAACGACGACATCAGCCAGGTGGTGACATACGCAACCACCAAAGACTGCGATGATGCGGTGCTGATCTATCCCAAGCCGCTAAACTTGGACGTGATGATCGGCAAAATTAGGGTTCGAAGTCTGGCATTCTCCTTGGATGGCGACCTCGAAGTGGCTGGCCAGAGGTTTCTGGAGGACCTATTTTCAGGCGTAGACCGGTGAGCCGACGCCCCAGGCGATCAGCACCGCCGCGGCCCGCCCCTCTTCCTCTCGGCGGTCCGGTCGCGGTAGCGGACCTGGTGCCAGTCGTCGATCTCCCAGAGGTCCAGGGCCCGCTCCTCCTCCTTCAGGTACCCCCGGGCCCTATCCATCAGCTCGTCCCAGTCGACGAGGCGGCCGTCGAAGTCCGGCCCCTCGACGCAGGCGAGCAACGTCTGCCCGCCGACGTTGACGCGGCAGGCTCCGCACATCCCGGTACCGTCGATCATGATCGGCATCAGGCTCACCCTCGTCTCGACGCCTGAGGGGGCCGCCGCCCGTGAGCAGGACATCATCATGAAGGTGCAGCCGACGAGGTATACCCGGTCGACCTTCTCGGTGGCGAGGACCTCCTTCAAGGGGTCTTTCGCCCACCGGGCGGTCCCCGCGGCCCGGTCCCCCGAGGCGACGATCAGCTCGTCGGATACCTCCTCCAGCCTGTCGAGCCAGAAGAGGCTCTCGCTCCAGAGGGCCTCGACGATGTATATCACCCGGTTTCCCGCCTCTTTCAGGGCCTCTGCCAGGGCCCGGCCAGGCCCAGTGCCGAAGCAGCCGCTGACGACGACGACCGTCCCGTACTTGCCCACCTCTGCGGGCCGACCCAGGGGTCCGGCGAGGTTTGCGATATTATCTCCAGCTGAGAGGAGGCCGAGCTTCTTGGTCGAGAGGCCCAGCTCCTGGAAGACGAGGGTCACCGTCCCCTTCTCCCGGTCCCAGTCGGCGGCGCTCATGGGTATCCTCTCTCCGGCCTCGTCGACCCGAAGGATCATGAACTGCCCCGGCAGGATCTTCTCGGCGATCTCCGGCGCCCTGATCTCCATAAGGGTGAAGCCGGGGGCCAACGTCTCTTTTCGGAGGATCTCGTTCGGGACCGAGCCGACGGACCTTTCGCAATCGGTTTCTTCCATGAAGGTTCACCAGCCTCTCCGGTCCGGACCATTAGTCGGACCCTTCCGATTGGTAAGGGCGGTCCGGACCTCATCATCGCTCCATCTGCACTCTTGATGCACTTTATCTCTCGTCGGTCTCATCGATGGTTGAAATAGTTTCCCCAACGATTTCATTCATTTATTCAAAAAAATGATCCCAAAAGGGCTTGTGATCTGAATAATCTCCTTCGGTGCTCGCTACATGTTAAATTGAGATCGCTATTTTTGAACTCGTACCAGGGCAGTGATCGTTCGCCTGCAATGGGGGGACGGGGGAGAGGTACAGGGAGAATTAGGGGGTATGAGGGATGGGGGCAGGGTCTGCCTCTGGAAAAGGTTAATACCGGTGGAGGGGTAAAGTCCCCCCGTGGGCTCGTAGGGTAGAGGATATCCTAGCGGGCTTCGGAGAGGAGCCTCGAAGAAACCCGCTGACCTGGGTTCGAATCCCAGCGGGTCCGTCCACCTTTTTTCCTCATCCCGATCCATTCGATCCGCGACCGTCGGAGGGGCGCCCCTCCCCAGCAGAAAACCCTTTTTGCCAAAAGCTCCATCCGAGGTGCAGAGGTGAGGGTTTGGTCGACCTTCTGGGAAAAAAGAAGCTGGAAGAGGAGATAGAGCGGCTGCGGTCCCGGGTGAGAGAGCTACAAGAGGAGAACGGCTCCCTCGCCCTCCAGATCGAGAGGCGGGAGGATAAGATCAGGAAGCTGTCGGCCGCCTCCCAGGAGGCGAGCCTCGCCCTGAAGGCCGCCGAGCAGAGGATCGCCGCCCTCCGGGAGCGGGACGAGAAGGCGGTCGGGAAGGAAGATCTCCCTCGGAGAGAGGAGAGGTCGAGCAGCTTCCTTTCGCCGAGAGAGACGGAGCAGCTCCTCGATCGGCTGGATGGCCAGCGGTCGAAGAATGACGAGCTCCTATCCGCCTACCTGCCCCCCGGATCTGCGGGAGAGGACCTCCCCCCGGAGGTCGGCGATCTGGTGAAGCGGGCAGGCTCCGACCGGGGGGCCGCCGTCTTCTCCGATCCCCTCCTCTTCACCGTCGCCCTCGTCCCCCCGTTCCCCATTGAAGAGTCCAAGATCGCATGGGCCGGGTCCTTTCAGACCGGACCTCTGAGAGAGATGCTGGACTGCCCCGTCCTGGTGGTAGCGGCCCATGCCGGGGAGACCCTCCTGGGTCTCGCCCTGGGAAGAGAGGGGTTCCAGGAGACCGCCATCGTCAAGAGCACCGTAAAAGAGAAGCACACCAAGGGCGGCTGGTCCCAGAAGAGGTTTGAGCGGCTTAGGGAGGAGGACATCCGCCAGCACGCCGACCTCGTCGTCGAGAGGCTCCCTGAGATCCTGAAAGGCCGCCGATCCATCCCCGCCCGCGCCGTCGTCAGCGGCGACCCATCCCTCCTGAAGATGATAGTTCCCTCTTTGGAGCTGCCGGTCCTCGAGGCGAAGATGGGCCGCTTCGACAGGAAGGACCCGGAGAAGATCCTGGAGGAGGTCTACGGATTCGTCTGCCTCCGGAGATGATACGATTGGGAGGGTTTTATAGATGAGAGACTGGGGAAAGGAGAAGACCGCATCCGATCCGGACGCTGAGAGGGAGGAGCTGGAACGGCTCGCGAAGGACTGGGACTGGCACGTCCGGAGGGCCGTGGCCTTAAACTCGAGCGCGCCCATCAAGATCTTGCGAAATCTCGCAAAAGACCAGGTCCAGTGGGTCCGGGAGGCGGTGGCGGCGAGCCCTCGGGCCGATCGGGAGATCCTCGATATCCTCTCTGAAGACGGCGAAGGCTTCGTTCGGGCCGCAGTCGCATTAAACCACGCTGCATCCCCCGATATCCTATCGAACCTCGCCGAGGACGAGATGATGGACTATGACTACTCCCTCTCGAAGAACCGCTACATCACTCAGGAGGCCGTGGCCAAAAACCCGAACTCTCCGAGGGAGGTGATCGAAACCCTCTCCGAGCACGGAGACGAGGGCGTCCGGACCGCCGCCGTCTCAAATCCGAAAGTACCAAAAGAGATCCTCTTCAAGAGGAAGACCGACCACTCCTGGACCGTCAGGACGGCGGCGGCGAAAAACCCGGCGGTCACCGCCGAGGTCTTGGACCATCTCGCCACGGACAGGATTCAGGACGTCCGGGCGGCCGTCGCCAAGAACCCAAAAACCCCGGCCCAGGCCCTCGCTAGCCTCGCCGCCGACCGGGACGTGGAGACTCGGGTTGCCGTCGCCGGAAACTCCTGTGCAGACCCCGATACCCTGAATCTCCTATCCCGGGACTGGGCCTGGAAGGTGAGGGAGACGGTGGCGAAGAACCCGGCGACTCCAGAAGGGGTGGTGAAGACTCTCGCCGGGGACCCAGATCAGAGCGTAAAGAAGGCGGCGAGGTCGAGGCTTGGGGACGGAACCTGAAAGAAAAAAGAGAGATATCAAGTGAAGAGAGAGGGTGAAGAGGGCCTTTTCGCCCCCATACCTCACCCCACCAGAAGGTCCGCGAGCCGCTCCACCTCCTCCACCTTCATCTGGAACTCCTCTCCGGCAAGCCCCGCCTTGAAGATCTCCTTCGTCTCGGGTATCGCCGCCGCCACCCTCGCTCCGTCGAGGGACTCGAGCATCGCCGCCTTCCTCTCGTCGTCGACCCGGTTGAGGACGAAGTAGAGGGGCTTATTGATCTTCTCGGAGATCTCGGCGATCTTCTTTGAGAGGAGGATCGACTCGAAGGAAGGGTCCAGGACGGCGAGGATGGCATCGCACCCAGCCTCGACGCCTCTGCCGAAGTGCTCGATCCCCGCCTCGGTGTCGACGATCACCACATCCTTCTCGCCGACCGAAAGGTTGTCGAGGAACCTCTTTGCCAGAACTCCCATGGGGCAGGCGCACCCCTCCCCGAAGTCGTGGATCTTCCCTATGGCGAGAAGCCTGATCCCGTCCTTCTCCGTCGTCGCCTCGGCGGGGATCTCGGCGATCGTCCACTTCTGGTCGAAGAGCGAGACCTGCTCTCCTTCGGTGAAGGACCGTCTCAACTTCTCCATCATGGTCTTCTTTCCTCCGAAGTGGTCCATGAGGGCGGACGGAAGCTCCATCCCCAGCTGCCGGTGGAGGCCGTAGTTCGACTCGTCGCTGTCGACCACCAGAACGTTGTATCCTCTCTGGGCCATGCTCTTGGCGAGAAGGGCAGCGACGGTGCTCTTGCCGCTGCCGCCTTTTCCGCATACCAAAACTTTCATCCTTATCACATCCCGCGTTATCCCATAAATCTCGTTCGCTCTTCAGCCTGCGGGAATCCGAAGGGGCGGGAAGTCCGAGTCACTTCCCCGGAGATATATCATAATCACAAGCATCGGATCATCCCATCATCCGGCCCCGCATTCCCGGCCCTCTTACGAGAAGGAGTTAGGCAATGTACATTTGGCTCGCGAAAGGGCTATCGGGGCGGGGACGGTCGGATACCTCGGCTCTGATTATAGCGATCTTCCAGCCCGCGCCCCGGGCCCCGGCGATGACGGTGACGGTGACGGTAGAGAGTTGAGGTGAGTGATACGCCAGGGTATATCCAGGACGGGAGCCGGAAGTGCCATACTCCGTTGTACCCCTTGTGTATTAACTTTTCGGCAAGATATGCATATCTATTATGTTATGAATTAATATATTTGTTACTGAAGATGCCGCAATAAGAGATATTGATGAATCAGCCGGATACGTTGGGATTGAATACGGGGTGTATGGACAAATCAAACTCCGGTTTCGAAGAGGATAAGACGATCTGTGGAGCTCGATCCCAGCTCTCAGGCGATATTAAGAGGATTGAAACGACGGGCGCGAAGAGATCAAAAAAAAAGGCGTTGGGGCTAACTGGCCCCGAGATTCTCCAGAGCCTCAGTAGCCGCCTTTCGGACGAGGGAGTTCTCATCCTCGAGCAGATCGGTCAGAGGACCCGCTGCCCTCTCATCGCCCATATTTCCCAGCGCCCTCGCGGCCTCCCACCTGACCCGCCAGTCCTCGTCATCGAGGGCTGCCATCAGGGGCTCGGCGGCCCTGGGATCGTTCATCGCCTCCAGGGCCCGGACAGCCTCCCATCGAACCGACGGGTCGTCGTCATCGAGGGCCGCGATCAGGGGCTCAACAGCCCTGGCGTCCCCCAGCTTGCCCAGAGCCTCGGCAGCCTTCGATCGAACCGACGGGTCTTCATCCTCAAGATCTGCTATTCTATCCTCCACCTCATCTGATGGTGGCGCTGCATCCTCCGGCTCATCGTCTACCTCAGAAGCCGCAAGATCCTCCAGCCTCTCAAGAGCTCGGGATGCAGCCTCCCTGACCGACCTCTCTCCATCATCAAGGGCCGCGATCAGCGGCTCGACCGCTCCGAGATCGCCGATCTTTCCCAGAGCCTCCGCAGCCATCTCCCGGACGAGGGGGTCCTCATCATCGAGAGCCACCATCAGAGGCTCCAGGGCTCTCGGGCCGCCCATATCGCCGAGCTTCCCGGCGGCATCCGCCCGATCTGAAGCCGCGCCGTTCTTCAGCCTCCATACCTGAATATCCAGATCGCCGACGTCTGCTCCAAGACTCTCGAGGGCCTTGGACGCCTCGCTCCTTACCCTGGAGTTTTCGTCCAGGAGGGTCCCTGTTAGAGGATCCGCCGCTCCAGCATCGCCGATCCTGCCGAGGGCCCTCGCGGCGTTAGATCTGACCCAGGAATCGCTGTCCTTGAGGGCCTCCGTCAGAGGACCTACGACCCGCAAGTCGCCGATCTTGCCGAGGGCTTCAGCAGCGGTCGATCGGACTATGGAGCTCTCGTCGGCGAGCGCCACCATGAGAGGATCTACAGCCCTCGCATCACCCGCATCGCCGAGAGCCCTCGCAGCGTTCACCCGCTCGCCCAAAGTTCCGCCCTTCAAATCAGAGATCAGATCGTCGACGTCGTCGGCCGTGGCTTGGACCGCCAGGGCCGCAAAGACCACCATCAAAATCGATAACGCTTTCAGTCGCACCTCTTTCATCCTCCGAATTTCAATGATACTTAATCCATGCAACCCCCCAAGACGATCTCGGATCTTCCAGCAATTCCATCCTTAAATTTTTATATATTAAACCCAATGAGAGGTTGGCATTATCACCATGAAAGATCCGATAGTCCGCTCTAAAGATCTGGATGATTGCACAGGGCCGCACGAGGTAGTCTGTTTTTTATTACTTATATGCTTTTACATATGGCTAGAATATAACATTAGTTGTAAGTCGTTAGATGCCCTCATCTGGCGTCCTCCGGCCTCCTCGGACCCCTTATGATGTCGCTGTCACCTTCGACCCTTCCGATGTTTGACGAAGCCGGGAGGAAAAAGGAACTTTTTTTGGTCAATCGAACCTCTTCCCGAAGATCCTCATCGCCGGAAAGATGAAGAGAAGGAGAAAACCGGTGAGGACGAAAGAGGCGATAAGGGGACTTGAGGAGACGACAGAGAAAGCGCCCCGGAGCCCCTCGACGGTGTAGGTGAGGGGTAGGATCTGGCTGACAAACTGGAGAGGCGAGGGCATCGCCGATATCGGATAGACTACGCCACAGAGGAAGACCATCAAAAACCTCGGAAGGTTGAGGAAGGTCTGGGCCTCGAAGACCTCTTTGAAGCCGACGCTGAAGAGGGCGCCCATCGATGAGAAGACCAGTAGAGAGATGACCGCCACTGGTATGAGGGCGGTGAGGTCGGGGCGGAGGTCGAGGCCGATGACCGTTCCCGCCGTCACCACCGAAGTCATCAACAGGCCGAAGAGAAAGCCTCCGAGGACCTTTCCCAAGAGGACCGCCCTCGGGCTCACCGGCGCCAGGAGGAGCCTCTCCAGGGACCCCAGCCTCATCTCGAAGTTTATCACCACCGCCTCCGCCGCCGTGGTGCTGAAGAGGATCGTCATGGCGATCAGCCCTGGGACGAGCTCTTCGAAGTCGCCGGGGCTCCTGAGGTAGAAGGCGAGGGTCCATGCTACGGGGAAGACGATCCCCCAGCTTATCGCCGGAGGCTTGAGGTAGTAGGTCCTCATATCCTTCGCCGCTATCAGGTATATGCACCGAAGGTCGTCTCGCACCATTCTCACTTGCCCCCCTTCTCTTTTGCCATCACCGCGGGGCTGAGGCCCGTGATCCTTATGAAGGCGTCCTCAAGGGTCGGCCTCATGCTGTTGACCGCCTCAAGACCGAGGTCGTGACCCCTCGAGAACTCGAAGAGTTCTTCCAGAACCCCGGAAGGGTCTCCTCCCAGAACCCTCACCCTCGTCCCGTCCAGAAAGACCACCTCCGATCCGGGGAGGCGGGCCGATAGATCGTCCGAATGGCCCGATGCAGCCCCTCTGAAGGACGCCTCGATGACGGACCCCTCTTCAGCAAACCTCTTAAGCCCCTCGGGGGTATCGATGGCGACGATCCTCCCCTTCACCAGGATGGCTATACGGTCGCAGAGACGGTCCGCCTCCTCCAGATAGTGGGTTGTAAGGATTATCGTGAGGCCCCGGTGGTGGAGGTCGCAGATGAGGTCCCTGAGGGAGCGGGCAGCCACCACGTCGAGCCCCACCGTCGGCTCGTCCAGGAAGAGGAGCTTTGGGTCGTGGACGAGGGCAGCGGCGATGGTGAGAGACCTCTTCATCCCCCGGGAGAAGGTCCCGAACCCATCGTCCCTCCGGTCGTAGAGGTCGAAGGCCCGGAGGACCTCCTCCACCCTCTCCTCCCGGACCCTCTTTTTGACGCCGTAGAGCTTCGCCATGAAGAGGAGGTTATCCCTCGCCGAGAGCTCGTCATAGAGGTTTGAGCTGTCGGGGACGACCCCGATCCGCCTCTTCGCCTCGGCTATCCCGGAGGATAGGTCGAAGCCGAGGATCCTGGCGTCCCCCTCCGTGGGGCGGGAGAGGCCGACGAGCATCCTGATGGTGGTGGTCTTCCCCGACCCGTTGGGGCCGAGAAGGCCGAAGACCTCCCCCTCTTCCACCTCGAAGCTGACGTCTTCGACGGCGGTCAAGCTCCCAAAGCGTTTCGTCAGCCCCTGGACTTCGATGGCCTTCATGATCCTCACCTTCCTGGAGGGGTTTTCCTGCTTCGTGGAAGTTCACGCATCAATAGGGCCTCCAAGCCGGGTTGGGCCTTCCTTCAGAGACCCCCTTTCAGCTCTTCCAGCTTCTCTTCGACCCGTTCCAGCTCCCTCTTCAGAGAACCCCTGTACCCCTCCAGGATCGAGATCATCTCCTCCCGGCTCCGCGGTCTTTCTCCTCCGCAGCAGCATATGCCGCCTTCGCCGAAACGGCCGGACGCTTGATGAACGGCACCATGGGGGGTGCCCAGGTCGTGGCATCCGCAACTCTTTCCCGATCCTCCGCCGTGGGCGGCACCTGATATCTCTCTATCTCCACAGCACATAATCGCACCTCATAAACGATCATTCTTCCAACAGATCGATAACGATTCTTCGGGTCTTCAGCCTCCAGACCTTCTCCGGTGCTCCGCCCTTATCCTCTCTATAGCTGGCCAATTCGACGATCTCAGCCTCCTTGAGGGTGGAGATGTGATAGTATAGTCCAGCAAGGGAGATCTCCTCCTCGAGACCTAGTTCCTCAAAGATCTCCCTGGTGCTCCTCTCGCCCTCGCCGATGCACCGGATTATCTTCCACCTTGTAGGACAGTGCAGAGCTCGGATCGATCTTTGAACCCGTCTATCGGGGAGGTCTCGTCTTCGACACATGGGAACGCCTTGAGTATTCTAGCTAAATACTTGAGAATTGAAGTTCGATGCTTTAAGGCTTTCGGCGCAGGCAGGTGAGATCCGCCGTTGAGATCTCCGACGATACCCACGTCCTATTTGAATGACCTAGCCAGCTCTCTCTTCAACATCCACCAGCCCAGGATCATGGCGAGGCCTCCAGAGAAGGCGACGATCCCCAGAACGAGGAGGTCGAAGGTGAGATCGACCTCAAGCCCCGCGGCACTCCCGAGGCTGGGAGATATGATGAGGGCCGCCCCCGCCAGGAGGAGAAATAAGCCGGTCAAAAGGCGCCTCTCCAGCCGGAGATCAGGAGAATCCTCCTCGACGATCCCCTTCTCCAGGAGGACCATCCGCCTCTTGTGATCGAGATAGTAGACGAAGGCCGCCAGGGCCATCCCTTCGGCCACCAGCACCGCCACGATCCAGTCCGTCACCTTCCACCAGCTCCGATGGCTTGCTCATTCGCATAGGAGTAGATAATTTTTTTCTAAAAACCATAAGGTTTGTTATAAATTATGCACAAGATCAGGTCAATTCTTCGACAGATTCGCCGGCAAAAAAAATGGGGATATGGCGGATATGGCGGTCAGAGGAGCGGAATGTCCGGCGTCCCCGGCCCCTCTATACCACCCGTTGACGCCAGATCGATCGCTTCAGTCAGTTCGGAGATCATGCTGCAGGAGCGGCGGGATAGGGACCTATCATGAGGCTCGGCCCCTCCCCCGTCTCCCGGGATTTGAAGGTGACTTTGTAGTCGGTGTCGCCGACGGCCAGGAGGAGGAAGGATATCTTCCCGCCCTCAGCCCCCTTGACCTGCTCGGAGACGTCGAAGGCGAATACCTCATCGCTGCCGAAGTTCACCCCCACCTGAGCGAGGTCGACGTCCTCGCCGCCCGTGATCAAGAAGAAGGTGGCTAGGATGTTCAACGCCAGAGCCGTAGGGCTGGAGCTCTCGGACCATTCGGAGGTGACCGGCGCCATGAATATCCCGGCCATCTCGTCGCCGATCTTCTCCACCGACTCCGCCTTGAGGACGAGGACGGCGACGTCGTCGGCCCCGACCTCAAGGCCGGATAGATCGAACTGGACCATCACCATCCCGGGGAATTCCTCTTCCAGTCCATCGCCTCCCACAAGGTACATCGACACCAGCCGATCGTCGTTGTAGGCCTTGCCCGCCGTCAGGTCGACGTAGAGGTCGGCGGTGGCGGCAAGGACCTTCATGGATGTCGAGAAGGTGACGGGCGCCCCGACTTCAGGCCCCCCGACCGGGGAAGCCAGGGGCAGGGGTTCGGCCGCAGGGGAAAGCTCTTCGGGAGCCGTCTCGCCTTCGCCGTTCTGGATGGCTAAAGCGCCCGCCTCTTCTATCTCGTCAGACTCCATTTCGGCAGCATCATCCTCGATGCTGACGGTCGCGTTGGCGCCATCCACCGAAGAAGCTTCATCTACGAGGGATGAGATATCGTTCTCATCCCCTTCAACGCCTTCCAACAGATCCGTCTCGGGGAGATCGTCCCCTTCTGCCGACGCCATCGATGAGGCGGCAAAGACCGAAAGGACGATCATGATGCGAAATAACTCTCTATACATATCGAACTCATCTCCCTTTATCAGAATTATCAGAGCTTAGCTTTAATAAATCTTTTTCTATAGAAAATGACGGAAGACTGGCACCTTCCCCGAGTCGTCCCAAAAACGGAGCTCCTGGATTCGGAGCCGCCGGTCGGGATCGCCCCCCGTCTTCAGATCTCCGCATGGTGGCTCGCCGCCCCCACTCCGAAGTACAAGTAAACTTAAATAAGAGCAAAATAGTTGTACCAAAAATGGTTGCTATAAGTAAAGATAAATTGATTAAGCGGCGAGATCTCCGAGCCCTCCGATCACCTCCGCCCGATGGCATCTGGTCAATGCGTCCCGATCCTACAAGACCAAATCCTGAGCCCTCGTCCTCTGAGATGGGATCGGGGCGCCAGCCTCTGAGGGACTTTTTTTCGGGTTAATTGTCACTGATTTAAGAGAAGATATGAACAATTTCCTAATTTTAAGGATAAATCAGACTTAGAAAAACATATATAGCAAAAAATGTCATGTATGCCCCAAATTATAGCAGAAAGAATCAGAGGAGGGATGAATACGGTAAGTACAGGGACGATTACGAGGATCTCGGCGGCGCTCCTGGTGATGCTGGCGGCCACCGCCCCGGCATGGGCCGCAGATAACCCGAAAGGGCATTACAAAAGCTACGAGCACGTATTTGAGCAGGACGTAGAGGGACAGGGCTACAGCATGGTCTATCAGAATGTGAACACCAAGACCCTCCAGCTCAAAAACTACATGCACGGCAGCGGCACCATGGACGCAGCTACCCTCATATATTCAAACCAGAGTTCCAAATCCTATTGGGATCAGCATAAGGATACCCTCGTTTATGGAAAGTCAAATGACGCACGGAGAGGCAATATAACTTTCGTAGAGCAGAACGAGATGACCTACGCACCCGTGGCCATGGCCTATGGGACCGGATGGTACGAGAAGAACCCCATCGTCTACAATTCCAAGCTGAAGGAGAGGACCGAGGGGAAGAGTTACCAGGAAGGGGTTTCGATGCTCCATCAGATCGAGTACGCCTCCGCCTTCAAGAAGGATATAGGCGTCGACCTCCAATGCATAGAACCTGCTCCCAAGCCTAAATCAGATCCACCATCACCAAAAACCGGTACCCATGGATACAGTGGATCTACCGCGGGATCCGGACTTGCCCGGATGAAGATCGAAGAAGAGGTTATCGAGGGGACGGTGCACATCGGTCAGCTCTTCACCAACCCTGATCCTAAGGTGCGGGACCATGGGTGGAAGAATCCCCTCATAGAGATCGACGAGAATTATGTGGGCACCTTCAGGATCACCAAAAACATGGAAGTCTGCGTCAAAAAGTCAGGTGCCAGCGTAAGAAAGGACTGGCTCTCCTGCTGCTTCGGCGGCTACGACGGAATGGACGACGAAGACAAGCTCTGGGGCGAGAAGGAGATCTTCGACTGCACCTGCCGCGATGTCGCGTGGGGGGCTGGCTGGGAAGACAAATCAACGGCCAGGTACTGAAAGAAGCCCCTTGATCAAAGATCACGATGGTAAACGAGAGGCGCTTGACGCCGATGGCCCAAGCGCCGCTCCCTCCAACTTATTTTTGTCTTCAATTTTTAGCCAGAGGATAGAGCTGCCGCGGGGAGGAAACCTATCTCCTCCACCAGAGACTGGCCGACTTCCCCCAGGAGGAAGTCTATGAAGACCTTCTCGCCAGCGTCGGGCTCGTCCCAGGTGATGACGTAAAGGGGACGGGTGAGGGGATAGGTCCCGTTCCTGATGCTCTCGGGGGTGGGGACGACCCCATCGTAGGCGACCGCCCGGAGGGGGCCGTCCTGGACGTAGTTGAAGCCGAGGTAGCCGATCGCCCAATCGCTCTTGGTTATGGCAGTCTTCATCTCGGCGTTGTTCTGGGTGTATGTGTCGGCTCCCAGGGTCTCCGTCGCCAGGTTCCCCATCACCATCTCGTTGAAGAGGTCGCCGGTACCGGAGCCGACCATCCGGGCGACGGCGTAGATCTTCAGATCGGGCCCTCCCAGATCCTTCCAGTTCGTAACGTTCCCGTCGTATATCCCCCGGAGCTGTTCCCTCGTCAGGTTCGTAACGCCTCCATCGTATATCGATCGGCTGACGGCGATGCATATGGCGTCGTAGCCTATCAGATATTCACTGAAGTTGTCGCCGTAGAGGGCAACCTCCTCCACCCTCACCTCCCGGGAGGACATCCCGATGTCGGAGAAGCCGCTGGCCACGTTCTTTATCCCCACCCCGGAACCGCCGACGCCGCTGACGGTCACCATGATATCGCTATGAAGAATGTTGAACTCCTCGGCAGAGACCTCCACCAGGGGCATCACCGTAGTCGACCCGGTGACGGTGACCGTCTCAAAGCCGATGGCCCAGGAGGTCCCCGCCAGGGCGAATAGTACCACCACTGTGCAGACGAGCGCCGAAGAGGACGGTTTGTTCAATAGATCACTCCCTTCAGTAGAACTGCTCGTACTATATGATATTTGTTGTGGGAGTGGAAGAACGATCATCGGAGATCTTCCAAAGTTATGACACGCTCTGGGAAAAGAGGGGAGAGGGTTGGAGGAGGTCACCTCACCCGGCGGTAGAGGGTGGTCCTCTCGACGGGGACCCGGCCGTTCCTCTCGATCAAGTCGCAGAACTGGCGGGGGGTCATCACCTCCCCCTCCACCGCCCCAGCGGTCCGGGATATGTTCTCCTCCATCAGGGTCCCCCCCAGGTCGTTCACCCCCCAGAGTGTCGCCTTCCCCGCCATCTCCCGTCCCAGCTTCACCCAGCTAGCCTGGATGTTTCCTATGAGGGGGTGGAGGGCGACCCTCGCCAGGGCGTGCATCTTCAGGTTCTCGAAGGGGTCGATCCTCCGGGACGGCGGCCCCAACTCGTTGTTTCCCGGCATGAAGGGGAGGAGTACGAACTCGGTGAAGCCGCCGGTCTCGGCCTGGATCTCCCGGAGGAGGAGGAGGTGGCTGATCCGGTCCTCCAGCCTCTCCAGGTGGCCGTAGAGGATGGTGGAGGTGGTGGGGACCCCCAGCCGGTGGGCGGTGACTATCACCTCCCGCCACTCCGCCGTCGAGAGCTTCGAAGGGCAGATCTCCTCCCTCACCCGGTCCACCAGGATCTCGGCGGCGGTTCCAGGCATCGATCCGAGGCCAGAGGCCTGGAGCTCCCTTACCGACTCCTCCACCGTCGTCCCGGAGTTCTCCGACATGTAATAGACCTCCATGGGGGAGTAGGCGTGAAGGTGCATCTGGGGATAGTTCTCCCTCACCGCCTCCAGGATCCGGCAGTAGTCCTCCAGGACGAGGCCGGGGGCCAGCCCCCCCTGGATGCAGATCTCGGTGGCCGAAAATCTCTCCGCCTCCTCCACCCGGGCCAGGATCTCCTCCTCGGAGAGTATGTAGCCGTCGTCCCGCCGAAAGGCGCAGAACCTGCAGCTTCCGACGCACCGGTTTGTGAAGTTGACGTTTCTGTTGACGACGTAGGTGACGACGTCGCCGCACCGCTCTTCCCTAAGGAGGTTAGCGAGCCGAAATAGCCTCACCGGCTCCCTCCAGAGGGCGAGGAGAGCGGGTCCATCGAGAGACCGCCCCGGGGAGAGGAGGCGGTCGTCGGAAGAGGAAAACTCAGGCACCTGGGACGAGATCATCGGCCGCAGCCCTCCGGAGAGCTCTCGATCTCCTTTCCCTCGATCCTCCGCTCCTTGGGAAGCTGGCTGATCAGCTCGCCTCGAGAATATAGACCGCATCCCAGGACGTCCCCCCGATGAGATACCACCACGTACCCGTCCTCCAGATCCGCCACAAGGCCCTGCCTCTTCCCGGCTATGAACCTTCTCGCCTCTCCGTCGGAGAGGTCGACGGCGTTCTTAGTTGCGAAGCGGCCAAAGAGCTGGAGGGCGTAGGTCGTGGGCTTTGGGACCCGCCCCCGGACGGAGAGGAACCGGAGGCCCACCGCCTCGAAATCCAGATCCGGGACCTGGGGGAGGCTGAAGGCCCAGACGTTGCGCCCCCTCAGAAAGAAGCTGACGCCTTCGAAGGCCTCGGGGGGCATCCCGAAACGAGACCCCATCATCTCCGCCACCTCGCCCCCGTCCATCGGCGAGAAAGGCGGCCTATTCCTTAACGAGCTTTGCGACAAAGAATCCTCCCGTATCGTTTTTATGGGGATAGTACCTGGCGCATCGTTTCATCTCGTCTCCGAAGAGGGACCCGCCCCAAATAGAAAGGCCTGGTGAGCCATCGAGGTTCGGGACGGAGACCTCCTGGAGGCTCAAACCCCGGACCTGGTCCAGGACCCGAGATACTACGCCCTCGTTCTCCTCGGGGGCGAAGGTGCAGGTGGAGTATACGACCGTCCCACCGGCCTTTGCGACCTCCACCCCCCTTTTTAAAAGGGCGACCTGGAGCCGCTGGAGGCCGAGGGAGCGTTTGAGGCTCCACCGGTCCAGGACTTTTGGGTCTTTCCTCGCCATCCCCTGGCCGGTGCAGGGTCCGTCGACGAGGACCCGGTCGAACTTTTGGGCTGGAAAGCGGCGGCCGTCGTACCTGGTCACCGCGACGTTGATCGCCCCCGCTCTCTCGCAGTTGGAACGGAGGGACGCCACCCTGCCGTTGGCGGGATCGTTCGCCACCACAAGCCCCCGGTTCTCCATCATCATGGCGATCTGGGTCGTCTTGGACCCGGGGGCGGCGCAGAGGTCCAGAACCCGCTCTCCTGGCCTCGGGTCCAAGACGACGGCAGAGACCATCGATATCTCCTCCTGGAGATGGATATGGCCCATCAGGTTCTCGACGAGGTTTCCGGGCTTCTCAGTCTGGAGCCTGATGCCGAAGGGATACCAGGTGAAGGGGCGGCAGGCCACCCCCGCCACCTCCAGCCGGCATAAAAGCCGATCCCGATCGGTCTTGAGGGTGTTGATCCTGGCGGTGGCCGGAAGGGGTCGATAGATCGCCTCCATGAACCGGTCGAACTCCGGGATATCATCCCCGTACCTCGCAAGGCCGTCCATGACGGCGCAATCCGCGTTAATAGCATATATTCCCAGCCGTCGGGGGATGGAGAACTGCGACCCACCGGAGCCGTAGACTTCTCCGGCTCAAGACCCCGGAGGTCTCGCCTCGAACGGCGATCCTGCGAAATAAATCCCGACTGCACCGACCTCATGAGCACAAGGGTTTAATAGTCATAATGATCTGTGGGCGATGCGGTAAACTGTTCGGCAGTTTTTCGCTAAGGACGGTGAGTTGTTTGTACGGCAATGATAGAGGTTCTTTCCGAGGCGATAGCTTCGCACCCTCAGCACCCGTTGAGGCCGGAAAGGAGTATGATGTTGAGATCGAGGATGTCGCCGAGAAGGGGGACGGAATCGCCAGGGTAGAAGGTTTCGTAATATTCGTCCCGGAGACCAAGGTCGGCGACCAGGTGACGATCGTGGTCGATCGGGTTATGCAGAGGTTCGCCATCGGCCATAAGGCCTGAGCTTTCAGATCATCATCTCTTTTAATGAGGACGGTGAAGTCTTTTGTACAGAAGTGATAGAGGTTCTTTCCGAGACGAGAGCTTCGAGACGACGTCTCCCGTTGAGGTCGGAAAAGAGTACGACGTGGAGATTGAGGATATCGCAAAGCAGGGCGACGGGATCGCCAGGGTCGAGGGTTTCGTCATATTCGTCCCCGAGACGAAGGTCGGCGACCACGTCACCATCGCCATCGACCGTGTGATGCGCAGGTTCGCCATCGGCCATAAGGTCTGAAGGCGACGGACTCCTATTGATAAAAAAGTTCAGCCCCGGTGGGCTGAAACCCCTTTTATTTTCGGATTTAAAATCGATCGGTGGGGGCGGTCTCAGCCGCGTCTCTTCACCACGTCTTCGAGGTCTTCTAGGAACAGGTCGACGTTCTCGGCCGTCGAATGGGGCATCAAGATCAGCCTCAAAGCCTTCGGGCTCCTCGTCGTCGATACCCTCCACCGCCGTTCCAGGAGGTCGGCTCTGACCCCCTCCGGATCGTCCATCCTCAGGGTGACGACGTTCATCACCGGCTCGATCGCCGGCTCGACCCCGATCTCTCTCGCCCCCGCCACCATCCGCCTCGACAGGTCCATGCATCGATCGACGACCTTCTTAAACCCCTCCCTTCCGAGATGGTTCATAACCGCCCAGATGGCGGCGGCGGCGGCCCCGCTCCTCGTCCCCGTCAGGGCCTTGGGCCTCGCCACCGTCAGATACGGTGCGTAAGCGGCGAGCCGCTCCAGGTCTTCGGGACGTCTGAAGAGGAGGCCGCCCCCGGGGATCGTCGCCATCCCCATCTTGTGGGGGTCGATGGTGATGGAGGTGACGGCCTCCACCATGAAGTCCCACCTCCAGTCCCCCTCCAAGAAGGGGAGGACGAAACCCCCGAAGGCTGCGTCGACGTGGAGGTGTATCCCGGAGTCGAGGGCGATCTCTCCCATCTCGCCGATGGGGTCGACCTGACCGAACTCCGTCGTCCCCGCGATCCCCACAAGAGATACCGTCTTATCATCGATGAGGGACTCCACGGAGGCGAGGTCCGCCTTGAGATCGTCGTCGAGATCCGCCTTTCTGATCTCTATGGATAGAAGGTCGCCGATCTTGTCGAAGGAGAAATGGGCGGACTTTGGGACGACGATGTTTCCGTCCCGAAAGCTGTGAGCGTTCCTCGCCGCCCTGATCGCCTGGATGTTCGACTCCGTCCCCCCCGTAGATAGGTAGCCTACGGCGTTGGGATAGCCCAACAGCTCCGCCATCATCCTCACCGCCTCCGCCTCCAGCTCGGCGGACCCGGGAAAGAGGCCGGGGTCGCCGAGGTTCGTCTCCAGGAACCTCTCATGAGCGAGGAGCGCTATCGTGTGGGGCGGGGTGCACATGGAAGAGAAGATCCTATGGTAGGATAGGTCCTTCTCCCTCATCTTCGAGAGGCGCTCCATCACCTCCTCTTCGGACTTGCCCTGATATCTCAAAGGTTATCCCTCTATGGGATGATCTGCGCCAAAGATCAATCCTCTCTAGCCGCCCTCAGAATGATGATCTGCTCGGCCCTGGCCACCGTCTCCCGGACGGTGGCGACGGCGTCGATGTTGGCCGAGATGCTGGTTATCCCTATCTCCACCAGCCTCTTGGCCATCTCGGGGTAGGACCCGGCCTGGCCGCAGATGGAGCTTTTGACCCCCGCCGCGTTGCACCGCTCGACGACGAACTCTATCTGGGCGAGGACCGCCGGATGGAGCTCGGAGTAGAGGTCGGCGACGTTCTCGTTGTTCCTGTCGACGGCGAGGGTGTACTGGGTGAGGTCGTTGGTCCCAAAGGAGACGAAGTCGATGCCGTCCTCGATGAAATCTTCGATGGTGAGGGCGGCCGCTGGGGTCTCCACCATGATCCCGACGTCGATCTTCTCGAGGTCCAGTCCCTCCTCCACCATGAGGGCCTTCGCCCGCCGAAACTCGCTGACGTGCTGGACGAGGGGGAGCATGATACCGACGTTGGAGAGGCCCATCTCGTGGAGCTTCTTGAAGGCCCTCATCTCCAGCCGGAAGTGGTCCGTCTCCGAGAGATCCCTTCTGATCCCCCGCCATCCGAGCATCGGGTTGTGCTCGGAAGGCTCCTCCTCTCCCCCCTCCATCCCCCGGAACTCGTCGGTGGGGGCGTCGAGGGTCCTGACCCAGACGGGCTTGGGGTAGAAGGCTTCGGCGACCGTCCTGACGCCGCCGACGAGCTCGTCGATGTACTCATTCTCCTTTCCTGCCTTGATGTAGTACCGGGGGGTCTTGCCGAGCCCCAGGATCATATGCTCGATCCGGAGAAGGCCGACGCCGTCGGCGAGGGTCGCTGCCGCAGCCTCCGCCGCCTCGGGCATGCTGACGTTCACCTTAACCTCCGTCGCCGTTATCGGCTTGTAGGCGAAGGAGACGGTGGGCCCCGCCGACTCCGCCGACTTCGCCCTCTTAAGCCGCCCCTCGTAGACCTTCCCCTTGCCTCCGTCGACGGTTATAATCATCCCGTCGGAGAGGACCTTCGTCCCCTGTTTGGTTCCTACGACTGCGGGGAACCCCAGCTCCCGGCTGACGATGGCGGCGTGGCAGGTGAGGCCGCCCTCGTCGGTGACGATCGCCCCGGCCCTCTTCATCGCCGGGACCATATCCGGCTCCGTCATCACCGTGACGAGGATGTCCCCCTCTTTGATCTTATCGAGGTCTGCGGAGCCGGTTACGATCTTCACCTCGCCGGTGGCTACCCCGGGAGATGCCGCAAGGCCCGTGAGGATGACCTCTCCGCTCCCCATCGCAACCTCCCCTTCATCCTTTCCGCCCTTGGATATGGTGGTGATGGGCCTCGACTGTAGGATGTACATCTTCCCCTTCTCGTAAGCCCACTCGATATCCTGGGGGATGCCGTAGTGCATCTCCAGGAGGTCCCCCTGGGCTGCAAGCTCCAGGATCTCCTCGTCGGAGAGGACGAGCTTCTCCCTCAGGTCCGGGGGGGTGTTTTCCGTCACCGTCTCACCGGTCTTCTTGTCCCGGAAGATCATCGTCTCCTTTGCGGCGATCGACTTGGAGACTATCCTCAAACCCTTCCTGTCGACGACGTAATGGTCCGGGGATACCGACCCGCTGACGACGGACTCGCCGAGCCCCCAGGCAGCCTCTATGATCACCTCAGGCTCTCCGGTCGTGGGATGAGAGCTGAACATCACCCCCGACTTTTCGGCATCCACCATCTTCTGGACGGTGACGGAGATGTTCACCTTTTCGTGTTCAAAACCCCTGTCTACCCGGTAGAAGATCGCCCTCGCCCCGTAGAGGGAGGCCCAGCACTTCCGGACCGCCTCGAAGACCTGGTCCTCTCCCAACATGTTCAGGAAAGTCTCCTGCTGCCCCGCGAAGCTGGCGTCGGGGAGGTCCTCAGCGGTGGCGCTCGACCTGACGGCGACGAAGACCTCTTCGCCCTCCCGCTCGCACATCTCCCGGTACCTGCTCCGGATCGCCTCTTCGATATCCTCGGGGACCTTCGCCTCCAGCACGAGGCTCTTGGCCTTATCCGCCGCCCCGTTGAGGGCCGCCGGATCGTGGACGTCCACATTCAGCGCCTCGAAGATCCCATCCGAGATCCCCGATCGGGTAATGAAATCTCTATAAGCCTGCGCGGTGACCGCAAACCCCCCTGGTACGGGAGCGCCCACGTTTATCATCTCGCCGAGGCTTGCGCCCTTACCGCCGACGACGGCGACGTCGTCTTTACCGACTTCTTCCAGCCAAACAACAGCATCCATGGGATATCCACCTTCTTTCTAGGAAGCGAAATTTCGATCTATAATGCACGATCTTGTTGCTGAGAGATGGCGGCGGGACCGTATATATCTGTTTTCACGGGAGGGGGCAGTATTGAGATCAGACCGCCGATCCCTGGAATGAAGGCGCCCTCCCGACGGAAGGCTAAAGAGAGGGGGAGCAAGATAGCGTCCACCATGTTCAAAGAGCTTGCCGTAGCCGCCGGTGCCCTGAAAGCCCTCCTGGATAGGTCCGGACCTGTGACGAGGTCGGAGGCTGTCCATCTCGCCGCCGCCCGGGGGAGGGTTCTTTCGGAGGATTTGACATCTCCGGTGAACCACCCCACCTTCGAGAGGGCGGCGATGGACGGCTACGCCGTAAGTGCGGCTGATACGAGAGGGGCAACCCCCCTCGCCCCCGTCCTCCTCAATATAGACGAGGTGGCAGGAGGGGGAAGGTGCGTTCCAGTGCGGACGGGGATGGCGGCGCCTCAGGGGGCCGACGCCGTTTTGATGAAGGAGGACGCCATCGTCAGGGGTCGAAAAGTGGAGGCGACGGCGGAGCTCCACCCTTACAAGAACATGGCAGCCGTCGGCGAGGACGTCGCCCTCGGCGAGATTATATTGAGAGAGGGCCACAGCCTCAGGCCCCCCGACATCGCCCTCCTGGCTTCCCTGGGCCTCTCGACGGTCCGGGTCTTCGAGAGGCCGAAGGTCGCCATCATCCCCACGGGAAGCGAGCTCGTCCCCCCCTTCTCGGACCGGATGCTGAAACCGGGCGAGGCCCGGGAGACGAACAGCCTGATGATCGGGATGTACGCCGAGATCTGGGGCGGATCGGCGCGTACGAACCCCCTGGTGAGAGACGACCCCCGGCTCATCGGCGAGGCGATCGCCGAGAACCTCGACGCAGACCTGATCCTGATATCCGGGGGGAGCTCCGTAGGAGACCGAGACTACGCCCCCCCGATCCTCGCGGAGATGGGGGAGGTGCTCGTCCACGGCGTCCGGATCACACCCGGAAAGCCTACGGCCCTGGGGATCGTCGACAATAAGCCGGTGATCTGCCTTCCGGGTTATCCGGTCGCCGCCCTCGCCGCCCTCTACATCTTCGCGCGGCCCCTCATCACCATGATGGCCTCCCGGACCGACCTTCCCCGGACCGTCCCAGCGAAGCTCGCCGGAAAGATCGCCTCGCGCCCCGGCTACCTCACCTTCGCCCGGGTGAGCCTGAAAGAAGGCGTCGCGACGCCGATCATGACCACAGGCGCCGGGATCTTGAGCTCTGTCGCACGGGCCGACGGGTTCGTCCTGGTGGCCGAGGAGGTGGAGGGCCGGGAGAAGGGAGAGATGGTGGAGGTAAATTTGATCGAGTGACGTTGGGAGGGGACGCAATCGATGTCATCGGCTCATTGTCGAGGAACCTTCGGCAATCTGCCTTAACCGCCGAGCAAGTAAAATTTACTTGTTTTAACTCTTCTGGCGTTGAGTTTTTATACCTCGCGAGGCAACAGATGGATCATGCGAGACTGGATATCCCCTCACTTTGATTACCAGCCCAAAAGGCCCCTCTTCCTCTGCGTCCTCTCCAACACCGACACCGGCAAGATCCCCGGAGTGAGCGCCGCCGGCGCCTCTCCCGACCTCACCGACTACACCCCCAGCGCCGACGCCGAGCTCGTCGAGCTCCACAAGATAGTGACCATCCCGGCGATCCCCGAGTCCCCGGAGGGGGCGACGACCCCGGCGGTGGTGACGAAGGCCGCCCTCAGCCTCTCGGGGATCCCCTCCCTCTTTGTGACGAGCGGCCTGCGGAGGAAGCCGGCGGTTCCTTACGTCGACATCAACGGCTCTCCCGGAAGCGACATCCGATCTATGACGGCCGTCCCCGACGCCGCCGATATCATGGAGCGGTCTGCTCTTCTGGGAAAGAAGCTCGCCAATTTTTCCGACTGCATCTTCATCGGCGAGTCGATAGCAGGCGGTACGACGACCGCCATGGCGGTGATGCAGGCTTTGGGGTATCCGGGAAAGGTCTCCAGCAGCCTTCTGAATCACCCCATGGTCAAGAAGCAGGAGATCGTCGACGCCACCCTGGAGAGGTGCGGCGCCTCCTTCGGCTCCATGAGGTCAGACCCCGCAATGGCCGTAAGGGAGGTGGGTGACCCCATGATCCCCGCCGTCCTGGGGCTTATGAAGGGGCTGGCGGGGACGAAGGTCGTCCTCTCGGGAGGGACCCAGATGGCCGCCGTCCTCTGCGCCGCCGACGCCCTGGGGATCAAAGGCGACGTCTCCATCGCCACCACCAGGTACATCGTGGAGGATCGAAACGCGAGCTTCGTCGAGACGGTGGAGACCCTCGGGAGGAAGTGGTACATGGCGGACCCGGGGCTTGAGCGGTCGGCGATACCAGCCCTCAGCTGTTACGCATCCGGGTCCGCCAAAGAAGGGGTCGGGGCCGGGGGCGCCGTCCTGGCGGCGAGCCTCCGGGGCATAACGCAGCAGGAGATCGTCGAGGGATCGGACAGGGTCCTCATGACGGTGGAGCTGCCGAAGTGATCATCGATCTCGCGATATCGACCGGCCCACCGTGACTCACCACCCCATGAGATCGACAGCTCGATGAGATCGAGGCAGCGGTGGCGAGATCCGGGGGGCTTCGGGCGAGGTCTGGGGGTCAGCAACCCCCTCAGGCAAAGCTATTTATCGATACGCCGCCGTCAGTCTGAGGCGAGGAGAGACCGTTGGAAAGAGACCTCAGATCCCAGATAGCAGAGAACGCCTGGATCCTGATCCCAGTCCTCTTGCTCCTGATCCTGATAACTTACTTTCTCTTCCCCCTGATGGACGGGATCATCCTGGGGGTCGTCTTCGCCTACGTCGGAAGGCCCATAAAGGAGAGGTTCGGCAAGCGCGAGCGGCTCGGGTCGGTCGTCGCCACCACCGCTATCGTCCTTCCCATCGCACTAATCCTCGGCCTCGGAGGCGTCGAGGTGGTATCCCAGCTCAACTGGGCGGTGGAGAACCAGGCAGAGATCATCCGGAGGGCGGGCTCCTTTTTGGCCGAAGTTGAGATGCCCCTGGCCGGAATCGATATACTCCCGGCGATCTACGAGATACCCCCCGCCATCTACGATGACCTGACCGGGAGCCTGAGGACGATGATCGAGCTTCTGGCGAGGGTCCTATCCAGTTTTCCAATTTTTTCATACGGAATGTCCATAATTCTGACGGGGCTGAACCTCATCGCCTCGATATACGTCTGCTACTTCCTCCTGATGGACGGGAGAAAGCTCGCCGCTGGGATCGCCACGATCCTCCCCACAGAGAACCTGGCGATATACAAGAAGTACGAAGAGAGGATAGACAGCATCCTCTCCGGCATATTCATCGGCGCCATCTACACCTCCATCCTCAGCGGCATCCTCTCGGTGATGGTCTTTTACGCCTTCGGAATCCCCAACCCCTTCGCCCTGGCGGCCCTGGTCTTCATATCGGGGCTGATCCCGGTCCTCTCCTCCTGGCTCGTCATCATACCGATATCCGCCTACAGGTACTTCGATATGAGCCCCTTCGACGGGATCCTATTCTTCGTCGTCTCCTCGGCGATGATCTACATCCCTTCAGACCTGATAATAAGGCCCTACATAGTCTCGATGAAGTCGACGATCCATCCCCTCCTGGTGGTCCTCGCCTTTGTCGGTGGCGTTCTGGTGGCGGGGCTCGGCGGGTTCTTCCTGGCGCCGGCCCTGATGGGGTTCGTCGTCGGAGTATACCAGATCCACAAGGAGGAGAAGATGTCGATGCAGATCGGCGAAGGGCCGAAGATCGATCTCGAATCCCCAGGATCGGATGCGGACTCCTTCCCTCCGGAGCCTGCCAGAAGGTCGGCTCCCGCCGATGATCCTGCATTTGAAGATAAGGGAAATTAAAAGAGGACTAGACGCGCCTCGAGCCGAGGCCCGAAGACCCGTGGAAAGGTCATAAATGAGATTTTATCTTGAGACTTACGGCTGCGCCGCAAACCGGGGAAACTCTGAGGCGTTCTCCGCCGCCCTCGTCAAGGGAGGGCATCTGCCGGCACCCCTTGAGGAGGCTGACCTGGTGATCGTAAACACCTGCGCCGTCACCGAGAGGACCGAGAGGGATATGAAGAAGAGGCTCTCGCAACTCCAGGGCGAAAGGCTCGTCGTCGCCGGCTGCCTCCCCTCGGCGATCCCCAAAGTGGTCCGGGATATAAGGTGCTGCGAGGTGATGGGGGTCCTAGGCAGCACGTCAGGCCGGAAGATGGCAGAAGGCTTCCGTCCCGAGGGGTCAGGATGTCGCCCCCTCCGTCCCGACCGGAGGCTCACCGCCGTCGTCAACATCTCGGAGGGGTGCCTGGGAAGGTGCAGCTACTGCATCGTCAGAAGGGCGAGGGAGGCGCTGGAGAGCAGGACCGTGGATGAGGTCGCCGAGGATGTCCGCAGCCGTCTGAAAGAAGGGGCGGTGGAGATACAGCTCGCCTCCCAGGACGCCGCAGCTTACGGCTTGGACCGGGGGTCGAGCCTCCCGGAGCTCGTCGACGCCGTGGCCGGGATCGGTGGAGACTTCAGGGTGAGAGTAGGGATGATGAACCCGAGCCTGGCAATGCCGATCCTCGAGGATCTTATCAGATCCTACGAGAACCCCAAGATCTACAAGTTCCTCCATGTCCCCGTCCAGTCGGGGTCCGACCGTGTCCTGGCGGAGATGAAGAGAGGCTATTCGTCCCGGGATTTCCTGGATATGACGGCCCGGCTCAGGGCGGCATTTTCCGATCTCACCGTCTACACCGACGTCATCGCCGGCTTTCCGGGAGAGACGGAGGAGGACTTCGCCGCCACCGAGGCCCTCATCCGAGAGGCGGAGCCGGATAAGGTCAACGTCACCATGTACTCCTCTCGACCGGGAACTGCCGCGTCCAGCCTCCGCGATATGCCCTCCAGGTTCAAGAAGGAACGCTCACGGCGGATCACCCGCCTCTGGCAGGAGATCGCGGGGCTGAGAAACGGCAGGTACCTGGGTGAGGAGATCGTCGCGCAGGTGACGGAACGGGGGAGGGGGGAAACGGTGATGGCCAGGAGCCAGAACTACAGGAAGATCGCGGCTTGCGAACCCCTCCGTCTCGGAAGCTTCCATCGATTCAGGATCGTGAAGACGACCCCGTTCTACCTTGGGGGAGAGGTCATAATTCGCGAATAGTTCAGGCCCGCCGACTCAGCTGTTTTGGATTTTCATCATGCACAGAAGCCGAGTTCTCTACATTTTCAAATCCATAACGATTAAAAAGCCACTAACCTTATTAATCATGAAGATTACTTATGGACATGACCCCGGCGTTAGTTCTCCAGATCAAAACTGAGAGAACGCTGGGCAGATTCTAGATGAATATAAACGGGTTCTAGTCGGACTGCCCAGGGATCTGGGGAGAGAAGTGTGCAAAATATTCGGCGTTTGATTAAGGAGGGTTGAAATTGGCTGAAGCAAAAACCGGAAAGACGAAGGTGTTTCAGGAAGAGACTCGAATCTTTGAGCCGCCAAAGGATCTGGTAGAGAACTCCAACGTGATGAAGTACATGAAGAAGAAGGGGTTCAAGACCGAGAAGGAGCTGCGGGGGTGGTGTTCCAAGAACTACATCGAGTTCTGGGACGAGATGGCGAAGGAGTACGTAGACTGGTTCAAGCCCTACACCAAGGTAATGGACGACTCGGGGATGCCCTACTTCAAGTGGTTCACCGACGGCGAAGTCAACATCACATACAACTGCGTGGATAGACACGCCAAGGGGGCCAAGAAGGACAAGGTCGCCTACATATGGGTCCCGGAGCCGACGGACCAAGCCACCCAGAAGATCACCTACGGCGACCTATATAAAGAGGTCAACAAGTTCGCCAACGGCCTCAAGAGCCTCGGCCTGAAGAAGGGGGATAGGGCAAGCATATACATGCCGATGATACCCCAGCTCCCCATAGCCGTCCTCGCCTGCGCCAAGATCGGCGTAATCCACAGCGTCGTCTTCTCAGGCTTCAGCTCCAAGGGCCTCTCGGACAGAGCGGCGGACTGCGGCTCCAAAGTCATCATCACGACCGACGGCTTATTCAGGCGCGGAAAGCCGATACCCCTGAAGCCGAACGTCGACGAGGCCCTAGAGGGCGCCCCAACCGTAGAGCACGTGATCGTCTTCAAGCGCGCGGGCTTGGACGTGGCCTGGAAGGAGGGCAGGGACGTCTGGTGGGACGACCTCGTCGCTGGCAAGTCCGAAGAGTGCGAACCGGAGAAGCTCGACCCGGAGCACAGGCTCTACATCCTCTACACCTCCGGTACCACCGGAAAGCCGAAGGGGATCGAGCACGCCCAGGGCGGAAATGCCGTAGGACCGGCCCAGACCCTCCACTGGGTATTCGACCTGAAGGAGGACGACGTCTGGTGGTGCACCGCGGATATCGGATGGGTCACAGGCCACTCCTACATCGTCTACGGGCCCCTAACCCTGGGGGTTACGGGGATCATGTACGAAGGCTCTCCTGACTTCCCGGACTTCGGGAGATGGTGGGGGATAATCCAGGAGCACAAGGTGACAAAATTCTACACCGCCCCCACGGCGATAAGGATGTTCATGAAGCAGGGGGCTGAGTGGCCTGACAAATACGACCTATCGAGCTTGAAGCTCCTCGGGTCCGTCGGCGAGCCGATCAACCCCGAGGCTTGGATGTGGTACCGCGAGCACGTCGGCGGAGGCAAGCTCCAGATCATGGACACCTGGTGGCAGACGGAGACCGGCACTTTCATCTGTTCCCCGCTGCCGATCACGCCGCTGAAGCCCGGATCGTGCACCTTCCCGCTACCCGGATTCAACACCACCATCTACGATGAGGAGGGCAACGAGGTCCCCCTGGGTGAGGGCGGAAACATCGTCAACGAAACTCCGTGGCCCTCGATGCTCAGGGCTTTCTGGGGCGACAAAGAGAGGTTCATGAAGGAGTACTGGCAGTTCTACTGGGACACCCCCAAGCGCGGCACCTACCTCGCCGGCGACAAGGCGACCCGGGACAAAGACGGGTACTTCTGGATACAGGGTCGTATCGACGACGTCCTCAGCGTCGCAGGCCACAGGATCGCCAACGCCGAGGTGGAGTCTGCCCTCGTCGCTCACCCCAAGATCGCTGAGGCTGCAGTGGTAGGAAAGCCCGACGCGGTCAAGGGCGAGTCGATCGTCGCCTTCGCCGTCTTGAACGTTGGCGTCGAGCAGAGCCCCGAGCTCGCCAAGGATGCGATCACCTTCGTCAGGAAGACCCTCGGGCCCGTGGCGGCTCCTTCGGAGGTCTACTTCGTCAACGACCTCCCGAAGACGAGGTCAGGCAAGATCATGCGCCGTGTCGTCAAGGCGAAGTGCCTGGGCAACCCCACCGGCGACATATCCACCCTCCTGAACCCCGAGGCTGTCGACGGCATACCGCTCATCGTTTAGATGAGCGACTCTTTTTTTTATTTTTGATCTTCCCGTCAGAGAGCGACGGCGTCGATCTTCGACCGCACCCATCTCGTTCACCTCCGGGGTCTAAAGAGGGGGGATGATGAGACGCAGAGATACTGCCCCGCAGGAAGGATATAAAAAGATATTATTTATATTTATAATAATTATAATAAGCGGGGCACCTTTTTATACCGGTAGGTCGACGGTTCAACCAGCCTTATGATGGTTTATTCCTCAATTATCAGGGATCCAGATGGGGGCGATCGTCGTTGAGGTTGCTGAAAATATCAATTCTACATTTGGAATTAAGTTTTTTTAATATCCTTAATAATTGAGCAAAAACCATCATGATAAATCATTATAATATTTGTTCTCGATAGATTTATAAACAAAGGAAGTACAGGATAGCCAGGTGTTACCAGAGCAGCTCCACGAATTTGACGGGATATCCTGCCGAGCCCTGTCCGCTCGATCATCCCTTAAAGGCCGGATCTGAATATGCATCTATCATCAGACAGGTGATGGGATCGGTGTGGAGAAGCTGGAACATCCCAATTTGAGGGTTAAAAGGAGGATTTTAATTGGCTGAAGGAAAAACTGGAACGACCAAGGTTCTGATGGAAGAGACGAGGATTTTTGAGCCGCCAAAGGACCTGGCCGAGAACTGCAACGCCTGGCAGTGGGGAAAGAAGAAGGGCTTCAAGACCGAGAAGGAGATGCGCGCCTGGTGCGGCGAGCACTACCTGGAGTTCTGGGACGAGATGGCCAAGACCTACGCCGATTGGTTCAAGCCATACGACAAGGTGATGGACGACTCCGGCATGCCCTACTTCAAGTGGTTCACAGGAGGCAAGATCAACGTCTTCTACAACGCCGTCGAGAGGCACATCAAGGCTGGAAAGGGCGCAAAGGTCGCATATCACTTCATCCCGGAGCCGACCGACCAGGCCGAGAAGGCATACACCTACCAGGAGATCTACGAGACCGTCAACAAGCTGGCCAACGGCCTCAAGGGGCTCGGCGTCGTCAAGGGAGACAGAGTCTCCATCTACATGCCGATGGTCCCCGAGACCGCCATGGCGATGCTCGCCTGCGCCAAGATCGGCGCCATTCACAGCCTGGTCTTCTCTGGTTTCAGCTCCAAGGGGTTCGGAGACAGGGTCGACGACTGCCAGGCGAAGGTCGTCTTCACCTCCGATGGGTTCTACAGGCGCGGCAAGCCTTTGCCCCTCAAGCCCCAGGCAGACGAGGCTATCAAGGAAATAGGCAGCGTCAAGAACGTTATCGTCCTGAAGAGGACCGGCCTTGAGGTCCCATGGAACCAGGGCAAAGATATATGGTTCCACGAGCTCATCAAGGACCAGTCAGCCGAATGCAAGACAGAGGAGCTGGACGCCGAGGACAGGCTCTTCATCCTCTACACCTCCGGAACCACCGGCAAGCCCAAGGGGATCGAGCACGCCCACGGTGGGTACTGCGTCTCCCCACCCCAGACACTCCACTGGGTCTTCGACCTCAAGGAAGGTGACGTATGGTGGTGTACAGCCGACGTTGGCTGGATCACCGGCCATTCGTACGTGGTTTACGCACCCCTTTCTCTTGGAGCAACCAGCATCATGTACGAGGGTTCCCCCGACTTCCCGGACTTCGGCCGCTGGTACAAGATCATCCAGGACCACAAGGTATCCGTCTTCTACACTGCGCCCACAGCCGTCCGAATGCTGATGAAGCAGGGCGAGGAGTGGCCCGAGAAGTACGACCTATCCAGCATAAGGCTGCTGGGATCCGTCGGCGAGCCCCTCAACCCCGAAGCGTACATGTGGTACAGGAAGAACTTCGCCTACGACAAGGCCCCCATCATGGACACCTGGTGGCAGACCGAGACCGGCTGCTATGTGATATCCCCGCTGCCCATGACCCCCTGCAAGCCAGGATCCGTGGCGTATCCCCTCCCCGGCTTCAACACCACCATCTTCGACGAGGAAGGAAACGAGGTCCCCCTGGGAGAGGGCGGAAACATCGTCAACCCCACCCCCTGGCCCTCGATGCTCAGAGCCTTCTATAAAGACGAGATCCGGTACAAGAAAGAGTACTGGGAGATGTACTGGAACACCAAGCCAGGCACCTACCTCGCCGGCGACAAGGCGACGAGGGACAAGGACGGATACTGGTTCGTCCAGGGCAGAATCGACGACGTCCTCAGCGTCGCGGGCCACAGGATCGCCAACGCCGAGGTGGAGTCCTCTCTGGTAGCCCACAAGTCCGTATCCGAGGCTGCGGTCATCGGCAAGCCCGATGAGGTGAAAGGCGAGGCGATCGTCGCCTTCGTCATCCTGAAGAAGGGAGTCAGCCCCTCCGACGATCTAGCCAAAGAGCTGAAGACCCACGTCAGGACCACCATGGGACCCCTGGCGATACCCGCCGGCGTCTTCTTCGTCGACGACGTACCCAAGACCAGGTCCGGCAAGATCATGCGCCGCGTCATCAAGGCCAAGGCCCTCGGAAACCCCACCGGCGACACTTCAGCCCTCGCCAACCCCGAAGCTGTGGACGGCATCCCCCTCATCTGAGGGAGTCCGGCCACATTCTACCTTTTTTATAATTTTTTAGATGACCCTTTATGGCATCTTTCGGCTTTCTTCGATTTTGGTGGATAGATTACGTCATCTCTGCTGATCGCCCGCGTCTCTCCCTAAGACCCAAGGCCCTCCCACCCCGCCATTCAACCCGCCGCGGAGAAGTTCTAACCCCAATCTAGCCAGATTACATCCTCGTCTTTTCGCCTCAAACCCGTCGGGGAATCAAATCCACTTTTTGAATTAAAAATGTACAAGATCTTTGACAATTAAACATCATATATCGTTATAATTCCTTATAAAATGGCATTTTTCGACACATTTATAAACGAGAAGAGGAAGATCGCATCAACGTTTCCGAGAATGCCCCGGAATAAAATGAAGATGCTGACACATGGGCGCGAAAGATAGACGCGAACCCGTGATTCGTGGCTGCCGGGAGGTTTGCGCTTCATTCGACGCGGATAGTAGTTTCGAGGTCGATCTCGTCGCGGAGAGGGGAATATTGCGGAAACGGTTTCAAGCTGAAAGTAGAAAGGAGGTAGAAAAGTGGCTGAAGGAAAGACTGGAACCACAAAGGTTCTGATGGAAGAGACGAGGATTTTTGAGCCGCCAAAAGACCTCGCCGAGAACTGCAACGCGTGGCAGTGGGCGAAGAAGAAGGGCTTCAAGACAGAACAGGAGATGCGAGCCTGGTGTGGCGAGAACTACATCGAGTTCTGGGACGAGATGGCCAAGACCTACGCCGACTGGTACGAGCCCTACACTCAGGTGATGGACGACTCGAAGAAGCCCTACTTCAAGTGGTTCGTCGGCGGCAAGATCAACATGTTCTACAACGCCGTCGAGAGGCACATCAAGGCTGGCAAGGGCGACAGGGTAGCATACCACTTCATCCCCGAAGCTACCGACCAGGCCGAGAAGGCATACACCTACCAGGAGATCTACGAGACCGTCAACAAGCTGGCCAACGGCCTCAAGAGCCTCGGCGTCGTCAAGGGCGACAGGATATCCATCTACATGCCCATGCTCCCCGAGACGGTCATGGCGATGCTGGCATGCGCCAAGATCGGCGCCATCCACAGCCTGGTATTCTCCGGATTCAGCTCCAAGGGGTTCGGCGACCGAGTCCAGGACTGTGAGGCGAAAGTCGTCTTCACCGCCGACGGGTTCTACAGGCGCGGCAAGCCCATGCCCCTCAAGCCCCAGGCCGACGACGGCGTCAAGGACGCAGCAAGCGTCAAGAACGTCATCGTACTGAAGAGGACCGGCCTTGAGGTCCCATGGACCGAAGGGAGAGACGTCTGGTTCCACGAGCTCGTAGAGAGCCAGTCTGCGGAGTGCGAGACCGAGGTCATGGACGCCGAGGACAGGCTCTTCATCCTCTACACCTCCGGGACCACCGGCAAACCCAAGGGGATCGAGCACGCCCACGGCGGATACTGCGTCGGCCCCGCTTACACCTGCAAGTGGGTCTTCGACCTCAACGAGGATGACGTCTACTGGTGCACCGCCGACGTAGGCTGGATCACCGGTCACTCCTACGTAGCCTACGGCCCCCTCTGCCTCGGGATCACCAGCGTCATGTACGAGGGTTCTCCCGACTATCCAGACTTCGGCCGCTGGTACAAGATCATCGAAGACTACAAGGTCACCGTCTTCTACACCGCTCCGACGGCCGTCCGGATGCTGATGAAGCAGGGGACGGAGTGGCCCGAGAAGTACGACAGGTCCAGCGTCAGGCTGCTGGGATCCGTCGGCGAGCCCCTCAACCCCGAGGCTTACATCTGGTACCGGAAGTACTTCGGAAACGAAGTCTCCCCCATCATGGACACCTGGTGGCAGACCGAGTCTGGGTGCCACGTAATATCCCCGCTGCCCATGACCCCCTGCAAGCCCGGATCCGTCGCGTACCCCTTGCCAGGATTCAACACCACCCTATTCGATGAGGACGGAAACGAGGTGCCTCTCGGTTCAGGCGGAAACATCGTCAACCCGACCCCCTGGCCCTCGATGCTGAGAGCCTTCTACAAGGACGAAGTCCGGTACAAGAAGGAGTACTGGGATATGTACTGGAACGTCAAGCCCGGCACCTACCTGGCTGGCGACAAGGCGACGAGGGACAAGGACGGATACTGGTTCATCCAGGGCAGAATCGACGACGTTCTCAGCGTCGCTGGCCACAGGATCGCCAACGCCGAGGTGGAGTCCGCGCTGGTAGCTCACAAGGACGTCGCTGAGGCGGCAGTCATCGGCAAGCCCGACGAGATAAAGGGAGAGGCCATAGTCGCCTTCGTCATCCTGAATACGGGCGTTGAGGCGACCGACGACCTGATGAAGGCCCTGAGGACCCACGTCAGGACTACTCTCGGCCCCCTGGCCATACCCGCGGCAGTCATCCCCGTCCAGGACGTTCCCAAGACCAGGTCCGGCAAGATCATGCGCCGCGTCATCAAGGCCAAGGCCCTCGGAAACCCCACCGGTGACACCTCCGCTCTCGCCAACCCCGAGTCAGTGGACTACATCCCTCTGATCTGAGGGTGATACTCAAAAAAGCAGTATTGAGAGGGGGTTTGACCCCACTCTCAACATTTATTTTTCTAAATCATGGGGTTTAATGTTCAGAGATGTATAAACGCAGCCAATAGATCCTGCTCGGAGGATTTAAAACCGGAATTATCAGCATCTCCAACCTCAGTGTTCGTGTTCTTCTCCGTGGTCGTGGCCGCAGCCACAGCCGTCCCCCTCTTCAGGCCCCTGGATCAGAAAACCCTTTCCCAGCTCTTCGGTGTCCACATAGTCTATGATCGTCGGGCTGTCTCCCAGAATCTCTGCGTCCTCGGGGGTCATGTGAACTTTTATGCCGTTGCTCTCATATATCACATCCTCGTCTTCGGGGTCTCCCCATGCCAGGACGTAGTTTGCGCCGGTGGCGTCGGTGGCGGCCAGGATCATCCTTACGACCCGCCCTTCTATCATGCTCCCTTTCAGAACTTCTGCGGCCACGTCTGTTATATCGATCATCGTCATCACCTACCTACTAGCCATTATCTACTCCTCGTTCAACGGATATTTAACTTTGGGATCAGAAAGACGGAACCGATTAGAGGGCGCTGTTGAGAAGGACGGCAGAATTGAACGATTAAAGGGAGGAGTCCTTATGGGAGTCGACTTGGGAGATCTCCTGGAACGGGAGAATATAGAGATAAGGGAGCTTTCGGGGAGTTGGATCGCGGTGGACGCCTTCAACACCCTCTACCAGTTTCTGAGCATCATCAGACAGAAAGACGGAACCCCCCTCAAGGACGGGTCGGGGAGGACCACCTCCCACCTCTCAGGGATCCTCTATAGGATGACAAACCTCCTGGAGGCGGGGGCGAGGGTCGCCTTCGTCTTCGACGGGGATCCGCCCCGCTTCAAGAGGCAGACCCTGGACCAGAGGTCGCAGACTAGGTCCAGGGCAGAGGAGATGTGGGAGCGGGCGAAGGAGGAGGGGCTTCCCGGCTTTAAGTACGCTCAGGCCTCATCCCGCCTCGGAGAGGAGATGATAGCCGATTCAAAACGCCTCCTGGATGCCATGGGGATCCCGGTCGTCCAGGCCCCCTCGGAGGGGGAAGCCCAGGCGGCTTTCATGGCGATCCGGGAGGACGTCGATCTCGTTGGGAGCCAGGACTACGACGCCCTCCTCTTCGGGGCGCCGACGGTCGTCCGGAACATGGCGGTCACCGGCAAGAGGAAGCTTCCGGGAAAGAACGTCTACGTCGACGTCCAGCCGGAGTTGATCGACCTCGCCCGGGAGCTTTCGCGCCTCGGGATCGAGAGGAGGCAGCTTGTGGAGATCGGGATAATGTGCGGGACTGACTACAACGAGGGGCTGAAACGGGTCGGACCCAAGACCGCCCTGAAGCTGATAAGAGAGCACGGCGACCTGGAGAGGGTCCTGAAGGCGAGGGGCGAGACGATCGAGAGCGCCGCGGAGATCAGGGAGTTATTCCTCGATCCGCCTGTCACAGACGATTATGTGATCGAGACGAAACAGCCCGATGCAGAGAAGATCCTGAGATTTCTCTGTGACGAGAGGGACTTCTCCCCCGAGAGAGTCGATAAGGCGGTCAAGAGGCTACAGGAGGCGGTGAAAGTTGGGCAGAGCACCCTCAACAAGTGGTTCTAGCCAGGGACTATTCGACCTCGACCTGGAGGGGGCCATTGGGCTGATAAAAAAATCGGGCGCGAGAACTGTTGGGGTTCAGGTTCCCGAAGGGCTGAAGAGGATCGCCCCCGATCTGGCGGGAGAGATCGAAGAGAAGACAGGCTGCGAGGTTATCGTCTCCGGGGACCCGTGCTACGGGGCCTGCGACGTCGACCTCGACCTCTGCAGGGCTGCAGATCTGGTGGTACACGTCGGCCACTCGGAGATGCTGGAGGGCGACCGCCTCTCCGACAAAGTCGTCTACATCGAGGCGAGTATGAGGGCCGACGTAAGGGAGGCCGTCGAGGGAGCGGCCGACCTCCTCTCCGCCCGGCGCGTCGGGGTCGTCACCACCGTCCAGCACGTCCACAAGCTCGCGGAGGTCCTGGAGGTTCTGAAAGGGCGGGGTATCGAGGGGGTCGTCCGGCCCGGCGGGAGGACGAGATATTCCGGCCAGGTCCTGGGATGCAACTATGAAGCCGCCCGAAATGCTGACGTCGATGAGTACCTCTTCGTGGGGACGGGCCAGTTCCACCCCCTCGGCGTCGCCCTGGCTACGAGAAAGAGGGTCGTGGCCGCAGATCCCGTGACCGGGAACGTCTCCATAATCGACGCTGCCCAGATGTTGAAGCGCCGTTATGGAGCCATAGCCAGGGCTGTTGATGCCGAACGGATCGCGGTCATCGTCTCGAAGAAACCGGGGCAGCGGAGGATGGATCTTGCAAGAAGGATGATCTCGCTGGGGGAGGAGCAGGGAAAAAGGATGGTCCTCGTCTATCTCGACAGAATGGAGCCCGACGCCCTCGTCAACCTGGGGGTGGACGCCGCCGTATCCACCGCTTGCCCCCGGATCGCCCTCGACGACCAGGCGAAGTATACGGTCCCGGTTCTCACCCCCCCGGAGTTCGAGGCTCTTCTCGGTTTGCTAAAAGGGGACTATCTTCTCGACGAAATAAAGTAGGCTTGACGGAGCAGAGAGAGCCGATTATGAAAAGATAAAATTAAAGAGTTAATATAATTTAGGTACTTGATATATCCAAGACGGTGAGAAATTATGGCATGAATAAGCGTGGCTAACGCTAGAGATACTGCTGCCGATACCGAGAATAGATTAGAGATTAGGTGAGGTGGCAACGATCCATAGTTCCCGAGGGCTCGCGCCCCCATGGGGCGGGGATGCGGCATGGTTTCCTGGATCCGTGATATCAGTAATTCAGGAGCCCTAATCGTAGGTTTGATAGAAAATAAGAGTTAGGTGAATGTGGCAGCGATCCATATTTCCCGAGGGCTCGCGCACCTGAGTACCGTATGGAACGTGGACGGGCTTATCTTCTGAGTTCGGAATGGGTTCAGGAGTTTCCCCGTCGCTCTGGCCGCC